>WNGB01000649.1_pt1 | contig 109866 bp, 88 predicted proteins | sample 5400681 | NCBI WGS metagenome assembly WNGB01 (sample SAMN13153367, study PRJNA577476) | soil metagenome | isolation source: 115 cm soil or saprolite under grassland replicate 2 | place: USA:California | collected 2016-06-15 | reverse complement strand
CGCCGGGGCCTGGCCGGGACCCGCCTGCTACGGGGCCGGCGGTCCGCTGACCCTGACCGACGTCAACCTGGCGCTCGGCCGGCTCGATCCCCACCGCTTCGAGATCCCGCTCGATGCAGAGGCGTCAGAGAGGGTGGTCGCGACTTTGCTCGCCCGGATCGCCGAGCGGGAGGGGAGCGCGCCGCCGCGCGAGGCGATCCTCGCCGGCCTCCTCGAGATCGCCGACGAGCGGATGGCGGAGGCGATCCGCGACATCTCTCTACGGCGCGGCTACGATCCCGCGGACTACGCCCTGGTCGCGTTCGGCGGGGCCGGCGGCCAGCATGCCTGCGCGGTAGCCGAGCTCCTGGGGATCGCGCGCATCGTCGTGCCGCGGGATGCCGGTCTCCTCTCCGCGCTCGGTCTGGGCGCGGCCGTGGTCGAGCGCTTCGGAGAGCGGCAGGTGCTGCAGCCGCTCGCGGCCGTGCGGAACCGGCTCCCGGACTGGCTCGGCGAGCTCGCGGGCGAGGCCCTGGCCGCGGTGGCAGCCGAGGGAGCTTCATCCGAGGAGGCAACGGTCCGGCGCCGCCTGCTGCACCTCCGCTTCGCCGGCCAGGAGGAGTCGTTGACCGTCGAGCCGCGGGACGGAGAGTCTCCCGAGGAGGCGTTCGCCAAGGCCTACCGGGAGATCTATGGGTACGCCCCCGAGGGCCGGGAGATCGAGCTGGAGTCGATCCGGGTGGTCGCCTCATCGGTGCCGGAGCCACTGCCTCTGGAGGATGGTCCCGAAGAGCCGCGCGCAGCGGTACCCACCGGCACGCGGCGCACCTGGGCCGGAGGGCGCTGGGTCGAGGCTCCGGTCTTCGACCGTGCCGGTCTCTCTCCCGGCGACGCTTTCGCGGGACCGGCGCTGGTCTTCGAGAGCCACAGCGCGACGATGATCGGCGAGGGATGGCGAGGACGGTTGGACGGCGCCGCCAACCTGGTCCTGACAGCGGCAGATTGATCGAAAGGAGAAAGCGCGTGTTCCAGACCGGGCCGAGCGAGCAGGAGAAACGGATCGTGGCGAGAATCCGGCCGCTCCGCATAGTGTGCGGCGTGCTGGCCGGGATGGTCGGAGCCTGTGCGGTGACGGCCTGGATGCTCGTCGAGGGGCTCGGCCTCCGCTCGTATCAGGCCGTCCCCGAAGCCGTCCCTCTGGGGCTCACCGTTTTCGTCATGGTCATGATCCTCCTCTCCTCGCGCCTCCGGACAACCGTTCTCCGGCGGGCCTTCCCGAGGTCTCCGGGAGCGGAGATCGACCTGGAGGCTGTGCTCTCCGCCTACCGGCAGGCCACCCTGCTGAGCTTCGCCGTGTTGACGACGGCCGCTGTCCTGGCCGTGCTGGTCGCTCTGTTTACGGGCATCGCCTTCTACGGCATCTTCCTCTGCATCGCCGCGGCCTTCGCCATGCTCACCCGCTGGCCCAACCTCCGCGACGCCGACCGCCTCGCCCGCGGCCGGCGGTCGCCGTGAACCGGCTCAGCACGGGCCGAAGTAGAAGTCGTTGACCTGCGGATCGAGAGCGAAGCGGATGGAGTCGAGGAGGCCGGAGTAGCCGAGAAAGGTCAGGCCTTCGGGCCAGTCGGGGGAAACGAAAAAGGTGCCGGTCATATCGAGAGATTCCCCCTCGTCTGCCATGATCTTGAGAGGGACCCGAACCAGTACGCCATCCTTGATCCCAAAGGATGTCCGAATCCGAGTCGCCTTTCCTGGCTCACCGAAAAGCCCCAGTCTCTCGGAAACTTCGGAGCCCAGGATTGACCATGCCGCTCCGGTATCGAGTTGAGCGGTCACAACGCGGTCCATTCCTCCGAACAAGAGCCGCACGTAGATCTTGGCCGTCGGCTCAAGCCGTTGCGGCACATGGTCGGTATACTTCGAACGGCTACGGGTAAAGAGGCGTCCGTCGAGCTTGAGCACGCAGTCTGGCCTGAGAACTAATGAAAGCGGTGAAGGAGAACGGGCGCGCCGGAGGCTGTCTCGTCGAGGATCGCCTCCAATTCCCGCAATGTGGAGGCATGGGCGACTAGAGAGCCTCTGAGAACGGCGACCCATTGGTCCTGATAAGAGTCCGCATGAGCCTCCAACCAGCGGAAGTCGGCGCTGCGGCCGACATCCAACTCCGGGACGGCTCTCGTTGCTGCCGGCGAAAGCACTTCACTCCATTGGGCCAGCCCCGGTTCTGATGGATTCGTGTAGAGGGCCTCGCTCACGAGCTCCCGTGCTTCGTGAACCCGCCCGGACTCCACCAATGCCCGGATCCGCGGCACGTAGACTGTGCTCTCGTCGGTTGGCGCGATTTTGAAGGCTTTGCCCATGTCTTCGTTCCCGTTCCGCTCGGAGAAATGATACCGCAGTCTCCCATCAGGCGCCAGCTTCTATAATCCCTCCACTTTGAGCCCCCTTCCCTCCACCCGCCCGGAAGCCGTCCAGCTCGAGCTGTTCACGCACCGGTTCGCGGCCGTCGCGCGGCAGATGGGGGAGATGCTGCGGCGCACGGCGGTCTCGACCAACGTCAAGGAGCGCCTCGACTTCTCGTGCGCCCTGCTCGACGCGGCCGGCGAGCTTGTGGTCAATGCTCCCCATATCCCGGTGCACCTCGGCGCTCTCGGGCTCTGCGTGCGGCGGCTGCGGGAGACAATCGCGATGGGGCCCGGTGACGTGATCGTCACCAACCATCCCGCTTTCGGCGGCTCCCACCTCCCCGATGTCACGGTGGTCACTCCGGTCCACGATGGCGGCGGTCTCCTGGGATACGTGGCGAGCCGCGCCCATCATGCCGAGATCGGCGGAATCCGTCCCGGCTCGATGCCGCCGGGAGCGCGCCGCCTCGTCGAGGAGGGGGTGGTCCTCTCCCCATTCCACCTGGCTCGCGGCGGCTCCTTCGACTGGGACGAGCTCCGCCGCCGGCTCCTCGCGCCCCCCTACCCGACCCGGGCGGTCGAGGAGAACCTGGCCGACCTGCGTGCCGCCGTGGCCGCCAACCACCGCGGCGTCGAGGCGCTCCGCGGTCTGGCTCGCGAGCACGGGCGCGCGGCCGTCGAGCACTACATGACCGCCCTCAAGGAACGCGCCGAGGAACGGCTGCGGGCGGCGCTGGCCCGCTTGCCGGCCGGGCGCGCCACGGCGGTCGAGCGGCTGGACGACGGCTCCCCCATCGCCGTCGCTCTGGAGGTCTCTCCTGAGGGCGCCGTGGTCGACTTCACGGGCTCGGCAGGCGTCCACCCCGGCAACCTGAACGCGCCGCCGGCCGTCGTGCGGAGCGCCGTACTCTATGCGCTGCGGTTGCTGATTGCCGAGCCGTTGCCGCTGAACGAAGGCATCCTGCGGCCAGTGGAGATCCGCGTCCCGCCAGGGATGCTGAACCCGCCGTTCCCTGAAGACCCCGCCGAGGCTCCGGCGGTGGTCGGCGGCAACGTCGAGACCAGCCAGCGGATCGTCGACACCTTGCTCAAAGCCCTGGGCCTCGCGGCCTGCAGCCAGGGGACGATGAACAACGTGCTCTTCGGTAATGCCCGCTTCGGCTATTACGAGACGGTCTGCGGCGGCTCCGGTGCCGGGCCGGGATTCCATGGCGCGAGCGCGGTGCACACGCATATGACCAACACGCGGATTACCGACCCGGAGGTGCTGGAGCACCGCTATCCGGTGCGCCTGGAGCGCTTCGCGATCCGCCGCGGTTCGGGGGGAGCCGGGCACTGGCGGGGCGGAGACGGCGCGGTCCGCGAGCTCACCTTCCTCGATGCTGTCTCTCTCTCGCTGCTGACCCAGCACCGGGTGGAGCGCCCCTACGGAGGAGAGGGCGGCGCATCCGGCCTCCCCGGACGGCAGCGGCTCGTGCGGGCGTCGGGCGAAGTCGTCGAGCTGGTTTCCATCGCTGGCTGCGAGGCCGGGCCGGGCGACCGTCTGGTCCTGGAGACGCCGGGTGGGGGCGGCTGGGGAGAGTCGCCTCAACAGGGGCCGAAGAAAAAGTCGTTGGCTTGAGGATCGACAGCAAAGCGGATGGAGTCGAGAAGGCCGGAGTAACCGAGGAAGGTCATACCCTCCGGCCAGTCCGGCGTCACGAAGAAGGTTCCCTCCGTGGGAAATGGCTCCCCTTCATCCGCCAGGAATAGAAATGGAACCCTGACAAGATGCCCTTGTCGACGGCCCAACCAGGTTTGCAGGACAGCAGGATTTCCGGCGTCCGGTGGGAGGTTCAACTGCTGTGCAACGTCGGGAGAGAGGACGGACCATGCGGCGCCGGTGTCGAGCTGAGCGAGGACGGTGCTGTCCAACCCAGCAAAGCCGATCTTGACGAATATCTTCGCTGTACGGTCCAGTGCCCCAGGAACGTGGTCGGCAAACAGTGAACGGCCCGAAGTGAACGGGTGAGAGCGCAGCCTGAGCACAGAGGTCAATGGATGCGGTGAAGAAGAGGCCGTGCCTCGGGAGGCTTTTCCCTGAGTTGGGCCATCACCTCGCTCAAGGTGCCATGTGCCAGCAGCTCGTCATGGAGGAGCGCCACCCACTGACCACGGTACTCCTGCCAATGCGCTTCCAGCCAGCGGAGCTCAGGGGTCCGATCAAAATCCCTGCCTGTGCCCGGAGGAGCCGCCCAGGACTTGGCGGGAGCCAGCACCTCGCTCCATCCCTGCAGTCCAGGCTCCGAAGGATTGCTGCGTAGCGCCTCCTTCACGAGCTCGCGGGCTTCCCGGATGCGTTCCTCCTCGACCAGGGCCTTGATCCGCGGCACGTACCGCTCGTTCTCATCCGATGGCGCGATTTTGAGTGCTCTTCCCATATCCAGGCTCCCTCGCTCTACTCAGAGAGATGATACCGTAGACCACTCTTCAGGCGCCACCTTCCGCGCGGCGTTGGCGGCATTGCCGAAGAGCCTCATAGAGCGCCAGTGCCACCGACGTCGACAGATTGAGCGAACGGAGGCCGGGATCGAGCATGGGGATGGCCACGAGGCGGTGGCGCCAGCGCTCCCGGATCTCCGGTGGCAGCCCGACGCTCTCGCGGCCGAACACCAGGACGGATCGCCGCGGATAGCGCACGTCCCAGAGGGTTCGTTGGGCCTCGGAGCTGAAGAAGAACGGCTCGCCCATTTCGGGGAGCCGCTCCTCGATCTCAGGCCAGGAAGGCCAGACCCGCAGATCGACCCGGGGCCAGTAGTCGAGCCCGGCGCGGCGCACCTCCCGCTCGTCGAGCGAGAACCCCAGCGGCTCCACGAGATGCAGCCGCGCGCCCGCGGCGAGACTGGTCCGCCCCGCGTTGCCGGTGTTCCAGTGGATCTCCGGCTCGACGAGGACGACGTGGAGATCGGGCTCGGCCACCCCCTGATCTTATTGCGTCAGCTTGACGTTGACCTCGCCCACCCCGCAGTCGGCATCAACGCGGGCCCTGCCGGTACCTTTGTTCCAGCGGATCTCCCGCGCGATCAGGCCGGAGCTCTCGTAGCGGCGCCCGGCCGCGATGAGATTGGCTTCACCGATCCCCGCGTCCGCATTGACCGAGGCGACCGCGAAGGCGGGCATGGTGATGTTCAGCTCGCCCACCCCGAGGTCCGCGTCGACGCCTCCCTCCAGAGATGCGATCCGGAGCTCGCCCACCCCGAGATCCGCCTTGAGCTGAAGCTCGCGCGGCACGCTCACACGCACGTGCGCCTCGAGCCCTTTGTTCCGGCTCTTGGGCCACTCCTTCAAACGGAGCGTCAGGTCGCCGCCGTCACGGCTGTAGACCACCCTGACCCGCTTCGACAGCTCCTCACAGGCACCCCCGCGCTCATCGCACTCCAGCTTTACGTCGAGCTCGACCTGACGGTCGTTCGAACCCTCGATGATCACCTCGCCCACCGGCACGTCAACGAGGACACGGTCCACATCGCTCGCCGGAAATTGCTTGACAAAATGGCGTACGACCTCGTCGCGGTCGGCGTACGCGGGAAGGGTCCAGAGCAGGGCGGCGGCAGCCAGCATCCATGCGGTCTTTTTCATCTCTCCCTCCGTGGAAGCCCCCGCGAAGGGGGTCTCTGAGCTTCCATACGACAGAAACCGCCACCGGGTTCCAGAAGGGGATGGCCCCGACTTTGCAAAAAAGATCCAGTGCCGGTCCCGCAGCGGACCGACGGAAGGAGAAAGAGCCATGGTCCGGAAGACCTCCAGAGTTCATGCATCGGTCGCCGCACTGATGGCCTGCGCGCTTTTCCTGGCAAGTTGCTCGACGAATCCCGCGACGGGCAAGCATCAACTGGCCTTCATCGGCGAAGACCAGGAGATCGCCATGGGGCGCGAGGCCGCACAGCAGGCGGCGCAGTCGATCGGCCTTTATCAAGATGACCAGCTCCAGGCCTATGTCTCGCGAGTCGGCAAACAGTTGGCGGCGAATTCAGAGCGCCCGAATCTCCCCTGGACCTTCCAGGTGGTGGATGACCCCTCGGTGAACGCCTTCGCTCTGCCGGGCGGTTTCATCTTCGTCACCCGCGGCCTGTTGACACACCTCACTTCGGAGGCCGAGCTCGCCTCGGTCGTCGGGCACGAGATCGGCCATGTGACCGCGCGTCACAGCGTCGAGCAGATGAGCAAGGCCCAGCTCGCCCAGATCGGTCTCATCGCCGGTATGGTCCTCCGGCCGGAGCTGGCCAACTACGGCGATCTCGCCCAGACCGGTCTCCAGCTGCTGTTCCTCAAGTACAGCCGCGACGATGAGAGCCAGGCCGACGACCTCGGCCTGCGCTATATGGTCCGGGGAAACTATGACGCGCGCGAGATGCCCCAGGTATTCGAGACCCTCCGCCGGGTCAGTCAGAAGGAATCGCAGGGTGGCCGCGTCCCGAACTGGCTGTTGACCCATCCCACGGAGGAGGCTCGTATCCAGCGCATCGGATCCGAGGTGGCCAAGCTCAACCGCGACTTTTCGAACGCCACGGTCGGCCGGGAAAGCTACCTGCGCTCCGTGGACAACGTGGTGTTCGGCCAGAACCCGCGTGAGGGATACTTCCGCGGCAACACCTTCATCCATCCGGAGCTCGGGTTCCAGATCCAGTTTCCCCAGGGCTGGAAGACGAGCAACCAGAAGCAGACGGTGGGCGCCATCAGCCCGCGCGAGGATGCGGTGGTCGTCGTCACCCTGTCCGACAGCAGCTCGCCGCAGCAGGCGGCGCAGCAGTTCTTCTCGCAGCAGGGGATCGTCCAGGGGCAGTCCCTGCAGGGAAGTGGGATGCCGGCAGTCACCCGAACCTTCGGCGTGCAGCGCGGCCAGTCCGGCGACCTCGAGGGCGTCGCAACCTTCGTGGAGCACGGCAACCGTGTCTACCAGATCCTCGGCTATACCCTGGCGAACCGCTGGAGCGGCTATAACAACGACCTGCAGTCCGCGCTCGCCAGCTTCTCGCAGGTCAGCGACCGGCGCCTCCTCTCGGTCGAGCCGCAGCGCCTCGACATCGTGACGCTGCCCAACGCGATGACCCTCCAGGAGTTCGCCAGCCGGTATCCGTCGAGCGTCGACCTGCAGACCCTGGCGATCATCAACCAGGCCGAGCCGGGGACTCGTTTCCCAGCGGGGACCGAGGTGAAGCGGGTGGTCGGCGAACGTGCTGCCTAGGGGGTGGCCACGGCGCGCAGCCGCCGCGCCACCTCTCCTACCGGGATCCTCCTCCCCTCCAGCCTGCCGATCGGCAGCACGCCGATCAGGCTGTTGGTGAGGAGGATCTCGCGCGCCTGCTCGAGATCCTCCGGCACCAGGGAGCGTTCGACGATCGCGCCCGCTTCGAGAAGGCGCCGCCGCACGGTCCCCGGCAGGCATCCATCCTCCACCGGAGGAGTGAAGATCCCGTCGCCGAGGACGACCACCAGGTTGCTCCGCGCGCCCTCGGCGAGACGGCCCTGCCCGTTCACCAGGAGCGCCTCGAAAGCTCCGGCCCGCTCGGCGCGGAGGAGGGCGAGGCGGTTCATCTGCCAGCAGAGGCTCTTCAGACCGGCGAGCGGGCCCCGCGCATCGATCCGCAGATCGGGAGCGAGAATGGCCGCGACTCCCTCGCGGTACTGCGACTCGTCGGGAGGACGGTAGGGAGCCGCCGCGATGAGACGGGTCGGAGCTCCTTGCGCGCCCCGGGTCACGGTGATCCGCAGCCGAGCGACCGGCCGCGGCGCGGCCTGCGCCACGGTTGCGACCGCTCCCTCCAAGCTCTCCCGGTCCTCGGGGATCTCGATCTCCACCCGCCGCAGACCGGCGAGCAAGCGGTCGAGATGGGGACCGACCTGGCGCGCCTGCCCGTCGTCGACGCGCAGGGTCTCGAACAGGCCGTCCCCCTGCAGAAACCCGGCGTCGTCGGGCGAGATCCGCACATCCTCGATCGGTACCGCGCGGCCGTTCCACCAGGCCAGGCTCATCCAACCAATCTATCCAATCTCCGGGGCGCCCAGGGCGGAGAGAAAGGCTTTCGCCTTGATCGCGCTCTCCTCGTACTCGAGCTCCGGGTCTGAATCGACGACGATGCCGCAGCCGGCGTGATAGGCGACCCTCCCCCGGGCGGCCACGGCCGTGCGGATCGCCACGGCGAGCTCCAGGTCGCCGCCCAGGGAGATCCAGCCGAAAGCGCCCATGGCCGGGCCGCGCCGGACCTCCTCTTCGTGCGCAGCCACGCTCATCGCCCGGATCTTCGGAGCGCCGGTGATCGAGGCGGGCGGAAAGGCGGCCCGCAGCAGATCGATCGCGCGCTCGGAGCCGGTCTGGGACAACCGCCCGCGGATGATCGAGACGGTGTGGTGCAGCGTCGGGAGGGTCACGACCTCGGCATGGCGGATCACCTCGACCGAGCCCGGCTCACAGACCCGTCCCAGGTCGTTGCGGGCCACGTCGACGATCATCGTCAGCTCCGCCCGATCCTTGAGGCTCTCCGCCAGCTCGCGGGCAAGGGCGCGGTCCTCGCGCGGTGAGTCTCCGCGCGGACGGGTCCCTTTGATCGGCCGCGTCTCCACGCTTGCGTCGCGGACGGAGAGGAAGAGCTCCGGGGAGACCGACAGCACGGCCCGGCCGCGGCCCAGATCCAGGAACGCTCCGTGCTCGGCCGGGCTCGCCGCGCGCAGCCGGCGGTAGAGGTCCGGAATGCGCGCCGGAGATAGAGTTGTCTCGATCCGGCGGCAGAGGTTCACCTGGAAGATCTCGCCGGCCCGGATGCGCTCGACCGACCGGCGGACCCCCTCCTCGAAGCCGCCCCGGTTGGGCCGGCTGATCACCGGCGCGGCCGCGAGGCGCCCGCCGGGGGGGGCAGGAACCGGGCGGGACTGCGCCGCCGCGAGGACCTCTTCGGCGGCGCGCACCCGGTCGCCGCCCGGCCAGGCCTCGGTGCTCTCGAGCCGCCACGACCGGCCGTCCCAGCGCAGGCCGGCGGCGTAGAGCCCCAGATGGAGGTCCGGAAGACCGAGGTCGTCCTCCAGATCGGCGGGGGACGGCGAAAGATCCTCGATCTCGGCTCCCAGCTCGTAGCCGAGAAAGCCGACCAGCATCGCGCGCGCCGGACCACCCCAGGCGGCGAACGCCGCTTCCAGGAGCCCGAGCCCTCCCACCTGAAGCGACACCCGGCCGCCAGGACCGGTGACCGTGGCCCGTCCGCCGCGCGCGGTCAACAAGGCCAGCGGCTCGGCGTAGAGGAGGTGCCCGTCGTGGCCGCCGTCGAGCCAGGAAAATCCCGGGCGCTGCCGCAACACCTCCGCGACCTGCTCCGGCCCGGGAGGCGTGCCGCGCGGGGTGCGGAGCGGAGTGATCGCTCCCCGGGCGGCGGGAGAGGGGGCGGGCACCACCGCGTGCAGCCGCTCGACCAGCCGGCGGCGGTGCGCCGCGGGGAGCCGGTCGTGCCACATGATGGTCTACCAGGTCTGCGAGCGGTAGAGGAAATTGAACAGCATGTCGTTGCCACCCTGGGTCAGGAACGTCTCGGGGCCGATCTGCAGCCCTTCGACTCCGAGGCCCGACAGACGGAGCCCGAGGACCGCGCCGTCCTCCTCCGACCAGGCGCTGAACTCGAGGAACGGTGGCTCCTGCCCGCCTTCGACGATGAGCGGCGACTCGTAGCGGCTCACGAACATCGGGCTCGGCAGCGCCTCGAAGATCCCCTTGCCGTCGTGCCGGACCCTCAAGGGTGTCTTGTTCGGCCTCTTCCGGGGCTTCTTCTTGCTGGGGAGGAGCCGCGCACCGGCCACCAGGGCGATGACCTGCATCCCCAGGCAGAGCCCGAGGACCGGGATCTGCCCTGCCAGCTCCTGCACCACCCGGCGGCCGACCCGGCAGTCCTCGGGCGCGAGCGGGCCCGGCGTCATCAGGATCCGCCGCGGCTTGAGATTGAGGACTTCATCGAAATCGATCTTCTCCGCCGGACGGACCTCACACTCCGCCTCCAGCTCCTTGAGAATCTTCACCAGGAATGGAGTGAATTTGTCCCCGTGGTCCAGCAGGAGCACGCGCATGCGGCGGATCTTACCTCACCGCCTCGATGGGTCAGAGGTAACCGAGCGACCGCAGCAGATCCTCCGTCTCCTTGCTGACCGCGCGCTGCGCGCCGCAGGTGCCGCCCTGGGCGTCCACCTCGACGTCGACCCGTGGCGTGCGGTCCCACGTCCAGAGCGCGCGCTTCAAGCCCTCCGCTTCCCGCGGGAACCGGTCGATGACGTTCTTCGTCTCGCCAGGGTCGCTCGCCAGGTCGTAGAGGACGAAGCGCACCCCCTCGCCGCCGACAAAGCGCTGCTCGGGGCGGGTCTGCGCGAAGACCAGCTTGAAACGGCCTTCGCGCGCGACCTTCTGCCATTTGTTGTTCGTCTCCCAGCCCGCCTCGGAGAACGCGATCCCCGGAGCGGACGCCTTCCGGCCCCGCAGGCGCGGCGTCAGCGTGTGCCCCTGCATCCAGGCACCGTCCGCCAGCTTCGCTCCGGCCGCCTCCAGGAGGGTGGGAGCCAGGTTGATCAGCTCGACCGGGTCCTTGTCGACCCGAGGACCGAGGACGCCCGGATAGTGGAGGATCAGCGGCACGTGCAGGCAGGTCTGGAAGCCGAAGCGGCCGTGGTCGAAGTAGTAGCCGTGGTCGCCCAGAGACTCGCCGTGGTCGGCGGTGAACGCGGTCAGCGTCTTCTGGAGCAGCCCGCGCTTCTTCATCTCGGCGAGCAGGCGTCCGATCTGCTCGTCCGTATAGGCGATCTCGGCGTCGTAGCGGGCCACGTAGAACGCGAGATCGTCATGGCCGTCGAGCACCCGCTCGCTGCCGATCCCGAACATCTGCTGCTTCGGCTTGGTCGAAAGCGGGATACGGACCGCCGGGTCGAAATGCTCGTCCTTCTGGAAGCGGTCCCGGTACGGGCCCGGGGGCTCATACGGAGCGTGCGGGTCCAGGTAGTGGACCCAGAGGAAGTAGGGCTTGCCGCTCGCCTTCAGGCGGTCGAGCTCGCCGATCGCCAGGTTGGTCACCGCCTCGGCGCGGTTGGGATCGGCGCCCTTCTGGTTCTCGTGGAGCTTCCAGGTCTCGACGAACTCGTCGAATCCCTGGTCGAAGTAGAAGTCGCTCCCCACGGCGGCATTGCCCACCACGGCGGCCGTGACGTACCCCTGGCGGTGGAGCATCTCGGCGAGCATGAGGAACTTGCACGAGACCGGCTGGCCGGCGGTGCGGACGATCTGGTTGTCCTTGGCGTAGCTCGCTGTGAAGATCGAGGCGAACGACGGCGTGGTCTTCGGCCACTGCACCTGTGCCTGGTCGAAGCGCACCCCCTCGGCGGCCAGGCGGTCGAGGACCGGCGACGTTTTCCGTACGTAGCCGTAGCTCGACAGATGGTCGGCGCGCAGGGTGTCGACCGTGATCAGGAGGATGTTGCTCCCGGCCGGCAGAGGGTCGACCTCGGGAGTCGCCGCCTCCGGCTCGTGGGTGGTGCACGCCGTACCGGCCAGGGCGGCTATCAGGAGGATCAGGAGAAGAAGTACGCGGCGATGTGAGGATGTCTTCGGCACGATGGTGTGACATTCTATGCTCAGAGAGCCCTCAGCCGGCGCTCCAGCTCGGCGAGCTCGGGGCAGAGCTGGAGCAGAGCGCCATAGTTGGCCAAAGCCTCTTTCATGAGGAGATCGCGGCCGACTCCTGCACGGCGGGGGTCGCCGTAAGCAGCCAGGAACGGCTCGAAGATACGCTCCTTGACGGAGATCTCCGCCCGGACCTCCTGCCAACCGAGGTCCAGCCGCTTTCTGTGCCCGGCCAGAAGCCAGATTTCCACCTCCTCTTTCGCAGCACAGCAGAGCAGCCGCACCCCCTGAGCCTCCGCCTCCTCTTCGAGCCTCTCGAATTCGCCTCGCCGGTCCCGGCCGTCGGCATCGACAAGAAACAGCAGGAGGTCTTTATAGCGATAGTCTTCCAGGAGGGATTCTCGGATCAACGCCTTTGCGTGCTCATACCCTTGCGTACGAGGATTTTCCAAGACCCTGACCTTGGCTGTCCCTTTGCCGCATTCCGCACACATGCGGACCACCAGAGGCTTGAGGATATAACTGTTGTTTATAGGATCCTCGGGAACGACGAGGACGTTGAAGCTCAAAACACATCCTCCAACCAACCCTCCATGAACAATTCCCCGAGGGAGCGCCTGCGCACCAGCTCGATCAAGCGGGGGATCTCGCTGAGAGGCGTGACAATTGAGGCGCCGGTCGCCTCGTCCTTCCTGAACAGAAAGGTCGTCTCGTAATCCCCCTCTTCGAGCCAGGCCAGGACAACGGGAGAGTGCGTCGTGGCAAAGACCTGGGGGCCAGAGTTTCCCGACTGAGACTTCAGCAGCTCGAGGAGAAGCCGGAGACGGCTCGGATGGATGCCGTTCTCGATCTCTTCCAGAGTGATGATCGCCGGCATATCGGGCTGAAAGAAGGCAGCCGTAATGGCGGCGAAGTGGAGTGTGCCGTCGGAGAGAATCGGGGCTGGTAGCTGCCAGTTTCCCTCACGGAGGGCGAAGAGCGGCTCTTTGACAGCCCCTTCCAGAACCATGACATCGTCGAGCTCCATCGGCGTCAGCCGAGTCAGCCAGGAGAGGTAGGCACTCCGGAGTCCCTCGTCCTGGACGATCGACTGCACCACGGCGGCGAAGTTCTCTCCGCGCTCCCCCATCCGTTGCGCCAGTCGAGTTTGGGAGTAGGCCCTCAATAGAGGGGCTACGGGCGCTAGATGCTGCATGTTGCCTAGAGCCCGAATAAGCTCCCTCGCCATCTCGCTCTGCTCTCCACCGCCGTTTCGCACCAAGACGGACTGGGAGGTGGGTCGTTCGAGCAAGGAGGTACCCCACAAAGGCTCGCTCGAGCCAATCTCGATCTTTTCCGAGACGATCTGGCCCAACGAAGGCGCCATATCGACGCTGTATCGAAAATTCTGCCCTTGCCCGACTCCCCCGACACGAAATCCGACGGCCCCTTGGGGCAAGTCATCTCGTCTCTCGAAATAAGCAAACCAAGCCCCGCCCCTGATCCCCTCCCAGGACTCGCTCCCCCCCCCCTTGGGCTTCCCATTGAAGACTTCATCGACCGTGAACCCGTAGGCGATCCCCTGGAGTACCCGCAGAGCATCGATAAAGTTCGACTTCCCACTGGCATTCGCTCCAATGAAGAGGTTGAAGCTCCCCAGTTTCAGCCGGATCTTTTCGAAGCTCTTGAAGCCCTCGATCTCGATGTCGGTGATCACGCGCTTGGCCTCCGGAGCCTGCCCGGCTCCCTCCAGTTCGATGGTGTGACATTCTATGCTGCCATGACCACCTTCGTCTCCGACCTCGCCCCCCGGCCGCTGTGGAAGCACTTCGACGAGATCCTGAAGATCCCCCGCCCTTCCGGCGACGAGGAGGCCGCCCGCCAGTACGTGCTCGGGTTGGCCGAACGGAAGGGGCTGGCCGTCCGGCAGGACTCCTACGGGAACTTCGTCGTCTCCAAGCCGCCGAGCCCGGGGCACGAAGGCGCTCCCACCGTGGTCCTCCAGGCCCACCTCGACATGGTCACGGAGAAGAACTCGGACGTCCAGCACGACTTCTCGCGCGATCCGATCGTCCCCCGTCGCGACGGCGAGTGGGTGAAGGCGACCGGCACCACCTTGGGCGCCGACAACGGGATCGGCGCCGCCGCCATGCTGGCGGTCCTGGAGGCTGACGACCTCGTCCACGGGCCGCTCGAATTCCTCTTCACTGTCGAAGAAGAGACCGGCCTCGTCGGTGCCGGCGAGCTCGACGGCTCGATCGTCAGCGGGCGCCTCCTCCTGAACCTCGACACCGAGGAGGAGGGGGAGGTCACGATCGGCTGTGCCGGGGCCGCCAATTCCAGCCTCTCGCTCCCCGTGGAGAGCGCTGCTCCACCGTCCGGGCTGACTGCGCTGGAGGTCTCCGTGACGGGGCTCAAGGGCGGGCACTCGGGGATGGAGATCCACCTGCCCCGGGGCAACGCGTTGAAGCTCCTCGCCCGTGCTCTCTATGCCGTCTCTCTGGAGCGGCCGCTCCATGTGGCCGCGTTCTCGGGCGGCGGCAAGCACAACGCCATTCCCCGCGAGGCCTCCGCGGTCGTCCTCGTCCGCCCTGAAGAGACCGGTGCAATCCGTGCCGCTCTGGAGAAGGAATTCGAGGCGATTCGCGCCGAGCTTCGCCCCGAGGAGCCGGCCGCTCGCCTCGACGTCCGCGAAGGGCAGCTGCCGGAGCGCGCCTGGACCGAGGCGGCCGGCCGGCGCGCCGTCGCCCTGGTCCATGCTCTCCCCCATGGCGTCCTCTCGATGAGCCAGGACATCCCGGGGCTCGTCGAGACCAGCACGAACCTGGCCGCCGCCGCCGCCCGGAACGGCGACTTCGAGATCCTCCTGAGCACCCGGAGCATGGTCGATTCGGCCTTGCGTGGCGCCCGCCAGCGCATCCGAGCCGCCGCCGAGCTCGCCGATGCCTCCGTCGAGGAAAACAAAGGCTATCCCGGCTGGAAACCGGACCCGAATGCGCCCCTCCTCGCCACCTTCCGCCGCCTGCACCAGTCGATCACGGGCACCGAGCCCGAGCTCAAGGCCGTGCACGCCGGTCTGGAGTGCGGAGTGATCGGCGACAAGTGCCCCGGCATGCAGATGATCTCCTTCGGCCCGCGCATTCAGGGACCCCACTCCCCTGACGAACGGGTCCACGTCGAGTCGGTCGAGCGGTTCTGGAAGCTGCTGGTGGCGCTGCTGAAGGAGTTGGCGGAATAGGAAACAGCAGCGGGAGAAGGACCGGTTCGGCCTGTAGGAGCGGCGGGTGCCGGTCGTTGCCGGAGGGACAAAAATTCCGTCTCGCCGCTTGACTTCCGCCTCGCTCTCGCGTAGGCTGCGCTTCGCAGTTGCGTTTCGGCAGGTCTCCGGGGTTTGGAGCGTATCCGTCCCCGGCCCATCGAAAGCGGGCCCGAGCGAGATTCGCCTCTCACCCGGACCCTTGGCACGCAAAGGATAGAACCCTATGCGCACCCGTCGTGATGGTAGCACCCCTGTTCCCCCCTCCCCGCCTCATCGGATCGATCACCCACCCACCCACGCGTTCACCGCGGAGTACCTGGAGCTTCTCGCGCACCGCGACGAGCCGGTGACCGCCGCGGAAGCGGACGTCGCCGGACCCTGGCACCTCGAGCAGCACGCCCAGGGCTGGGCCGTCCTGCGCCGGGGAGAGCGCCTCGAGAAGGGGAGCCGCCCGCTGGCGGTCTTCCAGAAAAAGGACGCGGCGCGCCTCGCCGCGGCGATCCTCCCCGGCACCGGCCGCCGGCTGCGCTACAAGCTCGGCGAGGAGCCGGACAGCCTCCTCGGCTTCCCCGTCCTGGTCGACGGCGAGGTCGTGGGGCACATGCAGTTCTTCGATCAGGACTTCCTCGCGGCCTTGAACGTCGTGGACGCGCTGGTCGCGATCCCCGGCGATCTCGCCTGGGTGATCGACGCGGCCGGCGGCTTGGCGCTCGATCACGCCGGGAAGATCGCGCTCGAACGGGCGCTGGCGTAGGACCGTCCCGCCCCCCGGACAGATCCTCCTCGGAGGACTCTGCATCCGGGGGGCCGATTCCGGCAGAAGGGAAACCAGCGAAATGACCGGGGGAAGCGTTCCCCTCGAAGGGAGAGGCCTGTACCTCGAAGGGAGGGGCCTGTACCTCGAAGGGAGGGGCCTGTACCTCGAAGGGAGGGGCCTGTACCTCGAAGGGAGAGGCCGGTACCTCGAAGGGAGAGGCCTGTACCTCGAAGGGAGAGGCCGGTACCTCGAAGGGAGGGGCCTGTACCTCGAAGGGAGAGGCCGGTACCTCGAAGGGGGAGGCACTGTACCTCGAAGGGGGAGACTGGTACTTGGCAGGGGGAGGCCGGTACCTCGAAGGGAGACGGCCTATACCTCGAAGGGGGAGGCCTGTACCTCGAAGGGAGAGGCCTGTACCTCGAAGGGGGAGAAGTCCCCCTGATGTTTTCGGCCGTCCCCCCCGGATTTCCCGCGGCCAGATCGCCACCGCCAGCAAGCCCCCGAAGGGAGGCGACAGCGGAATACCGCGCGATGCGGCCCCCAGCTCCTCGCGGAAAGTTAGCGCGTATGGGGGCCGGGGGTGAGGGCCCCTACCCCACCGCCACCGGCTCCTCCACCAGCTCCTCGAAGCTCGCGGTGAAGTGCCGGAGCACCTTCGGGGCGTAGGTCATCCGGAAGCCACGCAGGTCGTGACGGTGGTCGCGGATGTGCTCCAGGACCTCGGCCACATAGTCGAGGTGGGAGTTGGAGAAGACGCGCCGTGGGATGGCCAGGCGCACCAGCTCCATGGGCGCCGGGAGGTCCCGGCCCGTCTGTGGATCGGTCTGCCCGAACATCACCGTGCCGATCTCCACGCCGCGCACGCCCCCCTCGCGGTAGAGCGCCACGGAGAGCGCCTGCGCCGGAAACTGCAGCGGCGGGATGTGCGGCAGGAGCGTCTTGGCGTCGACGTAGACCGCGTGGCCTCCCGTCGGCCGCATGATCGGAATCCCCAGCTTGGTCAGCTTGTCGCCGAAGCTCGCCACCTGGGTCACGCGGTAGCGCAGGTAGTTCTCGTCGAGTACCTCGCGCAGGCCGCGCGACACCGCCTCAAGGTCGCGGCCGGCGAGCCCGCCATAGGTCGGGAACCCTTCGATGACGATCAGCCGCTGGGTGAGCGTCTCCAGGAGCGCGTCGTTGCGCGAGGCGAGAAAGCCGCCGATGTTGGCCAGGCCGTCCTTCTTCGCGCTCATCGTGCAGCCATCGGCGTAGCTGAACACCTCGCGGACGATCTCGGCCACCGAGCGGTCCTGCTGCCCCTGCTCGCGCGTCTTGATGAACCAGGCGTTCTCGGCGAAACGGCAGGCGTCGATATAGAAAGGAATGCCGAACTCGCGGCAGAGCTCCGCGGTCGCCCGGACGTTGGCCAGGGAGACCGGCTGGCCGCCCCCCGAGTTGTTGGTCAGGGTGAGCATGCAGAGCGGGATCATGTCGCGCGGCGTCTCCTCGAAGAGCCGGCGGAGCCGCCCCAGGTCCATGTTCCCTTTGAAGGGGTGGTTGGCGTTCGGATCTTTCCCCTCCGGGATGACCAGGTCGAGCGCGATCCCATGGTTCGTCTCGATGTTGGCCCGGGTGGTGTCGAAGTGGTTGTTGTTGGGAACGATCATGCCCGGCTGGGTGAGCAGGGTCGAGAACAGCAGGTTCTCGGCCACGCGCCCCTGGTGGACGGGCAGGAAGTGCGGGAATCCGAAGATCTCCTGGATGGTCTCCTGGAGATGGAAGAAGTTGCGTGCGCCGGCGTAGGCCTCGTCCCCCTGCATCAGACCGGCCCACTGCCAGTCGGACATGGCCGAGGTCCCGGAGTCGGTGAAGAGGTCGATGAAGACGGCTTCCGAAGGGATCTTGAACAGGCTGTACCCGCCCTCGCGGAGGAGCCGCTCGCGCTCCTCCCGGGGGAGCAGGTGGATCTTCTCCACCACCTTCACACGCCACGGCTCGGGAAGTGATCTCATGAGAATACGGACCCTCCATACAGGACCAGACAGCCGCCGCGCACACGGCGACCGCGAGGTCTATTTTAGTACACCACAAATGACGCTGTCGGACCAGGTGGATCGTTGCGTCAGGTCTATAGTGTCGCGAGAGCCGAAAAGGGGAGACAGGCGGACCCGCCTATAATCCGCCGGATGCCCCCCCTCATCGAGATTCGCGACCTCACCAAGGCGTATGAGGAGGGGGGGCGGCAGCGGACGGTGCTGCGGCAGGCCAACGCGGCCATCGGGCGCGGCGAGCTCGCGGTGTTGGTGGGGCGCAGCGGGTCCGGGAAGTCGACCCTGCTCAACCTGCTCTCCGGAATCGACCTGCCCGACTCCGGCGAGGTCCTCGTCGACGGCGTCGATCTCTCGCGCCTCACGGAACGGGAGCGGACCCTGTTCCGCCGCGAGAAGATCGGCTTCGTCTTCCAGTTCTTCAATCTGATCCCCACTCTGACGGTCGAGGAGAACCTCCTCCTCCCCCTGGAGCTCAAGGGACGGGTGTCGCCTGAGCAGCGGCGCGCGGCCCGCGACCTCCTGGCCGAGGTGGGCCTCGCTGACCGGGCCGCCACCTGGCCCGACCGCCTCTCCGGCGGCGAGCAGCAGCGCGTGGCCGTGGCCCGCGCCCTGGCGCACGATCCGCTCCTCGTCCTGGCGGACGAGCCCACCGGCAACCTCGATCTCGAAACCGGCCTCCAGGTCCTGGAGATCCTCGACCGCCTCACCCGCCAGGCGGGCAAGACCATGGTGATGGTCACCCACAGTCCCGAGGTGATCGGGATCGCCGACCGCGTCTTCCGTATCGCCGAGGGGCATCTGGTGGAGCAGAGCCTGGAGACGGAGACGGAGACGGCGCGGTGACGAGGCCACGCTCATCGTGGTTGGGGCCTTCCCCCGCCCGACCTCACCCCCGACCCCTCTCCCATCTCCCACCCCTCCAACCGGGAGAGGGGCGCCACCACCCTCTTGTCTCAACGTTGCCACCTCAGAAAAATGAACAGCTCCCCCCTCTCCCGGGGGATGGGTGGGAGATGGGAGAGGGGGGCCGGGGGGGTGAGGTCGGGAGGGGGAAGGCTTCGCCCACGATAAGGTTAACGGACATAACCCCGGAGACAACCCGGTGACCCGGGTGACCCGGCTCCTCTGGCGGTCGAGCCGGCGCCATCTCGCCCGCCATCCGTGGCAGATCGGCCTGGCAACCCTGGGCGTCGCCCTGGGGGTGGCGGTGGTGGTCTCGATCGACCTGGCCAACGCCAGCGCCCGCCGCGCCTTCTCCCTGTCGACCGAGGCGGTGACCGGCCGGACGACGCACCAGATCGTCGGCGGACCGGAGGGGCTGCCGGATGACGTCTTCCGCCGCCTGGCCGTCGACGCCGGTCTCGCCGGGGAGCTGCCGATGGCTCCGGTCGTCGAGGGCTTCGGCGCGATCCGGGGAAAACCTGGCGAGCCGGCGCGCATCATCCGCATCCTCGGCGTCGATCCTTTTTCCGAGCAACCGTTCCGCCCCTACCTGAACGGCAGCGCAGGGGGAGACCGGAGGACCCGAGGGTTTTCGGTCGATCTCGCTCCCCTTCTCACCCGCCCGCGGGCGGGCGTGCTCTCCGCTGCGACCGCCCTCGAGCTCGGGGTCCGTCCGGGCGGGACGTTCCGCCTCCGCGTCGGCGGCGAGCCGCGCGAGGTCGATCTGGTCGGTGTCCTGGAGCCGGCGGACGAGAGCACCCGCCGCGGGTTGGCCGATCTCCTGGTGATGGACATCGCCGCCGCCCAGGAGCTCCTGGGACGCGCCGGCCAGATCGACCGGATCGACCTGATCATCCCCGAGGGAGCCGCGGGCGAGCGCCTCCTGGCCCGGGCTGCCGCCGTCCTGCCGTCCGGCGCGCGGATCCTCCGTGCCGAAGCCCTCTCGCGCTCGACCGAAGAGATGACACGGACCTTCCGGACCAGCCTGTCGGCCATGTCTCTCCTCGCCCTGGTCTGCGGCGCGTTCCTCATCTACAACACGATGACCTTCTCGGTGGTGCAGCGGCGGACGCAGATCGGCATCCTTCGCGCGCTGGGGGTGACGCGCGACCAGGTCTTCGCCCTGGTCCTCGCCGAGGCGGCGGCCGTGGCGCTCGTGGGCACGGCCGTGGGCCTGGGAGCCGGCGTCTTTCTCGGCCGCGAGCTGGTCCGGCTGGTGACCCAGACCATCAACGACCTCTACTTCGTCCTCTCGGTCCGCGAGCTCGCGGTGCCGCCTCTCACTCTGGCGAAGGGGGCGGCTCTCGGGATCGGCGCCACGCTCCTCGCCACCCTGGCCCCGGCGGCGGAAGCGACGCAGGCGCCTCCCCGGGCCGTGCTCACCCGCTCGGCCCTCGAAGCCCGCCTGCGCAAGGCCCTGCCCCGCGCGGCCGCGATCGGCTTCGGCCTGCTTCTCCTGGGAGGGGCGCTGCTGGCGCTCCCCGCCGGGCTGACCATGGGGTTCACGGGGCTTTTCGGCGTCATCCTCGGCTGTGCCCTTCTGGCCCCGGGAGCCACGGTGGTCCTGATGCGCCTGCTGCGCGTCCCCATGGGAGCCCTCTTCGGAGTGCTCGGCCGGATGTCGGCCAACGGCGTGGTGGCCGCGCTCTCCCGGACGGCGGTGGCCATCGCGACCCTGGTCATCGCGGTGTCGGTGACGGTGGGGGTCGGGGTGATGATCGGCAGCTTCCGGCAGACGGTCGTGCGCTGGCTGGAGGCGTCTCTCCGCGACGACGTCTATGCCACGGTGCCGAGCCGGGGCGGTGGGTTCGCCGGAGTGGACCTCGATCCGGAGGTGGTCCGGAGGGTCTCAGCCCTCCCCGGTATCGAGGCGGTCCATACGATCCGGCGGGTGGAGATCCCCACTGAAGAGGGGCCGATCCGGTTGATCGTCCTGGGAATCGATCTCCACGGGCTCTCGCGCTACGAGCTGCAGCAAGGAGACCCGGACGAGGTCTGGCCTGCCTTCCTCAACGAGGGCGCGATCGTCGTCTCCGAGCCGTTCTCCCGCCGCTTCAAAGTCGACGCGGGTGACAGCTTCCGCCTGCCGACCGGGCGCGGAGCACGAACCTTCCGGATCGCCGGCGTCTACACGGACTTCACCTCCAACCAGGGTCTGGTGATGATGAGCCGCACCACCTATCAGAGGTTCTGGAGCGACCGCCAGCTCTCGGGCTTCTCTCTGGCCCTCGCGCCGGGCGTGGATCCGGACCGGACCATCGAGCGGCTGCGCACCGTGGCCGGAGGCGAAGCGCTGATCGCCCGGCCGAACCGGGCGCTCAAACGGATCTCGATGGAGATCTTCGACCGGACCTTCCGCATCACCGCCGTCCTCCGCCTGCTGGCCGGCCTCGTGGCCTTCATCGGCGTGCTCTCGGCTCTCATGGCCCTGCAGCTCGAACGGTCGCGGGAGCTGGGCGTGCTGCGGGCCAACGGCATGACGCCCGGGCAGGTCTGGCAGCTCGTCACCTCGCAGACGGGTCTGATGGGGCTGGTCGCCGGCCTGCTCTCGATCCCGGTGGGATTGACCCTCGCGGCCATCCTGATCTTCGTGATCAACCGCCGCTCGTTCGGCTGGACGATCCACCTGGAGGTGTCGCCCGAGATCCTTCTCGAGGCCCTCCTCCTGGCCCTCGCCGCAGCGCTCCTGGCCGGGCTGTATCCGGCGTGGAAGATGGCGCGAACGTCGCCCGCGGTGGCGCTCCGAGAGGAGTAGGCGAGCCAATGCGTCCCTTGTCATTGCTGTCCTTGTTGTCCTTGCTGTCGATATTTGTGGCCTCCTGGGCCTGCCGAGACTCTCCTCGCGAGCCCGCTGCCTCCCTCTCGGTGGCCACAGCCCTGCGCACTACCAATGACCGCGGCTATACCCGGGCCCTCGCTCCGCGGGAGTTTTCCTTCCCCGCCGACCACGGCCCGCACCCCGAGTTCCGCACCGAATGGTGGTACTACACGGGCAACCTCGCGACCGCCGAGGGGCGGCGCTTCGGCTTCCAGCTCACCTTCTTCCGCTCGGCGCTGGCTCCGGCGATGCCGGAGCGGAGCTCGGCCTGGGCGACCCGCCAGGCGTGGCTCGCCCATTTCACGGTGAGCGACGTCGAGGGGGAGCGCTTTCACTCCTTCGAGCAGTGGAGCCGCGGCGCCCTCGGCCTCGCCGGTGTGCAGGCAACGCCGTTCCGCGTCTGGGTCGAGGACTGGTCGGCGCAGACGGACGGCGGACCCGTGTTCCCCATGCGCCTGCGGGCCTCCCGAGGGGACGTGGCGGTCGACCTCGAGCTGGAGCAGGGCAAGCCGCCGGTCCTCCAGGGGGACCATGGGTTGAGCCGCAAGAGCTCCGAGCCGGGGAACGCGTCGTTCTATTACTCCCTCACCCGCATGCCCGCGCGCGGCACGCTCCGCGTGGGCACGGAGACGTTCACGGTGACCGGCGCCGCCTGGATGGACCGGGAGTGGAGCACGAGCTCGCTCGGCGCCGGGCAGGTCGGCTGGGACTGGTTCGCCCTCCAGCTCTCCGACGGCACCGATCTCATGCTCTACCAGCTCCGTCACGCTGACGGGCGTCCCGATCCGGCGAGCAGCGGCAGCATCGTGGGACCGCACGGGGCCTCGCGCACCCTCGCTTTCCGCGGCTTCTCGATGGACGTCCTCGATCGCTGGCGGAGCCCGCGCTCCGGCGCCCGCTATCCGTCGCGCTGGCGCCTGCACATCCCCTCCGAGGGGCTGGACCTCGACGTCACGCCCCGGCTCGCCGACCAGGAGCTGGATGTCTCCTTCCGCTACTGGGAAGGCGCGGTCGCGGTCGAAGGCACCCGCCGCGGCACGCCGGTGGCCGGACAGGGGTATGTCGAGCTCACCGGGTATGCCGGGGGGGCGCGGTAAGAATCCTCCCCGCCTCACGTTCCCAGGGTGTGCGCGTGGGACCCTTCACCCGCGCACGCAGCGCCCTGGCCGGCGCCCGCCACCGGACAACGGAGATGCCTCCTCATCCTCGTTCCGGACGGGCGCCGGCCCGGTTTTCCGAAACGGGGTCTCCGTGAGAGGATTGCCGCGCGCTCGTCACAAGGAGATCCGTATGAACCGCTTCCTTCGCTCTTCGACCTTGACCCTGCTGGCGGCTCTCGCTCTTGCCGGCCGCGGCAACGCGCAGACCAAAGCGCCCGAGCCGCAAGTCCCCCGCTACACGATCCAGCAGTTCCTCGCGACCGTCATCTACGGCGGCGGCTCGTTCTCGCCGGACGGCCGCAAGCTCCTGGTCGGGAGCGACCAGACAGGGATCTTCAACGCCCTCGCCATCCCGGTCGACGGCGGCGCACCGGTCCAGCTCACCCAGTCCAAGGTCAGCGCGATCAATCCCATCGGCTATTTCCCTCACGACGAACGCTTCCTCTATGTGAGCGACCAGGGAGGCGACGAAAAGAGCCACATGTATGTTCAGTCGCCCGACGGCAGCGTCCGTGACCTGACTCCCGGCGACCAGCTCAAGGCCAACTTCGAAGGCTGGTCGCGCGACGACCGCTCCTTCTTCTTCTCCACCAACGAGCGCGACCCGAACGCTTTCGATCTCTATGAGATGACGCTCGACGGGTACCAGCGCACCCTCCTGCTCAAGAACGAGGAGCGCTTCGCCATCGGCACCGTCTCGCCCGACCGCCGCTGGGTGTCTCTGTCGAAGACCGTGGGCTTCAACGACGTCGACCTCTACCTGCACGACCGGACCACCGGCAAGACCACCCTGCTCAATCCCGGCGACGTTGCCGGCACCGAGATCTCCTTCAAGCCCCAGACCTTCAGCCTGGACAGCAAGAGCCTGTTTTACCTCACGGACAAGGGGTCGGAGTTCGACTACCTCATGCGCTACGACCTCGCCACGGGGAAGTCCACCGAGGTCCTGCGCCTCGACTGGGACGTGACCGGCGCCGGCTTCTCGCGGGACGGGAAGTACTTCCAGGCGACGATCAACCATGACGCGCGGTTCGAGCTGCGGCTCTTCGACGCCGCGACCCTGCGCCCCATCCCGCTGCCCGACCTCCAGGAGGGGAGCGTCAACGGGGTCTTCTTCTCGCGGGACGGCAGCCGCATGGCCTTCTACGCGGAGGGGACCGGGCCGGCGGATCTGTTCGTGCGCGACATGGCTACCGGACAGACGCGCCAGCTGACGCGGGCGCTCCCGCAGATCGCTCCCGCCCATCTCGTCGCGGGCAAGGTGGTCCGCTTCAAGTCCTATGACGGCGTCGAGATCCCCGGGATCCTCTACAAGCCCTACGGCGCCTCTCCGGACCACAAGGTCCCGGCGCTCGTCTGGGTGCACGGCGGCCCCGGCGGCGAATCGTTGGTCGGTTACAACGGGTTCATGCAGTACCTATTGAACCACGGCTATGCGGTCTACGCCATCAACAACCGCGGGAGCGACGGCTACGGCAAGACGTTCAACGCGATGGACGACCGCAAGCACGGCGAGGCGGATCTCGACGACTGCGTGGCCAGCAAGAAGATGCTGGGCGAGACCGGATGGGTGGATCCGCAACGGATCGGCATCCTGGGCGGCAGCTACGGCGGCTTCATGGTCCTCGCGGCGCTCGCCTTCCGCCCGCAGGAGTTCGCCGTCGGTGTCGACCTCTACGGCGTCGCCAACTGGCAGCGCACCCTCGAGAGCATTCCGCCCTGGTGGGGAGCGCTCCGCGAGTCGCTCTATCACGAGATGGGCGACCCGGTGAAGGATGGCGAGCGCCTGCACCGGATCTCCCCGCTCTTCCACGCCGACCAGATCGAGCGGCCGCTGATCGTCCTCCAGGGCGCCAACGATCCGCGCGTCCTCAAGCAGGAATCGGACGACATCGTCGCCGCCCTGCGCAAGAAGGGGGTTCCCGTCGAGTACCACGTCTTCGAGAACGAGGGGCACGGCTTCAGGCGCAAGGACACCCAGGAGAAGGGCTACACGGCCACCCTGGAGTTCCTGGACAAATATCTGAAGGGGTAGGACGCTCCGTTCAGGGATCCGGCTCTCCTGGCGAGGCGCTCAGGCTCGCGAGCCTCCGCTCGAAAACGTAGGCGCCTCCCGGGGGAAGGCCCGAGCCACCCTGGAGACCGGGTGCGATCACCGCGGCTCCAGTATGCTCCCATTCCGTGGCGCTCTCCCCCCTCCCTCTGATCCTCTTCGGCCTCACCTATCTGGGGCTCGCGCTCGGGCGCATCCCGCCCTTGAAGCTCGACCGCACCGGATTCGCGATCCTCGGCGCCGTGGCGTTCCTGGCCACGGGGGCCATCTCGGTCGAGGAGGCCAAGGCGGCGGTCGACGCGCCGACGCTCGCCGTGCTCTTCGGCATGATGCTCCTCTCGGCACAGTACCGGCTCTCCGGCCTCTACACGGTGATCGGCGAGAGGCTGGCACGGGTGGCGGACTCCCGCCGGCTCCTGCTCGGCACCATCCTGGTCACCGCCGCTCTCTCGGCCCTGTTGACCAACGACGTCGTCTGCTTCGCTCTGACCCCGCTTCTCCTGGGCTCGCTCCTCGCCTCGGGCAGGCCCCCCATCCCCTACCTGCTGGCGATCGCCTGCGCGAGCAACCTCGGCAGCGCGCTCACCCCGATCGGCAATCCGCAGAACATCCTGATCGCCCAGAGCTTCCGGCTGCCGTTCCTCCCCTTCGTCCTGGCCTGCCTGGCACCCGTCGTCCTGTCGCTCGCGGTCCTCTATTTCCTGATCGCGCTCCTCACCATCGCGGTGATCGCTCTCTTCCTGACTCCGGTTCCCGCGCCGCTCACCGCCCTGGGCCTCGTGGGCGTCGTGCTGACCAGCCGGCGGATGCACACGCGGGACGTGCTCTCCCTGGTCGACTGGCACCTGCTCGCTCTCTTCATCGGGCTGTTCATCGTGGTGCGCGGCTTCGAGATCTCGGGGTGGACCCAGGCGGCGCGCAACGCGCTCGCCACGGCCGGCGCCGACCTCCATGCGCCCCACGTGCTGGTGCCGGGCGTGGCCGTCCTGGGCAACCTCGTGGGCAATGTCCCGGCGGTGATGCTGATGCTCCCCTTCGTCGGCCGCGCAGCCGTGATCGGCTATGCGCTGGCCCTCGCCAGCACCTTCGCGGGGAACGCGGTCCTGGTGGGGAGCATCGCCAACCTGATCGTGGCCGAGCAGGCCGGTCGCCTCGGCGTCTGCCTCAGCTTCCGCGACCACCTCCGCCTCGGCCTGCCCCTCACCCTCCTCTCCCTCGCCCTGGCCGTGGCGGCCATGGCGCTCTGGTGAGCGCTCAGGAGGCGTGGGCGCGCAGCCCGCGGGCGAGGATTCCCAGGCCGCCGAACAGGAGCACCAGGATGACGATCAGCTCGAACAGGCTGGTGTGCTGGATGTAGATCTGCAGGTTCAGGATGATCCCCGCGAGCACCAGCACGACCCCGGCGAACAACAGGAGCCAGCCGGCCACCGAGCGGCCGTTGAAGAAGAGGATCAGGACGCCGAAGATGAGCGGCACCAGGGTCAGCCCGAAGGCGTTGTACCCCCAGAGCTGCCAGGAGCCGGTGGTCACGCTCACCCGGCTGGTCAGCATGTAGCCGCCGGCGATCGCCATCGCCAGCCCGATCAGGAATTCGCCGAGCCCGCCCGGCGTGCCGCCGGGATTTCGCAGATCCGCCATGAGCCGTACCTCCGTCCTCCGGTCGCCGCGATCATAACGTCCTCGCGACCCGCCGCAGGACCATATGCCGGTAGGAAGCCACCGAGCGCTCGTCGCAGGCGATCTCGAGGGGCGCCGCCGCGCGCTCCAGGATCTCCCCCATCCGCCGGTTCGTGCTGGTGAAGACCAGGTCGAGCAGGGCGAGGCCGAGGCGCGCCAGCGGCCCCGGGCGGTGCTCCTCCGGCAGGAACTTGTCGAACACCGCGACGCGTCCGCCGGGGCGCAACACCCGGGCGGCCTCGCGCAGGCAGCGCGCCGGGTCCGGGATCACCTCCAGGACCATGTGGAGGATCGCCGCGTCGAACGAGCCGTCCGGCAGGTCCAGCGCATGGCCGTCCATCACCCGGAATTCGATGCCGGGCCGGGCGTGGGCCTGCGCCTGGCGCAGCATGGCTGGCGTGAGGTCGGTCGCGAGGACCTGGACGTCTACCGGCAGGAACGGGATGTCCGCGCCGGTGCCGCAACCGATGATCAGCACGCGCTCCCCCGGCCGCAGCTCGAGAAGCTCGACCGACCGGCGACGCTCGCGATGGAATCTGGTGACCCGATCGTAGAACGGGGCCCAGAGCGTATAGCGGAATCGCTGCCAGGGGTTTGGCGGCATAGCGTGGTTGTTTCTTCGGGCGGCGGTGCCCCCTCTCCCGGTCGGGGGGTGTGCGATGGGAGAGGGGGACAGGGGGTGAGGTCAGCAGGGCAGCTTCGGAGCCTCGATATCGCCGCGGCGGAGGGAGTCGAACGGGACCTGGCCCGGTGCTTCGATGTACTGCACCACGGAGATCGGATCGCAGTGGGCGAGGCGGTGGTACAGACGGAGCGCGGCTTCCGCCTCGGAGAGCCAGACCGCGCACCGCGCGCTGTTGGGAGTCTGCCGATCGCCGGCGGACGGCGAGGTCAGGAACGAGCTGTGGTTGCAGATGTAGCGCGCCCAGCAGCGCGGACAGGGCCCGTCCTCTCCCCCTTCCCAGGCATCGGGAGGCAAGCTTTCCAGCCCTGGATAGGGCTCGGAGCTGGCCGCCCACGCAAAGCCGCCTCCCGCAGCGGCCCGGTCGGGCGGCTCGCTTCCCATCAGCCGCCGGACGATTCGGGTCACCGGCCGGTAATCCACGGGAACGCGCCGCGCTTCCAGCTCGGAGGCGATCTCGTCACAGACCGCCAGCAGGTCGTTGCGGTACTCCCGCAGCGGCCCCCCGGCGCAACGGACCCCGTCCAGATACCGCACGCGCAGGCTCTTGGCCCAATCCCAGATTTCCAGCAACCGCGCCGTCCCGGGGAGAAGGCAGCTCACGGTCACCCGGTCGGCGAGCGGAGCCAACAGGAGCAGGGATGAGCCCCACGCCTCCCAGTCCCGCAGCTCGGCGGCTTCCGCACGGGTCGGGAAGGGATCGCAGCGCACCTGGACGCGCAGGGGAGCGCTCGCCAGATACGCGGCCAGCGCGAGAGTGATCTGGCGGACGTCGAGCGAGAGCTGGAACGAGATGTCCTGGCCGGCGGCAGCGGCAAGCCTCTCCGCTTCAGCCAGGATCCATTGCACGACCTGCAGCTTCGGAAGCTCGCCGTGCCAGGAGAGACTGAGCTGGACGCGTGAGGCCCCGAGACTCTGCTTGAACACCGGCTCGAGCGCCTCGGCGGCCTCGCCCTCGGTGCGCGGGCTCAGATGGGCGCAGACCTGATCGTCCATCCGGTGGACCATGCCCAGGTCCCAATAGCCGGAAGGGTCGGGACCGCAAGCCTGTCCGCCCCATCCCGCCTGGCTCTCCGCGGTGACGAGATCCTCCTGCACCATCCAGCTCCACAGAAGGCCACCGTCGTCGAAGCTCCCGGTTTCGAGAGCCGGCGCCACATAGAACCGGAGGTCCTCCGGGACCTCCAACACAGCCGCCCTCTCCAGGTCGTAGATCAGGCTGCACGAGCCGTCCCCGTCAATCAGCGGATACATCTCTCGCCAGCGTAAGGCGCCAGGCATGGGGATCGTGGGCATCATCGACTTCCTCCTCGCCCTTCTACTCGTTACGTTGCCCCTGGTCGGCTTCGTGGGACAACTTCCGACCTATTTTATGATTCAGGATATCCTGAATTCACCTATCTCTTCTCTCCCCCTGGTTTTAGCCAGCGATCGAGCCAACCGAGCACGGTGTCGTGCCAGAAGATGCTGTTGCCCGGTTTCAGCACCCAGTGATTCTCGTCCGGGAAGTGCACGAATCGGCTCGGGATGCCGCGCCGCTGCAGTGCGTTGAAGGCGGCGAAGCCCTGATTGTCCGGAATCCGGTAATCCAGCCCGCTATGGATCACCAGCATCGGTGTCTTCCAGCGATCGACGAAATTCACAGGATTCTGCCTTTCGTAGTCCGCCGCCTTCTCCCAGTACGGACCACCCTGCTCCCACTCGGGAAACCAGAGCTCCTCGGTGCCGTAATACATCATTCGCTGGTCGAACGTACCGTCGTGATCGACGAGACAACGGAACGCGTCCGGCCATTGGCCGGCGATCCAGGCGACCATATAACCGCCGTAGGACGCGCCGAGGGCACAGGCACGGTCGCCGTCCAGCCAGGGATAGCGCTGGAGAGCGGCCTCCAACCCCTTCTGCAGATCCTCTAACGGCTTGCCGCCCCAATCAAAACGAATGGCATCAGTGAATGCCTGACCATAACCCAAGGAGCCGTGGAAGTCAATCTGGATCGTGGCATAGCCCGCCCCGGCGTAGGTCTGCGGGTTCCACCGGTAGTGGAACTCGTTGTGGAACGACGATTGCGGCCCGCCATGGATCAAGAAGGCGATGGGGTATTTCTTTTTCGCATCGAAACGGACCGGCTTGACAACCCAGCCATAGACGGTGTCGCCGTTCGCCCCCTGGAAGGAGAACTGCTCGGGCTCGCCGAGCAGGACCGAAGCCAGCCTCTCGCGGTTGAGCTGGGTGATCTGCCGCAGGTCGGACCCGTCCGCCTTGACCGTATGGAGCTCGACGGGCGACCGCAGGTGGTCGCGGCCGAAGACGAGGCGGTCCCCCACCACCCGGTAGTCGTGCACGCTCCCGTCGGCGACGAGCTTGCGCACCTTCCCGCTCGCCACGTCGATGGCGAACAGCGGCACCTGCCCGGTGTCGTAGGCCGTGGTGTAGAGCGTCCTGCCGTCCGGCGAGAAGACGACGCCGTCCGACGAGCGGTCCCACTCCTCCGCCAGGACCCTCTCGTTGCCGGACGCCAGATCGCGCAGGACGATCCGGAAGCGGTCGGCCTCGAAGCCCGCCCGCGACATCCGCAGATAGGCGAGGGTCTTGCCGTCGGGCGAGAAGACCGGTTGCGTGTCCCACGCCGGGTTGGCCGCCGTGAGGTTGCGCGGCTGCCCGGAGCCGTCGAGGCGGGCCTCATAGAGATCGAAGTTGGTGGACCAGGGCTCCTCGCGGTTCTTCTCGCCGGCCAGGCGGGTGGCGAAGATCAGGGTCTTCCCGTCGGGTGCGAACGCCCACTCCTCGCTGCCGCCGGTCGGCTTGGAGGGGACGTCGGCCCACATTCCCTTGGCGAGATCCACCGGCTCTCCCGCCTTGCCGCCCGCGAGAGGCGCAACGAACAGATGGTTGCGCGTGCCGTTGCTCCAGGTGTCCCAATGGCGGACGAAGCCCCCGTCATAGACCTGGGCTGAGGTCTTCCCCTTCTCCTGGGCAGCGAGCCGCTCGGCGGTACAGGCGATCGTCGGGCAGTCGGGGAAGACCTCCAGGCTGAAGGCGAGGCGCGAGCCATCGGGAGCGAGCAGCAGGTTGGAGACGTCCAGCGGCAGGTCGGTGACCTGGACCGCATCCTTGTCGGAACCCGGGACCGGTATCCGCCAGATCTGGCTCGATCCGGAGCGGCTCGACAGGAAATAGAGGCTCTTGCCGTCGGGAGCCCAGCGCGGCGCGGTGTCCGACGCCGCGTTGGTGGTGAGCCGGGTGAGGCCGCTGCCGTCGATGCCGACGAGCCAGAGGTCGTACGTCCCCTTGTTCGCCTCGAAGTCCGTGGTCCGCACCTGGAAGGCTACCTTGCGCCCGTCGGGTGACGGCTGCGGATCGGTGATCCGCTGCATGCCGTGCATGTCTCGCGCCGTGAACGGATGGGGGGCCTCGGCCGCTCCGGCCGCCACCGCGCCCATCGATGCAATCAACAGAAACATATAAATTGCTTTGCGCATTGCTTCCTCCATTGGCGTGGAGACTTTACCAGACCCTCCCCTCCTCGCGTCTTGTAACGAAGCGAGGGGGGCTGAATCGACACTCTTTTCGTAAGATCCAGGAAACGATCGGAAAGCTGCTGGTCAATGGCTGAGATGCTCGATGCGGCGGCGGAACCATGCGGCCTCTTTGTCGAAACCTTCACCCTCGCAGAAGTTGCGGAGATCCTCGTAACGTTCGATGACGTCGAAGCCGATGCTGTGGTAGAGCTTGTGCAGATCAATCGGGCAGAGATCGAGCGGATGCATGTCGGTCTCTTCCAGGGAGTTCGAGCCATTCATCAAGCAGTGATAGAAGGTGCAGTGATGGATGCCGAACATGTGCGAGGCCTCGTGCGCCAGCACCTTGCAGCTGCGCCGTAGCACGAGCTTCTGCCAATCGGGCGTCCGCTCTTTGCCGTAGAAGCGAGGATCGTAGCGGGCGAAGCTGTAGACGCCGACGCGGGCGCGCGTGGAGGCCAGGCCGAAGACGTAGTTCCAGCTCTCGTCGGGATACAGGTCCGCCATGGTGAGGCCGAGCACGGCGTAGGCGTCGGCCGGGAGCTGTCTGGTCAGAACAGCGAGGAGATCACCTGCGAGGAGTTGCTGGTGCCCCATGGGCCAGTTCTTCCGTGAGGTGATGCTCTCGCCCGACAGGTCCAGAGGCGGCCGGACCACCACGTCCATCTGGAAGAACGCTCCCGTAAACTCCTGCAGCTTCTTGAATGAGGGCCCTGCCCCGGGAGGGAATTCACCAATGGGCTGAAGATAGATCTTGTGCCGGCGCGCATCCGGCCGGTTCGGCTTCGCCCGGACGAACTGCTCGAACGTCTGGCCCGGCTCCGGACGCACGGCCAGCCAGTCGTACGGCATCTTGGGGATCGGCTCGAAGTCTCCGCCCGCCTCGAACGCGCCACGAGGTGGAGGACTGGGACGCGAGCATGCCGTCACCACCGAGAGGGCGAGGATCGAGACCACGAGGGACCTCATGCCGAGAGCATCTCTCCCGGCGCTTCCCCGCGCAAGCCCTCGGCGATAGGATTCGCGCGCCCTATGGAAAGCTTCCCCCTCTGCCTCCTGCCCGGCCTCTGGGTCACCCTGCTCGCCGTGCTCCTCTGGGCCGCTCTGGGGCGCTGGCTCGACCCGGTGCCGCGGCGCGTCCGGCTGGTCCACGCCGCCGTGCTGCTCGTCCTCTTCGGCCCGGTGCTCTTCGCCGGCCGGGTGCTGCTCCCTCTCGGCTACCTCTTGAAGATCCCGCCGCTCCAGACTCTGTGGTCGGAGGAGCAGGGTCTGCCGCCCGGCAATCTCCTGCAGAGCGACCTCGTCCTGCAGATCACGCCGTGGCAGATCCGGGTGCGGGAAGCGCTCCACGCGGGCGAGTGGCCGCTGTGGAACCATCTCGCCGGAGCGGGCGAGCCGCTGCTCGGCAATCCCCAGGCGCAGGTGCTCCAGCCGCTGGTCTGGCCGGCTCTCTTCTTTCCCGCCGCGGCCGGAGCAGGAATCACCGCGGCCTTACGGGTCCTGATCGCCCTCACCTTCATGTATCTGCTGCTGCGCCGCCAGGGGATCTCGGAGGCGCCCGCCCTCGCCGGAAGCCTCGCCTTCGGCCTCGGTGGCGGAGTGCTTCTCTGGCTCGGCTGGCCGATGGCCAACGCGCCGGCGCTCCTGCCGGTCATGCTCTACGCCCTGTCGGCCCCTCACCCCCTGGCCCCCTCTCCCACCCCCTCCCGACCGCCGGGAGAGGGGGAAACTTCCCAAATCAGTGCCTTTTCCCCCCTCGCCCGGTCGGGGGGAGGGGATGGGAGAGGGGGCCAGGGGGTGAGGGGCCTCTTGACGTTCGCCGTCTTCGCGCTGCTCAACGCCGGACATCCCGAAACCATCCTCCACGTCTCTCTCCTCGCGGCGCTCTTCGCCCTGTCGCGGCTCGCGGCGAGCCCGCGGGAGGAGCGCCTGCGGCTCGTCCGGGCCTGGAGCGTGGCCGCGGGCCTAGGTCTCGGCCTTTCCGCCCCGGCGCTGCTGCCGGCCGCCCATGCCCTGCCGGAGAGCCTGCGCGCCGGGCTCCTCGCCGACCGGCGGGAGCACATCCTGCATGACGATCCGCTCGCCGGCTGGCGGACCTCGCAGGAGCGCTCGGAACGCCTGCGGCAGCTCGGCGAGCGCCTGCTGCCGATCGTGGCGCCACGCGCCTTCGGGGACAGCCGGTACGGCGAGTGGTGGGGGGAGAGCAACACGAACGAGGACGGCGCGGCGTTCGCCGGCACCGCCGCCGTGCTCGGTGCCCTCTTGTCGCTCCTGGCCGGAAGGCGCCGCTTGCCGCAAGAGCGGGCGATCCTGGGGTTCACCATCGCGGCCTTGATCGTCCTCGCCCAGCCGCCGGGGCTCCCGCAGCTCCTGTCGTCGCTCCCGGTGCTGCGCGACTCGCTGACCCTGCACCACCGTCTGGTCCTGACGCTCGGTTTCTGTGTCGCCTTCCTCGGAGCCTGCTCGTGGGAACGATGGCGGCGCGGCGAGATCCCGCGGACGCGGGCCGCCGTCGCCCTCGCCGGCACCGCGATGCTCCTGGGCCTCGCCTATTTCAACTGGCCGCCGCCTTCGACGCTCACCCGGCTCCCAGGCGCCGAGGCCGCGACGCTTCTCGACGTGCGCCAGCTCTCCCAGGTCCTTCAATTCGGGGTGCTCGCCGCCGCCGGCTGGCTCCTGCTCGGCCGCCCGCGTCCGGATCGTGCCGTCCCGGCAGGTCTTGCTCTGGCCGGGCTCGCCGCGATCGAGCTGCTGGCCCACCACCTGCCGTCCAATCCGCCGGTCCCGGCGCGGCTCTTCTACCCGGAGACGCCAGCGATCACTTTTCTCCGCGAACGGACGGATCCCTGGCACCGCATCTCCGGCGTCGGCTCGCCGCTGCGGCCGAACATCGCGACCGTCTATGGGCTTGCCGATCCGCGCACCTCGAATCCGGCCAAGCCCGCGCCGGTGGCAGACGCCCTGGTGCGGATCAACCGCTTCCCCTACCGGGCGACGGACGGCTTCGTGGCGCCCCGCGATCCCCTCTATGAGCTGCTCGGGGTGCAATACATCATGGCTCCTTCCGGGCAGCGCATTCCCGGCCTGCAACTGGTCTGGAAAGACCAAAGCGTCTGGATCTATCAGGTTTCGCGTCCCCTGCCGCGCCTCTTCCTCTCCAATTCGACCCTGGCCTGCCCGCCGGGAAATTCCTGGTCCGCCTGTACGGCACAGATCGGCAACTTCCGCCGGCGGACCGCCGTGCTGCCGGCCGCTGCAAGCCCGCCCGGAAGCAACGAGCCGGCCTGGCGGGCCGCGGCGCCGCGGGGCTACCGGTTCGACCTGCTGGAGATCCATCCGGCGTGGATCCGCGCCCGCCTCGAAGCGGCCGAGCCGCGCCTCCTCGCCTCCAGCCTCTATCAGGACGGCGGCTGGGTTCTCCTCGTCAATGGGATCCCGCGGCCGACCTTCCACGCCAACGGGCCGTTCCTCGCCGCCTGGCTCCAGCCGGCCGACCGGGACCTCGAGCTGATCTATCGCCCGAAAGGCTTCGTGCTCGGCATGGTGCTCGCCGCAATCGCGCTGGCGGTGGGAGCGACTTACTCCGTCGCGCGCTGGGGCCGTTGAGCCGCGAGACTGCGCAGGAGCGACTCCAGACCCGCCTGATACGAGGAGGTGGTGAGGTCCGCCCAGACCTTGCCGCGGAGTGAGAGCGGAACCTCGCAGGGCCGGTAGAGGATCGGCAGGATGGTGAGCCCCCCTTCGACCTCCCGGGTGAGCGCCAGATCGAGCTCGGCCCGCACCCATGAGGAAGCGACCGCATCGGGAGAGAGGATGATGACGAACCAGGCGCTCCGCGCGACCGCCGCCTCGATCTTCCGGGGGAGCAAGTCTCCGACCTCCATCTCCCAGAAGTCCCACCAGACCGCGATGCCGTGCTCCTTCAGATCACCGGCGAGCCGCTCGGCGACATCTTTGTCGCGCCGCGAGTAGCTGAGGAACAGGTCGCGGGGCGCACCCGACGCGGGTCCGGCCGGTGCGGCCCGCGCTCGCACCCAGCGGCCCCAGAGGAGGCCCACGAAGGATTCGCCTCCCCCGGCCAGGAGCAGGTAACCGAAAGCCCACATCAATCGGTTCCGCTGCCGCCGGGCGCCATCCCAACACCGGTCCATGACGGCGGGGTCCAGGGTCAGCTCGCGCAAACACCCGGCATTCGAGAGCGCCGCGTCGCAGGAGCAGCTCTCCAGCCGCGGTGGTGCGACGATGACCTCCGAAGCCGGGCCGCTGAAGTGATGGATGGGCACGATGAACCACGGTTGAAAGAGGAACAACAGGATCAGGCCCGGCAAAGCCAGCACCGCCCACGTCTGCAGCACCGCACGGCCATGGCGGCCGAGCGGCTCGCCGCCGCGCGCGGCCAGAGCAATGAAACCGCCAAGGAGCGCCGTCGTGGCCTCCAGCTCTCCACGCAGGCTCAATGGAATGAGATACGTCACAGAGTCCAGGAACGGGAGGAGGAAAGGCGAGAGCCCCAACAGGAACCCGACGCCGAAGGTCACCGCGAGACGGAGAAAGGAGCTCGTGCGGGCGGCGCCGCTAGAGCTCACGGCAGGCCTCGGCCCAGCCATCCCGGACCGCACAACCTCCGCCGTCCCAGGCGCAATCCAGGACCGGCTGCTTCTTGCTATACAGGTCGATCGGGCCGGCGAGCTTCGACAAGGACCGTTTTTCCACCGTGTAGAAGTACTTGCCGCGAAAGAGGTTCACCAGCCTGCCGTTCGTCTTCGTGGGATCGATCCCCTCGCCGTCCTTCGCCTGCAGGGTGACCTTCGCCTTCGGCGGATCGCTCAGCACACAGAGATCGACGATGAGATCGTTCCTCGTCGCCCGGTCCCAGAGATCCGCGATGAACGCTTCGATCAGATTGAGCTCGGTGTCGGTCCGGTGCCGATCCAGAGATTCCTGGACCTCTTCCAACCGGACGAAGCGGAGCGAAGCGACGATCGCCTGCGGCACAGGGGAGGAGTGGAGAGCTGTCCTTGTCGGGAGCTCGAGATGGCGGCGCACCTCGTCGAAGATCTCCGCGGTGTGCTCGCGCAAGGGAGAAGAGCCCGGCGCCTGGAGCTCCTTCTGGAGAGAGGTCTCGGTCGTGTCGAGCAGCGCGGCGACCCCATCGCGCGGATAGCCGGCCTCCGCCAGCTCCCGGCGCCTGGCCCTGAGCTGCTCCAGGACCGTGGGCAAGACCACCCCGAGCTTCGCCGCCAGCACCGCCGCCTGTTGCGCCCGCACCTCGCTCTTCGGCTCTTCGATGACCCTCACCTGCCCCAAACCGACGCTCGCAGTCTGGTTACCGACGATCATCAGCCAGCCGATCACCTTGACGAGGCGCCTGTCCATGAGAATTCTCCCTGGATTACAGGCAATGATAACACGCTCTCCCCCTCTCCCGAACCGGCGAGAGGGGGAAGGAAAAACGGGGAAACAGCTGCCTCAGGGCGCCTCGGCTCCTGTGATGAAGGCCGCTTCCGGTGCCGCGATCTCCAACGGCAGGCCGAGATCGATCGACTGCCTGCGGACCGAACGCTGGAGCTGCCGGAGGACATGGTTCGCCGAGAGCATGGCTCCCTCCTGCCAGCCGGGCAGATAGGAGACCTGGTCACCGCAGACCCAGAAACGCTTGTCCGGAGCGAGCAGGCGCCGGTAGGCCCGGCGGTTCTCCGGATTGTCCGTCCACTCGGCCCAGCCCCCCTCCAGATGGGGCACTTCCTGCCAGGCGATCGACAACCCGAGATGGATGTCCACGTGATCGTCGAATTCCGGGTGCAGCTTGCGGGCTCCGGCCGCGGCGGTCTGCAGGCGCTCCGAGAGGCTCTGGCGGCCGAACCGCACGGCGTTCTCGCCGTAGTTGTACAGGCCGGTCAGGATTCCCGTCGGCGTGAAGAAGCCGGCGGACGGATACCAGAGCTGCGTGATCATGTCGTCCGTCCAGCTGATCCCGCCGTAGATCTGGTTGCGGGTCTCCCAGAACCGCCCGTCCGCCTGCCAGCCCACCTTGCAGGCCGGCGCGAAAGGCACCGCGCCCACCGCCCGGATGAATTCCTCCTCGAAGGAATCGTTGTCGATGGCGCGCCGCAGCAGGGGGACCGGAATGTTGCTGATGCAATATTGCGCCGTGGCTTTCTGCAGGTCCGCTGACCCCGCCGCGCGCCAGTCGACCTCGATCTCCTGTCCAGGCTGATCCGACTGCCGGACGTGGACGACCTGGGCGTTGAGCTGGATGGCGTCGGGCTTGATCTTCCGGATCGCTGCCGCGAGCTTCTGCGCGATCTGATCCATGCCGCCCACCGGCTGGAAGAGGGTGGCCTGCCACTCGTAGTCCTCCGGTTGATAGAAACGATATTTCCAGAACTGTGACTTGAGGAGTTGCTGGAGGGGGAGAGACTCCACGATCTTCCCCGGCTCGACGACCGCGGGCGGAACCTTGTAGCCGGAGCGCGAGGACCCTTTGTACACATACTGGTCCTCGCAGCGGATCTTGCCGAAGGTGAGGAGGAGATCGATCAAGCGCTCCCGGTCCTCCCGGGTCAGCTCGCTGTCGAGCGCTCCCCGGAAGACCGACTTGGCCAAGAGCTCCGAGATGTAGCCGCGCGTGTCGTTGGCGATCCGGCGATTGATCTCCGCCTTGCCGCCGAAGGCCTGATCGGTCTGGAAGAGATTGGCGCGGGTCTCCATGATGTAAACCTCGAGCGGCACGCCGAGCTCCTTGCAGACGTCGATCACGGTCGTATGGTGATAGGGGATGCGCCCCGGACCCGCATTGAAGTACAGATCCTTGTCGGTGAACCGGCACTCCTGATCGGAGCGTCCCATCTGCTGGATCTTGTCGCCCTGGCGCACGGTGTAGCTCCGGCCGCCGATCCGGTTGGCCGCTTCGAGGACCGTCACATCGGCCTCCGCCTTGGCGAGCCGCCAGGCGGCCGTGAGCCCGCCGACGCCGGCCCCCAGAACCAGGACGCGAACCCCGCGCAGAGAGCCTGCCGGAAGGTCCGGCGGCGGCGCCGCAAGAGCCTCCGGCACCCGCATCAGGCCGAGCGCCACCATCGTTTCATAGACCGCCGCCGCCCCTCCCGCCTTACCCACCATTTCCAGGAACTGCCGTCGCGTCCAGGCTCCCGCAGGATCGCTCATGCCTCCTCCTTCTCCGGTTGGTTCAGCTCTTCGAGCCTACCATCCGGCAGGCAAGCCTGCTACGGTGCCGACGGCGCCCCGGGAGGAGAAGCCATCCGGCTCGGGAGCCGAGCCATTCGGCCCGGGAGGAGCAGCCGTCCGGCTCGGGAGCCGAACGATCGGGCCCGGGAGCTGAGTGACCTGTCTCGGGAGGAGAGGAAGCCCGGCCCGGGAGATAGGTGGTCCGGCCCGAGAGGAGAGTGACCTGTCCCGGGAGGAGCAGCCGCCCGCTCGGGAGCCGAACGATCGGGCCCGGAAGCTGAGTCACCTGTCTCGGGAGGAGAGAAGCCCGGCCCGGGAGACAGGTGGTCCGGCCCGAGAGGAGAGCGACCTGTCCCGGGAGGAGAGCCATCTGGCTCGCGGGCCGATTTTCAATCCACGCCCCCGCACGGGGAGCGACCCGACTCGCTCGGGTGCATTCGCAGCACGGTCGCGGTTTCAATCCACGCCCCCGCACGGGGAGCGACATCGATATGATTCGAAAGACGCCGCTGTACTACAAGTTTCAATCCACGCCCCCGCACGGGGAGCGACGCACACCGCTCGGTTGCTGGCCGTGGCGGTCCTCCAGTTTCAATCCACGCCCCCGCACGGGGAGCGACCACCAAGTTCCCTTAAAGAGCGACGTAGACGGGAGGTTTCAATCCACGCCCCCGCACGGGGAGCGACGCCGAGGCCGCCGGCGGGCGGTTCCATTCACCGACGTTTCAATCCACGCCCCCGCACGGGGAGCGACACAAAGACCGATAAGAAGTCTGATGCTGCTAAAGAGTTTCAATCCACGCCCCCGCACGGGGAGCGACATCAAATGGGACAAGCGATGAATTGCGGACACCGTGTTTCAATCCACGCCCCCGCACGGGGAGCGACGTGGCTTCCAGAGCACGTCGAGGAGCCAGATCATGTTTCAATCCACGCCCCCGCACGGGGAGCGACGTAGTCGATAGCCCGGCCCTGGTTATCGAACATGTTTCAATCCACGCCCCCGCACGGGGAGCGACCTCCAGTCCATTCCGCTCCGCCTCATCATCTAGTCGTTTCAATCCACGCCCCCGCACGGGGAGCGACGCACCGGGACGAACTGCTTGCCCAGGCCAAGGAGTTTCAATCCACGCCCCCGCACGGGGAGCGACTCGCGTAGCGTGTACGGTCTGACTCCAGATCGTTGTTTCAATCCACGCCCCCGCACGGGGAGCGACCTGGCGGTCCGTGCATCTTCGCCCCCTTCATGGTTTCAATCCACGCCCCCGCACGGGGAGCGACGAGGAATGCGCGCGCATGCCCGTGCGTCATGCGTTTCAATCCACGCCCCCGCACGGGGAGCGACACGGTAGCGAGCCGACCACGTGCGCGGAGAAGGTGTTTCAATCCACGCCCCCGCACGGGGAGCGACGGGGTGGATCCGCAGCATGACGGACCCGCGCTCCTGGTTTCAATCCACGCCCCCGCACGGGGAGCGACGATAACATCATGGACACGCTGGGGCTGCTCTATGTTTCAATCCACGCCCCCGCACGGGGAGCGACGAGGTGGCGGTCGTCGTCACTGCCAGCGGAAGCGGTTTCAATCCACGCCCCCGCACGGGGAGCGACTGGCGACGAGATGGTAGATTGCATGGCAGACTGCGTTTCAATCCACGCCCCCGCACGGGGAGCGACCATGGAGACCTGGGACGAGTGCACCCCGGACGAGTTTCAATCCACGCCCCCGCACGGGGAGCGACCGCGCACTCGATCCAGATTTGACAGGCGAGCCGAAGTTTCAATCCACGCCCCCGCACGGGGAGCGACGCAGGGAAGCGGCCTCTTCGTCGCCGAGCTGCGAGTTTCAATCCACGCCCCCGCACGGGGAGCGACGGCATGGACCTCGACGCGATCGGCATGCTCACCCAGTTTCAATCCACGCCCCCGCACGGGGAGCGACGAGGAATGCGCGCGCGCATGCCCGTGCGTCATGCGTTTCAATCCACGCCCCCGCACGGGGAGCGACGGGAGCTGCCGAGGCGGAGCGTGGGGCCGGTCGGGTTTCAATCCACGCCCCCGCACGGGGAGCGACCGCGTTGGCGAGGCGCCCGTCTCGCAGGATGACAGGTTTCAATCCACGCCCCCGCACGGGGAGCGACGGGGTTTCCGTGGGGTCTCAATGCGGGGACCCAAGTTTCAATCCACGCCCCCGCACGGGGAGCGACCTCAACCCCCAAAAGGAGATACCCCATGACCAGTAGTTTCAATCCACGCCCCCGCACGGGGAGCGACGCCGCACCTGGAGCTCGATCTCGCCCCGCTGGTGTTTCAATCCACGCCCCCGCACGGGGAGCGACGGCGAGGCGGTCAGTCGTCAGCTCCTGGTCTGCGTTTCAATCCACGCCCCCGCACGGGGAGCGACCCGATTCCCCAGCCGCCCGCGGCGTCGGAGCACCAGTTTCAATCCACGCCCCCGCACGGGGAGCGACAGGGCGCCCGAGCAGTCCCACCCGGGCACCTTGACGTTTCAATCCACGCCCCCGCACGGGGAGCGACCCGTGCCGGAGGCGAAGGTGACGCGGAAGCGGAGGTTTCAATCCACGCCCCCGCACGGGGAGCGACTGTAGCCTCCTCCAGCTCCTCCTCTTCGTCGTTATGTTTCAATCCACGCCCCCGCACGGGGAGCGACTAGCCGGCAGGCCCTCGCCCTTACTCCAGTAGCTGTTTCAATCCACGCCCCCGCACGGGGAGCGACGCCTCCGGCACGGTCCTGACGATCCCCCCGGATGTTTCAATCCACGCCCCCGCACGGGGAGCGACGCGGCCTGACTTCCCTTATGGGGGGGCTTCGGCATGTTTCAATCCACGCCCCCGCACGGGGAGCGACGCGGACAGAGGCGGATGGAGGGAATGGAGGGGTTGTTTCAATCCACGCCCCCGCACGGGGAGCGACCAGGGCCGGCGGTGAGACCCCTTGACATTTTAGTTTCAATCCACGCCCCCGCACGGGGAGCGACGGGCGACCGAGGGAGACCTCTACAAGCGCTACGAGTTTCAATCCACGCCCCCGCACGGGGAGCGACTCCGCGCCGTTGGTCGCAATGATCGTCCCGCCCGCGGTTTCAATCCACGCCCCCGCACGGGGAGCGACCGGGGGCTCCTCGAGACGAAAAGGCGGATCCAGGACGTTTCAATCCACGCCCCCGCACGGGGAGCGACGCCGACCGGAGACGTGTCGGACGGAAGCGCGTCGTTTCAATCCACGCCCCCGCACGGGGAGCGACCAGAAAGGATGTCCCATACGTGCTCCCGATGCCGTTTCAATCCACGCCCCCGCACGGGGAGCGACCTGGCTTACGGTGCCGACCTCGCGGAACTCCTCTTGTTTCAATCCACGCCCCCGCACGGGGAGCGACCGGGGGGAGTCGCCGGGCGCGAAGGTCCGAGGGAGTTTCAATCCACGCCCCCGCACGGGGAGCGACGCCGAATCCCACGATAGCGCCCTGGGCTTTGGGGTTTCAATCCACGCCCCCGCACGGGGAGCGACCACAGCCCGTCCAGCTTGGCTCCCCGGAAGGCCATGTTTCAATCCACGCCCCCGCACGGGGAGCGACCTCGCTCCCCTCGGGTATGTTCCATCGCCACTGCTGTTTCAATCCACGCCCCCGCACGGGGAGCGACGGAAGTTCGAGGCGGCCCCGTTGCCCTGGTCGAAGTTTCAATCCACGCCCCCGCACGGGGAGCGACCGCGCTTCCGAGGAGCCACGTCTCACTCCCAGAGGGTTTCAATCCACGCCCCCGCACGGGGAGCGACATACGTGAACGCGTTCATGGCCTTCCGGGGAGCGTTTCAATCCACGCCCCCGCACGGGGAGCGACCCCGTGATGCCGATGTCCATACTCGCCTCCCTTGGTTTCAATCCACGCCCCCGCACGGGGAGCGACGCGAGGGCCGTGCGGCAAGTTTCGTTGACCCGTAGTTTCAATCCACGCCCCCGCACGGGGAGCGACATCGTAGCCTGGCTGAGCGTCACCCCGTAGCGGGTTTCAATCCACGCCCCCGCACGGGGAGCGACTCCGGGGGGACGTTGCCCCCCAGCAGATAGCCGATGTTTCAATCCACGCCCCCGCACGGGGAGCGACGTCGATCCGGCCCCGGGTGTAGTCTTCGAGTATGTCGTTTCAATCCACGCCCCCGCACGGGGAGCGACCGAGCGCCGGGCCGCCAGTGGCCCCGTCTACGTTGTTTCAATCCACGCCCCCGCACGGGGAGCGACTCGATTCGAAGCTCGATCTTGTGAGCCGTGTGAAGTTTCAATCCACGCCCCCGCACGGGGAGCGACGGGCGAGAATTCGCGCCTTCGGTTCGAACGGAGTGTTTCAATCCACGCCCCCGCACGGGGAGCGACCCGGGGGAGAGGTCTGGTACCTTTGGCAGCTCAAGTTTCAATCCACGCCCCCGCACGGGGAGCGACTCCAACGGGTGATCGATCTCACCAGGGAGGACGTTTCAATCCACGCCCCCGCACGGGGAGCGACCACGGAGAACCGTTTTGGGCCAAGGACTTCGTCCTGTTTCAATCCACGCCCCCGCACGGGGAGCGACCCGGCGGGAGTCGTGGTGGCGGTATATTCCGAGATGTTTCAATCCACGCCCCCGCACGGGGAGCGACGACTACCTCGCCGCCGGGGGGAAGTATGCGATGGGGTTTCAATCCACGCCCCCGCACGGGGAGCGACCAGGATCGTGATGTCCTCGCCGCCCTTCTCCATCTGTTTCAATCCACGCCCCCGCACGGGGAGCGACATGAGGGTGCGGCTCCTGAGAGCCCTCGATATAGTTTCAATCCACGCCCCCGCACGGGGAGCGACGGCAGGGGGCAGGGCTCCCCGAATGATGACGGGCCGTTTCAATCCACGCCCCCGCACGGGGAGCGACGCGTCCCCGAAGACGTCCGCGGCTCCCCGTTCGTTGTTTCAATCCACGCCCCCGCACGGGGAGCGACCTCGCTGTAGAGGACGCTGTGCCGCTCGACATAGGTTTCAATCCACGCCCCCGCACGGGGAGCGACACGACTTCCTTGCCGGCTTGTTCCGTCACTGATCGTTTCAATCCACGCCCCCGCACGGGGAGCGACGCCGCTCGGCGCAAGGGGAGCACGAGCGGCAGGGTGTTTCAATCCACGCCCCCGCACGGGGAGCGACCCCGGGGAGCCCGAGGCCCTGCGACCAGTACGAGTTTCAATCCACGCCCCCGCACGGGGAGCGACGGGCGGCGCCGTTCCCGTGAGGATGGCCACGGACTGTTTCAATCCACGCCCCCGCACGGGGAGCGACGGGATGGCGGCGGATCATCGGCCCGCGACCTCTTGTTTCAATCCACGCCCCCGCACGGGGAGCGACGCGGCGGCATTGCCCACGACCGCGCAGCATCCAAGGTTTCAATCCACGCCCCCGCACGGGGAGCGACGGAGGCTGACCAGCCGTTTCTCCCATTCCGGGGGTTTCAATCCACGCCCCCGCACGGGGAGCGACGTGCGGCGGCAGTCCTCCCAGGCCCAGATAGAGGTTTCAATCCACGCCCCCGCACGGGGAGCGACGCCGTCCAGTCCATCCCGCTCCGCCTCATCATCTAGTTTCAATCCACGCCCCCGCACGGGGAGCGACGGCTTCAGTCGCACCCGTGTCCAGCTTCCCCATTGTTTCAATCCACGCCCCCGCACGGGGAGCGACGAGCCGAGCGCCCGGATGCCGTGCCCGTCGTCTTTGTTTCAATCCACGCCCCCGCACGGGGAGCGACGGACCGGTCGGGAGCCGGAAGGTGCCTCCCTCGGGTTTCAATCCACGCCCCCGCACGGGGAGCGACGGAGTCCGCGCGCAGCAAAACGCCCTCGTTTTTCGTTTCAATCCACGCCCCCGCACGGGGAGCGACTCGAAGTCCCCCGGGAGGATGTGCTCCTGAAGCGTGTTTCAATCCACGCCCCCGCACGGGGAGCGACCGGGTCCCGCGGCAGGATCTGGAACCAGTAGTCGCGGTTTCAATCCACGCCCCCGCACGGGGAGCGACCCCTGGCCTCCATCCTCGAGGCGGAACAGCTCCCCGTTTCAATCCACGCCCCCGCACGGGGAGCGACTGGTCCAGAGCCTGGTACTTGTCCCCACCCTTGCGGTTTCAATCCACGCCCCCGCACGGGGAGCGACGGGGTGAGGGCGCGCTGTCCGCCGCTGCCTGGCTGTTTCAATCCACGCCCCCGCACGGGGAGCGACGGCGACAGTATAAGTCTAATCGTTTCAGGTGCTTTCAGCCACGCTTGCGCGAAGCGGCCGGCCAGCAAGCGATCTGCTGCAGGAGCTCCACCGGGCTCGCCTCTCAAGTCCTTTCACGCGTGGGCTTTAACCTCTCCGCGAACCTCCCGGGGAGAGACCTGGGCGGTCCGGGTTCGCACGGAGGTGCGGATCAGACGAGGAGAGGCTCTTCGACGTCCGGCACAGCCTTGGCCCCATAGTGCTCGATCTTCCCCCTCCAGTTCGCGCCAAGGTAGTAGACGCGCAGGCTGTCTTCGTTCTCGTCGATGATGCCCAGCAGGCGCAACCGGAGCTGTGTCCACTGTGTCGGGTCGACAACGCACTCGAAGACGGAGTTCTGCACCCGTTGACCGAAGTCGAGGCAGGTCTTCGCGACCCGCCGCAGGCGTCGCCGGCCGGCCTTGGTCGTGGTGGCGACGTCGTAGCTGACAAGGACCATCATGGCGGATCAGCTCATTTCCAGAAGAAGGGAGGATAGCCGTCGAGGTCGCCGCGCAGGTGGCGGGAAAGGAGGGCCGCCTGGAGATGAGGCAGGAGGCCGACCGTCGTCTTTTCTCCCAGAAAGGGATGGGCGATCTCCTCTTGCTTTCTTTTCTGATAGGCCGTGAGAACCGTCTTGCGCGCATCGCTCTCCATCACGACGCCGCCAGACTCCTCTTGCTTGAAGTCCGCAGGCCGGATCTGTTGCAGGTTGATGAGCGAGAGGGCGAGACGGTCCGCGAGATAGGCGCGCAGCTCTTCCATGAGATCGAGCGCGAGGCTCGGCCGGCCAGGCCGGTCGCGGTGCAGGAATCCGACGGCAGGATCGAGGCCCACCGCCTCCAACGCCGCTTCGACGTCGTGGCAGAGCAGGGTGTACAAGAAGCTGAGGAGAGCGTTGAGATTGTCGAGCGGCGGCCGCCGGCTCCGTTCGCGAAAAAAGAAATGTTCCTTCTGCTGGGTGACGAGGTGATCGAAGGCTTCGAAGTAGGCGCGAGCAGCAGCGCCTTCGATCCCGCGGACCGCGTCCAGAGGGAGGCCTTCCGGGAGGCTGGAGAGGTGCTGGGCCAGCGTTGTCGCGGCATTGCGTAGAGCCTCGCTCCCCGCCGACTGCGGCCGGTCGCGCAAGGCGCGCAAGAGGACAGTCCGGCTGTTGGCGATCTTGGCCGCCACCATGCTGCGCGCGAAGGCGGCGGAAGCGGTGTCGTCATCCGCCCGGCGGTATTGCTCTCGGCGCAGCAGGACGTTTCCCGAGGTGGGGCCTTGCACTCGCGCGAGAAACCGGCCGTTGGCGGTCAGGAAGGAGACGCCGACACCGCGTTCGCCGCAAAACCCGAGCAGGAAAGGGCTCGCCGAGACCTGACCGAAGCAGACGATGCTGCCGAGCAGGTGGATGGGCACGTGGAGCTTGGTTTCTTTCTCGACTCGGACCACGACGGCTTCGCCCTCTTTGGCCAGGTAGGCGCCCTGGGTGGTGACGTAGAGCGTATTCTGATGTCGCTTCATGACTGAGGCTCCTTAGTCTCCTTCCGATCGCAAGGCCGCCCGCAGGGACCGGTCGAGGTATTGGCGGGCGGAGACAGCCGGGGCGGCGGGCATGCAGATGTCGAGGAGTGAGCATTGGTCACATTTCGGCTCGCGGACGGCTGTGGGAGTGACGCCTCCGGCGATCAGGCGATGGAGCCGCGCCGCCGCGTCTTCCGTGAGGCGCCGGAGCTCTGTGTCGAACGTCACCTCGAGGCGATGGCGGGTCTGGCCATAGAAGAGGGCTCCCGCGGGTACGGCAACGTCCAGCATCTCTTCCAGGCAGAGCGCCTGGGCGCAAAGCTGGACCTCGTCGGCCCGGTGGCTTTTCGGCTTGCCGCGTTTGTACTCGATGGGGAAGGGTCGCCACACGCCTTCCCCAACGCGATGAAACTCGACAACGTCGGACCGGCCGGACAATCCGAGGCGGAGGCTGCGCAGCGGCAGGGCCCGGGCGATCCGGAGATCCCCACGGGATTCCTGAAATCCGCTGTCCGCCTGCTCGTGGAGATGCTTTCCCTCGACAGTCAAGGGATTCTCCGCCCATATCTGCTCGATGTGGATCAACGCGCACTGACGCTCGCAGAACAGCAGGTGCTGCAGAGCGGAGAGCGGGAGGAGGTCGTCTTCCTCCATCACAACCTCTCGTGCAGAGTGACTCCGCGCGGCAGGTTTTCGCGACCAATGTGGATGTCGTAGTCCTTGAAGGCACGCGCGGGCCTTGACTGATCCTTGCGCTCGCCGGTCACCCGGGCGAACAGGACGTGCGCCGGAGCGTTGCCCAGCGGGCTCTCGTGCTCGAAGACCAGGAGCTTGCGGGTAGCCATCTCTCCGCGGGTCGCCGAGCGGTCATGTTCGAACATGTTGATCAGGGCGTCCCAGACCAGGGCGAGGTCCGCCTCGGTGAAGCCGGTGTCGGCCGCCAGGTGAGGCGATACAAAGCCGTGAACACGGTACAGGCCATAGGGGACGATGTCCTTGCGGCCCATCGTACCGACAACCTGTCCGCTCTTCTCGATCTGGTTGTCCGCTTCACGTTGGGTCGCGACGGCTTTACGCGTGATCGATTGTTCCAGAGCAACGATCGGATCGATCGAGCGCGAGAACGTGATCTGGACGGGGCCGCGCACCTGGCCGCAGTTGATGTCCAGGGTGAGGACTGCGCCGAAAGTACGGATGTCAAAATAGGTCTGGCACATCCAGGAGCGCGCTTTCTCTACGTTGGATTGCCGGGTGTCTTTCGACTTTTCATCGGTCTTCAGGCCCTGCGCCTCGTAGGCCTGGCGATGGAGAGTTTCCAGCACACCGTGATGCTTGACGTAGATGTCGTAGCCGGGAGCCGGGCCACCGCCTTGCAGGTCGGTCTTCGCCAGAAGGACGTAATTGCGGATCTTCCGTTTGAGCGCCACGTCGCTGACCAGGCCGTGGCCGGTTTCCGGATCGATCCGCGGGGCGTTGCCGGCGTCAGGATCACCATTCGGGTTGCCGTCGGCGACGTCGAAAAAGAGGACGAAGTCGTAGCGATGAGCGACGACAGGGCTGCCGTTGGTCTGGGTCATGGGCTTGTCTCTCCTTGCTCTTGGACGGATCGGTCACAGATCGGCGGCACTCGCCGCAAGGTCCTGCTCTTTTCGACTCCGCTCGCGCTCTTCCCGGGTCTGGAAAAAGGAATGCCGCTGGTGGTGATAGCCGAGGACGAAGAGCCCCTGCTCTTCGAGGGTGAGATAGGTCGGAAACGGCAGAACGGGCGCCAGGATCTCATCAGCTTCCCGCTCCAAGGCGCCGGCGCGGCGCACCACAACCGCTTCCTCCCGGTCCTTGGCTTTCCGGGCGTGGTGCCGGAATCCCTTGAGGAGCCGGGGGAAGACCACGGCGGGCGTAGCCGAGGCGGAGCCGAAGAAGCGGTCGACCACGGAGGCGCCGACCTCGCCGAGCGCGGTCTCCTGCATGCGTTCGAGGACGGCCATCAGCCGTCCGAGCCGGTAGCCGGGAGTCATGTTGTTCAGGTCCATGGTTGCGTTGATCTCCGGATAGAAAGTCGTGGCTTGCCGGGCGCGCCGCCGGCGGACGAGGACAGCTTTGATCAGCGCGGCACGGGCGTCGCGACGCTCGAGATCGCTCCACTCGTCGCGGCCGATTTCGGCGCGGGTCCGCTCCAAGGCGCGCTGGAGCACACCGAAGGGATAGGGAGTGCCGTCCAACGCGGCGCGGACGACCTGGCCGGCGAGAGCCGCCGGTACATCTTTCTCGGCACCGCGGACGGCGAGCGACCGCACGAGAACGCGAAGCGGAAGGGCAGGCGGAAGCTCACGGCCCTTGGGCGGCGGCGTATTGCGGGCAATGGCGAGGTCGGCGAAATGCTGCGCCAGGTGCTCGCTCACCTTCCCGACGGTCTCTTCGAGCCAGTCGCGTACGATGGCGCGCCCCTGCGCCCCGGACAACGTCAGGGCGTAGAACAGCGACGGGTCCTCGATCAGGACCGGCTCACCCTGCCACAGCGAGCGGTAGAGGTTGCGGACCTGTTCCGGATTCACGTCGAAGAGGGCGGCGAGCTGCGAGGCAAGATCGTCTCCACTGTCGCCGGCGGCCCAGAAGCAGACCGCGGTGTCGGCGCTCAGGCGAAGGTGCCGGGAAGGGAGGGTCTGCCCCGGTTGGTTCGGATCGGGGAAGGCAGGATGGAGCAGCCGGTTGAGCGCCGTCGCAGTGGCTTCGGCCGCCTCGCGGGAGATCGAAACGTTGTCGTTTCCCGACCAGCCATAGGACTCGAACGCGCTGGCGTTGAACGAAACCAGGGCCACACCGCCGCCCGTGCCGCCCGGCACGTTCTTGATTCCGGGCATCTTGTCCATCGGGACCGCCAGCCGGTTGGACACGAGGCAGAGCCGCCGTTCGAGATCCGGTGCTTCGAGACGTGCCCGGAGGGAGCGCCAGTACTCCTGGACCTTGGGCCGGGAGGTCACCAGACGGTCGCCGTCCTTCTGGTAGACGAACCCGAAAAGGTCGTTCGACGCGCAGCCTTCCGGGAGAGAGACAGAGATCTCCCCTGCGGCGATGCGGCCCAGGAGGCGGCACACAGCACGCACCCCCTCGTCGTCCGTGGCAGCGAGGCACTCCTGGGCCCGGTCGCGGAAAAGGGCGAAGCGGGCGGCGAGCTTGTCCGGAGGCCTGCGTTTCGACGGGTCCGTCTCAGGGTCGAGCCCCAGGGCGTATTCGGCTTTGTCGAAGAGAAAAAACGCGCGGTCACCGAAGGCACGGCCCGGCTCGCGAGGGATCGGAAAGCTTTTCGGCCGGGGCTTTGGCTTCTTCTTGCCCTTCCCCTCCTCCTCCTCGGGCAGGGTATGGGTGCCGTGAATCCCCAAGAGGTCACCGTCGCTGCCCACGATGATCAGCCAGGCCAACGGTCTCCATTCGAAATCGGGGTCCTCCATCAACCCCTCGCGGTGAGCGAGCTCATACAGTGCCTGGAGGATCATTCCGCTCCTCCCGCCGGCGCCGGCGCGAGAGGCTCCGCCGGGATTTCCAGCACGCCTCGGTCGAGCCGGGCCGCAAAAAAGAGAGGCCGGTTGCGCGTGGGGCCATACTCGAGGTCCCAGAGCATCAGCCCGAGATCGCGGCTGTCGGCGATCGGGTCCGGATGACTCGTGGCCGGATGGATCTCCGCGGCGAGCTCCCGGCATCCGAGGTAGGGCTGATGAAAGCATTGGCCCTTGTCGACCCGCCGTTCGAAGATGTCGACGAACTTGGTGACGTTGTCCGGGGGTCCGGCTCGTTCGGTCAGCGTGAGGTGGGCTTCGATGACATAGTCCACGTCGCGCAGGGCGAGGGTGTTGCGCTGGGCTCGATCGTCCTCCGCGAAGTAGGGATGGACCGGCCCACCCTCGCGGACCAGGGCCTGGGTGGGAGCTGCGGCCTTGGTTCTGACCTCGTTGCGCCGGAAGGCGACGAACCGGATCGGCTCGAGGACCAGGATGCGCTCGATCTTCCAGGAGATGGCTGGCTTCCAAACGACCGCTTCCAGGAGACCGCGAGCCGCGGAGGGCGTCATCACGGGGTAGGAGACCCGCTCCACCTTGAGCTCGGGACGGGTGAAGCAGGCGAGCGGGCCACGGGCCCGCAGGCGGAGAGTGGGACTTCGGGATGCTGCCATGCGGTTCCTCCGAACCTTTTGGTTGACGGCTCAGACGATCAGGCGCGCGGGATCGGGTTGCGGCTCATCGTCATCGAGGAGGAGGCCGAAACGTGGGTCGTAGAGCCCGTGAAAGACCGGGCTCAGGGCCAGGATACCGTCCGCGACCTCTTCAAGCGCGCCGGCGTTCTGTAGTTTGGACACGCTCCAGGGAAAAAGGTTGACGACGAAGGGTTGGAGAGCCCGGAGGCGGAACCGGTCCGGGCCCTGGCGGCGGATGGACTCCAGGCGCTCCTCCGCGGCGCCCCAGGGGACGATGACCGGCACGGCACCGGAGTCGATCAGTCGGACCTTGCGCGCCACGCTCTCGAAGCAGAGCCCCTTGCGCAGGGCCTGGATGCCGTGCGCGTCGAGCTCGCTCTCGAAATAGAGACGACGGAAGAAGGCTTCGTAGTTGTCCGTGTCGTCGAGCCGGAGCTCCTCGCCCCTCGCCCGGCTCTCGAGGAGCAGGCTTGCAGTGATTTGCAGGCCGCGGTCGGGAAGCCCGGCAGGGGGCGGCGTCTCGGCACGAAAGAAGACGACGCGCCCCTTGCCTGGAAGCCGCCCTTCTCGATTGCACCGGCCCGCGGCCTGGGCCAGGCTGTCGAGACCGCCCAGGCAGCGATAGACGACGGGGAAGTCCACGTCGACGCCCGCCTCGATCAGTTGGGTGGAGACCAGACGGCAGACGGCTCCCTCTTGTTTCAACCGTGCCGTGATCTCGGCAAGCCTTTCCGAGCGGTGGGCGGGGCACATCAGAGCGGAGAGGTGAAACCTCCCCTCGTCGGGGAGCCGTTCGGCCAGCCGGCGAGCATCCTTCCGGCGGTGGACGATGGCGAGGACGCACTCGTGGTCCGCCAGCTCGCGGGCCAGATCCTCGTAGGGCACGGGACCCGCGCCGGGCTCCGGCCAGACCGGCTCGACCCGCGCCAGATCGCGCGCCAGCGCCGCCGGGTCGGGCATGATCTCGTGGACCCGGTCGAGGCCGGCCGGGAGACTGTCCCGCCGCGCCAGCGCCGGCTGGGTCGCGGTGGTCAGGACCACCGTACACCGGTAGCTCGCGACCAGATCGCGCAAGACCTCCAAGACAGGGAGGAGATAGCCCACCGGAAGCGTCTGCGCCTCGTCGAGCAGAAGAACGCTGCCCGCTAGGTTGTGAAGCTTGCGGCACCGCGACGGCGAGGCGGCAAAGAGGGACTCGAAAAGCTGGACGTTGGTGGTGACCACGACCGGCGCGTCCCAGTTCTCGGCAGCCAGCCGGCGGCGGGTCTCGGCCTCCCGGTCTCTCTCCTCGGCGGTAATAGGATCGATTCCGGAATGATGCTCGAGGACGTTGGCCGGACCCAGGGCCGCACGATAGACCGCGGCGTTCTGCTCGATGATGCTGGTGTAAGGAATGGCGACGACGACACGGCGCAGGCCATTCTTCTCGGCGTGGCGAAGCGCGAAAGCCATCGCGGAAAGCGTCTTACCGCCGCCCGTCGGCACTGTCAGGCTGAACACTCCTGGTGAAAGCTCCGCCTTTGTGCGGCAGGCGGCGAGGACCTCGGCCCGCCGCCGGTTCACCAATGATCCCCGCCGTTCCTCAGGAAGGCTTTCGACCAAGCGATCCAGGGAATCGTCCAACCGCTGCCGCAGAACCGCAATGCTGTCGATCCCCTCCCCGACCACGGCGCGTGCGCCGGGAGAGTAGAAGCTCTCGGTGGCCAGGTAGTCGGCATCGACCAGGCAAGAGAAGAGGAAGCGGGTCCACAGCTCCAGGCTGCGAGAATCTCGCAGGTGGTCCGGAAGGGGAGGGATGGTCTCCCCGATGAGATCTGGAGGGAGCGCCGCGAGAAGTCCGCTCAAGATCTTGGCATTCTGAGCCAGACGCTCGATCAGGGGCCGGCGCCCGCCTTCCTCGGACGAGGCGAGATTGGCGAGCCCCGCATGGTGCCCGGCGATGGCAAACGCCAGGGGTATGCCTGCGGACTTGTCTTTATACCTGGCGAGCGCAGCACCGAGGCCCGCATGCTCGACGGACTCGCCGCTGCCGCGGAGGCGAGCCTGAAACTCCGGCCTGAATTTCCCCAAATCGTGCCAGAGGCCTGCGAGGCGCCCCCACTCACCTGCGTCGAATGCCGCGGCAAACTCCATCGCCAGGCTGGCGACTTCGTGGAGATGCTGCTCGAGATCCTCCCAATCGGTCTCAGAGCGATTCTGCAGAGAATGGGCGTAGAAGCGAGAATTGGTCATCACGGCTCCCGCCAGTTGATGTGGTGGACGGTCTCGGTGAGCCTAGAGCTCGCTGGATATCCGCGCGACTCATCCGTCCCTCGAACTCCAGCACCAGCCGCTCAACTTCATCGGCATCTTCATCGGTGACCAAGCCGGCCCGCGCCTCCCGAGGAGCTCCGAGATGGTCCACCAAGCTGCTTCGCGGACCCGTTCTGGGTGGCGCGTTCGGGCTGGCCGATGTTGTTCATTTCAGAACCTCCCAGCGGCCACTTTTACGGGGGCCGACATAGCGGAGTCGCCCCTCACTGACCATTTTGGCAGTCGCGCGCTCCACGGCCCTTCGTGACCTGCCGATTTCCTCCGCCACCTCGGCCAGGGTCATGTGCGGATTGGCTCGTAGAAGCTCGACGATCCTGTCCGACGTTTTCACCGGCGTTTCTACCGGCGTCTCCAAAGTTTCTACCGGCGTTTTCACCGGCGCCTCGACGATTTCTACCGGCGTCTTACCTGTTTCTACCGGCGTTTTCACCGGCGTCTTAGCTGTTTCTACCGGCGGTCTGCCTCTGCCTTCGTCGGTCACTTCCCCGGTAGCTTCCCCGGTGACCGGGCCGGCAGGCGTACTGTGCTCAGGCAAGTACGGGAATACCATCCACAAGCCGGTCTGCTCGTACCTCACCTCCGGCTCGGGAGTCTCCGCCTCCCGGCAGGACTCCAGGATTCGCTCGATGCCCCTCCCCCAGGCCTCGATCATGCCCGCGCGGAAAAACACACTGGCGACATCAGGGTTGAAGGGAATCGAGGCATGCTTGCCCAAGAGCTTCTCCACCGTCCAGTCGGGTGGGAGCTCACCGGGGTTCCAGATCATCAGCTTGTCTGGATAGACGCTGATCTGGATCGTCGCCCCGCCGGCGTAGTCCTTGTGAACCACTGCATTCAGAACCGCTTCCCGCAGCGCGGGCATCGGCACCGGCCAGGTCTCGATGCGCTGCAGCCCTTCGTAGCTGATCCAGGCCCGCAGGTACTTGGCCTTGAGCACCTCGATGGTCTGATTGACCTGGGTGATCAGATTGCCCTGGATCTCATCCTGGTACCGCAGGTCCACGTTGCTCTCAAAATAGCCGATCTTCACCGAGGCGCCGGTGAAGAAGCGCTCCGGGTCCGGATGAAACAGGAGAGCGGCGGCACGGGTCAGATAAGAGCCTTCGACCAGGTGCAGCTTTTCCAAAAGAGTCTGGTCCGGCTCCTCCAGCACAGCTTCCGGCAAGCGCTGGCTTCTCCCTGCCAGCTTGCGAAACTCCTTCAGTGCCTCGGCATCCAGATCGGTCAGCGTCATCCCCGGCAACGGTACGCCGTCCCAGGTGCGCCCGTGCTTGCGCAGCAGGAAGCGGTCCAGTGCCGCACCCTTGAGCATCTGGTTGGTGCTGCCGCTGCGGTAATAATACTCGCCCTTATAGCTGATCGGGTTGGGATAGGGGGCCACCACGATCTCGACCGTGTCCTTCCCCGCCACCTCGCGGAGGTTCACCTCCACCATGATGCCCAGCAGGTCCCGCACCTTGTTGGGAATCTCCTCCATGAGCCTCCCGGCATCTTCGACGCCGACGGCCACGCCGCTGTCATCGCGCCCGATGACCAACACACCGCCCTCCGCATTGGCGAAGCCGCAGATCCACCGGAGGTAGTCATCACGCCAGGAGCTCTTCCATTCGACTTGCTGATCTTCCTTCATACCAGGCGAATCCTCTCGGTCCGTAGCTCCTGCTCATCCCCTGCTTGAGCGGCGTCTCCTCCCGACAATTCTACATAGGTCTCGATCCAGTTGACGAGCACGTCTTTGCCGAATCCGGCGACTCCCCACTGCTGGACACGGGGCCGATTCGAACAGCGCCCTTTTGGCACCACCCGCCCCCTTCGCGTTGACACCCGCCCTCCCCCGCCATAGGCTGCTCGAAGGACCAGCATGGCAGGGGAAGCTTTGGACGACCGTGAGAGCATTCTGGGGCTGGACAACATCCGCCTCGAGCTCCCCATCGCGGGGGTGGGCAGCCGTACGCTTGCCGCGTTCTTCGACTATCTCCTCCTGTGGTTTCTCGCGTTCGCCTGGTTCATCCTCTGGGGACTCGCCCTGTCCGATGCAGGGTCCTGGGCGATCGCGGCCTTGATCGTGGGCTTCTTTCTGCTCGACTGGGGGTACTTCTCCGTCTCCGAGATCGTGAGCCGCGGCCAGACCGTCGGCAAGAAGGCGGTCAAGCTCCGGGTGATCACGGCCGAGGGGGGGACCCCGGGCGCGGGCGCTTTTCTCACCCGCAACCTGGTGCGCAATCTGGACCTGGTGTTCGGCATCCCCCTCATGGCGATCGATCCGCTGGCGCGGCGCCTGGGCGACCGGCTGGCCGGCACGCTCGTGGTCCACGAGCGACGGGCCGAGGCGGCCCCTCTCATCGGCCGACGCTCCCGAGCTCCTGGCCGGCATCGATTCCCGGAGCGATCCGGTCGCGGCGATCCGCCGGGCCTTGCAGGTGGAGGAAGGCTAGGTGGACTATCCGCGCTTCGTCCGCCTCCGCCGCCCGGTCTGGGAGAGGTTCGAGGCCCAGCTCGCCGCGAAGCGAGCCGCCATGACGCATGCGGACCTCGAGGAGATGGCGCTCTCCTACCGGCAGGTTCTGCACGATCATGCCCTGTCGGCGGCCCGTTACCCGGGCACGGCGGCGGCTCAGCGGCTGCGCGCCCTGGCGGTTGAGGGCACCCGCCGCCTGGTGGTCGGCCGGTCTGAGGCGACGGGAGGCCTCGTCGGGTTCTTCACCCGCGCCTTTCCGCGGGCGTTCCGGCGCCAGCTCGGCCTGACCGGGATCGCTCTCGCCCTGTTCCTGCTGGCGGCGGTCTGGGGGCTCGCCATCACCGCGCTCCGCCCGGGCCTGGGCATCACGTTCCTCGGTCCGCAAGCGGTCTCCGGGCTGGCCGACGGAAAGCTGTGGACCGACTCCCTGGTCTCGACGGTGCCGCCGGCCGTCTCCTCGTCGCAGATCGCCACGAACAACATCTCGGTGGCGTTGAGCGCCTGGAGCGGCGGCATCCTTGCCGGGATCGTGCCGCTCTACCTCGTCCTGCTCAACGGCCTGCTCCTGGGATCGATCCTCGGCCTCACCCTGCACTATTCGATGGCCGGCGAGCTCCTGGAGTTCATCTCGGCCCACGGCATGCTGGAGATCTCGCTGATCCTGGTCGCCGCCGGGGCAGGGCTCGGTATCGGCCGCGCGGTGCTGGTGGCCGGAGACCGGCCGCGCTCCCTCGCGCTGCGCGAGGCGACCCGCGAGGCGCTCACGGTGCTCCTGGGATGCGTCCCCTGGTTCGTCGTGCTGGCCCTGGTCGAGGTCCTCATCTCCCCCTCGCCGGAGCTTCCGGTTTCCTTCAAGCTCGCCGTCGGGCTCTCTCTGGAAACCCTTTTCCTGGCCTTGGCAACTCTTCCCGGCCGCTCTCTGGAGTCTCGATGAACGATCTGACCGCTCGCCCCCCGGTCCGCACAGGACCCATGCCTTTTTCCCTGATCCTCGACGAGGCGATGCGCCGCGTGCGCCGGCACTTCCGGGCGATCTACCCCGCCGTGGCGATTCCGCTCACGATCCTCGCCACCGCCACCGCGGTGCTCCAGGCTCTGTGGTTCCGGCGCATGACGAGCGAGACCGGGAGCGACAATCCATTCGGCTTCAGCTTCGGCACCGTTGCCGTGGCGATGCTCTCGGGCGCGATCCTGGGAATCGGAGTCATCGCCTTGCAGAAGGCGGCCGTGGACGCGGTCGCGGGCCGGCCGATCGACATGAAGGGCGCGTGGCGGTTCGCCGTCCGGCCGGCCGTGCTCGGCACGCTCCTCCTCCAGGGGCTGGCCATTGTCGCCTCGGCGGTTCTGTGCTTCTTCCCGATCCTCTATGTGGCCCCCCTGCTTTCGCTGACGGGGCCGATCATGGCGGACGAAAACGTTTTTGGCGGCACCGCCCTGTCGCGCAGCGCCGAGCTGACCCGCTACAACCCGCAGAATCGTTTCCTCGAGACACCGCTGGTCAAGGCCCTCGCCTTGATCGTCGTCGCCGTCCTGATCTCCTATGCCGTGGGGCTGCTGGTGGCGATCCCCTTCCAGATTCCGATGCTGATCGACATCTTCAAGCAGGCCGCATCCGGCAAAGAGCCGAACATGGGGGCGATGACGAAGTGGCTCTGGCTCCAGGCTCCTGCCCAGGCGCTGCAGACGCTGGCCAACGTCGCGATCTACCTCTATTCCTCGTTCGGCTTCGCGCTGCTCTTCTTCGACACGCGCAATCGCAAGGAAGGGTCGGATCTCGCCGCGGAGATCGATACGGTGTTCGGGCCGGGCGCTCCGGCGGGAGATCTGCCATCCTGATCCCTGCCGCCGACCGGGCGCTCCTCGAGCGCGTCCTCGCCGACTCCGGCGTCGAGCGCTCTCCGGTGCCGCCGCAGTCCTCCTATCTGGCCGAGCTCTCGCGGGTCTTCTGGGAGCGTCTCGCCGATCTGATCGGGCGCGGCCTCCGGAGCCTGCACCTCAGCCATGAGGCCGCACAATGGATCGTGGCCGGCCTGGTCGTGCTCGGCCTCCTGGCGATCGCCTGGGTCGTGCTCTCCCTGCTGCGCCGGCGCTCCTCGCGAGGGCAACCGGCCGAGGCCGCGGTTTCCGCTCTCGCTGCTCCTGCAGCCGCCTGGGATGCCGCGGCCTGGCGGCGCGAGCTCGAGCGCTGTCTCGCCGAAGAGCGGATCGGCGAAGCCCTCAAGGCGGCCTGGTGGTGGCTCGCCCGCTCGATCGCCGGACCGGCCGTCGAGCCGGACTGGACGAGCCGCGACCTCGTGAAGCGGACCGAGCGGCGGGAGCTGCGCGACCTCCTCCGCCGGCTCGACGTCCTGACCTTCGCCGCGGACCGGCCGGGCCTGGCCGACCTGCAGCACCTGGCCGAGCGGCTCCGGGGGACTCTCGGATGAGGACCGGCGGACGGCGGGCGTTGGTCCCCGCTCTGGCCGTGCTCGGCGTCCTCGCCCTGGCCGGCCTGGTGGCGCTGGCCGGCAGGAGCGGCGAAGCGCAGGGCAGCTCCATCTCGCGGGGACCCGGCGGCTGGCTGGCGGCCCGCAGGTATCTGGAGGCGCGCGGCGCCAAGGTGACGCTCTGGCGCGAGCCGCTCGACCGCTTGTCCGGCCGTGGAACCCTCGTGGTGACCTTCCCCTGGCAGCACGGCGCGACCTACGAAGCCGCCGACCTGATCACGGAGCATCTCCTGCGCGGCGGCGACGTGGTCCTGGCCTGGTCCGGGAGCGCGAACAATGCAGGGGAGATCCTGGCCCTTGAAGGGCTGGGGCTCGCTCCCCAGGAGGTGCGGAAAGCGCCGCTCGGCCCGTTCGCCTGGCGCAAGTTCGTCCGCGAGGAATGGGACCTGCGCCCGGAGGAGGCTGAAGGGAAGGGATTCCCCCTCTCCCGGAGGGCTGGGAGTGCGGGTGGGAGAGGGGGCCAGGGGGTGAGGGTCCTCCGCGTCTGGGCGCCCCGCCAGATGCCCACGCTGCCGGCGCATCCCGAGGTGCTCTACCGGACCCCCACGGGCCGGCCGGCGGTCGTCCGGCTCAAGCGCTACCGGGGCTCTCTCTGGCTGCTGCCGGCGGACGCCCTGACCAATGCCCGGCTGGGCGAGGCCGGGAACGCCGATCTGCTGGAGCTCCTGCTCGCACGGCTCGGCAAGCAGTGGACGTTCGACGAGTACCATCACGGCCTGGTCGTGGTCGAGGGCGAGGGTGACGAGGCGTTCCTGCGGATCCTGGACCTGGTCATGATCCACCTGGTCATCCTCTATGCACTGGCCGCGCTGACCCTGGGCCGCCGCTTCGGACCGCCATGGCGGGAGCCGCCCGTCGTCACCGGCTCGGTCGGCGCGTTCCTGATCGGCCTGGGAACGCTCCACCACCAGCTGGCGCATCACAAAGAAGCCGCGCGGCGGCTGCTGGAACGCACCCGCGAGATCTCGCCCGATCTCCAGATTCCGGAAAGCCTGGCCCGCCAGGCCGCAGACGCAGGTCCCCGCGATCTCGTCGAGGTGGCGCGCCGCCTCGTGGAGCTCCGGCGGGGAGACCGCCCGACCTCCTCAGGAGAGCGAAAATGACCGAGAGCCAGACGGATTCGCTGACCGCCGCCGCCCAGAGACTCGCCGAGGCCCTGGACGGCATCGTCCTCGGGCAGCGCGCGGCGATCGACACGCTGCTCGCCGGCTACATGGCGGGCGGGCACGTGCTGCTCGAAGGCGTGCCGGGCCTGGGCAAGACCATGCTGGCCCGCTGCTTCGCGGCCTGCGCCGGAGTGGCGTTCCACCGCGTGCAGTTCACCCCCGACCTGATGCCGGCGGACATCCTCGGCACCAACGTCTACGACGCGTCGTCCGGCTCCTTCCGCCTGGTGCGCGGCCCGGTGTTCACCGAGGTGCTGATGGCCGACGAGATCAACCGCACGCCGCCCAAGACCCAGGCGGCGCTCCTCGAAGCCATGCAGGAGCGCCAGGTGACGATCGACGGGACCGGCCTGCCGCTCGCGCCCGGCTTCTTCGTCATCGCCACCCAGAACCCGATCGAGTTCGAAGGGGTCTATCCGCTGCCCGAAGCGCAGCTCGACCGCTTCCTGGTGCGGATCGACATGGGGCTTCCGCCGCCGGAAGCCGAGCTCGCGCTCTACCGCAAATCGGTGGCCGGCGAGCTCGCCGACTGGGGGACGGAGCCGCCCGCGGCCGTGCTCACGCCCGGAGAGGCCGCAGCCCTGCGCCGGGCCTCACGGCAGGTCCACGTGGAGGATGCGCTCCTCGGCTATCTGGCGCAGCTCGCCGACGGCGTGCGCCGCTCGCCCCAGGTCGAGCTCGGAGTCTCGCCGCGCGCCGCGCTGGCTCTCCTCGAAACCGGCCGCGCCGCAGCCCTCCTGGAGGGGAGAGAGTTCCTGATCCCCGACGATCTCAAGCGCCTCCTGGTGCCCTGCTGGGGACATCGCATCATCCTGACCCCCGAGTCCGAGCTCGAGGGCTTCACCGTCCGCCGCGTGCTGGAGAGCGTGGCCGCGGCCGTGCCGGTCCCGCACGGGAGCTGAGGCATGCACACCGAATCTCTTCGCTTTGCTCCCCTCTCCTGCTCGCGGGAGAGGGGCCGAGGGTGAGGGCCCATGCCGGCCGCCCGTTCCTTTCTCATCCTGGCCCTGGTGACTCTCTTCCTGGCCGTGGCCGTCCTCGAAGTCCGGCTGGCCTTCGTGGCCCTCGGCCTGGACGCCGCCGTGGTGCTCGCCGCCTGGGTGGATTACCGCCGGGCCGCCCGAACGCCGCTCGCCGCCTCGCGCCGGCCGCCGCCGCTCCTCGTACAGGGAGCGCCCGCCGCGATCGAGGTCTCCGTCGCGAGCACCGCAAACCGGCGCGTCACGGTCCTCCTGCGGGAGGGTCTCTCGCCGGCGCTCGCCGCCGAGCCGCTCCGCCACCGGCTGGAGATCCCCGGTCCCGCGGAAACGCGCTGGACCTACACCCTGGTGCCGCGCCGCCGGGGAGAGCATGCGACAGCCCCCTTGACGGCACGCGTCCTCGGCCCCTGGAAGCTCGCCTGGGCGCAGCGCGACCTCCTGCCGGCCGGCACGGTGCGCGTCTATCCCCAGGTCCGTTGGGAGGGACGGGTCGGGCAGCTCCTGGTGCTCGCGCAGCGGCAGCGACTCGGTCAGATCCCCCTGCGCTTCCAGGGCTCGGGTAGCGAGCCCTATGCCCTGCGCGAGTACCTGCCCGGCGATCCGCTCGCCAAGATCCAGTGGAAGGCGACCGCCCGCCACGGCCGGATGATCAGCCGCGAGGACACCTGGGAGAGAGGCGCCCGCCTGGTCATCCTTCTCGACTGCGCCCGCGCCATGGCCTCGATGGACGGCAGCCGCAGCAAGCTCGACTACAGCCTCGCCGCCTGCCTCGCCCTCACCCGGGTGGCCGCCGCGCGGGGTGACCGCGTAACGATCCTCGCCTTTGCGGACCGCGTGCTGCGCTCGGTGCGCGTGCGCTCCGGAGGCCGGGGCATCTCCCTCGCCTACGCCGGTCTCTTCGATCTGGAAGCCCAGCTGGCCGAGCCCGCCTACGACGTGGCGGCCGAGGCGGCGCTCGCCGTGGAGTCGCGGGGCGCCACGGTGGTCCTCTTCGCCTCGGTGGTCGACCTCGCCGCCGCCGAGCTGCTGCGCGAGTCGCTCCTCCACCTCGGCAGCCGCCACCGCGCCCTGTTCGTGAACCTGGAAGATCCGGAGCTCCGCTCGCTGACCGTCAGCGCGCCCGCCGATCCGGCCCACGCCTTCGCGCAGGTGGCGAGCCTCGAGATCCAGCTCGCCAACCGCCGCCTCGCCAAGCACCTCCGCCACGGCGGCATCCGCGTCGTCACCAGCTCCGCCGACCGACTCGCGCTGGAGACCCTCGACGCCTATCTCGCGATGTTCAGGGCGGGGATCGCTACTTCGCGGTTAACAGCGCATTGATCCTCTTCTCGAGCTCCTCGTAGGGCGGAAGCTCCCCGATGACATCCAGGACCTCGACTTTGTCGCCGCCCTGAATCCGGCGTCCGAGCACGTAGGCCGGTGTTCCCGTAACGCCGAGGACCTGAGCGACCCTCATGTCCTCGCGAATCGCGGCGTCGTGCTTCTTGCCGGCGAGGCACTTCTGGAACGCTGTGACATCCAGCCCGGCCGCCTCGGCGCGTTCCGGAAGCTGGTCAGGAGCGAGAGCGTTCTGGTTGCCGAACAGCTCGTAATACATGTCCCAGAACTTTCCCTGCTCGTCGGCACAGGCAGCCGCCTCCGCGGCCTTGAAAGCGTGCGGATGCATCGGCAGCGGCAAGTCGAGAAAGATGAGCTCGACTTTCCCGGTATGAATGAACTTCTTGCCGACCTGCGGCAGCACCTCCCGGACGCCCTGGCCACAATAGGGGCACTGGAAGTCCGCAATCTCGACCAGGACGAGCGGGGGAGAGCCCTCTTTCAACGATGGGTCATCAGCCACTGAGATCTTGAGGCCCTTCTGGGCAGAGGCCGGAGGCGGTGCCCCGAGGACGAGAACGACTCCCACTGCGGCCAGAAAGAGATGGATGCCTCGATTTCCACTTGCCATGTGTTGAGCCTCCTGTCGGATCAGGCTACCAGAGAAACGGGATCAAACGGTACCGCACGCGCCGCTGGTACTCCACGTAACCTGGCAAATCGCGGGCCAGGAGACGCTCTTCGTCGAGCAGCCGCCACAGCAGAAACGGCACCATGAAGACCAAAGCCAGCAAGCCCCAGTACGATCTGAGCGCCAGCGGTGTACCGATCAGGTAGATGAGAGCGCTCGCGTACATCGGGTGCCGCACGACGGAATACGGACCGGTTGAAATGACCCGCTGCCCCTCGGCGACCTGAATCGTCGCCGAGGTGAAGGTGTTCTCCCGGTAGACGCGCGCGATAAAACCGAACCCCACCAGAAACAAGGTATCGCCAACGAGGACAGCGCCGAGGGGTACGGTGGACCACTTGAAGCGGAAGTCGAGCGCCGGCACCACCAGGAGGCCGATGAACCCCAGGGACGCGCCGAGCATGAGGAGGCGCTGAAGCGGCCGCTGTTCCGCCAGAGGTCCGCCCTTCATGCGGCGCGCCAGGAGGGCCGGGTCGCGGTGCATGAGATCCGCCGTGATCGCGGCGGAGAGTCCGAAGAACAGGAAGAGATAGAGCCACGCTTGCCAGTAGCGCAACGTCCCAGCCGCGCCAAAGAGCAAGCCCCCCATGACCAGCGCGAGAATCACGAGACTTAGCCATGCCCGGGAGTTGAGAGTTAGCATGATACTCAGTCTCCCTCCGTTCACCAGGCTCGGAGGTCAGCGACGATATAGGGAGCGTAGTCGTCGTGCTCAGGTTGAGAAAGGCCGTCCTCGCTACTTGAATATCTCAGCCAGGTTCAAGGACCAGCCAGGAACCGCGTCGGCCGCATCCAGGACGTCGGTTGGTCCAAGGCGGACGACTGCCTGGCCAGGCCGAAAGACGAAGCAGCAGCGCTTTTGTGGGAGGATCGCCACAACCAGCTTCGCCCCTGCCGATAGCCACAAATAAACCTTGTCCTGGACGTCGGAGAAGCTATCTGATGGCGACACGACTTCTACCAGAAAGTCGGGGGCGCCAGGAAAGTAACCCTCCTCATCAAACGAGACCGCTGAGAGACGATCGCGCGAGACAAAGGAGACGTCGGGTGCGCGGACAGTATCGGGATTCGAGCGGAGCCTGTAGCCAGTCTCTGCCGCAGGGACGACGCCGAGGTCGTTTGCCTGGACGTGCTGAAAGAGACGTCCGTTGATCGCACCGGCAGTGGTTCCGTGCAGGAAGCCGGGAGGGGGCATGCGTCGAAGCTCTCCTTCCACGAGCTCGTACCGCCAACCGTCACGTGGCATCCGGAGGAGATCGTCGGCTGTAAGGAGTTGGGAGGCAACGGCCATTACAAAGCTACTCTAGCACGAACGCTGCTGGGTGATACCACGAAGCTGCTCACCCCTCCTTGCCCCCGCGCGAGTATACCGCCTCGTGGGGTCCCGGCTTTTCTCGATCTGGAGGATGCGGCCGGCGGCGGCCATGCGGCGCAGCGCGGTGGCGACGGTGCGGGACTGGGCCGGCCGGCGTAGGCGTTTGCCGTAGCGCTTGTTGACCTCGCGGGCGAGGAAGACATCATGGTGTATCATCATTGCATCATGCGTACGACCATCGACATCCCCGAGCACCTGCTCGTCGAAGCCAAGAAACTGGCTGCTGAACGACACCTCCCTCTCACAAGGTTGTTCGAAGACAGCCTCCGCCTCTACCTCGGTGAGCAACGCCTGCGGCGAGCGCAGGCCGAGCCGGCTCCCCTGCCGCTCCTGCGTGATCCAGCACCGGTCGAGGGAGTCGACCTCGACGATACAAGCCGGCTCTGGGAGCTCGGGTGATTCTCTGTGATGTCAACGTGCTGCTCGGGGCTATGTTCGAACGGTCGCCGCATCATGCGGTTTGTCGCGGCGAGTTGGAGCGACTTCGCTCCCGACCCCGAGAAATGGCGATCAGCGAGCTGATCCTCGCTGCAGTTGTGCGGATCGGCAGCAATCCCCGCGTCTTCCAGCCCATGGGCTCAAACGGGGCTCCTGCTCACTCCTCCTCGCTCCCGCGCGAGTACACCGCCTCGTGGGGTCCCCGGCTTTTCTCGATCTGGAGGATGCGGCCGGCGGCGGCCATGCGGCGCAGCGCGGTGGCGACGGTGCGGGACTGGGCCGGCCGGCGCAGGCGTTTGCCGTAGCGCTTGTTGACCTCGCGGGTGATCGAGGTGCTGTTGAACGTCTCGGCCGGGTCCTTGGTTGCAATCACGCGAGCCGCGAGCCGGCTGACAAGGACTGGCGCGCCCGGAGGGAGATCGTCCTCCTGGGGAGGCGTCGGGGCCTGAAAGCGGTCCGCGAGCTCTCCGGCCGCCTCGGCCGCCGCCCGGTATGCCGCCAGCCGCTCGCGCGTGGTCTGCAGCTCGGCGGCGTGGACGGCCCGCTGCTCGCGATGATGGGCCTCCTGCGCTGCGTGATGCGCTTCCTGGTCCTCATGATGCTTCACCATCGCCTCGAGCTTGGCCAAAAGCTTCGAGACAGACATCTCTTGTCGCACTGTACCCTCCTCTCGGGTCGTTTCACCCTCGACTGTCGCAGTCGAGGGCTCGAACGAGCCATTGCACTGGAACAGTGTCGCAGTGTACCTCTCCGTTGTCGTAGTCATCCACCCAGTGTCGCGATTGTACCTCCTCAATGTGCCTCTGAACAGGGGAAACCCGCCGTTGTACCGGTACACTGCGACATTGCACCGGCTCCGCTGGAACCTTCCCCACTTGCTCGCGCCGCACGACGGCTCCGTCTGTCGCACAGAGAGGATCACAGGCACGGTGTACGCGTCGAGCGTCGCAAAGCACCGCTGGAGTGTCGCCCTCTAAGGGTTGACTGCGACACTGGACGAGTGGCCTGGCGCAGTGTACCCCTTCTTCGCGCCTCTCGAAATCATGAGCGCGCCATTGTATCGGTAAACTGTCGCGCTCTTCCAGTTCATCGCGACAATCAGGAGATTGATTGCGGCGGTCAAAGGGAAGGTCACGACGCCAGAACGCAAGACTGCGACAGTAGAGAGGATAAGCGCGCCAATGGACTGATGCAGCGCGACATTGCACCGGTGCACTGCGCCGCTGTACCGGTACAATGCGCCATTGCACCAGTACACTGCAACAGTGTACCAGAAGACCGGCGCGCTTCACGAGTACAGTGCGACAACCTTCCGGTCCTCTGCGCCATTCAAGCCGTGCAGTGCCGCGTCAGGAGATTTGACTGCGACATCCTTCCGATCGAGGAGCGTCCACAGTGGGATAAGCTGGCCCGCATGCCTCCTGCCGCTCTCCTTGCCGGAATGCTTCTGATGAGCCAACCCAGCGTTCCTCCAGCCACCCTGGACTACCCCGCCCTCGCCGAGCGCCTCGTCCGTCACATGGCGCTGCAGCCGGGAGAGAAGGTGCTCCTGCTCTCCCATGCCGGGGAATTCGAGCCCCTCATCCCCCTCCTCCGCCAAGCCGTGGTGCGCGCCGGCGGCGTCGACCTGGGGAATTGGCAGGTGCTCGATCCCGTCGCCGACGCGAAGAGCGTGGCCGCTTCGCGCGCCGCCCTGCTCCCCCTGCTGCGCACCGTCGACCTCGCCGTGATGCTCCCGGGCGCCTCGCCGAGCCATCCGGAGTACGCGGCCATGCAGGACGTTCTCCGCGAAGGCCATGGGCGCACGATCCACTTCCATTGGACCTTTGGCGGTGCGCCGAGCGCCTATCCCGTCCCCGGCCACCCGTTGCCGTCCAGGGAAGTGATCGATGCGATCTATCAGCACGCCGTCCTTCATTCCGACTGCCGGGCGATCGGCGAGGTTCAGAGGCGCTTCGCGGCGGCGATGCGAAACGGCGAGGTCCGCGTCACCACCCCGGCAGGGACCGACCTGCGGTTCCGGGTCGGCGACCGGCCGGTCAACTTCCAGGACGGCGACGCCTCGGCCGCCCGTGCCCGCGAGGCGCGCGTGCTCATCGACCGCGAGATCGAGGTCCCCTGCGGCGTGATCCGTGTAGCTCCTCTGGAAGAGACCGTCGAGGGGACCATCGCCTTCCCGCCGGGCCGCTGGGCCGACCGCGACGTCGAAGGGCTCGTGCTCCGCTTCGCCGCGGGCCGGATCGTCGACGTCCATGCCCGCTCGGGCCAGGACGCCGTCGAAGCCGAGCTCGAGGAGGGCGGCGACGCCGCGCGGTCCTTCCGCGAGCTCGCCCTCGGCTTCAACCCTGAGCTGACCGTCCCTGCGGATGCTCCATGGATCCCCTACTACGGCTATGGGGCCGGCGTGATCCGCCTCTCGCTGGGGGACAACACGGAGCTGGGAGGCAAGGTGACCGGCGGCTATGTCCGCTGGAACCTCTTCACCGACGCCACCCTCACGGCCGGTGGCCAGACCTGGGTGCGGGACGGCAAGCTGACGGTGCCGTGAGACCGAAGATGCTCTACATGGTGATCGAGCATTTCAAGGCGGAGGCAGCGCCGGAAGTCTATCGCCTCGCCCGCGATCAGGGCCGGATGATGCCGGAAGGTCTGGAGTACGTCTCCAGCTGGGTCGACCTGGATTTCACGACCTGCTATCAGCTGATGCGGACCGACGACGTCTCGCTGTTCGCGGCCTGGACGAAGGCCTGGGAAGACCTGGTCGATTTCGAGATCGTGCCTGTGCGGCCGTCGGCGGAGGCGGCGGGGGTGATGGCTGCGCAGCTGTGACGGATGCAGTTGGACGCAGCTGATACGTCTCGCGAGAGTTTTGCACGCGGACCATGATTTCACGATTCGTCTTGCGGCCGAGGCGAACCGCCCTGCCCCGGCCGCCGAGGTGTACCGTGAACGCGTCTACGGCTTGATGATCAAGAAATCATCGAGTGCAACTTTCTTGCTCGACTCACCCGTGTTGGTTGCCACCTCGATGAAGTAGCCGACGCCCCCGGTCAGAGAGCCGGAGCCAATCTTGACCCATGCGTCGACCAGCGAGAGCTGATTGACGGTTTTGCTGAACACCGCCACCGCCGTGCTCGAACGCACCAACCGGTAGGGCACGGCGGTGCTGGTGCCGTAGTTCCAGGGCACGAAAGCCCAGACCTCATAGGTGCCGCTGGTCGAGGGTGTGAAGGTGTAGGTGGCGTAGGTGCTCTTCGTTCCTGTCGCGGTGGTGGCGCCCCAACGCAGGTCGTCTTCGTCGCCGACGCCACTGACCAGGGTCCAAGCTCCAGTACGAACGAAGCTCTCTTCATCGATCCAGGTAGGTGAGGTGGAGTAGCTGCGGTGAGCATCCTCGAAGGAAAATGGGTTCTGGTACCAGTCGCCAACGTTGGCCTGGGTAAGACTCGAGTAGTAATCCGCATTGGTCGGTGCGGGGTGGTCCTGCTCGCGGATCTCGTGATGAAGATGACAGCTCGTGGCCCCCACTTTTCCAACCTGACCCAGGGTAGCGCCTTTGGTGATAGCGGAACCGCTTGAGAACGCAATCGAGCTGGCATGGCCATATTGTGAGGTCCAAGTGCGACTTGTATACGAGTGCTGGACTGTGGCTGAGCCCCAGTTCGCCGGACTCGAGTCGGTGACGCAGCCCTTGGCGACCGATTTGAAGCTCACTCCGCAATCCCCATCGCCTGCCGCCGTGTTGATGTCGATCCCCGGATGATAACCTTCAGGGATGGCAGACATGAAGACGTATCCGCCTGGACTGGTATTCGCCAAGGGGTATGCGAAACCGTCTGACGCAGCGCTGAGCGTGCAGGCCACGCGCACGGCTTTCTCGGCCACGCGCTGATTCCGGCGGGCCGCCATGGCGGTTTCCAACTCGACCTGGTCCTGAGTCGATAGCTCAAACGAAATTCCGTTCAGGGCCGCGAGAGCCCGAGCACCTCCTTTCCCCGGTGTTCCAGCCCCGCGTTCGATGCGACACGGCTTGGCCGCAGTGCAATCACCATCGTGGAGCAGCTCGGGCAAGCTCTTGAGAGAAAGGCGCCCTGCCGCCATCGCCTCGTACACCAGCGCCGTGGCCAGGGTGAATTCCGGGCTCGATGCTTCCAGGTAACGATGAAGAATCTCCCGCTCGGCTTGCGCTGCCGCCAGAGCATCGCCGAGCCCGAGCTCGGCTCGAGCGAGTTGTCGCAGAGCGAGAGCGCCGAGCGGCTCGCCGGCGACGCGAGCAGCGCCGCTCAGAGTCTCCGCTTCGCGGTACAGGAGTACGGCCTCACCGAAATCACCCGCCAAGACCTCGGTGTCCCCATCCCAGAGACGCATCAAAGCGACCAGCTCCGGCCGTTGAACGCCGATCCGCGCTGTCTCCTGGCGCGCGCCCTCCCAATCCCCGGCTAGGCGGTGGCTCGCCACAAGCGCGCTCTCGCCTGCCCATGAGTACCAGACGTCGTCGTGCGATGCCGCGACCGTACCGAAGGCCTTCTGTGCGGCCTGCACGTCACCTTGCTCTTGAGCCGCCCAACCGAGCTTCATGAGCTCGTCGAGTTGGTTCGGCTGGCGGTTTACCCCTGATTCGGCGTTCAAAGGCTGCGCCCAGGAGTTGAAGGGAAGAAGAAGTACAACTGCCACGACACAGGTGCTCCAACCCCAGCGTTTTTTCATGATCCTTCTCCGCTCATGCGACGAGCTCTGTTGCTCGTGCATACTCTGACTGGGCCGGCGCACACCCCGGCTTTGCCATAGATGGCTGCGCAGCCTTCGTGAGCCGGCCTCTTTGCTACGGTCTTAAACGCGCCAGAAAGGGGTGAAGGAAGACCACTTGAAAACTACTGCCCTACTGCCAATCCCCGTACAGTTGGAACCCGGCCCAGAAATACGGAGCCGAGGCATCGAGGAGGGTCTTCTCGCCCTTCTCGTCGACGACTTCGATGGGGCCGCGGATCAGCTCAATCTGGGCCTGCCGCAGAGCTTCGTCCTTGGGCAGGCCGGCGCGGAGGTGCTTGTAGAAACGGATCATGAGCTCGGAGGTCGCTTGGTCCTGGACGCTCCAGAGGCTCGCCATCACCGTGCGCGCTCCGGCATACTGGAAGGCGCGGGTGAGACCGATCAGGCCTTCCCCGCCCTCCTCCTCGCCCAGCGCCGTATCGCAGGCGGAGAGCACCACCAGGTCGGCATCGAGCCGAACCTTCTCGAAGATCTCCCAAACCTGCAGCAGACCATTGTCGCGTTCTGGGCCGTTTGCGTCAGGGTTCGTGTCCTCGGGAATGGTGAGGGCCACGAACGAGCTCGAGGGGAGGTGCTCGTCGGTGTAACCGTGGGCGGCGAGGTGAAGGATGCGGGTCTTCGGATCGAGGCTTTTGATTCTCTCCTCCAAGGCTTCGGGGCCGAGGAAGGTGCGGGCGGTCCCTGCAGGAAAAAGACTGGCGATGCCCTCCACCTCGTGCCGAGTGTAAGGCAGAGGCGGCCAGTCGAAGATACCGCGCTCCGCCGCCGAGCGGACGACCGGGTCACCGCGAGGAACATCGACTTGGGCAGTGACTCTGGCGGCCATCGGAAGAGAAGCGACGGCAACCCCTTTCGGCTTGGTGAGGCTCTGCGGGTAGACAGGATCGCCGAATGCAGCGATCTGGATCGGAGCTTGAGAGAAGTTTTCACTGGCGGTGTGGCGCCGCTGTTTTAGCTCCGCAAAGACAGTGGCCGAGAGCGCGACGTGGAGAGGTTTCCATTCCGCCAGGTACTGAACATTGCCCGCCGCTCCATCAGCGCCTGCATCGCGCACCAGAGCTGTGAAAGGCAAGGCGTGAAGGGGGCCATCGGGAAGAATCAACAGGCGCTCGCTCGCGGCGATTCGCTTCGCCACCGGTCCGAGCAATCCAGCGTAGAGCTCCTGACTGGCAGCCTGCAGTCGCTGCTGGCGCAAAGCCCCCAGCGATGAGCCTTGCGCCGCCTCTCGGATCAGACTGAGCAATTGCTTCACCTGCGATCGGAGCGCTTCTTCCCCCAAAGGCAGGATCTTGACCTCGAGATCTCCCGAGCGGGAGAGGGTAAAGAGCGCGGTCTTCTCCTTACCGACGCTATAAGAGAGCAGGAGCGTTCCCGTGTCCAGTGCTTGTTGTGCCTCGGCGGCATCAAGAGGATGGGGGTATTTGAGTGCAGCTAATCGAGGCGAGGCTTGGCGGATCCGCGCCTCAACATCCCCGGCTTCATCGTCCAGCTTCTGAATCTCCCGGCGGGAGGCCTCGATCTCCTCGCTGTTGTCCCGCGGATTCAGGCCGGCGAGCCTCTTCAGGGTGCGGTCGTATTGGACACCGAGCCGGCGGCGCTCTCGATCAAGCTCCTCGGGGATGTCCGCCGTGAATGCCGTATCTCGCTCGGCCAGCATCGTCAGGAATGTCTGTGCACGAAAGCGTTCTAGAACGAGCAAGGCTTCGGGGAAGCTGCCCTGGGCGAAAAGAAGGTCGAGCAGGTCGTGGTAATACTCGGCATGTTGGGCTCGAAAGCCAGCCCGGACGCTGTAGGAGCCTCCCAGCCTGGAAACTTGATGCTCCAGGGCATTCAGGGCTCGACTGTAGTAGGCGCGGGCGGGGCCCAACTGCCCGCGAGCCCGAGCTACAGCCGCAAGATGGTCAAGAGTTGTGGCCACATCAAGGCTCTGAGGGGCGAGCTGCTCGCGGATCTGTAGGGCGCTGCTGAAGTAGGCGTGGGAGGCGGCCAACTCACCGCGTGTCCAGGCCAGCAACCCCAGGAGGTTCAGGCTGGTGGCGACTGTAAGGCTCTGGGGGGCAAACTGCAGTTTCAACCGCAAAGATTGGAGGGCGTAGGCCTGGGCAGCGGCCTGCTCCCCACGTGCCTGGGCGACCGCCCCGAGGTTGCTGAGGCTTTGGGCGACGGTCAGGCTTTCAGGGGCGAGTTGCTCTTTGATTTTCAGAGCGCGGCGAAAGTAGGTGTGAGCACGGTCCAAGTCTCCACGAGACCAGGCCAAAACCCCCAGATTGTCCAGGCTTCCGGCCACTCCGAAAGAATGGGGGGCGAGTTGCTCGCGGATCTGCAGCGCTCGCTGACAGTAATCCTCAGCACGGCCCAACTCCCCGCGGGCCTGAGCCAGATTCCCCAGGTTGTCCAGGCACGTGGCCAACTTAAGGCTCTCCGGGGCGAGTTGCTCGGTGATTGTCAGACTTCTGCGGAGATAGTCGTGCGCGTGGTCGAACTCCCCCCGAGACCAGACTACTGCGGCTAGGTTGTTCAGACTGGTGGCCACAACCAAGCTCTGAGGAGCGAGCTTCTCGCGGATTTGGAGAGCTTGGAGGTGGTAGTCGTAGGTCCGCTCCAATTCCCCACGATTCCAAGCCACAACGCCGAGGTTACCCAGGTTGCTAGCCATCGCGAGACTTTGAACCTCTCCCAGCTTGTTCAGGGTGCTGGCGACACCCAGTCCCTCAGGGTAGAAGCCCTGGCGGATTACAAGAGCAGAGGCATAGGCCTTCTCGGCAGCCTCGTACTCGCTCCGCTCTTCGTGAGCCTCGCCAAGAGCCTCCCAGGCCGCGACCTGGACTGAAGGGCTGTCGGTGACTTTGAGGGCTTCACGATAAGTTTCAACTGCTTTCCCCCACTCAACCTTCTCCCCCCGGGCATTCCCAATTCGCAACACGACCCAGGCCCGCAAGTTTCCGCCGCGCTCGCCTCCAACGCCTTCTTCCAGTGACCTCCACGCCCCGACCGCGGCTTCGATATCCCCAGAGGCAAGCTGAGCTTTCCCGGCCAGGTAGATCTTTTCGAGCGCTCGAGACAGTACGGGCCGCACCGTTGCCGCCCAGAGCCCCGGTTCCACTCTGAGCTCCAAGAGTTCCCCGGCTCTTCGACCGCGAAGCACCACCACCCCGCGTGGAACTTGTTCCTCTTCCAGCGCCTGCCAGTCGAAGTACGACGTGAGCACGCCTTCAGCACCCTCCGGGTTCGCCGGCGGGTTCGGCAACCGCTCCCAGGTCAGAATCACATCCCCCACCTGCAACCCCGCCTTCTCCAGTGCCGAGCCCTTGGGCATCTCCTCGATCACCACGCCCGGCAACACCAAGGGCTCTTCCGCAGGTGCGCCTGTTTTCGGTTCATCGGCCGCGCCTGCCTCCGCTGCCAGGGCTGGCGGCGGAGCCTCAGGAGGCGACGACGGAAAAACAGGAAACCACGGGAAGAAAAGAGCCACGACGAGCGCGGAGCGGAACCGAAGCCAGACGGTCGGCATGGGCGGAATCCTCCTGAGCTTCAAACGCGTGAAATATGGGCCGAGGAGACCAGGGAGCGCTTCGGCCGTTCGCTTCGCCACTTCCGTGGGTTGGCGCATGCTCCCTTTCCCGCTGGGACCTCGCGTTTCAGGGGGAGGACCAGACAACGGAACAAGGAGGTGACATCTTGACGAAACGCCTGCTAATCTTCTTGCTGCTCCTGGCTGGCACCGCAATACCCGGCCACGCCGGAGTCCGCTGGATTGGAGAGGCAGAGGGGAAAAAGCTCTTAGGTGGCTGGGTGATGGATGTGACAGGGCCTCCGGGACGGGGGTACTGGGCGGGGGAAGTAGTCGAGATCGAAATCGACGAAGGTGATAGCGGGTTCACCTTGACTGGTCGCGTCAAAGTCAGGATCACCTGGGTCACGGATCGGACGAGCTATCAATGCCACGAGATCTATGTTGTTCATGCCGATGAGGTCGAGGACTTCACACATCGTTCCCTGATGCTCACCGAGTGCTCGTGAACTTCGGCGTGTACACGTCTGAAAGGAGATAGGATGAACGCCAGAAAGATGGGAGGCTTGTTCCTCCTGACCGTCCTTTTTGCTGTTCCGGCCTGCGCGGGTGAGATCACAGGGCGCATTTTCAACAGTGACGGCTCGTCGTGCTCCACCTGCAGCGTCTCGGCATCCATCAAGAGAAGCGGTATGACCGGCAAGGTCTTGGCTGACAGCAAGGGTCGCTTCACGCTCACATGGAGCAGCGACAACTCCATCGACGAGCTCTATGTGGACGGGACGAAAGAAGCAGAGGATATCTCCAGCGGCCAGTACGTGGAAATCCACCTGGATTGAGCCACGGAGGAAACGGCGGCGCCGTCCGGCGGCATCCGTAAGCCTGCGGATGCCGCCATTTTGCTCGAGATTCAGGATGCTGCGCTACTGCCAATCCCCGTACAGCTGGAACCCGGCCCAGAAGTACGGCGCGGAGGCATCGAGGAGGGTCTTCTCGCCTTTCTCGTCGACGACTTCGATGGGGCCGTGAATCAGCTCGATCTGGGCCTGCCGCAAGGCTTCATCCTTGGACAGACCGGCGCGGAGGTGCTTATAGAAGCGGATCATCAGCTCGGAGGTCGCCTGGTCCTGGACGCTCCAGAGGCTCGCCATCACGGTGCGCGCTCCGGCATACTGGAAGGCGCGGGTGAGGCCGATCAACCCCTCCCCACCTTGTTCCTCGCCCAACCCGGTATCGCAGGCGGAAAGCACAACGAGGTCGGCATCGAGGCGCACCTTCTCGAAGATCTCCCAGACCTGCAGCAGACCGTTGTCGCGGTCCGAGGGTAATCCCTGGAGCATGGTCAGAATCAGAGCTGAATCCAAAGGGAGCCGGTCGTCCAAGCGCGCGTGAGTGGCGAAATGGAGTATGCGAGCTCCCTTCCCGACCGCCTTGGCCCGCTCCTCGGTGGCCTCCGCGCCAACGAAAACTTTCACCTTTTCGGGAGGAAAAAGCGCCGCGATGCCCTCTACCTCGCGTCGGCTGAAAGGGAGAGGCTCGAATGAGACCATGCCGCGTCGCACCGCAGAACGCACACGAAGGTCAGAGACGGAGTCGGGCTCCTTCTCATTCATCCCCGCCGGAAACTGCGGGTCACCGAAGGCTACAAGATTCAGCACACCCGGTCCACCGCTTTCAACGGCTGGTCGCCGACCCTTTTTGACTTCCGCATACAACGTAGCCGAAAGCATGGAATGAAACGGCTTCCACTCGGCAAGGTACTGGTCGCGTAGATGGCCACCTCCGCCTGAGACCTCACGCACGAGAGCACCGAAAGGGAGGTAGTGCAGTGGACCATCCGGCAAGATTAACACCCGTTCGGCAGCCTCGATTTGATCTTCCGCGGGAAAGACTAGAAGCTGGTACAGTTCCCTCCCGCGACGCATGATCTCTTGATTACGCAAGACACCTACGACTGGTCCGGAATCGACCGCATTGATCAGGCTCCGAAAGCGCCCGATCTGTTCTCTTAAATAATTCTGATCAACCCGCACTACATGAACCCGCAGTGCGTCATTTCGAGTAAGAACGAAAAGAAATGTCCGCTCGTCACTTACCCAGTAAGAAAGCAGCACCGTTGTAGGATCCAAGGATGCAATCGCGGCGTCCACGTCGGGAGATTTAGGATCCTGAGCCACGGCAACATCAGGAGAATTCTTCAGAATATCGCCATACTCTTGCCGCAGCCTGAGCAATTCCTCAACTCTTCTCCGCCTCTCTTCTGGCTCGGCGTGCTCGCTCGCTTCAGAAAGCGACTCAGTGATCTGCATTTTTTTGGCCTCAATGGCCCCCAGGTCGCTCTGCCCTGGGCCCGGAGAAACCAAACCTTCTACTTCCAACCTGCGCATGGCGAGCGCATCAAGGAAAGAGCGTCCTCGGCCTCGCTCAGAAACGGCAAAACTATCGCGCAGATTACCGGTCGAGATTAGGCTTGCTATTAGCGCTCCATAAAAAGAACGATATTTCTCGCGGAACCATAGGCGATCTGACGGCTGGGGGTCGGACTTCGCCACCTGCCTCTCGAGGGCCCACACTGCTTTACCGAATAACTTCTGAGCTATATCGGGCTTCCCTTGTTTTTCAGCTATGCTGCCAAGCGCATGGTCGATTTCCGCCTCGAACCATGTATCCTGGGCCCATTCTTTGCTGGCACTCTCTGCTTCAAGAAGGTAGGCTTTTGCGCGGCCGAAATCCCCTGTCTCCTTATACAGCCAGCCCAAGTCAAAGAGCACCTCCGCTCGCTCGTGTAGCTCGCGTCCATTCTCGTTAAGCAGTCGTAGCGACTCCTTATAATGTTCGAGAGCTTTACTGTAATGGCGCCCCTCCATTGCGATCTCGCCGAGGTTCGTCAACGCCCTGGCCACTCCAAGGGCCTGTCCGTTCTCCTTCTCGATCAAACGAGCTCTTGATATAAGCTTCTCCGCCTCCAAGAGACCGCCCTCTTCGAGAGAAATCAATCCCATGTTGGACAAGATTCTAGATATATCAGGTCCATGCGGAGCAAGCACTTCCTCGATAGCTAAGCTCTCTTTGTACAGTGCTGCCGCTTCCTCGAGCCGGTGCATCCTCTGTGCAACCGACGCTAGGTTCGCCAAGCAAACGCTAGCTTCACGAGTCTTCTTGCCCAATCCAAGAAATAGCCTTGCTGCTTCACGGTACCTCTCACCTGCCAATTCATAATCGGCGCGCGCATATGATATATTACCAAGATTAAGTAGTACCACGCCCAGTTCAGAGTCACTGGCGGACATCTTTTTTAACATATCAAGTGACTCCGCGAAGTACCCTTCCGCAGTAGCAAGATCACCTTGATGGAAGTAGACGTCACCAAGGTTTACCAACACACCTGCGAGAAAGGACTTCCCTTGCGGCAAAGGCTGCAGCAGTTTAAGCGCCTTGGAGAGTAGAGAAATCGCTCTCTCAAACTCCTCCCGTTCTAAGGCTATGAGGCCAAGGTTCGAGAGAGCTTCGGCCTCAGCCAGACTATCCGGATCCAAGGCGGATCGAATTCGCAGAGACTCCTCTAGAAAACTCTCGGCAGCCCAGAAGTTACCGCTGTCCTTGTAGACAAGACCAATGCTGTTGAGGCTGTCAGCGACCGCCAGGCTATTCGGCGCAAGCGCCAGCCGAATTCTAAATGCATGCTCGCTCAGAAGAAGGGCCTCTTCGCCTTCACCTCTTCGATCATAAATATTTGCGAGAGCTGCAAGCACGTTCGCCATCGAAAGATCGCCTGGAGAGATGATCTCACGAATGGTGAGCGCCTCTCGGTAGAGTTTCTCTGCTTGACCGAGATCGCCCTGGATGTACCATATATTACCAAGACTGAGAAGTGCACTGGCTTCATGGTCTCCGCAAGGTGCGATTCTCCTAGATATTTCAAGTGCAACTTCGTGATCCGAACGCGCGCCCGAAAAATCACGTAGATCGCGACGAAGCACTCCTCGAGAGTTGAGAACAGCCGCTTGGGCCAGGGATCCCGGACAACTCTTCTCAAGTACGTCAACCGCTTCGTCAAGAGCGGCGATCGCCTGAGGATATGCGTTGGTCGCAACATCGAGCTTCGAGAGCCTTTGGAGTTCCCTAGCAAGAAGGACGTAGGCACCGACTGCGCGGTACTGCTCAATCGCTTGATTAGAAAGGGCCATTGCTTCGCCAATCATGTTGCGTGACCGATATACAGACGCAAGCGAGGAAACAGCCATCGCTCGAAAGATCCCCTCATCAAGACCCAACAGCGCCTCCCGGTAGGCACCGTCGGCGTTTTCCCAACGCGAGAAACGCGTATAGAGATCGCCAAATGCGAGAAATTGTGAGCTAATGTTCTCTGGCGGGATGCTCCTTCTCAATGATTCCACTTCTTCCTTTATGTTGGCGAAGGCCACTTCGCCCTTAGTATCTTTCAACTGGGCTTTCATCGCCGAAAGAAGTGTTGCGACGCTATCTGAAAACCAAGAGTCTACGGTCGCTCCCCAGGAGCCCTCTAGGACATAAGCGCTGGCTAAGCGACCTTTCCGCGCGTAGGAGAGGATCACTCTCCCGCGCGGCGGCTGCTCGATCCCCAGCAACATCCAGTCGAAAGGACTATTGATCTTCCCGCTCGCACCCGCCGGATTCGCCGGCGGATTCGGCAACCGCTCCCAGCTCAGTACCACATCCCCCACCTGCAAACCTGCTTTTTCCAACGCCGAGCCCTTAGGGATCTCTTCAATCACCACGCCCGGCTGCACGAGCGGCTCTTCGGGTGCAGGCGCAGCAGTTTGTGTCTCACCAGCGACGCCAGCCGCCCCCACCACCGCAGGCGGCTGGTTCTCCGGAGGCGACGACGAAGCAGCGGGAAGCCAGGGGAAAAAGAAACACAACGCGAACGCAGAGCGATACCGAGACCAGGCGGTTGGCATGGACGGAGCCCTCCTGAGCCTCAAACGCGACAGATGCGGGCCGAGGAGGTCAGGAGACCATGCTCAGTGCGCTTCCCGCTCCTCCAAGCGCTTCTTCAGCTCCTGCGCCTCCCGCGACAGCGCCGCCGCTTCGTTGCGGTCTCCTTGCCGCGCTCGCAGATCGCTGAGGCTCTCCAGGCTGCGCACCAAGTCCTGGTGCCCTTCGGGGTAGAGCTTGCGCCGCATGGCCAGACTCTGGCGGTGGAGCGCTTCGGCCTCGCTCAGGCGGCCCTCTTTGTCCAGTACGACGGCGAGGTTGTTGATCGCCTTGGCAAGACCGGGGGAGAGCGGTCCGTCGAGCTTCCGGCGGAGTGCGATCGAGCGCCGAAACAGCGGCTCGGCCTCAGCAGTCCGACCCTCCCGGAACAGAATCGCCGCCAGCGTGTTGAGGGACAACGCCACGTCGTCGTTTTCCTCACCGAAGAGCCGCTGCTCCATCGCCAAGCCCTCGCGGGCGAGGGCTTCGGCTTCGACGAGCAGGGGTCTTCCAGCCTCGCCAGCCGCCTCGGCCCTGTCTCCCAGCAGGGAAGCGAGGTTGTTCAGGCCGCGGGCGAGACTGCGGTTCCCCTCCGGGAAGGCGCGGCGCTGGATTGCGATCGCCTGGCGCGTGAGCCGCTCGGCCTCGGCGGGATGTCGCAGCTCGCGCTCGACGTTCGCCAGGTTGTGCAGGCTCTCGGCCACCAGGACGTGCTCGTCTCCCAAGATCTTCCGGCGGAGCGCCAGCGCTTCCATGAGCAATGGCCTAGCCTCCTCGGAGCGGCCGGAGCTGCGGTAGGCCACACCGAGCGCGTCGAGCAGGTCGGCGCGGGTGGCGGGGTCGAGGGTGGTCTCCTTGGCGAGGCGGCTGGCGCGCTGGTCGAGCGCCTGGCGGATGGTGATCTCCTTCCCTTTGGCGCTGCGCGGGTCCGTCTGGCTGATCAGCTTCAGCAGGAAGTCCTCGTTGGCTTCGGCGCGGTCCCGCTCGCGGGCGACCTCGCGGCTCCGGGCCGCGATCTCCGCGCGCTGCCAGGCCATCGCTCCGGCGAAGGCGAGGAGGACGACGAGACCCACAGCCGCCGCGGAAACTCCGAATGCATGGCGGCCCAGGAACTTCCCCGCCCGGTAGCCGAACGAGTCCGGCCGCGAGCGGATCGGCAGGCCCGCGAGGTACAGGCGGATGTCTTCCGAGAGCTGCTCGGCCGAGGCGAAACGCCGGTCCGGCTCCTTGCGCAGGGCGGTCAGGAGGATCGTGTCGAGATCCCCGGCCAGCCGCCGGGAGAGCCGCGCGGCATCGCCGTCCCGTGTTCCGGCCACGGCGTCGGGAGTCAGCAGCAGGCGCCCGCCGTCCGCTGTCGCGAGCTCCTCACTGCGGCGCACGACGGTGCTGGGCCGCGGCGGCACGGCCTCGCAGACCACCCGCTCGATCTCGGTGGGGGTGAGGACGTCGAGCCGGTAGGGGCGATGCCCGGTGAGGATCTCGTAGAGCACGACCCCCAGCGAGTAGACGTCCGAGGCGGTGGTGATGGGCTCGCCGCGAACCTGCTCGGGGCTCGCGTAGCGCGGGGTGAGCGGCACACCGCCCAGGTGCGCGAGGGTCGGGGCTGCGTGGCTCGGGGCGTCCTCTTGCGGCGCCAGGAGCTTGGCGATCCCGAAATCGAGGAGCTTGACCGTGCCATCCGCCGTCACCAGGACGTTGGCCGGCTTCAGGTCGCGATGGACGACGAGGTTCTGGTGGGCGAGCTGTACAGCCGAGCAGACGGAGCGGAACAGCTCCAGACGGACGCGCGTCGAGAGCCGGTGACGGTCGCAGTACACGTCGATCGGCTCGCCCTCGACGTGCTCCATGACGAGGTAAGGCCGCCCATCCTCGCCAGTGCCGCCATCGAGGAGGCGCGCGATGTTGGGATGGATCAACCGTGCAAGGATGTGCCGCTCGGCCTCGAAGCGGGAGATCAGCTCCTCGGTGTCGAGCCCGGTCTTGAGGAGCTTCACCGCCACGGTGAGCTCGAAGGCCCTGTCGGCCCGCTCCGCGAGATAGACGGTGCCCATCCCTCCCTTGCCGAGGGGGCGCAGGAGCCGCCAGGGCCCCAGCCGGCGCCCCGCTTCGGGCTCGGGCGCGGGCTGCCGGAAGGAGAAAACGGGCTCGTCGATGAACCCCCCGGCCTGGTCTTCGAGCGCGAGGAGCTCCTCGACCTCGGCAACCAGCGCAGGCTCCGCACCGAGGCGGGCGAGCCATGTCGCACGCTCCTCCGCAGGCACCTCGAGCGCCTGCTCGAGCAGAGACTTGACCTCCGGCCAGCGTTCCCGATGGCTCAAGAAGGCCTCCTCAACCCTGAGAGAGCTCGCGGAGAAGGAACAGCTTCGCCGTCGCCCACTCGCGCTTGACCGTGGAGGCGGAAATTCCGAGGATCTCGCCGATCTCCTCATTGTTGAGGCCGGCGAAAAACCGCATCTCGACGATCCGCGCCTGCCGCTCGTCCTCGCGCGCCAACGCCTTCAGCGCCTCGTCGACGAGAAGGACTTCGAGGTCCCGCCGCTCGGGCAGATCGAGCAGCGCCTCGATCGACAAGGGCCGGCGGCCCTGGCCACGCTTGTTCCTCTGGCGGCCACGGGCGTAGTCCACGAGGATCATCCGCATCAACTGGGCGGCGAAGCCGAAAAAGTGCGCCTGGTTGCGCCACTGCACCTTGCGACGGTCCACCAGCCGCAGATATACCTCATGCACCAGAGCCGTGGGCTGGAGCGTGTGCCGGGGATCCTCTCCTTCGAAGTAGCGCCGCGCGATCCGGCGCAGCTCTTCGAAGACCAGAGGCATGAGCCGGTCCAGCGCCGCGGCATCCCCTTCGCTCCAGGCCAGGAGCAGCTGGGTCACCTCACCTTTGGTATCAGACATCGGTAAGAGAACAATAGCAGAATTGGAAGTCTTATCGAGCATCAATTGCCTCATTGCCAGTCACCGAAGACCTCGAACGCAGCCCAGACAAGGTCCTTCGCGAGGTCCGTTGCGCCGATCTCAGCGATCCTCTCGAGCTGAGCTCCCCGCAGAGCGTCCGCGGTCGCTTCTCCGTTCTTGAGGTGGCGATAAAAACGCGCCATGAGATCCGCCGAGCCCTCATCGGATACCTGCCAGAGCGACGCCACCACCGCTCTCGCGCCCGCAAACTGGAAGGCGCGGGTCAGGCTGAGCAGCCCTTCTCCGCCGACCTCCTTGCCCCTTCCGCTGTCACATGCGGAAAGAACGACGAGATCGGCATCCAAACGCACTCGCTCGAAGATCTCCCAGACCTGCAGGAAGCCGTCCTCTGCATTTTCGTCGACGTGGTCAGGCATCGTGAGCACGAGGCCCGAGCTCATGGGAAGGCGCTCGTCGACGAAGCCGTGGGTCGCAAAATGAACGATTCGCGTACCCCTGGGGAGATTCTTGGCGTGTTCCTCCGTGGCCTCTGCGCCGAGGAAGGTGGCAACCTGGCCGGGAAAGAGATGCGCAATGCTCTCGACCTCGCGGCGCGAGAAGGGCAGGGGAGAAAGAGGCAGACCCCGGCGCAGCGCTCCCGCCAGCCGTGCTTGTGCGAGCGGAGGCGGCTCGGCATCGAGCTGAGCAAGGTGGGGGACAGGATCGCCGAAGGCAGCGATCGGAAAAACCGGGCTGCCGAGAGCGACCGATTCTGCTTGCGCGGCGGAGGTGCGCCTCTCGCGTGAGGACATCAGCTCGGCCCAGACGGTTGCCGAGAGAGCCACGGTGAAGGGCTTCCATTCCACAAAGAACTGCCAGCTCCGTCCCATGGGCGCATCTTGGGGTGCGCGCTCGCGAACCAAAGCTGCCCAGGGCACGGCATGGAGAGGGCCATCGGGCAGGATCAGCAGTCGATCAGCCCCTTCGAGGAGGGGCTCGACCGGTTGCAACACGAAATGGTAGAGCTGGCGGAGTGAGGAGAGAACGGCCTGATCGCCGCCAGGGATCCCATTTTCCTGGGCAGCACGAAAGCGTGCGAGCTCTCGTTCGAGCTCGCCGGTCCCTCCCGGGAGGCTCGAAGCGGCGACGCGGCCATCCGCGGAGAGCACAAAGACCTGCGTTGCCGTCTCGCCGGCCTGATAGGCGAGGACCTTCATTCCAGGGTCGAGCTTGCGAGCGACCTCGGCTGCCCGCAACGGCTGCGGGAAATGCAAGGCGGTCGGGTGAGGAGACACTTTGCGGATCCGTTGCGAGATCGAGTCCAGCTGCTCGCGCAGGATCGGAAGCTCACGCCAGGCCTCCGCAGAGCCCTGCTCATTCGAGGTCGAAATCGAGCTCAAGGAGGAGAGGGCCTGGCGGAACCGGCGGCCCACCCGCCGCCGTTCCTCCTCGAGCTCTGCCGGAATCCCGTCGGACACATTGAGATCGCGAGCTGCGAGCAGGCTGAGAAAGCCCTGAGCGCGACCGGATTCCTGGATGTCGAAAGCCTCTTCGTTCCGGCCCCGCTCCAGCTCGACCGCAGCGGCGTCGAAGTAGATCCCGCGCCGGAGAGAGCGGAAATCTGCTTTCACGTCCTCCGATCCACCGAGCCTCCCTACTTGCGCTTCGAGGGCGCGGATCGCCTCGTGGAGGCGTCTGGAGGCTTGTTCCAGGTCTCCCGTGTGCCAGGCGATGCGTCCCAGGCCGGCCAGAGCACGGGCTTCGCCATCGGTTCCCGAGCCCACGCGCCGATAGACCGTGAGAGCTTTCTGATGGTCGGCCCACGCACCCTTCCAGTTCCCACGCCGGGTTTCCACCTCGGCGAGGCCATTCCAGCTCTGCGCGATGTAGGGACGCTGCGGAGCGACAGATGCGAAGAAGAGGAGAGCACGTCGATACCAGATCTCGGCGCGACCGAGCTCGCCAGCGGCCAGAGCCGCGTCTCCCAGGCTGTTGAGAATCACGGCGACCATGGGATGTCGCGGGAAGACCCGTTGGAGAATGGCCAGTGCCCTTTCGAAGCGGTCGCGCCCTTCCTGCCACTTCCCTTGATCGAGCTTCAAGCGGCCGAGCCGGACGAGCGCTGTCGCCACGGACTCACCGTCAGGCACCAGCCGCTGCCGGATCTCCAGAGCTTCCTCGAAGTGGTGTGCCGCCACGTCCAGATCGCCGCGCTGCGCGTAGACGTCTCCGAGCGCCTCCAACTTGAAAGCCATCCAGAAGCTGTCAGGAGCCAGCCGCTCCTGAATCGCCACCGATCGCTTCATGAAGTTTTCCGCACTCTCGAGATCGGAGCGTTCGAGCGCAACGAGACCCTGCGAATGCAGGCTGTCCGCTTCGAGAAAGCTCCCCGGAGCCCATCGGGCGCGGAGGGCGAGCACCTGATCGAACCCCTCTTTGGCTCGATCCAGGTTGCCCAGATTCAAATCCTGGGAGGCGATCTGATGCAGGCTTCGAGCGAGGCCGAGGCTGTCGGGCTCCACCGCCTGCCGTATCGCGAGCCCGGCTCGATAACTCTCCTCTGCCTCGCGGAAACGGCCCTGATATTCCAGGCTCTTGCCGCGGGCCTCCCAGAGAAAGATCCGCGTCCGGTCCTCCCGGGCCCAGCTCGCCGCCTCGACGAAAGCCTCGTGAGCTCGCCGCCATTTGCCGACCTCGCCCCAGATCTCGCCGACGCGCAGCAGCACCCAGCACCGCACGGGATCGCCCCGCTGAGGCGGGATCTGCTCGGCCAGCCGCCGCCAGATAGCAGTCCCTTCGCTCACCCTGCGCCGCCGGACCAGGATCTGTCCCTGCTGGTAGAGCGCGGCCTCCCGAGGATCGAGGATCGGGCGCGTTCTCGACCGCCCACGCGGCTCGGAGTTGAAGTGGACGTTCCACTCGCCCACAGCGACGCGCCAAGCGCTCGGCGCACCGTTTCTCTCTCCACGCAGGACCACAGGACCCCGGTGCACCTGCTCGACCTCGAGCCACATCCAGTCGAAGGGAGTCTCGAAAACGCCCTGCGCCGGCTCCCGGTTCGCAGGAGGCGAAGCCAACCGTTCCCAGCTCAGCAGCACGTCCCCGGGCCGGAGGCCTGCTTTCTCGATCTCCGAGCCAGGCGCGACCTCATCCAGGATGATGCCGCCGAAGTCCGCGGAGGCGGCAACAGCCGGAGTCAGGAGGCAAAGAACAATGAAACAGAGGGAACGCATCGCTGGACTACCAGCGCGGCGGCCGGCGCCTGGGTGCCTCGGCGATCGTGATCAGGTGCTCGCGGACCAGACGAAGCGTCGCACCCTGCTTGCGGAACAGGCGCAGGCGATAGTCGCCGGGCGGCACCAGCGCGGCGGGAAGGCCGAGACTCACCTCGCCGATGACCGCCGCCTGGAGCCCCTTCTGGACGAAGACCTGCTTGCCCGAGGGCTGTTCGTCGACCTCGACCTGGAACTCCGTCCCGGCTGGATCGTCCACCGGGAGTAGCAGCACCAGGTGACTGACCTCCGGGCCGATCTCGATCCGCTTCGGCCCGCGTTGGGTTGCGGCGGGATCGAGGGACGCGAGCTGCGGGTTCTTGACGTCGGTCGCCTGCCGCAGCTTCTCGAGCTGCGCCTCGAGCTCCTGCAGCCGTGCCCGGTGCTCGGCCTCGAGCCGCGCCCGGTCCGCGCCGGCCTCCCGGAGCCGCGCCTGGTACTGCGCTTCGAGAGCCGCGCGGCGGGCTTCCAGCTCGGCGATCGCCTCGCGGTGCGCCGCCTCGCTCGCCTCGGCCGCGGCCCGCAAGCCGGCGATCTCCCGCGCCTGCCACCACCACAGGACGCCGCTGGCGGCGCCGAGCCCCACGAAGGCCAGGACGGCCGCCCAGCGCATCCAGGCCCCGCGCCGGGATGGTCCAGGCTCCGCCGGGCGCCGGGTAGGAAAAGGAAGCGCCGGGACCGGGCTGGGAGCGCCCGCGGCGGCGCGCGCTTCGAGCTTGCCGACGGCCGGCCGTACGACGTCTTCGAGCCAGTCCTGGTACTCCGGGTCTTCTTCGGTCTCCTGCTCGCTGAAGGTGCCGACCGGCCGCCCCGCCGCGATCTCCTGGTACCGGGAGTCGGCGCGCGACAGCACCTCCGGCGGCAGGGTTGCCAGGAGCGTGGTCGCGCCGAGGTCTCGCTCGTTCACCCAGACCGCGAAGCGGCAGCGCAGGGTGAGCGAGGCACCCCCGGAGCCGATGGCTGCGACATCGCCGGAGCCCACCAGCGGATTGATGTCGGCCGCCACCAGCAGTCGACGCTCGCTCTCCGCCGCCTCCCGCAGCACCGCCCAGGCCAGGCGTGGCTCGCCAAGCTCCTGGAGGATCAGCACCTGACCGGCGACGGTCGGGCCGGGGCCGGTCGGCTCGCCCTCTCGAGGGCCGCGCGCCTGCTCCCAGGCTTCCGCCGCTCGCCGGGTCTCCTGCCAGAGGCCCGATGGCATGGTCTCGTCGGTCATGACCGTACCTCCTCTCCCCGCCGGGAATCCGCACGCAGGCGGACGAGCTCGCCGTCCAACCGCTCGCGGCATCGCTCCAGGAAGCTCTTCAAGGTGTCCATCAGCTCTCTGAAGCGCTCCCGCGGGATCTTGAGATGCTCCGCCAGACGACGAAAAGAGGGTAGCCGATCCTCGTCTCCTCCGCCTCCCTCCTCCGCCGGACCCTCGTCTTCGTCGGTCGCAAAAGCACGCAGGAACAGGAGAACCCGGCGCAGATAGTCACGGGTGCGCTCGGAGCCCGGGCTCGCTTCGATGGCGCGATCGGCACAGTCGATCAGCTTGGCGAACCGGTCCGCCGCGATCAACTGGGTCTCGGGGGTCGGCTCGAAGCTGCGCCGCAGGCGACGAAAGCCACGCGCGTCCTCGTCGTCCGGCGGCTCCTCCTCCGCAGGTGCGAGGAGTGCTGCCCAGCGCTGGCGCACGTCCGCTTTGAGCGGTGTGATCAGGTCCCCGAAGCGGAAGGCCGCGATCCCCGCGAGCTCCAGCCCGGCGAGACGTCTCGCGAGCTCGTCGATGAGGCGGCGCTTGTCCGCCCGAGACGCCGTCACCAGATCGGGAAGCAGCTCGTCATTCCACCGCCGGACGATCGCGGCGAGCCTCTCCGGTCCGGCCGGGTCGGTGGACGATGCCCGCTCGCCGATCGCCAGGACCGTGGAGCTTCCGATTTTTTCGGAGCCGGCCGCGACTGTGAGATCCCCGTGCGCCACGGCGCGACGCACCGCGACGGACAGCACTTCGAACAGACGGGCGCCGAGACGGTCGTGCAACCGCTGGCGGTCGTGCAGGAAATGGCGGACCGAGGCGAGGACCACGCCCTCGATGTTGGCCTTGGCAAGCGTCTGCGCCTTCAACGCCGCGAAGCGCTCGACGAAGACATAGCGGTAGGCGTCGGCCAGGAGATCCTCGAACGGCCCACCCCGGCCGGCCGCATCCCACCAGCCGCGGAAGCCGTAGATCCCCAGCCACTGCGGGGACGCCTGGGCCAGCGACCGGCGGCGCAGCTCCTGGCGGACGATCCCAGCGAACGCCGACCACATCGCCGCGGCCAAGGCGGGATCGGGCTCGCGGCCCGGCTCCCATTCCTGTACGAAACGGGTGAACGGCCCGGGCGCCTCATGCGTGCCGAAGCTGTCGTCCGTCCCTTCCACGAGCTCCTCCTCAGTGACCCAGGCGTCTTTCGGTCGTTCCCGGCGGCTCATCGGCCCCACCCCGCCACTTCAGCCCGACCCGTCGTTAGGGAACGGTAGAGGCCAACGAGAGGGCTGATCACCCGGCCTCGAACGTCAGCCGGCCGACTGAAGAGCCCGCCTGGGGGCGTACCCCGGACGGCGCGGAAACCCGAAACAACCTGGTCCATCGTGCGAGCCCCCGGCTCGCCTCGAGAGGGAGAACCATGTCTTCTCAACACTTTCGCCTCCATCGTCCGGTCAACGTCGTCGCCGCACTGGCCCTCGTTTCCATGTTCGCATTGCCGCCGGCCTGGGCCCAGGAGATGACCACCATTGTCGTCGAAGTCACGGCCCTCGATCCCGGCCAGAGCCCTCCAGCCTTCGAGCTGCGCTCGACCACCTTTCAGGCGGCGGGTTCGGCAGAAGACGATCCCATTATCGACGAGGTCGACCCGTGGGATGACGATCTCGGCGGCAAGAAGCCGCCGGGCTCCGCCGTTGGTGTCCTCACGGTCGAAGCCGTCTCGGACGGGGCCGTCCAGCTCGTGCTGCGAAACAGCGAGGGCCTTGTGATGGCAGTCCTGCGGGGAGAGGGCGCAGAAGGGTCGCTGCGCCTCACCCGCGCTCTCGCGGCGGGCCGCTACTTCCTCGAAGTCGAGAGCCTGAACGGCGATGACGCTGAGTATGCCTTGACCCTCCATAGGCCGGGCCGGCGTTAGCGCCCGTGTACTCCGGTTCGCCCGGAAGGGCGAGGAGCCTCCCGGCCGAACCGGTTTCCCTCCAGAGCCTGAACGCTCCATCGACGGGCGTCCGATGTCAAACGCGATATTTCGACGGAAACGGGGTCAAAGATCTCCCGGTGACTCCATGGTGCTCCCCTTGGCCGCGGTTCGTCGCGTTTGCGGACAAGGATACTCGCAAGGCGCATTTGCCTTGGACGAGAACGAGAGGACACCGATGAAAAGCAGAGCTTTCGGGTGGATGCTGCTCCTTCTGGGGGCCTTTGCCTCCAGAGCAGCCGCAAGCGACTCCTGCACCTACACTCCTTCTCCTTCTGATTGGCGGGAGGTCGGGGAGGTGCACTATCGGCTCGTCATGGACCACACCTGGCTGTTCGTCCCCACGGGCCATATCCAGATCCAGCCGAACAGCTTCACCTTCCCCGCGAGCGGGCATGTCCAGGTTCTCGCCAACTCGGTGGCCGTGCCGCTCTATGCGGACGCGGACCTGAACAACCCCAAAGGTACCGACGTGAGCTACCCTGCGGGCTCGGGCTTCCTCGACTACTGGTTCTGGGCCAATTTCCAGCCGGGCACAGCATCGGTCGTCTTGCGCCATACGAATGGGAGCACGCTCACCACGCTGAGCTGGACCGTCAGTGTCCAGTGCAACAACCCGGGCGGGCTCAGTGTCGCCCCGGATTCTGCATTCGAGATCGCCGGGACCGTGGGGGGGCCGTTCGCGCCGGCCAGCCGAAACTATGGCCTGACGAACTCCGCCTCTTCGACGATCGGCTATTCGATCTCCGTCTCCTATACGCCGGCCTCGGCGGCGGGTTGGCTGAGCCTCTCGCGCACTTCGGGCTCTCTCGGTGCCGGGCAGAGCACCAGCTTCACAGCGACGGTGACCTCTTCGGCGAACGGGCTCGCCGCCGGGACCTACGGCGCCACGATCGAGGTCCATACCTCGGGGACCACTCCGCAGACGATCACCCGGGCGGTGTCGCTGTCCATAGCTCCTCCACCGGTCATCTCCGGGCGGATCACCACACCCGACGGCGCTCCGCTCGAAGGAGTCCGGATGACCGGCCTGCCTTCGGTGAGGTGGACCGATGAGAACGGCGAGTATTCAGAGTATGTCGGCACGGGCTGGTCGGGGACGGTCCGCCCCGTCTTGGCGGGGTTCAGCTTTTCGCCTTCCAGCCGTACATATTCCGCCATCACGGCCGGACTCTCCGGGCAAGACTACTTCGGGACGGCCAAGACCTACACCCTCTCGGGGCGGGTGACTCTCGACGGCGCTGGGCTCCCCGGGGTCACCATGACCGGCCTTTCCGGTGATCCGGTCACCGACGACAGCGGCAACTACTCGGCGATCGTGCCCTTCCACTGGTCAGGGACCGTCGTTCCTTCCGCTCCTGGCTATGTCTTCTCACCGGACTCGAAGACCTATTCGGAAGTGGGAATGGACCTTGTCGAGGAGAACTACCTGGCGGTGCGCCGGATGGTGACAATCTCAGGCCGGGTGACCTACGGCAGCTCCGGGCTCGCGGGAGCCTGGTTGAATGGTCTGCCCGGTTCCGTGGTGACCGCGGCCGACGGCACGTACACGGCGGCCGTCCCCTATGGGACATCGGGCACGATGACGCCGGGAGCGAACGGCTACACCTTCTCTCCCCCTTCCATCGACTTTGCGGACCTGACGGAGGATCTGCCGGGCCAGGATTTCACCGCTTTCCAAGCGCCTCCCGGGTCAGGCCGCCTGTGGATCGTGGCGACCTCGGCAGCCCTCAACAATGCGGCTGTGTTCTCCCTGGCGGGCGACATGATCCTCGTCAAACCGGGCACCTATCTGGGTGTGAACCTCGGGAGCCTCGACCCAGGGACGATCCTGGTCTCGGAGGCCGGAGCCGACCAGACCATCCTGGAGGTCGGGCAATTCGTCGTGAACATGAGCGACGTGGTGATCGAAGGATTCACGTTCCGAACGAACGGCACCTCCGAGCCGCTCCACATCACCGGGTCGAGCAACGTGCGGCTGCGGAATTGCCGGATCATCGCGCCCGGAACCACCTATGGTGTGAGGATCACGAATGCTCAAAATCTCCTGATCGAAGGGACCGTCTTCTCCGGCTACGCAGGGATCCTACTCCGCAGCGGTACCTCAGCCGGCACGCTGACGCTCCGCAACAACAACTTTCTCAACCAGGCGTTCGGGCTGCTCGGCGGCAGCAATCCCTCTCTCCAGGTGATCCTCGAAAACAATCTGTTCCGGAACATCGCCCAAGAGGGGGTCGACCTCGACAAGGCCGGATCTCTCATCACCCGCAACAATCTGTTCATCGGCAATGGCAGCGGGTTGAGGGCCTCATCGATTCCGGGAGCAGTCCAATTGACACAAGACACATTGGTGGGGAACAGCAAGGGATATGAAACGTCCGGGACCATTTCCTTGGTGATCTACAACGCGATCCTGCAAGGAAACGATCGCGGAATCAATGGAAGCGGCAATGCGACTCTCTCGATCCATCACCTGATGCATTGGCAGAATACCTCGGGCTGGTTGTACGGCAGCGCCAACTACATCCTGGACGAGAGCACGATCTGGGAGGCGGATCCGCGGTTCGTCAATGCTTCCGGCGGTGACTACCGGCTGGCCTCCAATTCCCCTGCCCGCGGTGTCGGGCAGGGGGGAGTGGATCTCGGGGCTTATGGCGGAGCTCTCGGGAACGCCTGGAAAATCCCGCCAGGAGCCCCTCCGGCTCCGCCCGCCCTGCTGGCGATCGTGATCACGGGGCCCGAGCGGGCCAACCCCGGAGATATCCCCTCGCTTACGGCCAAGGCGTCCTTCGCGAACGGCTACGTCAGCCCGTACACCACGTTCAACAGTGTGGCCCAGTGGTCATCCTCCGACTCCAGCGTGTTGGAGTCCCAGGGAGCAGGCAAGTTCCAGGCTATCCGGCCGGGCACAGCGACCGTGACGGCCCAAAGTGGCAGCGTGAGCGCTACCTGGACCGTGACTATCCTCGCCCCGGCTCTCCTGTTGGCAGCCACCGACACCGCAGACCCGGTGACAGCCGGCGGTACTGTGACCTATGAGCTTTCTGTCACGAATTACGGACAGGGAATCGCGCGCAACCTTCAGGTGACCGCGCAATTCGACGCACGGACAAGCTTCGTCTCGGCTTCTCCCGCACCCGACGTCGGTACCACGAACCGATGGACCCTGGACAATCTCCAGCCGGGTGCGACCGCGGAGATTTCCGTGACCGTGAGCGTAAACACGGCAGCCGCAGGAACAACCCTGAGCTTCTCCGCCAATGCGACGGCCGACTTCGCAACCATTGCCTCGGCCAGTGAAGCGACCGCGGTCTCCAGTCTGGCGGGCCTCGATTTCTACACTCTGCTGCCCTGCCGGGTTCTCGATACACGGCCTTCCTCAGCCCTCGTTTCAGGCGTCCCCCGGTCGGTCCCGGTGGCAGGGCTCTGTGGGGTGCCGCCCACGGCCCAGGCTGTCGTTCTGAACCTCACAGTCGTATCTCCGAGCGGGTCCGGCTATGTCTCTCTCTGGCCGGCCGATCTCCCCTGGCCGCAAACCAGCATGATCACCTTCTCTACAGGACAGGCGCGCAGCAACAACGCGATCGTGGGGCTCGCCACGGACGGCGGGGGGGACCTGGCGGCCCAGGCTTTCGTCGGTGGGGCCGGGACGGTTCACCTCGTCCTGGACGTGAGCGGCTACTTCCAATGAGCCTCGCCCAAGAATCCTGACGCCGACGTGTCGGGCCGACACGTCGGCGCGCCGGCCGACACAGTCTCGGGACCGTCGCTCCGGGGGCATACCCCTGGCACACCTGTTGCGCTAGGATGGTTCCGCTTCCTCTCACTCGCGGAAGGGGGACCGCATGGCTGGTGATCGCCGGAGCCCTGGGGGCCGGGACCGACTGCTGCTCATCTCTTCGCTCGTCCTGGCGCTGGCGCCGAAGTGCCCGCTGTGCCTCCTCGCCTATGCGGGTTTCCTGGGCTCGTCCGTCACCCTCGCGTGGTCTGTGACCTCCGTCTATGGCCGGTGGCTCGCGCCTCTCACCGTGGCCTGCCTCGCCCTCTCGGCGGGTGGGATCGCGGTCCAGGCCCTGCGCCGCCGGGCGTTCGGGCCGGCGGTCCTGGCGCTCGCGGCCGCCGTCGCGATCTATGCGGGCAAGTTCCATCTCGATCAGAAACCGTTTGTTTTTACGGGCATGGCAATCCTCGCCGCCGCCGCCGTCTCGGTCTCCCGGCCGCGGTGGAGCGGAGAGGAGTGCCGGTGCGCGCCGAGCACGCTCATTCTCATGAGGAGCGAATCAACATGGCCGAAGCAAGCCGCACCACGGGATATGACCGCGTCCGAGAGATCCTCGACGCAGCCGCCGGCGGGAGCCCGGCGGACTATGAAGGAGTGGGCCGGTTCTGGCACCTCCCCCTGGAGGAGCTGAAGGAATTCCGGCTCCAGGGCGTGCGCCTGATCGCGCCCCCGGAGAGCGCCGCGCGCTCCTGCTGCTGTGGCGGAGGCTCCGCCGCCGGCGACAAGAACGGAAGCTCGACCTGCCCCGGGCGGGGCGCGGCCTCAGGGCTCGTCCAGGGCCTGCGCGGCGAGCCACCCTTCGACGGCTCCCGCTTCCCCCGTCTCCCCTGGGGCGGCCAGCCGGTGAACGAGGAAGACGTCCGCATGATCTCCGAATGGATCGACGACGGCCTGCCGGACGAGGGGCGCGCGATCACCTCGTTCGACGCTCCGGGCGAGATGCAGCCGCCGGTGCTCGAAGAGATCCGGCCGGAGAACGCGCAGGACATCGCGCGGGCGACGCACACGGCGGTGACAGGGGCCGACGAGTACGCCGAGCGGCACGGCGAGGTCCAGCAGCGGATGAACCTCGACTGCCTCTCCGAGACGCAGCTCGAAAAGCTGCGCTACGCCTTCCGCGAGCTGTACCGGCTCAACAAGTGGCCCGAGGACTGGCGGAGCTACAACAATCTCGCCCAGATCCATCAGAACCACTGCCAGCACGGCTGGGAGCGGTTCCTCCCCTGGCACCGGATCTATCTCTACGAGGTCGAGCAGGCGCTCCAGGACCGCGTCCCGGGAATCACCCTGCCGTATTGGGATTGGATCATGCCGCAGTATTGCCCGCGCCACCCGGAGCGGGGCTGGATCATTCCGAAGGCTCTCCAGGGGTATCTCACGCCGCGCACGATCGAGGACCTCGAAAATGCGACGCCGCCCTTGCCCGCCGAGGAGGCCCGCATCCTCCTGGACAACATGACCGGAAAGCGCTACGCCCGGCTGACCGAATTCTTCGACGAGGTGAAGAAGCTGATCGGCGTCGAGTACACCGTCGGCGCCCACCGCAACCGCTTCATCGATGCGCTCCTGGCCGGCAACTCTCTCTGGTATCCGCTGCGCTATCCCGGCCAGTACCAGGCCAACGGCAAGCCGTCGACGATCAACAAGGTGATCCATTACCACTACCCGAAGCCCGAGGACATCGCGGAGATCCTTTCGCTCCGGAGCTTCCGCGACTTCGGCGGCGGCAGCCTGTACAACGACTCGTTCGGTTTCATTGATCAGAACCCGCACAACACCATGCACATCTGGACCGGCGGCATGAACCCGGACTACAAACCGGACGAGTCGAACGCGGCGCAGGACTTCCAGACGGATCTCCAAGGCAACCGCAACCGCGGCGTGCGCGTGTCCGGCCGCCGCTTCCACACGCGCGATGACATGTACTCCCAGCCGCAGTTCGGCGACATGTTCAGCAATCTGACCGCGTCGTACGATCCGGTCTTCTGGCCGATCCATGTCAACGTCGACCGCCTGTGGTGGGAGTGGCAGCAGATGAACCCCCATTCGCTGCCGGCCGACCTCGATTCCGTGCTGACGCCGTGGAGCTACACCATCCACGACACGCTGGAGATTTCCCGCTTCGGTTACGAATACGTCCGGAGCACCTGTGTCATTCCGGTCGGACTCGGCGCGCCGGTGGGCCGTTTCGTGTCGCGGCCGATCGAGGTTCCGGAGACCGTGCGCTCGTTCCGCCAGGCCGAGGTGCGCCTCCTTCGTGTGCCGCAACTGCCGCGCTCGTGCTTCATCCGCGTCTTCCTGAACCTGCCGGACGCCAACGCGGAGACCTCGATCGAGCACGACAACTACGCTGGGTACCTCGCGGTCTTCGGCCACGGACCGTGCATCGGCGGACCGGGCCACTGCGACCTGCCGCCCAGCCGGCCGCGCAAATACGACCTGCGGCCGCGCAGCCAGAACACGCCGCGCAACCACCGGATCAACGTCACCGGGACCGCCCGGCGGCTCCTCGACAACGGTGCCACGTCGCTCCAGGTCACTCTGGTCGTGATCGGTGCGGATTACTGCGAAGAGAACGAGCTCCTGCGCCTCGAAGGCGTGTCGTTGAACTTTCTCGACTGACCTGAGGACGCCATGCCTACGATCTATAAAATTCATCCCGGCATCGGAATCGCCCGCCTCGGCAACAGCCCCGAGGAATTCTGCATCTCGCCCGAGGCGCCGGCGGCGCTCCCCATCGCCTGCGACGCGCAGGGAAATCCGTTGTTCTCTCCCGACGGGACCTCCGAGCTGACGGTCAAAGCCTTCAAGGACGGCGAAGGACGGATCAAGCGCCAGGCGGCGCGGTTCCAGATCTACGTCTATGACGGCGAGAGCCCGGAGGGGCGCCCTCTCAAGCTCGGCGATCCCATCTCCGGCGGCGGCAACCAGGGCTTTCTGACCGACATCCAGTGGCGGGTCTACGTGGCGAACAAGAAAGCTTCCTGGTATGAGTTCGAGCAGCTCAACGGCGAGCACGGCTACTCTTCGGAGCACCCCCGCCGCAACGCCGACATCACCGCCTCCGAAGCGCGCCAGCAACTGATCATCGATCCCGGTCCGCGGATCGTCAACTGCACGACGCGCCGCAACAACCGCTTCGACAGGAACGGAGGCGACGTCTACGCGCCGACCTTCCCGCCTCCGCTCAAGCCCTGCTCCATCGACACGCTGGGCGAGATGAAGACCGACGATTCCGGCCGGCTGCTGGTCCTGGGCGGCCACGGCAACTCGGGCACCTTCCTGTTCGATCAGTTCGGACAGCCGCGCATCGACACCTACGCCAACAACGACGGCTGGTTCGACGACACGTCGGACGGTCCGGTGACCGCGCGGCTGGTGATGTATTCGCCGGAGGTGGGGGCCACGCGGTTCATCGATGTCGAGTACCCCGCCTGGGTTCTCGTGGGGTATCCGCGCTACGTGCCGCAGGTCCTCGACATGGTGACCGTGGACGAGGTGGTCTACGATCTCTCTGTCCAGCAGTTCGCCGGACGCACCGATCTCTACGGTCAGGCCGGCACGTTCAACTGCCCGCAGCACATCCCGCCCACCGACACCGAGGCGCTGATCATGTGGCGGGCGGAACGGCTGCGCTGGAACCCCGATTACAAACCCTGGTTCTACCGCGACATCTGGCCCATCCTCTTCCGTGCCGACCAGTTCACCTATTTCACCAACGTGCTCGGTCTGTCGAACTACCCCCACAACCAGTCGCCGCGGGGGAACTTCGATCCGTTCAAGCTCGGCGTGCCGCCGCGGATCGACCGCGAGGCGCTGAAGAAATGTGAGGCGAAGTGCGTGGAGCGGCACCACAGCGGCCGGCTGTTCGTCGAGACTCTGGGTCCGGTGCTGGAGCTGCTCGAAAAGCAGGGCCAGGCGCGCCTGCTGCGCTCCGCCCGCAGCCGTCCTGAGGCGGCGGAGGCGGCCGAGGCGAGCCGCGACCGCGCCGAGGGCTTCACCGAATCCGTGCGCCAGGCGCTGGAGGACTTCGCCCGTGAGGTGATGGAGGGGGCGGGAGAGGCGGGAGGGGGGGATGACGAGCCCGCCACGGACGCGCGGGTCTATCTCGCAGCATGGCGCAAGGCCTCGCAGGGCTTCCCGGAGGCCAAGGAGAAGCTCGAGCACGCTCTCGATCAGGCCCTCGAGAGCCTGCGCCCGATCGATCACGACATCTGGGAGCAGTTCCGGGTGGCGCTCGCCGAGCACCTGAAAAAGCATCACACGGGCCGGTTGCTGGAAGAGTGCCTGCGCGAGTGCGTGGAGTCCTGCACCCGCGATCCCTACCGCCCCTACCGGCAATATCTGCTCGATCTGCTGCGCCGCTCCGGGGAGGAGAACGAGTTCCGCATCGGCGGCAGGCCGAGCAGCCGGGTCCACGGACTGCCTCTCATGCCGCTCCTCGCCGGAGACAATCCGCTCTCCAACGTCGTACCGTCGAAGTTCCTCCGGCTCACCGACTTCCAGTACTACCTGCTGCGCCAGTGGGCGCTCGGGTTGTTCTACAACGAAGACATGGAAGGCTGGGCGCACGTCGATCCCTGGCAGCCCTACGCCGGCTGGGTGAACCGCACCGGGCGCGATCTCGACCAGGGCGTCCTCAGCAACCTCCTGGGCGGCGCGTTCTGTCCGGGCGGCGAGGTGAGCTGGATCATCCGCAACCCGTCGATCTGGCTGGAGCCGTACCGTATCAAAGCCGATGCGAACTTCTCTTCGTTCCGCCAGACCGCCGCGCAGGCCAACGCCGACGGGACCAACATGCCCGAAGCGGACTACAGCGCCTATGTGGACGTCGTGCTCAGCCAGGACAACGACTTCGACACCGGACTGCAGCCGGGCGACCTGACCAAATATTCGGCGCTGCCGTGGCAGGCCGACTTCAACGAATGCACCTCGCAGCCGATCAACGTCACCTACGACGAGTGGAACGTGGTCGATCCCGAAAGCGAGAAGGACTCGCTGGCGCTGCGGGAGCAGTCGGTCTGGGAGACGCTCTGGTGGCCGGCGCACCGGCCGCTCCAGGTCTGGGAAATCGCCTCGTGGTCCGGGGGAAAACCGGCGAGCTATGTCTTCGTGGATTGGAGCCGCGGCATCCCGGGGACCAACGCCGGGGATCTCAAGATGGTCACCGAGTGGTGGAAGCTCGCGTTCGTCCGCGAGAATCCGCTGGCGAGCGACGAGCCGACCGAGGTGCCGCCCCCCAGCCCACCGCCTTATATTGCTGTCGAAAGAACCAGTGACAAGGAGGAATCATGAGCGACAATCCGTTCGTTGGATCGTGGACATACCGCAGCCTGCTGAACGATCCGGACATCGACACGCAGTTCAATGATCTGGAGTTCGGCCGCGGGACTCTGGTGATCGAGGACGCGCCGATGCAGGCCCTGCGCGGCACCATCGGCGGCCCGGGCTGGTCGCTCAACCTGCACGGCTCGCGCGGCTACGGCTCGCCGATGGAGGTGCGTTTCCAGGGCAAGGGACTGGTCAGCGGCGAGGAGTGGATCTACGACTACGTCGGCTGGCTGGTGCCGGTGTGGCCCAACAGCACCGACACCCTGCAGCGGGCGGCGATCGTCGGCTCGGTGGAGCGGGCCATTCCGCACTCCAGCGGGAGCGGCGGCGTCTCTCCGGCCGGAGTGGTGGCGTCGTTCTACGCGGTGCGGATCGGGGAGTGACCGGCCGCGCCTTCGACGTCGCGATCGTGGGAGGAGGTCCGGCGGGCTGTGCCGCCGGCCTCTCCCTGCGCGCCCATGCGCCGGGGCTCGACGTGGCGCTGGTCGAGGCCTCGGCGTACGAGACCCCGCGCATCGGCGAGACCCTGCCGCCGCCCTCCCGGCGCCTGCTGGAGCACCTCGGCGTCTGGGAGGCCTTCCGCCGACAGGGCCACCGGGAGGTCCACGGCACCGCCGCCGCCTGGGGCAGCTCCGTGCCTCAGGACCGCGACTTCCTGTTCACCGCGCAAGGGGTCGGCTGGCACCTCGACCGGGCCGCCTTCGACGCCCTGCTGGCGGACGAGGCGGAGGCCCGGGACGTGACCCTCCTGCGGCGGACCCGTGTGCGCCGTGCCGACCGGGAGGCGGACGGCTGGACGCTCCGCCTGGCCGGCGGCGAGAGCCTCACCGCCCGCTTCCTGGTGGATGCCACGGGCTCCTCGGCGGCCTTGGCCCGGCGCTGCGGAGCGCGGTTCGTCTCCTCCGATCGCCTGGCCGGCTTCGCGCGCCTGTTCGAGGAGAGGAACGGGGGCGATCCCCGCACGCTCGTGGAGGCCTTCTCCGACGGCTGGTGGTACACGGCGGGCCTCCCCGGCGGCCTGCGCATCGCGGCCTGCCTGACCGATACCGATCTGGCGCGTCGGCTGCGGCTGGGTGAGCCCGGGGAATGGGACCGGCGGCTCGCGGCGACCGAGCAGGTGCGCGAGCTGCTGCAGAACGCCTCTCCCCAGGGGCCGGTCGTCGTGCGGGCGACCCAGTCCCGGCGGCTGGAGCCCGCGGCCGGAGACGGCTGGCTGGCCGTGGGCGATGCCGCATCGCTCTTCGATCCCCTCTCCTCGCAGGGAATCCTCAAAGGGATGCGCTCCGGCATCTTCGCCTCCTACGCGATCGGAGACCTTTTGGTGAAGGGGGACCAGCGCGGTCTCCTGCGCTACGGCCGGTATGTGCGCGAGGAGTTCGAGAGCTACTGCCGTGTGCGGGCCCGCTACTATGCGGAAGAGCGCCGCTGGCCGGAGAGCGAGTTCTGGCAGCGGCGGGCGGGGTGAGGCGGTGGGATCGAGCCCCACATCACGGGTTCTTGCGCTCCTTCCAAAGGCGGACGATGAAGCGATCATCGTCCTCGATGAGGTCGGGGTCCGTGCCATTGTGCGCCAGCATGCCTTGCACGATCTTCCTCGGTACACCGAGACCGGTGGCCTCGATATAGCGGTAGTCTCGCAGCACTTCTTTGATCAGCTCGTTCCGTGAGGCGCGATAGCCCGCGCGCATTTTCTCGACAGTGACCGTATTTGGGAGGCGACCCGGGGAGATGACCTCCAAGCGGTCGGAGTAGATGGAAAGCTCGATATCGATGACTGTGATCGTGTAGTCGCGATGAGCAATGGCATTGACGATCGCCTCGCGAACCGCTTCCAGCGGATAATCCCAGCGCTCCTGTCGCCTTCCACCGGCATCGATCCAAGCCTTGATTGAAGTGTTCCGCCGGACGAAGTCGATGCTCTGTTCGATCACTCCGGTTTCGACGACAGTCTCTGTTTCGGAGAAGAGGGTCACCACCGGGCCACGTAGCAAGGCCCTCTCCTTCGCCGCGTAGTCCTTGGCGGTTCCCGGGTAGGCGACCGCGGTAATACCCGATTGGGGGAGGTATCTCTTGGGATTCGTCCCGAACAAGAGAAGACCGCCGGCACTCGGGATGGGGCGGCCCCGATCCTCGGTCATCAATTCGGTATTCACCAAGAGGCGAGTCCAGCCTTCCTGATCGGTCTCGTCCGGAAATGTCTGGCGCCGAATATCGCGGAAGTAATTGACAAGCCTCCGGCGGTCGAGATCGGAAAAGGCCGAGCCCGGCACCGGTTTCCGGTCGTATTGCAAGCGGCCTGACTGCTGGTACAGCCGGACCTCTTCTTCATCGGTCGCATCGCGTGTCGTCGTTCCCACGCGGATCTGCGTGACCCATGCCGACTCGCGCTCCCCATGCCCGCGCTTCGCCTTGTAGGGTTTGTCCGGCGCATCCGCAGGCAACGAGACAATGCCCAGGACCTTTCCCTCGCTCCACTCGATCGTCTCCCAATAGGGGATTGCGGCCGGGCGCAGATGAATGCGAGCGGCCTCCATCACCCATTCCTCAGCCTTTGCGGGATCGCGCGTCAGCCCGGAGATCGTCCGGTCATTTTCGACTCCCAGGAGGATGTGCCCTCCCTCGAGGTTGAGAAGCGCCGCCATTTCCTTCGCCAGCTTTTCCGGACGGATGTCGTCCCGCTTGAACTCCACCCCGGAATTCTCGCCGTTCTCGATCAGCTCGATCAGCTCAGTCCGGTTCATCTCCCCCTCTTTCAGAGACCCCTCGTCCGAGGCCTCGATAGATTCTACTCACAGCGCCGCTGGCCGGAGAGCCCCTTCTGGCAGAGGCGGGCGGGGTGAGGCCCCTTCACGCGTCCAGCGCCGCCGCGAGATCGGCGAGTTGCAGCGGCTTGCTGAGGTAGCCGTCCATGCCGGCTTCGAGGCAGCGTTCCCGGTCTCCGGCCATGACATGGGCGGTCAGCGCGAGGATGCGCGGCTGGCGATCGGCGGGCAGCTCACGGCGGATGCGCCGGGTCGCTTCGAGGCCGTCGATCTCGGGCATCTGGACGTCCATCAGGATCACGTCGTAGGGCTGCCGCGCCAGCGCGTCGAAGACCTCCCGCCCGTTGCGTGCGAGGTCCGCCCGATATCCGAGGTGCGCCAGGAGGACGAGCATCACCCGCTGGTTCACCGGGTGGTCCTCGGCCAGCAGGATCGACAGCGGACGGCGGAGCGCCAGGTCTTGATCGGTGCCGGGCGCGGCGGCAGGCGAGCGCAGCGGGGCCGGCGCAACCTCTCCGGCGACGGTGAAGTGGAAGGTCGAGCCTCTGCCGGCGGTGCTTTCGGCCCAGATCGCGCCTCCCATCAGCTCGGCCAGGCGTTTGCTGATGGCCAGACCGAGACCGGTGCCGCCGTGCCGGCGGGCCAGCGAGCCCTCGAGCTGGTGGAAAGCGACGAACAGACGGCTCAGGTCCTCGGGGGAGATCCCGATGCCGGTGTCGGTGACGGCGAAATGGGCTTCCCACCGGCCGTCCGCGACAAGCCGGGCGGAGACAGCGAGACGCACCGCGCCACGGGGCGTGAACTTGACGGCGTTGCCCAGCAGGTTGACCAGAACCTGGCGGATGCGGGCGGCATCGCCGATCAGGGCTTCGGGAGTCCCCGGCGCGATCGAGTGGGAGAGCGCGAGCCCCTGCCGGGCGGCGAGGGGAGCGATGATCTGCAGGCTCTCGTCCACCACCGCGGCGAGCTCGAAAGGAGCGTGATCGATCTCCGCTCTTCCCGACTCCATCTTCGAAAAATCGAGGATGTCGTTGATCAGCGCCAGGAGAGCCTCGCCGCTCGCCCGGATGGTTTCCAGGTAGCCCTTCTGCACCGTTGTCAGAGGGGTCTCCTGGAGCAGCGTGGTCATGCCGATGACGCCGTTCATCGGCGTGCGGATCTCGTGGCTCATATTGGCCAGGAACTCGCTCTTGGCCCGGCTGGCGCTCAGCGCCTCCTCCCTGGCTTCCCGGAGTGCGGCCGTGCGCTCCCGCACCTGGTCCTCCAGGGTCAGGCGCAGCCGGTCGAGCTCGTCGTGGACCCGCCGGAACCGGGTGGACAGGGAGGCGCCCATGGCCACCAGCACCGCGGCGAAACCGAACGGCGGCAGCGCGACGAGGCTGATCCAGGACAGTGGGAGGATCTGGCGGGTCAGCTCGACGGTCTCGGCGGCGACCAGCACGAGCCCCCCGAGAGCGATGGTACGGGCCTCGACGTCTCCCCGCCACACCTCATGGACGATGAGGGCGATGGCCAGCAGCAGGAGCGGCGCCAGCCAGAGGCTGCGCAGGCTCTGGCTGGCGACCACCAGGCGGGTGTCGGGCCACAGCCCGACGAACAGGGCCAGGGCGCCGTGGGAGAGCTGATAGGCCCGGAGCAGGCGGGAGATGGGCCGGGAGAAGAAGGTCCACAGGAACTGGAGCGCGAAGACGGCGGCCAGGTGCCCCGTCAGGTCGCTGATCCGGACGGCGACGTCGTACCGGTCGGTGAGCTGGTACATCCAGTAGGAGCTGGCGATCGTATTGATCGAGAAGCAGAGGGCGAGGAGGCCGAACCAGAGGTGGCCGGTCTGCTGGCGGCGACGCCAGTAGAGCAGGAGGTGGTAGGGAACCGCGGCCAGGAAGAGGAGAGCGAGGAGGAGCAGGGGGAGCTCCGTCATCAGGTTGCGGTCCCACGCCACCTCGACGCGATCGCGCAGTGCCGGCTCGCTGCCGAGGACGACGACGTCCCCGACCGGACCGGTGTCCAGCCTCTCGTCCGAGGCCCATCCCACCCGCCGCACCCGGAGCGCCAGCAAGACGCGGCCGTCCTCTCCGACCACCTCGCGAGGGATGGAGAAGACCTCGGCAAAGGGAAACGTCAGTCTCCCGGCCCACCCGCGGGAGCTGCCGAGGAGGCGCCCGCCGGCGTACATCTGATAGCCGCCGTAGCCGGATGGGCCGAAGAGGATGGCGAGGCGGCCCCGATCGGCGGCGAGCCGTGCCTCGGCATCGAGGGGGATGGCGCGCCGGAACCAGACCATCCCGTCGAAGCCGTCGAAACCCGATTCCTTCCAGGTCGCGGGCAGGGACACCGTCCGCCACGCCGAGTCGTCGAGCCCGGGGCTCGCCCAGCGAGGATCGTCGCCGCGCTGCGTCTTCCAGGGCTCACCGGCCGCGGCCGCGGGGCAGAGCGCAAGAAGCGCGAAGACAGCCATTCCACCGCCGAAGGAGGCGCGCCAAGCGCAGCCGGTGAGCCGGCGTGGCGGCGCCGCGACCCGGCTCACGGCCTCCCTCCGGAAGCGCGGCAGCGACAGCGGGTGTCTCTGGACATGACCTGCTCGGGAGTATAGCGCGGGTGGCACCGGCTCTCCCAGCACGATTGGAGGTGCCCGGAAACCGCTCCTCCTCGACTCAGGTAGACTCCTGCCGTGCGGATCTACCTCGACCTCTGCTGCCTCAAGCGACCCTTCGACGCTCAGGAGCAGCCCCTCGTCCGACTCCAGACCGAGGCTGTGGACAGCATCCTGGCCCTTCCCGTGGCCACCGCCGAGCTCATTCGCGCCCCTGCGCAGGCGCTCGAGAACAGCCTGAACCCCGTCCAGGCACGTCGAGAGGCGGTTCATCTCTGGCTGGCACAAGCGCCGGCTGTCCAGCTTGCCGACGAGGAAGTATCCCTACGCATCGCCGACCTTGTCGCTCTCGGGTTCAAGAGCTTTGATGCCTTTCACCTCGCATCCGCCGAGTTGTCCGGCGCCGACGTCTTTCTCACGGTGGACCTTCCCTTCCTGAAGCTCGCGACCCGGCGATCTGCGAAGCTTCGCGTCAGGGTGGCCGATCCTGTAAGCTTTCTTCAGGAGGTATCCCAATGGACACATTGATCACGAACCAGAGTGAATTGAGACACCGCGGCTTCCAGGCTCTCACCGAGGCTTTGGGCTGGGTCAACGCCGTTCGGTTCCTCCGTCAATACGACCCCGGTTCAGGCAACTACACTGAAGAGCGCAGGACTCTTCTTCCCGACTGGGACGCATCCACCCTCGTTCGGGAGGCCCGAAGGCTGCAGGAGTCTCGCGAGCCGCGCACCTGACCACTCATGCGGCGGTTGGGACCGTCAAGCGAGGCAATTCCCTCTGTCCTCAGCACCCCGGCAGTGGCCTCCGACCGGCACTCGCCTCGCAGGCGCCGCTTCCCAGAGCGGGACTCGGCGAGTGAGATTCGCCTTCAAGGAGCGAAGTCGGCCGGCGTTCCGGTAATACCAACTCCTGAGCGGCAAAGAAAGAGGCTTTTTCAAAAAGGATCCAGTGCTTTACATCACTCCTTTACAAGATATCCTGAGGATGCAAGGAAGAGCGCCGTTTATCGCGCTGACCAGGGAAAGAGGCAACCAGCCGGAACTTCCGGCTTATTTTCCAGAGGAAGTAACGATCTCCATTCCGAAGAGTGAGGCCTACAGCAAGAGATCAATGCTGCTAGCGAAGCTTACATTCAGAGAGCAGCCCGTGTCTTCCGTGTCCGCCGACGGCCTCACAACCGAATGGAGCACCACAGAAGTCGTCGAGGGCGTACTCCCCCACGGTGCGAAAAGAAAGCAGTGAAAATATGGCCATTCTCATAGCGAGCTCAATTCAAAGCCTTCGTGGTTATCCGGCAAAACTTGAAACGGTTGAGCGTGAAGGCTCTTTCGATAAATCGTGCCCCAAACCCGTGGCCTGAAGCGAATGCTTTTGCGGTCGCTCAGGCCCATACTCGCCGTTTCTCCTCACCCTCCGGCGGCGACCGCCGACCGGCACTCGCCCCGCAGGCGCCGCTTTCCGGAGCGGGACTCGGCGAGGGAGATCTCCTTCAGGGGACCGAAATCGGCCGGCTCGATCCAGCGGCGCCGCAGCTCGGTGCGGCGTTCCAGGGAGAGGCGGCCCGGCTCGAAGGTCACCGTCTGGCGATAGCCTCCCAGATCGTTCTCGACCGCCACGTTCTGGCCGTCGGCGGGCGGGCAGGCGTCGCCGGGCAGCTCTACGCGCCAGGCGATCTCGCTGACGTAGGGCGCGGTGACGACGGGGAGCTGCCGGTCGTCGAGGAGCGAGGCCGCGGGGAGCCCGTTGCCGCGGGGGAGCGTGAGCGCGGGCCAGCCGCCCGGCTCGGGCGCGCCGGCCGGGGCCGGGAGGCGCACCTCCGCGGTCAGCGTCGCCGCCGGCACGCCGGTGTCGCGGGTGGTCAGATGCGGCTCGCCCACGTCGCTGCCCGGAAAGTACCGTCCGAAGACCAGGCGAAGGGTGCGGTCCACCTCTTCCGGCCGCCCGGTGGCCGACAGGTCGAGGAATGCCGCTCCCGTCTCCCCCGTGAGCTCGAGGCGCGCCTCCCCGGAGAGGCGCCCGGCTTCTCCGGCCGTGCGGTCGATTCCGAAGTCGACGGTGAGGCGGCTCAGCTCCTGCTCGTGGTGGACCGGCGTGCGTACCAGGACGCCCTTGCCGTCGCGGATCACCAGCGCATCCTGGTCCTGCACCGCCGCCTGCAGCCAGGCGAGCCCGCCGTAGGTCTGCGTCGCGTCGAGGAACAGGTAGCCGCCGGCCACCGGAGCGTCGTCTCCGAGACCGAGGCCCGCGGGAGAAACCGCTGCGATGACATGGTTGAACTCGTTGGGCGAGGGGAATTCCCGGTCGACCCGGCTGCCCGGAGCCAGCCGGATGAGGACGGGCCAGGCTTCGATCCCGGCCTCCCGCAGCAGCTCGACCAGGAGGAATGCCTTGTCCTTGCAGTCTCCCCACCGGCGCTCCAGCACTTCCTGGGGTGTGCTGGGCCGATAGCCCCCGATGCCGACCTCGACGGCGACATAGCGCACCTGGCGGCGCACGAAGGCGACGAGGGCCTCGGCCTTCTCCCTCGGAGTGGCCTTGCCCGCGGTCAGCTCCTGGGCCTTGGCCTTCACGGCGGGGGAGCTCTTCGCGACGTCGGCGACCACCCGGTCGTACCAGCGGCCCACACCCTCCCAGCCTTGCGGCTCGCCCCAGGCATAGCGCAGGACGGCGCCCTCGTCCGCGCTGTCCGGCGCCAGATCGGGCGGCGCAATCCGCGGCAGGTTGCGGCCGGCGACCACGATCCCGCCGGGAGTCTCCTTGACCTCCAGACCGGCGAGCTTGCCGTCCAGGCGCCAGCGCCAGCCGGCCCCTCCGCCGCGCACCTCGATGCGCAGCGACTCGGTGGGCTCGCCGGGCCAGGCGAGACGGACGAGGCCGGCGGGAAAGTAGGGGCGCTCCCGGACCTCGTAATCCAGGGTGAGGACGGAGCCGGCGGGCACGTCGGGGAAGGTCACCGTGCGGAGCTTCCGCGAGCTGTGCAGCTCGTAGTCCGCCACGTGCTCGACCGTGTCCAGGGCACGGCGCGCCACGGAGAGCACCTCGCCGTCCGGGCGCGTGGCCGCGGCCGAGAGCGACTCGAGGGTCCGGTTCTGGTCCAGATCGACCGCGTAGGGGGACCAGGACTCGAGATCGCTGACCGCATCGAGGCGCACCCGCAGGTGCGTCCGCTCGGCCACCGAGCCGTCCGGACGGATCTCGACGTCGAGGGAGCGCTCGAGGAGCGTGGCCGCCCACAGGGGCGCCGCGCCGGCGAAAACGATCAGACAACTAACGGCGAACCAATGCCAGTGGCTGCGCATCGCTCTTCTCCACGGCCGCATAGAGGGCACGGACGGCTTCATATTCCTGCGGGCTGAGGAGCTTCCGGTTGCGCACATCGAAGCGCCGCCGGTACACCAGGGTGCGCTCGGCATCCTTCTCCTCCACTTCCACGACGAGCGCTCCGGCAGGCTTCTCCTGCTTGGCCAGGCTGGGCAGCGCGTCCACCCGCCATCCTTCAGGCCAGTGCAGGCGCAGCTCCACCTCGTCCCGGTCGGGATAGGCGAAGAGGACCTGCGACCGCCGCTTGTCGCCCGCCTGGACGAGCGGCTGGGTCACCGGCCCGAGGGGCCGGCTCGGCACCAGGGTGGCTTCGTCGCCGAGGACGTCTTCCTCGCGCTGCGCGAGCTTCCAGGTGAGCTTGACCGTCCGGTCGTCCGGCCGCTCCTCGTACCTCACGTCGCTCACTGCGAATCCCTGATACCGCTCGTCGAGCCACTTCTTCCAGGCCTCGAGAGTCTTGGCATCTCCGTCCTGCCAGTGGATGCGCTCCCAGGCGTGATGCCCGGTGAGCACGAGCTCGCCCGTCCCCGCGAGAGCACCCGCCTCGTCGAGCGTCAGGTCGACCACGGCCCGCCGGGCGTTCTGATCGAAAGGCGTCTCGGGCAGCACGATCGTCTCCGGCTTCTTGCGGTCGAAGATCACGGCCGGCGTCCCCTCGTAGCCGTACTCGATCTGACCGAAGCCGAGCGACCGGTCGGAAGGGTCCAAAAAGACGCGCTGGCCATCGATCTCGGCGAGCACCAGGACGCGGTCGAACCAGGCCGGATTGGCGAGCTGCGGATCGATCTGTCCACGCCAGCGGTCCGCGGCCCAGACCAGCCGGGAGCTGACCTGTGCCGCATCGAGCATCCTCTGGAGCAGCAGGGCCTTCTCGGCATAGTCGCCCCGTTTGTCGTCGAGGGTCTTGCCCACCGAAGAGCCCTCGGCCAGCCCGACTCCCTCCTGATCCTCGGTCGCGATCTCGTCGCGCACGAAGCGGTAGATCGCTTCCGCCCGCTGCCGCGCGCCGTTGGCTCGACCGGCGATCTCGCGCGCTTTCTTGACCGTGTCGCCGTCCTTGCGCTGCGCTTTCTGGTACACCTCGTCGAACAGCTTGCAGACGCTCTCCCAGCTCTCCATCAGGCGCACGACCTGAAAGCCGTCGTTGTAGGCGGTCGGCAGCAGCAGCATCTGCGTGGCCAGGTCGGAAAAGGGCAGACCGTACGGCTCATCGGGAACCGACGGCAGGTTCTCCGCCCAGACCCGTACCTCGGTGCCGATCGACGTCTTGCGCGATTCGCTGTGGAGGCCGACCTTGAACGGATCGCTGCTCCAGACCTTCGCCTGCACCACGACAGGGATCTTGAAGTTGACCTCCGAATAGAGGACCGGCAGCTCATCGGAGAAGTACCACGGCTCCAGGTAGTACATGCTGTCGAAGCGCAGCTCGTACTGGTAGTCGAGGATCGCGCCCACCTCGACGCCGGGGAAGGCGACCGAGGTGACGGAGCGCTTCTGCCGGGCCGAGACCTTGCGCTGAAACTTGGCGTCGTCGGGCAGGGGCAGGACCCGGCCGTCGGGCAGGACCGTCCGCCCCTGGAAGCCCTGGAGGCGGACGAAGTTGCTGTGCGCGACGGACACCTCACCGCGGCTCTTGCCTTCCTCGGTGAGGATCTTCCTGCGGACCCTGACCAGAAGGCTCGAGGAGATCGCCCCCCGGGTGCCGTACCCCATCATCAGGAACTCGGATTTCCTGAACAGCACGACCGCCGGCGCATTGGGCTCGCCGGGCACGGCGGTCAAGGCGCGCTCCTGGTCGGTGATCGGCGGGAAGTCGGCCGCCAGCAGGGGACCAGCGAGGAGGAGGCCCACCAGGGCCGTGAGGAGGAGAAGGGAAACGCGGGGCATGATATTTACCTCCAAAGGTTCACCCACGAGTGACCAGATGGAGGAAACGTTTCGTCCCCGGGTGCTGCATCCAGTCGTCCTTCCGATCGGCGAGAAGTCAGGGCGGTCTTGTGACGCAAGCATAGCGTTTGTCGTAGAATTTCTCCAGCCGTCGACAACAGGGGGTGACCATGACGAGGCGACTTCATTCTGGTCTGGCGGTGCTCGGAGGCCTTGCGCTGTCCCTGGCCTCGCCTTCGCTCCAGGCACCGGCCGCGACGGCGGAAGAGCGTCCGCCGGCGTACGCACAGAAGCTCGCAGAGGGGAAGGACCTCCTCGACGACAAGAAGTACTACGAGGCCGTCAAGGCGCTGCGCGAGGCCGACAAGCTCGCAAACGGCTCGTGCCTGGAATGCCATCTCGCGCTCGCTCGGGCCTACAACAAGCTGGGCGCCTGGCGCGACGGGCTGAAGCAGGCCGAGGCCGCCCTGGGGATGACGAGCGACCGGAGTCGTCTCGCCGAGGCATACAACGAGCGGGGAATCGCTCTCCTGGCCATGGCGGGCGATGACATGAAGCAGCTGGCGGAGGCTGAAAAGGGCTTCCGCCAGGTTCTCGAATTGACCGGTGGAGAGGGGGCCAATGCCGCGCGCTTCAACCTGGGGTACACGTTGTTGCGGATGTCCCGCGACGACGAGGGGGTCGCTGCCCTCAAGGCCTACCTGGAGCAGGAGCCGCAGGGGCCTTTTTCCGAGGATGCGAGGGACCTCATCGAGACCCCGCTGCGGGCCAGGAAGCGCCTGATCCCCGATTTCGAGCTGGTGACCCTGGACGGCAGCTTCATGACCTCGGACGACCTGCGCGGCAAGGTCGTGCTCCTCGACTTCTGGGGCACCTGGTGCCCGCCGTGCGTTGCGGCGGTCCCCACCCTCCGCACCTGGAGCCAGCGCCGGGAGAAGGACCCGTTCGTTCTGGTGAGCGTCAGCACGGACACCGACGAGGCCGCGCTGCGCGCGTTCGTCGCCAAGAACAAGATGCAGTGGCCGCAGGTCTGGGACGGGAATCACCTATTCACCAGCAAGTGCAAGGTCGACCGCTTCCCCACCTACCTGCTGGTGAGCCACGAAGGGGAGATCGTCTACAAGACGAGCGGCTGGGGACCCGGCATCGAGGAGGAGCTGCGCGGCAAGATCTTCTTCGCCATCCGGGCGGCCAAGGAGAGCGCCAAGAGCAAATAGGCTCAGCGCGACCGCACCCGCTGCAGGTCCCACACCGCCACCCAGCGGTCGGACTCATCCGGCGGTCCCCAGGCGCGGCGGAGAGCGCGGATCATGCCGGGACCGGCGCGCTCGAAGAGGCGGCGGAAGAGCGGCAGGACCTGCGGCTGCGGGTAGGCTCCCGGCTCGGGCCAGCGCGCCTCTTCCGCGGCGAGATCGCGGTGGATCACCACCCAGCGCGCCCGGCTGGCCAGGATGCCCGCGGGTGTGGCCGGCGCCTGGTTGCGGAAACGGAGGCGGGGATCGGCGAGCATCGGCCGCGGCGAGGCGACGACCAGCTCGCGGCCGTGGACCTCCTGATAGAGATAGAAGCTCCGGTTGATCCGCCAGACCGGCATCCACGGGTACTCCAGGACCGCCCCCTGCGCACCGCTCCGCGCCAGCCGCCGGTAGAACGGCGGGATCTGCCGCGGCCGGGGCTGCGGCCGGGGCGCGCAAAAGCCGACGTAGTCGTTGTGGTGCGCGAACGAGCTCCGCCGGATCTCCCGTCCGGCCAGGGGTCCGGAGGCCGCCAGCAGAACGAGCGCGAGGGTCGCGAGGACCGGCTGCGCCTTCGGCCACGCCGGCCACGGATGCCCCAGGCCGAACGCCGTCCAGAGCAGGACCCAGGGGAGCGCCACCAGGAGATAGCGGTGGAAGATGAGCGCGATCTGATACCCCTCCGGCGCCAGGAGGAGCAGCCCGGCCAGGTGCCCCAGGACCACGGTCGCCGTATAGAGGGCCAGACGGCGATCGTGACGGAACAGGCGCAGGAAGCCGAGCACCGCCGCGAGCCAGAAGAGGGCCGCCACCACCGGCCGCGCGCTTCCCGCCTGGAGGCGCAGCAGATCGAGGACCTCCGCGGGGTGGAGCCCCGCGTCCGCATGCTTGGCGAGGATCAGGGCGAGAAGGGAATCGAGCGCCGGCACCAGGAAGGCCAGGAACGCGAGGCCGGTCGCCAGCCCGAGACCGAGCAGCGGACGCAGGTGCCTCCAGTCCCGGCGGATCAGGACGTCTCCGCAAGCGAACAGGAACGGCGCGACGACGCACGTCGCCGCTCCCAGGTGGAACCAGGTCGCCCCGGCCGCCAGCACGACATAAAGAGAGCCCTTCCGCCACGACGGCCGCCGCCACCAGGCCTCGAACGCCGCCACCGCGCCGAAGCCGAGGAGGACGATCGGCGCGTAGGAACGGGCGATCCGGCTGTAGAAGACGAGCCCCGGGGAGATCGCCAGGAGCGCGGCCAAAGCGAGGGCCGTCCCCCGGCCGGTCCGCCGCGCCGCCCACCATGGAGCGACGGCGAGCAGGAGCGCTCCAGAGAGGAGGGCCGGCAGGCGGAGAACCATCTCGCTCGGGCGCACGCCGGCGTCGAGCGCGGCCCGCCACAAGGCCGTGAGCGGGATGCAGTTGTCCACCAGCTGGTAGGTCGTGAGGATCTCGGGCACCCGCATGCCCAGCGCGGCCCGGACGGTGTGCATCTCGTCGTCGGAGAGGACCTGGGCCGGCAGGTTCCAGAGGCGCGGCACGAGGCCGAGGGCGCAGAGGAGGCCCAGAGCGGCGAGGAAGGGGACGCGGCGCATGTGCGTGCATGGTACGCGTGGCGGGTACAATCCGCCCATGCGCACCATCCTCGAGACGCCGCGGCTCACTCTCCGCGAGATGTCGCTGGACGACTTGGACTTCATTGCGGAGATGCTCGCGGATCCGCTCATCATGCGCTTCTATCCCAAGACCTACTCCCGGGAGGAGGCGGCGGCGTGGATCGAGCGGCAGATGGACCGCTATGCGCGACAGGGGAGCGGGCTGTGGCTGGCGCTCGACCGCGCCACGGGGGAGCCGGTGGGGCAGGTCGGGCTCGTCCGCCAGACGTTGGACGGCGTCGAGGAGCCGGAGGTGGGCTATCTGCTCCACCACCGCTCCTGGAGCCGGGGGCTGGCGACCGAGGCCGCGGCCGCGGTGCGCGACTGGGCTTTCCAGGTCCGCGGCGAGCCGCACGTCATCTCGCTGATCCGGCCGGAGAACGTGCCCTCGCAGGCCGTGGCCTTGCGCATCGGGATGAAGCCCGAGCGCGAAACGATCTTCCATGATTTGCGGCATCTGGTTTTCGTCGTGCGGAGTTAGGATTGTCAGCCGCGGGACCGCGCGGGGCGGTTCCGCTTCCTCTGGGAGGGTTCCCACCGTGATGATCACGCCATCCGCCGAGATCTCCGACGAGCTCAACCCGTTCGCCCTCTTCACCGGCTTCCCCTCCGGCGCCTTCCGTCTCGGCGACGCCGAGGACGAGGAGTGGGAAGACGATGAAGAGGACGACGATCTGGACGAGGACGACGAGGATTGGGAGGATGACGACGAGGACGAGGAGTAGTCCCCTGCCGGGAGGAGCCCCGGGTTCTCAGCCCGGGGTGCGAGGCTCCAGCACCAGCTTGTCTTGCGACTGCTTTTCCACCTTCTCGCGGCTGTAGAGGAGCGGGAAGTACCTGCCTTCCGCCCAGAGCGGCAGCAGATCGCCGTAGTGCGGGCTGGCCCGACTGCCCCGGCACGCTCGTGGCCACCGAGCGGTCCCAGTCGGCCACGTCGAGAGCTTCGGCTGGAAGACCGCGGCCGGCAGCTAGGCAAAGCCAGAGCTCGTACACGGCCGCCTCGGCGCTCGTCCGCCACTACCTGGCGCTCCGGGCGGCCAATGATGTGGAACCGTTCCGCTACCGGCTGCGCGGGTACAGAGACGGCGGCACAAAGTCGTGAAAGCTTCGCGCAACGTAGCCGCCAAGGTCCAAAGGCTCTCCCGTAGAGATACCTGGCCGGCTCATCCCGATACCTGACCGGGCGACAACGCCTGGAGGCTGGCCGAGAACGTCCCGAGACCGGCTCATTCAGTCAGCTGACCGAGCGAGAAAGTCGGGCGACGGGGTGAAAAAGTCCCGAGACCGGCTCACCCAGTCCCGTGACCGGCTCATCCAGTCTGCTGACCGGCTCACCCAGTCTGCTGACCGACTGAGAAAGTCTGCGGACTGGGCGAGAAAGTCTCGAGACTGGCTCACCCAGTCCCGTGACCGGCTCAGCCAGTCTGCTGACCGAACGAGAAAGTCTGCGGACTG
>WNGB01000448.1_pt1 | contig 110148 bp, 95 predicted proteins | sample 5400681 | NCBI WGS metagenome assembly WNGB01 (sample SAMN13153367, study PRJNA577476) | soil metagenome | isolation source: 115 cm soil or saprolite under grassland replicate 2 | place: USA:California | collected 2016-06-15 | reverse complement strand
ATATCGCATCCCTATGCACTACGCACTACGCACTATCGGCCACTACTCCCACGCAATAGTCTACTTTTGTTATAATACCTCTAAGCAAAAGATGTATCATTAAAGCGCCATTTTTGGTTTGACAATGCGGTAAACGAGTTGTACCATACAATTCACGGCCTGCTCAGCACTGTCGCCACATACCATATTCAATCACACAACTCACCTGAAATACAGCGCGATATTGCCGGCCCGCCTCCACGCAGGGCCTGATCGTGCTCGGCTTGATTTCGGAGATCGCTCAGCCGATGGGCTGACTCATCGGTTGCACGGGGCTACACATGGTGTCGCTGACGACTACGCAACGCGATCTGTTGCAGCTGCTGCTTACAACTGAGCTACCGATTGGCGCCCCTGCTATCGGCCAGCAGCTCCGCGTGACCCCGCGCCAAGTTCATTATAGCCTGCGCGAGATCAAGACCTGGCTGGCCCGCCATCAAACAGCTCTCCAACATACGCCTGGTGTTGGCATCCAGGTGATCTGCTCGGCGGATCAGAGACGACGGCTGCTGGTCGAGCTCGGCTCTCAGGCGAAATTTCAGCTTATTCTAACCCCCGGGCAGCGCCAGCAATTACTCGCCCTGCAATTGCTGGCGGCTCACGACCCACTCACGCTATTCCAGATCCAAAGCGCCATCGCAATATCGCGGGCCACGGCGCTCAAGGATTTGGACATCGTGGAGGACTGGCTGGCCGGCTTTGGTCTCCAGATCTCACGCCGCCAGCACCGCGGCTGCTGGATCGAGGGCCCGGAACTGGCGCGACGGCAGGCATTAGCGGGGCTGCTCTGGGGCGATGTGCCGTTCGACTGGCCGATCCTGTCGGTGCATCAAGGTCAAGGGATTGTCTTCAGCCTGGCCAATGATGCCGCGCTACTGCCGATCATCGGCGCCGTCAACACGCTGGTACGGGGGTGGGATGTTCAGGGTGCTGTGGCGCAGCTCGCCTGGGCGGAAGCCGAATTGGGCGGCCGGTTTACCGATGAGGCGGTCCTGCATCTATCACTTGCCTTTGGCATCCAGGCGCAACGCGTTGGGATCGGACATTGGGCCTCGTGCGACGTCGACACACTCGAATGGTTGCAGGTACAGGCGACCTGGCCAGTAGCCGATGCAATCGCTCGCCAGCTCTGGCGCGATCTGCCCGACAACGCGCGCGCCGCGGAAACGGCGATCGTGGCCATGCATCTGCTGTGCGGCGCTCGCGATGAACCCTGGCGCCACGATTTAGGTACCGACACGGCGTTTCGCACGTTAATCGACATCCTCGTGGCGCAGGTGGCCGATGCCTATGCTGTGCCCGATCTCGTAGACGATCGCTTACTCCGCGAGGGGTTAGAGGCGCACATCCTACCAGCCTGCGTGCGCCAGCGCTTCGCACTGTGGACACCACCGCGCCTTACAGCCGACACGCAGGCGGACCGCTATGCCGTCGAGCGCGGCGTGGCGCAACAGCTTGCCGACACGGTTGCGGCCCATACTGGCATTGTTCTGCCATTCGACGCGCATGATGAGATCGTGCTGCTGTTGCGCGCGGCATTCATCCGTGCTCGGCCCGAACGCGCTCGGCGGGTGCTGGTGGTGTGCCCGAGCGGCATGGCCACGACCCAACTGCTGGTCGCACGGCTGCGCGCGCGCCTGCCGCGCCTGGGCACATTCGAGGTGCTTTCCATGCGCGACCTGAATGCGGAGCGGACCGCCTCGGCCGACCTGATTATTACAACTGTTCCGCTCGCGTTACCGGCCACGGCGATCGTCGACGTCATTCAGGTTCATCCGATGCTCAAACCAGAAGATATCGCCACACTCACCCAATGGATGGTTTGAAATAATCTACTTTTGTCAGAGCGCTGATCATAAAAAATATATTAATAAAGTGCGTTTTGATGCTTGACAATGCGGTAAACGAACTGTACCATAGATGCACAAGCTACCCAACACGAGAGCCGCATACGATCACTCACTCGCCCAACTGATCGAAATATCAGCGCGAGAAGGCATCATCTCTCGATCATGCTAACCCGGGACGTATGGTAGCGAGATGTTGACCTTTTTATACCGACCTGACGGAAGGTCGATTGATCGCATACAAGGTCATTTCAAAGGAGAAACGCATCATGCGACAGCAAGTCCAGCGCTTCGGCAGCTTTATGGCCGCGATGGTGGTGCCAAACCTTGGCGCACTATTGGCGTGGGGCCTGATCACCGCCCTCTTCATCCCCGTCGGTTGGATCCCAAATGAAACCTTCGCTAAGTTAGTCGGACCGATGATCAATTACCTATTGCCGATCCTGATCGGCTACGCCGGCGGCAGGCTGGTGTACGACGTACGCGGCGGCGTGGTGGGCGCGGCGGCGACCGTGGGCGCTATCGTCGGCGCGGATATCCCAATGCTCCTCGGCGCGATGATCATGGGCCCACTGGGCGGCTATCTGATCAAGAAGATCGACGAATATCTTGAGGAGAAGATTCCAGTCGGCTTCGAGCTGCTAATCAATAATTTCACCGCCGCCTTCCTGATTGTCGTGCTGGTGCTGATCGCCAACGTCGCGGTCCGCCCGGTCGTCGAGAGCGTAAGCGCGGCTTTGGGCGCGGTAGTCTCGTTTCTGATCGCTTGGCGGCTGCTCCCACTTGCCGACATTATCATCGAGCCGGCCAAGGTCCTGTTCCTCAACAACGCTATCAACCACGGCATCCTTGCGCCGCTCGGCGTGGCCGAGGTGCAGAAATCCGGCAAGGCGATCCACTTCTTGCTCGAAACCAACCCTGGCCCTGGCCTGGGCCTGCTGCTGGCCTACTGGGTCGCCGGCAAGGGCAGCCTGAAGCTGTCCGCGCCCGGCGCGGCGATCATTCACTTCCTGGGCGGCATCCATGAGATGTACTTCCCCTACGTGCTGGCCAAGCCAGTGATGATCGTGGCGATGTGGGCGGGCGGCATCCTGGCGGACCTGTGGTTTATTATCTGGGGTGCGGGCCTGGTTGCTACCCCTTCGCCCGGCTCAATCTTCGCGTACCTGGCCGTCATTCCACCCGGCGCGCACTTCGCCGTATTGGGTGGCGTGCTCGTCGGCGCCGTCGCCTCATTCCTGGTGGGTTCGGTCATCCTGCGTGTGTCGCCCGTGCGCGAGACCGAAGAGGAGGCCGAGAGCGCACCCGAGGTCGCTCCGCAGCCGGTCCCATCACACTGATTATGAAGATGGAGGATGGAGGATAGCAGATGGAAGATAGCGGCTGCGGCGAGAGCGATACTACTCTCTATCCTCTATTCTCTATCGCCTCTGTAGCAAAAGCACAATCGCTGACCGCGGAAAGGACAATACAATGGCCGTATCGATTCCCGCTGCGCAGGTTGACACGATTATTTTTGCCTGTGAAGCCGGCATTGGTTCCAGCATCATGGGTGTCAACGCCTTGAAGAAGAAGCTGAAACAAGCTAATCTCAACGTCAATGTGATCCATAAGCCGGTTCGGGCGGTGCCCGCCGACGCCAAAGTCGTGGTCGCTCACAAGGGCCTGGCCGATTTTGCCCGCAAGCAGGCGCCCAATGCCGTCGTCCTCGCTTTCACGCAGTTCTTGAACGACCCGGTGCTCGATCGGCTGGTCCAGGCATTGCAATCCGGCAATGAGATTGTGGAGGCACGGTAGCGCAATGACGATTGTATCGCTAGAGACTGTGCGATTGCAGGCGCGCGCGCACGACAAGCTAGACGCCATCCGGCAGGCGGGCGAACTGCTGATCCAGGGCGGGTGCGTGGAGCCACCGTATGTGAATGGGATGCTGGCGCGCGAGCAGACGATGTCGACCTATCTGGGTAACGGCGTCTCGATCCCACATGGTCAGCACGACGACCTGGCCCTGGTACGTCGCACCGGCATCTCCGTGCTGCAAATCCCCGATGGAGTCGAATGGGAGCCGGGCGAGCGAGCCTACCTGGTGATCGGCATCGCCGCCACCTCGAATGAACACGTTGGCGTGCTGGCAAACCTGGCGGAGATTATCGAAGACCCCGACGCGGCCGAGCAGTTTGCCCGCACGACCGACCCAATGCTGATTATCGAGCGCCTCAACCGCACGCGCGTAGAGGAAGCTTAGTGCAAGCAATCACAAATTCGTTCCTAGTTCCCATAGTTCCCTCATTTCCCTGGCGAGGCCAAAGGGAAATATGGGAAATGAGGGAACTAGGATCGCACTTGCGATAGTCAGCGCTTAATCGCGGCGCCTTCGGGAGAACGATCTTATGAAACAGCTGGAGCTGGTCATCCGCAACCGGACCGGGCTGCATGCCCGCCCGGCCCGCGTGTTTGTCGATATCGCCAAGCAATTCCAATCGAGCATTCGCGTTGGGCACAAAGAGAAGCAGGTCAACGCCAAAAGCCTGATCTCGGTGCTGACTCTCGGCGTCGAAAGCGGGCAGCGTATCTTCATCGACGTAGAGGGCGCGGATGAGGCTGCAGCGATCGCGGCGCTCGAAGCGGCTGTGTGGAGCGGGCTGGGCGAGGAGCTAGTCGCCTTGGACGAGCCGAGACAGCAGACAGCAGACAAGAGACAAGAGACGAGAGACAAGAGACGAGAGACTGGAGAACCTTCCGGTCTTCCGGTTTCTGGTCTGATTCGGGGCGTGCCCGGGGCACCTGGCCTCGCGATCGGCCCCATCCACCAGTTTCGCCGCGCCGAGATTGTGGTGCAGGATCATGCCGGCGGAGTCGTCGAAGAGCAGGCACGCCTGTCGGCGGCGCTCGACGAGGCCCGCGAGCAGCTCGCCGCGCTGCACGAGCAGGTGCTGCTGCGTGCGGCGAACGCTGAGGCGGCGATCTTCGAGGTTCACCGCGAGATTCTGGCCGACCCGGACCTGCTCGACCTCGTGCGCGCCAAGATCGAGGCGCAGCGCGGCGCCGCCGAGGCGTGGCAGGCCGCCATCGCCGAGCGCGCCGCGGCATTGGCCGGCCTGCGCGACCCGCTGCTGGCCGAGCGCGCCGCCGATGTGCGCGATGTGGGCGAGCGCGTGCTACGCTTGTTGGTGGGCGTCGACACACCAGCGCCGGCGCTGCCCGACGAGCCATTCATCTTGGTCGCCTATGATCTGACTCCCTCGGAGACAGTGGCGCTGGATCCAAAGCGCGTATTAGGCTTTTGTACAGCCGTCGGCGGGCCAAACGCCCACACTGCCATCCTGGCGCGGGCGCTCGGTTTGCCGGCCATCGTTAGCGCCGGGGCGCAGGTGCTCGATCTAGCCGATCGGACCGAGGTGATTCTCGACGGCCAGGCCGGCACCCTGGCGATCGCGCCGGATGCTCAGGAGATTGCGCGCTTCCGCGCCGAGATCCAGAACCTGCATGCCCGCCGTGTCGCCGCCGAGCATGCCGCTGCCGATCCGGCTATCACTGCCGATGGGCACCGCGTCGAGATCGTCGCGAACATTGGCGGCATCGCCGACGCTCGCCGCGCCGTCGACGCCGGCGCCGAGGGCGTGGGGCTGCTGCGCACTGAATTCTTGTTTCTCGACCGCGGCGACGCGCCCACCGAAGACGAACAGTTCGCGATCTATCGCGAGATCGTGCAAGCGATGGATGGCCGGCCAATTATCGTTCGCACGCTCGATATCGGCGGCGACAAGCCACTGCCCTACCTCGATCTGCCGGCCGAGGAGAACCCGTTCCTGGGCGAGCGCGGCATCCGGCTGTGCCTGGCGCATCCCGAGCTATTCCGGCAGCAACTGCGCGCGATCCTGCGCGCGGCCGCGTATGGCCCGCTGCGGATCATGTTCCCGATGATCGCGGATATAGCCGAGCTGCGGGCGGCCCGCGCGATCGTCGACCAGATTCGGGCTGAACTGAGCGCGCCGGCCGTGGATGTCGGCATCATGGTCGAGGTGCCGTCCGCCGCGCTGATGGCCGATGTTCTGGCGCCTGAGGTCGACTTTTTCTCGATCGGCACCAACGACCTGACGCAGTACACCCTGGCAATGGATCGAACGCATCCCAACCTGGCGACGAAAGCTGATGGGCTGCACCCGGCCGTGCTGCGCCTGATCGAGCGAACGGTGCAGGGCGCGCACGCGGCCGGCAAGTGGGTCGGCGTGTGCGGTGAGCTGGCCGCCGACTCACAAGCGGTGCCGATCTTGGTGGGCTTAGGCGTGGATGAGTTGAGCATCAGTGTGCCCGCGATTCCAACCGTCAAAGCCCAGATTCGAGCCTTAACGCTGGCGCAGTGCCAGGCACAAGCTAAACGGGCGCTTGGCCGCGCCAGCGCCACACAGGTACGCGAAGGAGCGTCCAGCCAATGACTGCCAGATTTGACGATTACCGCTCGCCCGACACATCTATCCCAACCGAAACCTGGGCGTGGAACATGTATGGCGCGGGCCTCGAATATATCGGGCGCGATGGCAAGCCAGAACGCTTCCCGGTGCCCGAACCCGGCGATGACCAACTGCTAGTGCGAGTAGATGCGGTGAGCCTGTGCTTCTCCGATGTCAAGCTGATCCAACAGGGCGGCAAGCATCCCAAGCTGTACAACCGCGACCTGGCGAAAGAGCCGACTCGGCTTGGTCACGAAACCGCGCTCACGGTGATGAAGGTCGGCGCAAACTTGCGCGACCAGTACCGGGCGGGTCAGCGCCTGGCCATCCAGCCGGATATCTACCAGCAGGGCAAGAGCACGGCGTATGGCTATACGATCCCTGGCGGCCTGATCCAGTACCACCTGATCGGCCCGGAAGTGCTCGACGCCGACCATGGCGCCTATGCTCTGCCGGTTGGCGAGCAACTGGGCTATGCCGAGACCGCGCTGACCGAGCCGTGGGCATGTGTCGAAGGCGCCTACCGCCAGCGCCGCCGCCTGGTACCAAAGGCCGGCGGGACGATGTGGATCGTGGGGCGGCCAGGCGACGTTACCGCATATCAGTTCTCGGCGGGGTTGGGCGCGCCCGGCACAATTGTGTTGACCGACGCGCCCAATAGCCTGCGAGCGCTCATCCGGCAGACTACGAATGCACAGTTGATCGAGCGTAACGGCCTGAGTCTAGCCGACTACCCGGCGCTGAAGGATGAACTCACCGGCGGGGACGGGTTCGACGATATCGTCGTGCTCGATCCGCGCTCGGCCGATGCCATTAGTGCGGCGGCGCGCCTGATCGCCCGGCGCGGCACATTCAATATGGTCGGTCGCGCGCCGCTGGATGGCATGCCATCGATCGACGTCGGCCGTATCCACTATGATTACACCGCCTACCTGGGCAACCCTGGGCCGGATATTGCAGCGTCGTATGGCGAGGCCCATAATCGCAGCGACCTGCGACCCGGCGGTACGACCGTGTTTGTGGGCGCGGGCGGGCCAATGGGCCAGATGCACATCCAGCGAGCGAGCGAGCTGCCTGGTGGGCCGCACACACTGATCGCCACCGATGTGAACGACGAGCGCCTGGCAGTATTGCACCAACTCTTCGCGCCGCTGGCCGAGGAACACGGCAAACACTTGCTGACAATCAACCCGCAGCAGGCCAGCGAGCCGCTACAGGCGCAGATCAGGCGTGAAACTGGCGGCACCGGCGCCGACGACGTGATAGTGTGCGTGCCGTCGGCGGCATTGATGGCCGAGGCCGCGACGCTGATGGCTTCCGACGGCATGCTGGTGCTCTTCGCGGGGGTGCCGAACGGCACATTCGCGCCGCTGAACCTCAGCGACGTGTATCTGCACAACGCGCAGTTCACCGGCACCTCGGGCTCCGCGCTCGACGACCAAGCCGCCGTGATTGACAAAACGATTGCGCACCAACTCTCGCCAAATCGCTCGGTCGCGGCAATCGGCGGCATCGAAGCCGCGCGCGACGGAATCCGCGCCATGATCGAAGGCCGCTACCCCGGCAAGATCGTCATTTTCCCACAGATCAGTGGCGTGCCGCTCGTGAGCATCGCGGAACTCAAAGAGACATATCCCGACGTGGCGGCGAAACTTGGGCCCGGCGACACGTGGACCCCTGCGGCGGAACAGGTATTGATCGAGCACTTCTGGCGAGTATGATTTACACCGTTACGCTCAATCCGGCGCTCGACCGCGAACTCACCGTTCCGGCGCTCGTGTTCGACGAAGTGTTGCGCGCGACCGAATCGCGGGCCGACTGCGGAGGCAAAGGCTTCAATGTTTCGCGCATGCTCTCGGCGCTTGGCGCCCCGAGTATAGCATTGGGCTTTGCGGGCGGCCACATCGGTGAGATGTTGCACGACGGGCTGACCGCGCTTGGCGTCGAGACCGACTTTGTGTGGATCGCCGGCGAAACGCGCACCAATATCAGTATTGTTGCGGCTGACCACGGCCAGCATATTAAGGTCAACGAGCCTGGGCCAATTATTACTGCCGATGAGCAGGCCGTGCTGCGCACGCACGTACGCGAGCGGGCGCGGCGCGGCGATTGGTGGGTGCTGGCCGGCAGCCTGCCGCCCGGCGTCGCCCCAACCTTCTACGCGGACCTCATCCACGATATCCAGGCCACCGGCGCGCGCGTGCTACTCGATACCAGCGGCGCGGCGCTGCGCCACGGCTGTGCGGCCCAGCCGTTTCTGGCCAAGCCCAACGCCGCGGAGGCCGGCGAGCTAGCGGGCATTCCGGTTATGTCAACGAAACAGGCGCTGGCCGCCGCGGAAGCGCTGCCGGGCATTCCGAATCTGGTCATTTCAATGGGCGCATCCGGCGCGGTGCTCATTCAGGCCGGGCATGGCTGGCTGGCCACCCCGCCGGCGATCCACCAGCGCAACCCGATCGGCGCCGGCGACTCACTCGTAGCCGGGCTGGCGTGGGGGCTAAGCCAGGGCTATCCGCCGGCTGAGACGCTACGCTGGGGTGTGGCCTGTGGAGCCGCGACCGCCGCTCACGCTGGGACCGCGGTGGGAACCTACGCCGAAGTCGCCGAAATCGCGCGGCAGGTCGCGGTCCGCGAAGTTACGGCCGCCGCTTCCTAACACTCCAATACTCGCATACTTCCAGATACTTCCAGCATCTCGAGCGAGCACTCAGCGTGGACGGTTGTAGTAGTAGTCCAGCTGCTCATCAGCGCTCTGCTCGATGCCCAACATCTCCCAGAAGCGCAGCTCGCCCCATAACTGCGGTGCAAAGCGCACCACACCCTCCTCGGGCAGGTATTCGAGGAAGCCCTTGATCAGGAAGCGTTCCAGGGGGTGCCGAATGATCAGCTGGCGCAGTTGAGCGTCGCTTAGGGCTATGGTGTCAGTCGGATCCGGCGGCCCAAACTCGACCGGCAAACCCTCCCGCCGTCGCGCCAAGTAGAAGTCGCGAAACGCCTCGGTCAGCGCGTCGATGTCGGCTTCGCCGTCACGGTTCACCACCTTCAGCAGGGCCTTGAGCAGTACGGGCTTGTACGACTTGCTCAGGTTGCGGCTGCGGGCGAAGTCGAGGAACTCCTGGCGCCACGCGTCGGAGTTCGCCGGACGCGCCCGACCCAGCAGCTCGGCGCGGATCACCTCGATCCGGTCGCGGCGGAAGAAGTAGCCGCGCACGGTTGGGCCAGACTGGTCGGGCCGCAGTTGCCGCTTCTCGATCCAGCGCCGCAGCGCCGAGGTGTCGACCCGCAGTGCGTGGCTCAGCGCGCGCAGGGAGATCAGGTCGTCCTCAAGGGGCGCCGCGCGCCCGACCTCTGCCTCCGCCCCCGCACGATACGCCTCGGGTCGTTCGTAGGTACGGCCCGGCCGGGCGACTGCCTGCGCTTCGAACTGGCCGAAGTAGTCTTCGTCGAGCTCGCTGGCCGCCCCGGCTAGCTCTGCGATGCCCAAGCGGTGCCGCAACATCAGCGTAATAACTTGGTCTCCATCCACCGTGGCGACGCGCGGGATCCCCGCGACCGCCTTCAGCGTGGCCTGCCGTGTGTAGCCCGCCGTCGTGATGAAAATGCCCTGTGGGTACTGGCCACTCAACGCGCCGATGAAGCGATCGATATCGGCGCGCTGCACATTGGCTCGGTAGCGCTTCACCTGCACGCCAGTGGGGATGCTGATCAGCGCGGTACTCGTCTCAAGGCTGCCGACGGCGTCGATCCCACCATCGCCGCTGTAGCGCGTCACCGACACGTTGCGCAGGCCCATAAACTCAAGCAGATCGCCCGCGAACAGCTCGAAGGCTCGCGGCGGCAGCGCTAGCAGCCGGGCCTTGATCTGACGGGTGAGGTCGGGATGGCTGGGTGTCGGCATATTGTGACAAGGTGGCAAGGTGACAAGGTGACAGAGCTCGGGCGTCTCATCTTATCACCGGCTGGCTGGGCCAAAATGTCCGAGAAGCACTTTACCGATCGCGCTTCTCGCCAAGCAGCAACCAGTCGAACGGTACGTCGAGGATGGCGCGCAGAGCGATCAACTCAGCCGCGTTGGGCAGCGCATCACCGTTCTCGATCCTGCTGTACTGTGTCCGGCTGATGAACACCTGCGCGAGCTCCATCCGCGCTCGTAGATGCTCCTGCGTTAAATCCAGTTCGCTTCGACGCAGACGCACCCGGGCGCCGAGCGCTCGTGCGAGCGCTCGCTGGCTGCTCAGGTATTCCTCTGGTAGATCCTGGATCCGCTTGGGCATAGTCGCTCCAAGCGGAGCATCGCATAGATGAAGAAAATATAGTCCCATAGATGGGAATTACGGCATCAAGTGGTATCACCCCGATAGGTGACCAAAGGTTTATCCCATAGAAGGGAATTTTAGTGTACAATGTGAATATACGCCTACCTGCATGGACAGGACCCTATGGCTTCAATCACTCTCAACGCTGCCTCGCTCAGCTTCAGCGGGCACGAGACATTCGTCTTGCGAAGCAACTGGCTCAAGAAAGCCTACGACCTCTTGCAGGAGCGCCGCGACCTCTTCTTTCTGGAGGATGCTTTCGTGCGCCTCGGCGTGGGCAAGAACATGGCCCAGTCTATTCGCTTCTGGGGCCGGGTCTGCAATGTCTTTGAGCGCCTGGAAAATGGCGCGGGGCATCGGGCCACCTGGCTAGGCACGGCGCTCTTCGACGACGCCCACGGTTGGGACCCGTTTCTCGTTACCCCCACGAGTCGCTGGCTGCTCCACTGGCAGATCGTGTCGCGCCCTGAAGCGGCCTTCACCTGGTATTACACCTTCAACCTGCTCCGTCGCGGCGAGTTCACCGCCGCTCAGTTAGCCCAGCAGATCGTCCAAACTGTTGCCCAGCTCGGCGGCAAGGCTCCATCGCCCGCGACGATCGACCGCGATATGGACTGTATGCTACGCTGCTACCTGCGCCCCGACGTCATGCAGCTTGGCTCGGCCGCCGAGGACGCGCTCCACTGCCCGCTCCACGAGCTCGACCTGATCCAGCCGCTGCCCGGCCAGCCGGCTTACCGTCTCGTCAGCGGCGCGCGCCCCGACTTGCCCGATCAGCTAGTGGCATTCGCCGCGCTCCAGCAGGCCCGGGCGCTCGGCCGGACCACCGTCGCCTTCAACGAGCTCGCCTACGGCGAGCGCTCGCCTGGGCGACTCTTCCGCCTCGACGAGGACGCGCTGCTGTCGCGCCTCCTGCATTTCGAGATGGTGACTCGGGGCCGCGCCGCCTACTCTGAGACCGGCGGCATCCGCCAGGTCTCATGGCGGGCGCCAGAGGATGAGTCGCTCGACCGGGCACTACTCGACGACGCCTTCGCCCAGGAGCGCCGTTATGCCTGACCACGCCGCCCTGGCCGTCGCGTCACGCTTCACCCGCGCGATCCATATCCGGCGCGACTTCCGCGATCTGCGCTACCGGCTCGACGGTTACCAGGTGACGCCGCTAGTGCGCCAGCTTGCCGGTCGGATCGTCGCCGGCCTCGCGCCGGGCAGCAGCGAGCGGGCCTTCTCGGTCGTCGGCCCGTTTGGTTCGGGCAAGTCAGCCTTTGGTCTTTTCGTCGCCCACTTCCTCCAGCGCGGCGCCCAAGCTCGCCGCCAGTTGCTGGGCTCGCTGAAGGTCGCAGACCCCGGCGCGCTCCTGCCCCTCGACGCGCCTTCGCTGCTGGCGGTGCTCGTGCCCGGCAATAACAGCTCGCTGCGCCGGGCGGTGCTCGCCAGCCTCGGCGAGGCCCTGGCCGACCAGCGGCTGAAAACGCCCGCGCTCGATACACTGCGCCGGACGATTGAAGTGGCCGCGCACGACCTCGCGCTCGATCCAGGATGCGTCGCCAACCTGGTGGCGGAGGCAGCGCGGCTCCTCCACGCCCACGGGCATTTCAAGGGCGTCCTCGTGCTGATCGACGAGCTCGGCCAGTTCCTCGACTATGCCGCACGCCAGGACGAGGAGCGCGATCTGTTCGTGCTCCAGAGCCTCGCCGAAATGGCCGCGCGCAGCGGCGAGACGCCCGTCCTCATAGTGACGATTCTCCACCAGGCCTTCGAGCGCTACACGCTCAACGCCGGCGCGACGCGCCGGATCGAGTGGGCGAAGGTGCAGGGCCGCTTCGTCGATCTGCCCTTCCAGGAGCCCGCCAGCCAGATGATCCGCATGGTCGCCTTGGCCCTGCGGCCGGACGGCAAGGACCGGCACGGTGACGCGCGGGCGGCTTGGGCGGAGCGGCTCGCGCCCGCCGCCGACGCCCTTGGCCTCCGGCCGGTCGAGATCGGTCCGGAAGAGTGGCGCCGGATCGTCGCCGATAGCTACTCAATCCACCCGACGGTGCTCGTCGCCCTGCCGTCGCTGTTTAGGCAGCTGGCCCAGAATGAGCGGTCGCTGTTTGCCTTCCTGCATTCCGACGAGCCATGGGGCCTGCGCGATGTGGTACGTGGCCAAACAGCCTCCGGCAAGCTGCCGATCTACCGCCTCACCCACCTTTACGCCTACGTCGAGGCGAGCCTCGGCCCGAGCCTATTCGGCCGGGCGCGCGGCCAGCGCTGGTCGGAACTGGCGGAGGCGCGGGCCGTACTGGCCGCCGACGACCCACTGCAGCTTGACGTGCTCACGGTCGTCGGCACGATCGGCGCGCTGGAGCGATCGTCGGGACTGCGGGCGAGCCAGCCGCAGGTAGCCTTCGCGCTCGCCGATTCCCCCGACGACGGGGCCGTGGCCGACGCACTGCTGGCGCTCCAGGGGCGGCGCCTGCTCGCCTACCGGCAGCACCGCGACAGCTACATCATATGGGAGGGCAGCGACCTCGACCTCGACGCGCTGGCCCAGGAGGCGCGCCGTGAACTGGGCGAGCGCGTGTCGCTGCCCGGGCTGCTCCAACGCCACGCCGACACCACGCCCCGCATCGCCCGGCGGCACAGCTACCGCTACGGTGCTACCCGCACCTTTGCTGTGCGGTACGTGGATGCCGGCCAGCTTGGCGCTGCACTGCCGCCGGTCGCTGGCTTCGACGGCGAACTGCTACACGTGGTGCCCGCCGACGAAGAGGAGTTGAAGCGGGCTGAGCGCTGGGCGGAGGACCCAGCGCGCGACGGCGAGACAGGGCGGATCACCGTGCTGCCGCGGCGCGTGCGCGAACTACGCGATCTGCTGCTCGACGTGGCGGCGCTCCGCAGCTTGCTCGACGAGCGGGCCGAGCTGGAGCACGACCGGCCGGCGCGTCGCGAGGCGGCGGGCCGGCTGATCGAAGCCCAGCAGGCGCTCGCCCACGTCATCGCCGAGACCTACGGGGGTGAGCGCAGCCGCTGGTTCTATCGCAAGGAGAAGCGGCCGATGGCAAGCGCGCGGCAGATCGACGAGCTGCTGTCCGAGGCCGCCGATGTAACCTACGACCAAACGCCGCGGGTCTGGAACGAGCTGATCGTCCGCCGGCAACTCTCCTCGGCCGCCGCCAAGGCCCGGCGTAACCTTGTCGAGGCGATGCTAAAACACGCCAGCGAGGAGCGGCTCGGGCTGGTGGGCTACCCGCCGGAGCGCGCGATCTACGAGAGCGTGTTGGGGGCGGGCGGGCTGCATCGGCAGGACGAGGCGGGCGAGTGGCGGATCGGCCCGCCGCGGCTCGACGACCCGCTGCGGCTGCGCCCGACGTGGGATGCGATGGAACAGTTCCTTGCTGTCGAGACACCCGAGCCGCACCCACTCACCGCGCTGTTCGCAGTCCTTGAGGGGCCGCCCTTCGGCGTGAAGGCCGGGCTGACGCCGCTGCTCTTCGTGGCGCTGTACGCGGCGCGATCCGGCGAGATCAACCTCTATGAGCGCGGCAACTATGTGCCCATACCGGATATCGCCAGCTTCGAGCGGCTGCTCGCCCGCCCCGAGCAATTCGCCGTGCGCCTGAGCCACGCCGTCGGCGCGCGGTGGCTTGTGTACGAGCGCCTAGCTCACGCGCTGGCGCCGCGCGCCCTCGCCCAGCCGGCGCAGCCTGCGCTCCTGGCCGTCGCCATGCCGCTCCTGCGCCTGCTGAATCGCCTGCCCGCCTTCAGCAAGCAGACTCGGCAGGTGAGCGAGCGGGCCCAAGCCGTGCGCCAAGCGCTGCGCGAGGCGCGCTCGCCCGACGAGTTGCTGTTCGAGCACCTACCGCTGGCCTGCGGCCTGCCGCCCTTCCGCCCGGACGAGCCAGAGGGCGAGACGCGGGTCGATGCGTTCGCCGCGGCACTGCGCGAGGGACTCGAGGAACTCGAGGATGTCTACCCGCGGCTCATCCGGGCGATCGCTACCCGTATCGGCGCGGCCTTCGACCTGCAGTCGAGCGGCGCCAAGGCGCGGGCCGAGCTCCAAGACCGCCACGCCCTGATCGCCGAGACGACCAACGACACGCTCCTGCGCGCCCTCGGCGTGCGCTTGGAAACGGCCGACTCGGACGGCGACGCATGGGTGGAGAGCCTGGCTGCCCTGGTGGCGCAGCGCCCGCCCGAGCTCTGGGGCGACGGCGACCTGCCCGCCTTCGAGGTCGCCGTCGCCGAGTTGGGGCGGCGATTCCGTGCAGCCGAAGAGTTGGCCATCGTCGCCCGCGCCGTCCCCGCCGAGGCCCCGCTGCTGCGTGTCGGCCTTGCCAACGGGCATGGTGAGCTGAGCCGCGTGCTCCACGTGACCGAGGGCGACCTGGCGGTGCAGCGGCTACGCGACGACCTTACGGCCGCCCTCGGCCGCCACGCAGGGCTGACGACCGAGCAGCGCGCTGCGGCGCTCGCCATGCTGCTGCAGACCCTGCTGGAGCCGGAGCGCAAGCGAGAGCCGAATGGCGCCGGGGAGAAGTAAAATGGGAGATCAGCCGATGACGGCACACGACGAGATCATCCGCGCATGGGTGGCGCGCCCCGGCCGCCAGATTGTCAATCTGAGCGGCGGCAAGGACAGCACCGCGCTGGCGATCTTTCTGCGCGACAAGATCCCGCAGCTGGAGTACCTGTTCTGCGACACGCACAAGGAGCTGCCGGAGACCTACGAATACCTCGACCGGCTGGCGGCGTACCTGCAGCGGCCGATCATCAAGCTCAACGCCCAACGCGGCTTCGATCACTGGCTCGATATGTATGGCGGCATGCTGCCCTCGGCGCGCGTGCGCTGGTGTACCCGCAAACTCAAGATCGAGCCCTTCGAGGCCTACATCGGCGACGACACGGTTTGGAGCTACGTGGGCATCCGCGCCGACGAACGGCGCAGCGGCTACGTCTCGACTAAGCCGAACATCCATCCCGTCTTCCCTTTCAAGGAGTTCGGGCTTGGAATCGCCGATGTCGAGCGTCTGTTGGAGACAAGCGGCCTCGGCCTGCCCAGTTACTATGAGTGGCGGCAGCGTAGTGGCTGCTATTTTTGCTTCTTCCAGCGCACGGGCGAGTGGATCGGTCTCAAGGAGCGCCACCCGGAGCTGTTCGAGCTTGCCAAGACCTACGAGAAGGAGCGTGACGACGAGCAGTTCTACTGGCGCCAGCGCGAGAGTCTGGCCGAGTTAGAGCAGCCTGAGCGCGCGGCCCAAGCCAAGCGCGAACACGAGATCCGCCTGGAGAACGAGCGCAAGCGCCGCCCCGACCGCCCGCTGATCGACCTGCTGGGCGCCGCCCTTGACGCCGAGGACGACGACCAAGGGTGCGACATCTGCCATTTGTAGAGGAGCCGGCCATGGCGAGCGTGAGCAATCCGCAGGATTGCCACTTCGATCAATTTCTATTTCGCTAGACTCAAGGAGAAATATGCGATCACTCCGCTTCAATCAGGGTTTTGCACTTGACCGCAACTTGATCAAGGGAATGCTCCAATATATAGCTACAGGTGATCCGGCCTCAGACGAAGCAATAGGCGCGTATATTGGCGTCAATCCCTACAAAGTGGAAGGTTTGCGTGGATGGTTCTGCAAACTTGGTTTAGGGAGCGGCACTTCTAAGAAGTACAGCCTCTCGCCGTTCGGGGTAGCTGTTGCTACTCACGATCCAGAACTGACTCGACCAGGCACACTTTGGCTACTGCATTATTTTCTCACAAGTGAGCATGAGGAACGCTCTGAAGTTTGGTATCAGTGCTTTAACTCATTCCTGTACCCTGGGATGCGCTTCTCTCGCGAAGAACTTCAGGAATATATCGAGCGAAGTCTTCCGGAAAGTCCATCAAATAAGGCTAGTGTGGCGAGCGACACGAAAGAGCTTGTCAAGACGTACAGTCAAGCCTCTGCCCTCGGTAGTCTCGGGATTATCACGCGACAAGCTGACAAGAAGTTGGTGCTAGGCTTGGGTATTCCGCCTGAAACATCAATTGTTGCGTACGTCTTATTCGATGTATGGCGGCGACGTTATAACGACGCGAATACGCTACGACTATCGCAGCTTGTCTCTGAACCGGAGATGCCTGGGCGTATCTTCGTAGCGACATCCGCGCAAGTTCGCGAGTTGATTCTGCATCTACAAGCTCAGGGCTTGCTCACATACGCCGATACTCAACATGAGCCAGTAACACGCCGTTTTCACGATAATCCGACCGTATTACTGGAGCAATACTACCAACGATTATGATTTCTTTGCTTGAGCGCGCTGGCATGCACTTCCTCACCTGTTGCAGCCAACCGCGTTACCGAACAGCTTGGCTTATTGGTTCGCCCCTGTCTGGCAAAACCACACTCGCTCGTCAGCTTTGTGATCTTCATAAGTGGCGATATCTCAACTATACCCTAGAGCAGGGCTTCTTTGATGCCCTCCAAGGTCATCTGGAAACCTACCAACCCGCCGATCTCCTGAACGATCTGCGCACATGGTGTGCTGCTTATGATCAATCGGTACTGCTGGTTGATGAAATCGACGCAGTGCTAGCGACATGGTCAATCGATCAGCGGCGGTTATTCGCAACGCGAGCAAGTCGCCTTCCTAACCTATCATACGGGCTCATCCTCGTCAGCAACTTGTTCGAGGTGGATACTCTTGCTCCGCTACTGCCCGATAGCGACCTCCCAACCTATTTCAATCTCCCAGGAGTACAGCGATGAGCAACACAAACATTCATTTATCTGATCTCGTTATTGTCGATGCTGGTTTCAAGCCGGCTGTCCATCTTCCAGATGATTTTGACACCGATGAGCAAAACGCGCAGCTTATTCGGACGTACATTCCCACATCACAATCAATAAGCTTTCTTGCGGAGGTGGCCCGAAGCCTCAATCCTGTCAGTAATGAGCGGGCACGTATGCTAAGCGGCACCTTTGGGACTGGTAAATCCGATCTGTTGCTCATGCTTTGTAACTATTTCTTGCGTCCGGTCGACGATCCAATCATGCAGCCGTTTTATGAGAAATTACGGCGGATTAACGAGGCGCAATATACAACCATTTATCAACAACGGGCAAATAAAAAGCCGTTCCTAGTGGTACTCCTTCAGGCGAACGCCGTCACACCTTTTCCTGGTTTTATTTTGCATGGATTAGAGCAGGCCCTTAAGCGAGCCGAACTTGACGATTTAATGCTACCGACGCGTTATGCCGCCGCAAGCCAGAAGATTGAGGAGTGGCAACGCGAAAGCCATCCAGTGCTTCAAAACTTTATTGCAGCACTTCGTGACAATGAGGCCAAAGAACTGTCAACGCTGATCAAGGAGTTGGGCAGTCCATCCGCAGATCTCGCATTTCCTTCGTTTCTGCGCGCCTTTCGCACCGCCACCGGAACGGCGTTTGATATCTATAGCTACAACCGCCCCGAGGAAACCTACAAGCGGGTAGCTCAAGCCCTGCGCGAGCGCGGCAGCCATAGCGGCATTCTGGTGGTGTGTGATGAGTTCACCGAGGTACTACGACGCTTGGCGCGGGCAAGCGACCAACAGGCATCCGAAGTCGAGGCGGAAGCGTTGGGCGTTCAAGATCTCGCAAATACCAGTATATCGTCGAGCCAGAATCAGCTTCATTTTGTCATTTCGAGTCTTGAGTCATTTGCGAGCTCTTCTACAGAGAGTACCTCTGGTACCGGGAGCAAGGTTGTTGAGAAGATCGGCGGACGCTTCAAACCTTTTGAGCTTGAGCTCCAGGACAGTGCGGAGCTCATCCGCGGCGCGATTCTACGCCTTGATGAGACGGTTGTCCTACCGAACCGCCAGCGTGATGAGATTGTGAATCTTGCACGCACGCTCACGCTCTGGCGGCAACAGGGAAAGCAGTGGCTTACGGAGAAAGTGGTCGAGGGATGCTTCCCGCTACATCCACTGGTCACCTATGCATTGCCCCTCATCAACCGCAGCGTTGCTCAGACCAATCGCACGATGTTCCAATTTTTGAAAGACAAGGATGGACTAAACGGTTTTCTCACCCAGCACCAGCTTGCAAGCCCATATCCCGACTGGAGCAATCTGTTGACCCTTGATTGGCTCTTTGATTATTTCGAAAAAAGCATTCAAGTGCGGCGCTCCGATATCACCGATGCATATAACCATGCGTTCCAACTCCTTGAACGAGCAAATGTTGATACAACGCTCGCTCGCCGCGTGCTGAAGGTGGTCGCCCTGTGTGAAGTCATCGAGCCAGCCCTTAGCCCAACTCGGCTGCTGCTACGCCACGCCCTCAATCTACCTCCGTCGGCAGAAGCCGAGCTTATGACAGCGCTCTCGATGCTGGAGCAGGTCGAGGCTATCTACCCGCCAAGTGATGCCGAGGGTGAGGCGGTAGGTGCGTATAGCCTGCCAATGGCGGGACGGGTAAGTTCAGTCAATCTTCGGCAGCGCGTGATCCGTAAGGCCCGTGAGTCGCAGACAAGTGTCTTTCGGCTCCAGGAGGCCCACCCTGCCGCTGCAATCAAAGCCGAGGAGTATAATCGGCGTCGTGGCAGCTACCGCGAACTCAAGGCCAAATACGTCAGTTTAGCGGAATTGAACAGCGCCGCAAGGCTCAAGGAAGAGCTGTCTGCCGCACGTGATGGACTTCTGTGGTACGTGATCGCTAGCAGCGAGAACGAGCGCAGCGATGCGCAGAGCCGCGCCCGCGAGCTGACTCGCCAAAATCCCCGGCTGGTTGTGGCTGTGCCGATCGCTCCGCTCGCCGTATTGGAGGCGCTCAAGAATTACGAGGCGCTCCAAACGGTTCGAATCGACACAACCCTCGACAGCAGTGCCAAGACGTATCTTCAAGATACAGGGCTGGTCGGAAAGGGATTTCAAGGCGCTCTCGCGGCGGCTATTGCTAAATTGCGTGAAGAGAAGCAATGGGAATGGTTCCGCGAGGGTGCCAGCCAGCCAAACATAACCACCGCAGCCCAAAGCCAGGATTTGGCTTCGAAGGTGATGAGTGCGGTGTATCCGAATACCCCCGAACATCAACTTTCTCAACACTTCAAAGCTGAAGGCTACACGCCGAATCTCATGAGAGCTGTGACAATAGTGCTGAAGGATGAACTACGTATTAGTAAGAGTGGTAATAAGGAAGAGGTTGTCATACGTACGGGAATGACCGGACTTGGGCTGGTCAAACTGGTACGTACCGATAGTACCTACGAGATCTTTAGCATAACTGAGCCAACCGGCGCGCACTATAACAGCCAGAAGATCTGGCAGCTGTATCTGAATTATTTGACCAATAAGAAGCCCTGGGTCAAGTTGATCGACACGACGTTGCGTAAAGATCCATACGGGCTATATGACTCGCTGCTGATTACTTTCACGGCGGCATTTCTCACCTTCTATGCCGATGGGATTGAAATTACCTCTGCCTCGGGACAGCCAAGTGTGCTCGATGAGAAGCTGCTGAAGGCGTTGATCGACAGCCCGCAAAACTATAACGTACGCCTCCAGCCGCTTACCGAGCCTGAAAAACACTGGCTGCGGGGCGTCGTCACTGGTGGTTTGAAGAAGCCGTTCGACAACAGTGGTAGCCAAGGCAAAACATTGCGTTCGCGCGTTGCGGCTCAGGTCAAAACATGGCTCGCTGGGCTACGCCTACCACTGTTTGCCGAAAAGCTCGACGCAGAACAGTTGTCGATGCTCATGCCCGACGCCGCCGCACCGATTCTTGCTGCGGCACTCATCCTGCTCCAGGGTGCCCGAACTGATGAAGGTATCGCGAGCGCTCTGCTGAATGAGATTCCCGCAGCTTTGCAGGCACCTGAACACAATCAGTGGACCAATGAGAGCGTGGCCGAACTCCTTGCGGCATGGGCAGAAACATGCCATTTTGTCGAGCGCTTGCCGCAAGCTCTGGAACAACACGCAACCCGCACGATTGCAGCCGTTTTTGGTTGTGAAGAGATGCCTGCTGAACGTTACTGGTGGAAGATTTTTGGCTGGCGGCAGAACCGTCAAATTGTGCAGAATCGGGTGGAACACCTAACGAGCTATGCGCGTACGTTTTTTCGGCTGTCCAATCAGACGGATGGCACTATACGCGGATCGCTCTTGGGAGATTTCGCACAGACAATTATCGGAATCAATACCGATTATCAAATGTGGCCGACACTGAGTCATCTCGACCGCTTGGTCAAGGAGGTACAAAAAGCGCGCGACGAGGTCGATACACGCTGGCGTGCCCTCGCAAGTGCTGAGGATGTCTGGCACGACGGTTTGGCTAGCGCGGCGCTTGGTAGGCCCGTGTCGGGCGTGAGCGCCGATGATGCCGCTAAATACTTGTACGAATGGACTTCCGGCGTCACCTGGCCGCATTGCGCGCTCGCACTTCAGCCCGCCGAGCTTCAGCATTTCTACCCCACTCTAGATGAACAAGTCTATGAAGACATCAGCGCCATTCTCAGGCGCACGCAGCATAGTGTCGAAGACTGGAAGCGCGAGCTGAGCGATGCATTGCCCAAACAGTTTGACGTCGAAGGATGGACAAAAGCCGAGGTCGAGCGAGCTGTCGGACGGCTGGGCGTTGCGCTGAAGCACGCCGCGAACCTGGATGCCTTGTTGCGCAAACATATCCTGTCGGAAGTGCTTCAGTCCTTCGCAACCCAGGTAACAGGACCTGTTGCTCCTGCGGAGATTGTGCGCCAATGGCGCGATGCCCACCCGATTCCGGCGGAAAACGATCTTGACGCGAACGCCCGGATTGTTCTCGGCCAAATCGAAAGTAGTTCCGATGCAGAAACGACACTGCTGATCACCTTGTCACGTGCATTGCCGCAGATCGCACAAAGCTATCAGCAATGGCGCGCCTACGCCGATCTTCAGCGGTATCGCGAAACTGTGACAGCTGCCGTGAAAGCGGTCGACAGCTACACGCCACTGACGAATGCCGAACTGCGTTGGCTAACCGGCATTGTGACAGAAGCTTTACGTCGTCCACTTATAAGCCCGCCGCGCGAAAAGAATCGGTTAGTGTTGGCCGTCGGAGCGCACGTTGCCGACTGGCTGGACGGACTGGACCTTCCCGCATTCGCTACAACGCTGACAGCTATGGAGCTACAGGATCTCTTTCCCAACGCTTCGTCTCCGCAGATTGTAGCCATGGTGCAGCTACTCAAGGCGAGTGAGCAACTCCGTGTAGACCCGGCCAAGTTGCTGTTAACCGATCTGCCAACTATTCTCGGTAATGGCGAGGAGAATGACAACTTGAGCGAGCTGGTCGTCGAAACGCTCCTGCCTGCACTTGGCATGGTCTGTACACATCTACAAGAACTGAACGATACAATCACACGACACCTCTTCGACGAAATCGGCACCACCTTTGGTATCAAAGCGCCTGGTGATGGCGCGGGCATGTTGGTGCGCAAGCTGCGCACCTGGCGTCAATCATACGTGCTTTTTGCCTGTGAAACTCTCTCGCCTGACGCAGCGCTCGTTTCAGAGGCACTATCAGCTCCCACTGATGATCCGCTCAAGCTGCTCCTTACCACTTTGCCCGGCAAGTTACGTGAGGTCAGGGCGCCCTATGGCAGCTGGCATTCCTGGGAGGAACGCGCCAAGTATCTTCAGTCACTTACGGCTGCGGCGATAGAGATCGCGCAACGTGGGTGTGTGAGCGACGCCACACCTCACGTCCAGGCTCTTTGGGAAAGCCTGAAATCGCAAATTGCAGGGCTTTCGCGCGACGAGCAGCGCTGGCTGATTAAGGCATTCAGCGAGGAGTTTCGGGCATGATTACGATCATTGCCGACAGACACGCGTATGTCAATCCATCGGCTGATGCATTGGTGGGCACCAAAACTGCCGACTACGTGTCGATCCGCCGCCGTATTCGTGCAGCGTTGGATCAAGACGAGCCGCTGGTCGTTTATACAACTGATCCGGTTCTCCTGGGCTGGCTTAGCGACCTCCAACGCTACCCGGAGCATCGCTTAACGTGGCGTGTCGTTGATCCCGGCGAGGAGTTTACAGGACTATTCGGCGTAGCGCCAACAGAGCCTTTCACGCCGGCACGCATTGCCGCCCTTCAGCTACACGATCTTCCACTGGTGCCAACCGGCGTTGTAGTGCATCCACTGACCTGGATTTTGGGGCACCGGCTTAGCACTGTATGGCAACACGATGACCCTGCCGAAGGACACATTTCACTACTGGCCGAGTGGGCACTTGATCAAACAGCACCGCTGGAAGCCGCAATGATTGCGCTTGCACAGGCCCAGCTCGAACGCTGGTCGGTGCATCAGCCAATCTACCGAACCTTGCATGCCACCAGTTTAGCCGATGATAGCGCAAATCTTCTGGTTCGTTGGGCACTCCAACGTTATGACGCGAGCTGGCGCAACGCACAGCCATGGGGCGAGCTGCCAATACTCGATGGAGAGCCCTCGCCTACTGCACTGCTGACGGCCTTGCGCAGGTGGCGTAAAAGTATTCAAGCCTACTGGAATCGCCAGATAGCTGGCGCATCGACAGACGTCAGCTTCATACAAACTGCACTAGCGCAGATGTCAGGCTTGAGCGAAGCTGAGTTCGCTGCACTTCATACGATGCTGAAACGGTTCCCAGAAGCTCTCGACAATCGACTCCTACAAACAATCAGAAACCGGTTCATGCACCTCCCCAATGCTCAATCGACGCTGCGTAGCCTTGACGAAATGGTTGCTCCGCCCGAACCACCCCTGCCAGATCCTGCATGGCCGGTCGATCACTGGTTGCGTTGGGCGACACAGCAGTACATGCCATATTATGCCTGGGTTATACAGAATGACCATAGACGCGACCATCAACAAGCGTGTGCCTTGCAGTACAGTGATTGGCTCTACACACAGTATCCGTCCTGGCTCAACGATGATCAGTCTCCCTTGCTGCTACGTCAGTACCAAGATATGGACGCGCTGATTGAGGGTGACGACCGGGTTGTTGTCATCTGGCTGATCATCGATGGTATGACGTGGTGGCAAGGCGGTCTCATGCGTGAGATTTGTGAGCGCCATGGACTCCAGCCACAGGCGCAATCACTAGGGATCGCCGTTCTTCCGTCGATCACCAGTGTTTCTAAGCGTGCCCTCGTCACCGGCCAGCCGACGATTGATCTCGCCCAACCGACGATCGCCGAGGCAGCCCGCGTCAAGCTCGCACGAAGCACTATTCCCGCAACGGTTCAGTATAGTCTCCCAACAGCAATCGAGATCCTGCGCCAGGATGATACGATACGGGTTGCGATCGTCCTGTTTAATCTTATCGATGCACTCGCCCATCAGAGTGCTACATTCACCGATAATGCGGGTATTCGTGGCTATCTTGAAGAATTGGCTTCTCAACTGAGCACTGCTCAACAAGTATGCGCGGAACAGGGCCGTCCACTGCATGTTTTGATCGGTAGTGACCACGGGAGCACGCTCTTGCCAAAAGACGCTCCGAGCGTGCCCCTACCAAATATGGTGCGTGAGATTGATGATGTTTGGGAACCAGAGCTCCCTGGCCAGGAAGCCCAGAAACCAGGCACACGCGCTGCGGCAACTGATCTTGATCACATTCCAAGTGTTGACCAACAAGTCTGGTATGTTTTGGATCGGGATCGTTTTCAGCTTGATCGGCACTACTTAGTACCGCGTGGCTACAGCTATATCAAGCGCCGTCCTTCGGGGTGGACGCATGGCGGGCTTACACCAGAAGAGACTATCGTACCATTGCTTCACCTAGCGTCGGAGCGGCCGCGTGTGCTTGCCCTCGAGATCGAATTTCGAGGAACACTGCGTGTCGGGCAGGCAGGTACAATCACGGCAGTGCTGCGAAATCTTAATCCGTTTCCTGTTCAGGAGGTAACGCTGATGGTTTCTGGCACAACTGAGGAAGCTACACTTATGCACATGGGCGCTCTTGAACAGCAAGAGGTCGAGTTGCACTTCGCAACCGTGTCGCAACAAGGCATCGAGCTACCGATCGAGTACGAGGTGCGCTATAATGCTTTCGGCAACCCTCACCACGATGCAGGGCAGGCACAAATCGCGCTCCGGCGGCTCCAAACGGAAAATACATCCTTCGATGACATGTTCAACTAAATGACAGCAATACTTCCCTACGAAGAAAAAGCGCAACGCCTGTTCGGTGAGGTTTGTGTGAACAAAGGCCTTGTGCAGCAGGCGGGCTTTGGAACACGCAGTATCCCGGCCTTTGTGAGCGAGTGGATCATTACGCGTAATACGCCCGAGGGGGTTCTTGATGCCACGGCACAGCAGCGCATCCGCACGTTTCTCAACAAACATCTGCCTACCCGCGACCAAAAAGAGCAACTCAAAGCACAGCTCCAAAATGGCGAGGCGCTGACGATTCTCGATCAGTTTAGCATCACGGTCGATCTGCAAAAGAACGAGAATCGCTTGAATATTCCCTGTCTGGATGAGCGAAAGGCTGGGGTAGAGCGTCATATTATCGAGAACTTCCCGCTGCTGTTAGGAGCAGGCGTGTGGGGCGTCGGCAAGCTTCAGTACTACCCGCCAGATGGTGTTCGCAAGGAAGGGCAAATTTGGATGGTTGACTTCCGGCCGATGCAAAACGCACGCTTGGATCTCGACCTTTACTGTGAGTGTCGGGCTCAGTTTACCCTTGACGAGTGGCGCGATCTCCTGATTGCCAGCATGGGGTACAATCCGGAGGCCTACAACATTACACAGCAGATGCACATGCTCTCGCGCTTGGTACCTCTGGTTCAGGAGCGGGTGAATATGATCGAGCTCGCACCCAAGGGAACGGGCAAATCTTTTGTTTTCCTCAACTTATCGCGCTATGCGCGTTTGGTTTCCGGAGGAAAAGTGACTGCCGCAGCATTGTTTTATAACAACGCTAACCGGCAACCCGGGCTGTTGAGCCATTATGATCTGGTTATTTTTGATGAGGCGCAGTCGATCTCGTTTGATAATCCCGGCGAGATCATTGGTGTCCTTAAAGACTATCTGGAGTCAGGAAGCTTTGCACGTGGCGGTACGCAGAAGATTGAGTCAAGCGCTGGTTTGATGCTGCTGGCAAACATTCCGCTCGATGAGTATCAGCGTCCCCGCCACGCCAACCTATTTGCTGAACTCCCGAATTTCCTTAGCGAAACCGCGTTCATCGATCGCATCCATGGAATCTTGCCAGGCTGGGAACTTCCGCGTATCCAAGAATCGTTTATTGGGCGCGGAATCGGCTTCAAAGCTGACTTTTTTGGCGACGTCTTACACCATCTACGAAGTCGCGCTGGGTATGAACAGATCGTACAACGTTATAACGCGATCACAGGCACGGCAGATCGACGCGATATTATTGCTATCTCGCGGCTCGCGGCAGGCTTCTGTAAACTCCTGTTTCCGCATGGGCAAGTAACGGCAGGCGATTTTGCAGAGTATTGTCTCAAGCCAGCCGTACAGTTACGTCAGCGTGTGCGCGACCAACTAGCATTGCTCGATCCTGAATATACTCGACTGCGTATTGGGTGGGAATAAGACGAGAAGCACGAATTTTCTCGTGCGTGATATTCTGCCATTGGCGACATGTTCTTCTAGCGGGCAAGCTGGAGTTGCTGATCGTCGACCCAAAACGCACCGACTTCACCTTCTTCAACGGCCTGCCCTACCTGCGTGGCTGCAAGGTGATCATCGAGCGCAATGAGGCCCGCGACGCTCTGCTCGAGTTAGTGCGCGTGGAGATGCCCAGGCGACAGGATCTGATCGCCAACCGCAGCATGAAAGTGAAGCTGTTCAACCAGCGATACCCGGACGAGGCGCTGCCGCCGATTGTCGCTTTGATCGACGAATACGCCCTACTCGTCAGCATGATGGACAAGAGGGAGCGCGAGTCGTTCGAGCAGGACCTAATGATCCTCGCGGCCGCCGCGCGCTCGGTGGGCATCCACCTCGTGCTCGCCACCCAGCGCCCCAGCGCCGATATCGTTACTTCCACGCTCAAAGCTAACCTCGACGCGCGGATCGCCTTCCGCGTCGCCTCGAATACGAATTCGCGCGTGGTGCTCGACACCACCGGCGCCGAGAACTTGCTCGGCCGCGGCGATATGCTCTTCCGCCGGCCGAGCGGCGAGATCGTGCGGCTCCAGGCGCCATTTATGGATGAGGAGCAGATGCAAGCCTACCTCGCTGCCCTTGTCAAGGCCGGCACCACACGCTGATCTATTATTCTTAGGAGTTAGGCAGCGGCTGCAGCGCGGGCACCGCGCAGAGCCTATCAACTGATAGGCTCTGCGCGATATACAAACCCCGGCCCGCCGCGATACATCCCGCCATCGACATTCACGCACAGGCCGCCGGCATATACCAGCGGCGCGACGACCCGATCGGCCGGGCAGGCAAGCATATAATTGATCGGCGTGTGTCCATGGATGATCCGGCGACCGCCGAAGTCGGCCAGCACCTGCTCCGCGCGCGTGGCACCATCTGCATCGCTGTCAAAAAACGCCAGGCGCTCGCTGAACTGCTCCAGCAAGCGATCCCAGGCTGCCATATCGTCGCTCTGCAGCAGCGTGCGGATTGACTGGTTGACCGCCGCAATCGTATCGCCATAGCTACTGTAGATTGCCGCGTCGGCATGAATCAGCAGCAGATCGTCGACCAACGCCATGGCTGGCAAGCCGGCGAGCCATGCGATCCGCGCGGGCGTCAGCTGGGCTAGCACCGCCTCGTCGCCGCCGTTGCGCAGCCAATCGTCCCGGAACGTGCCGCCCCAGGCGGTCGGCTGATCGCCGAAACGCTGGGCGGCCAGAATCAGCGGCTCATGATTACCTATCAGCGACGCCACTTGCCCGCCGGCCGCGGCGGCCTCGGCCTGGAGTCGCATCACCAAGTCGACCGCGGCGATAGCGCCGGGGCCGCGATCGAAAAAATCGCCCATGAGCCAGAGCCGCGCCGCGCCGCCAGCCCACGCCAGCTCGCTATCGGCCAGGCCCGCCCCGCGCAGTAGGCCGATCAATTTCTCATATTGGCCGTGAATATCCCCAATAATATACAATGCATCGTTTTTATTCATGGGAACGATTCTTTCTGCAAACCATCGCGCGCTGGCAGTATACCGGCAAATCAATAAATTACCAATCCTACGGCTTTCATGGGTGGCTGATAATCACGGTCCGTGTATCGATTTTTCGCCCACAGGGCGAAAAATCGATACACGAAAAGAAATGAAGTACCATGCTGCCGCAGGCTAAAGAGCTTTCGAATTGCAAAACTCTAACAAAACTCCAACTTCCGACCGTTTGATTGTCGCGCACTGATCGTGTAAAATATACACAGACTATTAAAATACTGATCAAGAGGAAGTCGAGATTATGCCTACCTACGTCTACGCATGTGACTCGTGCGGTGCTCACTTCGAGCAGTTTCAGTCCTTCAAGGACGAACCGTTGCGAACGTGCCCATCGTGTGCCAGTGCTGTGCGGCGGGTATTCCAGCCGGTGGGCATCGTCTTCAAGGGCTCGGGGTGGTATATCACCGACAGCCGTAAGACTAGCAGCGCAGCCGTGGCCAGCGATGATTCCAGCGCTAAGACCGATAAGCCAACGACCACTGATGCGCCGGCGAAGAGCGAGCCGGCTAGCGAGACCAAGAGCACGAGTGAAAGCAAACCTGCTGCCGTCTAGCCATACGTTTCGATCCACCTCAACACATACCTCCCTGCCACCTCGGCGCAGCGGGGGCAAGGGGTTTGCGTGCATCTGTCGCTAGGGGCGTCGTCGCCGTGCCGATGACGTCCCTGATTCTTGCACACCCCTTTGCATTCACCGCTACCGGATGTCACGGGAGGTTTTCTCATGTCTCTGCAAATCCAACTGCAGTTCTTGCGCGACGATGTGCGCGCGATCTTTCGCAATGACCCTGCCGCGCGCAACCTGGCCGAGGTGCTGCTGTATCCCGGCTTGCACGCAGTTACGCTTCACCGGCTTTCACACGCCCTGTGGGCGCGCCATATTCCATTCATACCACGGCTGATCTCGCAGATTGGCCGATTCCTCACCGGTATCGAGATCCATCCCGGCGCGACGATCGGCCGGGGTTTCTTCATCGACCACGGCATGGGTGTGGTGATCGGCGAGACGAGCGAGATCGGCGATTGGGTCACGCTGTACCAAGGCGTGACGCTCGGCGGCACCGGCAAGCAAGCTGGCAAGCGCCATCCAACGCTCGAGGACGATGTGACTGTCGGCGTCAGCGCGGTGGTGCTCGGAGCGATCACGATCGGTCAGGGCGCCAAGGTTGGCGGCGGCGCCGTCGTCGTTAAAGATGTACCGCCACATTCAACCGCCGTCGGCGTGCCGGCGCGCATCGTCGCTACGCGCGACCCGGCGACCGGCGCCTTGCGCCGCGTCGAGGATCTGCCCGACCCTGAAGGGCAGATGCTGCGCGGCCTACGCATGAAGGTGCTCGAACTCGAAGGGCGCCTCAGCGAGGTTGAAGTCACGACGAATAATCACCATCTTGAGCATCACCTGGCTTTCGACGCGCTGCCGGATCAGTTATGGGCGGCGCTCGGCGAGAACGGCACGCATGACGAAGAGTTCACCTTGGGGGCGGGAATATGAATCGAAGTCAGGAGACAGGAGCCAGGAGTCAGAATATGTTTCGTTTATTCTGACTCCTGACTCCTGTCTCCTGACTCCTCACCTTTAAGGAATTACAATGACTATCCAGATCTACAACACCCTATCCCGCAAGAAAGAACCGCTCAAGACCGTTGAGCCAGGCGTAGTCAAAATGTATGTCTGCGGCGTGACGGTCTACGACCAGGCTCATATCGGCCACGCGATGTCGGCGCTGGTATTCGACGTGATCAGGCGCTACCTCGAGTACCGCGGCTACGTGGTGCAGCACGTCGTCAACTTCACCGATGTGGACGATAAAATCATCAATCGAGCCAACGCGCTTGGCCGCGATCCCAAAGAGTTGGCCGAGTCGTACGTGGCCGAGTTCATGGAAGAGCTGAAAGCGCTGAACGTTCTACCGGCCAGCGCTTACCCGCGCGCGACCGAGACAATGGACGAAATTAAGCAGTTCATCGCGCATCTGATCGACGACGGCCACGCCTACGAGGCCGGCGGCGACGTGTACTTCAGCGTGCCATCCGACCCCGAGTATGGCAAGCTTTCCGGCCGCAACCTGCAAGATATGCTGGCCGGCACGCGCTTCGAGGTCGATGAGCGCAAGCGGCACCCCGCCGACTTCGCGCTGTGGAAGGCCGCCAAGCCCGGCGAGCCGTTTTGGCCCAGCCCATGGAGCGATGGCCGGCCTGGCTGGCATATCGAGTGCTCGGCCATGAACCTGAAGTACCTTGGCGCGCAGATCGATATTCATGGCGGCGGCAATGATCTGGTGTTTCCACACCACGAGAATGAGATCGCCCAGACCGAAAGCCTCACCGGCGAGCCGTTCGCGCGCTTCTGGGTGCACAACGGGATGCTCCAGATTCACACCCGCGCCGAGGACGGCAGTATCAAAGTCGAGAAGATGTCGAAGTCGCTCGGTAATGTCGTGAGCATCCGCGAGTTCCTGCGCGAGCACGAGGCCGATCTGCTGCGGTTAATCGTTCTTTCGAGCTACTATCGCAGCCCGCTGCTCTACGGCGCCGAGATCGTCGCCGATCAGCAGCGCAAGCTCGATCGGCTGCGCAGCGCGCTCGAGCCGGCAAACGGCGACATCGCCAGCGGCGCAGCGGTCGATCAGCTTACGGCAGTGCTCGAAAATACCCGCGCGCGCTTCGCCGAGTCGATGGACGACGACTTCAATATGTCGGGGGCGTTGGCGGCGCTGTTCGAGCTGGTGCGCGCAATCAACACCGCCCGCGATGCCGGCGCCGCCGGCGCGCCCTTCACGGCCGCCCAGGCGGCGCTGCGCCAGCTGGCCGGCGTGCTGGGCCTCGAACTCGAGGCGCCGCGCACGGCGGCCCAAGAGGCCGCGCCGTTCATCGAGCTGCTGATCGAGCTGCGCGCCGAGCTGCGCAAGGCCAAGCAGTACGCCCTCGCCGATCTGGTGCGCACGCGCCTGGCAGCGCTCGATATCACACTCGAGGATGGCCCGCAAGGCACGCGTTGGAAGACCAAATAAGAATTCAGGGGTCAGGAGTCAGAATAGCAGATTATTCTGACTCCTGACTCCTGACTCCTGACTCCTGGAGTATCATGACTTGGCTTGAACTATCGGTCGACGTCGAGCCCGAGGCGGTCGAGTCGATCAGCGAGCTGCTGGGGCAGCATGGCTATAATGGCGGCGTGGTGATCGATCAGCCGATTATCAGCGGCGCCGATGGGCCCGAGTATACGTTCGACACCAGCCAGCCGGTCACGCTGCGCACCTACATTCCGCTCGACGAGCACGCCGAGGAGACGCGCCAGCGAATCGAGCAGGCGCTCTGGCATTTCGGCCAGATGCGCGCGGTCGGGCCGCTGAGCGTGCGCCCGCTCGAGGAAGAAGATTGGGCCAACGCCTGGAAGCAACACTATAGCATCCAGCGCATTGGCGCACGCACGGTAATCGTGCCATCCTGGCTGGAATACACGCCGGGCCCCGACGACATCGTGCTGAAGCTTGACCCCGGCATGGCTTTCGGCACCGGCCTGCATCCGACCACCCAATTGTGTGTTGGCTTCATCGAGCAGTATGTTCGGCCCGGTATGGCCATGATCGATCTCGGCTGCGGCTCGGGCATCCTGGCGATCGCGGCCGCCAAGCTGGGCGCCACGGTACTGGCGCTCGATACTGACCCGATCGCCGTGACAGCCACACGCGAGAATGTCGCGCGGAACGGCGAAACCGCGCGGATCACCGCCGCCGAGGGCAGCATCGGCGCCGGCGTGGCAATGGGGCACTGGCTCTATGGAACGATGAAGGATGAAGGCAGAATGATGAACGAACACGACGACTCAGTTCATCCTTCATCGTTCATCCTTCATCCTTGCGACCTGATCGTCGCCAACATCATCGCTCGCGTGCTGGCGGCGCTGGCGCACGACATGGTCGCCTGCTTGAAGCCCGATGGCATCCTGATCGCCTCGGGAATCATCGCCGAACGCGAGCGCGAGGTTGCCGAAGCATTCGCGGCCGCCGGGCTCGCGCCGCTTGAGCGTAAACAAGAAGGTGATTGGGTCGCGCTAGTGTACCGCCGCATCGCGCAAAATCAATAAGAAAAAGCACAAATAGATTATCGCCAACACGGCGCAAAAAGGGGTACAATTGTTTCTTGATTAACCTCCCAAACTGTAACGCAGATCGCCGATGTTTATAGCGTTGTGAGTAGCCATCATGCCCAAACGCTCCCGCGCTTCGCAGCGCCAGACAACCACCAGCAATACCTATCGTTTCTTCGTGGAAACCGGCACCATCCATGGGCGCGACGTGCTGATTGAAGACGGCGAGCTGTCGCATCAGATCCTCACCGTCCTGCGGCTGCGCGCTGGCGAGCACGTGGTGATGCTCGATAACTGCGGTTGGCAATATGTCGTCGCGCTCGCCGAGATCGAGCGCGGGCGTGTGACTGGCCGAATCGAGCGTAAAGAGCTGGCCGGCGGCGAGCCGCGAACGAAGATCACACTCTACGCCGCGTTGATGCGGCCCGAGCGTTTCGAGTGGATCTTGCAGAAAGGCACTGAGCTGGGCGTCTCGGCCTTCGTGCCGTTGATCTGCGAGCGCAGCACAATCGCCGACGCCGACGCGCTGAGCGAGCATAGGCAGGAACGCTGGCGCCGGATCATCCGCGAGGCCGCCGAGCAGTCGCGCCGCGGCAAGCTGCCGCGCTTAGCGCCGGCGGTACTCTTCCCGGCAGCCTGCGATCAGGCTGCACAACGCGGCACAGCCCTACTGCTATGGGAAGGCTCGGGTGTCCCTTCTCTCCGCAAGATACTCCGCGAGCCGGATACAGCCGTCGCCCCGCAGGAAACGAAGATCGAGGATCGAGGATCGAAGATTGAGGATCGAGACGTCCATCCTCGATCTTCGATCCTCGATCCTCCATCCTCAGGGCATCCCTTCTCCGTGGCCCTCTTCAGCGGCCCTGAGGGCGGCTTCAGCGCCGGTGAGTTTGCGACTGCACTCCGGTACGGTATGATAGCTGTGACGTTGGGCCCGCGCACACTGCGTGCCGAAACCGCGCCACTCGTCGCCACATCGGCGATCCTTTACGAAATGGGCGACCTTGAATAGCCTGGCAAAATGACACGATGACGGGGTGATACGATCATTATTCCAATTCACCCTGCCACCTTGTCAGCTTGTCATCGTGTCACAACTCGGGGGCAATGTATGACTACAATACTGCTGATCCTCAAACGCGGCATTATCGCCGGTATTCTGCTGTGCGTCGGGTTTCTCGCCGGCTGGTTCAGCGCGATCGTGCTCGGCGGGCGCATCCCGCTCGACGGCGATATCGCGGCGGCGCTTGGGCCCGGCCGCGGCGCAAACCAGGCCACGCCCCAGCAGCTCCGCACACAGTTCTCGGTCTTCTGGGAAGTCTGGAACCTGGTCGACGGCGAGTTCTACCACCGCACACCACTCGATCAGCAGCGAATGATTCAGGGCGCGATCAAAGGCATGCTCGATTCGCTTGGCGACCAGTATACGGTCTATCAGGAGCCCGAGCTGGCCTCGCAGACTCAGGAGCATATGCAGGGCAAACTAGGCGGCATCGGCACATATCTGCGGATCACCGATGGCAAGGCATATCTCTGGAAGCCAGTTAAAAACGCGCCCGCCGCATTGGCCGGGTTGCGCCAGGACGACGAAATTGTCAAGATCGACGACCAAGATGTTGCGACGCTGATCGCTGGCCTGGATATTAACCAGGCGGCTGTCAAGGTCGCATCCAAGCTGCGCGGCGAGCCGGGCACTAGCGTCAGGCTGACGCTGCGCCGTAGGCCGAACGGCGCACCTTTTGCTATTATGCTCACGCGCGCCGACATCGTCATCCCCAGCGTCGAGGGTCAGATGCTCGACAACGGACTGGCCTATATTCGCATCAGCGAGTTTAAAGCGAATACCACCACTGAGTTCGACACGACCATGCGCGAGTTGCTGCCCAAGCAGCCCAAGGGCATTGTGCTCGACCTGCGCAATAATCCTGGCGGCTTTCTGCTGAACGCCCAGGAAGTGCTCGGCCGATTTTACAACGGCGTGGCGCTGTACGAAGATAAAAATAATCAGGACCTGGAAGAGTTGTGGACCAAGACCGGGTCGAGTGATACGCGCGCCTTTGATACGCCGATGGTAGTATTGGTCAACAACGGCTCGGCCAGCGCCAGCGAGATCGTCGCCGGCGCGCTGCGCGAAAAGCGGCCGAATACCTTCTTATTGGGCGAAACAACCTACGGCAAGGGCTCGGTGCAGAATATTCACGGCCTCAGCGACGGCAGCAGCGCCCGCATCACAATCGCACACTGGCTCACGCCAGATAAAACCGAGATTCACAAGATCGGCATTACACCACAGTATGTCGTGCCATATACCGAAGACGCCGCCAGCACCGTACCATGTGTCGCCGATCATCGCCCAGCCGAAGGCCAGGTGATGTGCGCCGACTCGCAGCTGGCCTGGGCGATCAAGCTCCTCGTGAGCGGCCAGGCGCCGCCGCTGGTCACACCAACACCGGCACCGTAACAGGTTGCGAGCCGTCCTCCTTCCTGGCTCCTGCCGACTGCTTACTGACATAAGAAACCGGAGCAACGCTTGGAACACCCGATCATCATCGTCGGCGGCGGATTGGGCGGGTTATCGGCGGCGATTCACCTGGCGGCGCAGGGGCGGCGCGTGGTGGTGTTCGAGAAGAACGCACGCCTTGGCGGTAAACTCGATATCATCGTTGAAAATGGCTATACCTTCGACACCGGTCCCTCGCTGCTGACAATGCCCTGGGTGCTGCGTGAGCTGTTCGCGGCTGCCGGCGCACGCCTGGAAGACGAGCTGGATCTGGTCGCGGTCGAGCCAACCTGCCGCTACACTTGGCCCGACGGCACACGCTTCGACGCATCCCAGACGCTGCCCCTGCTGATCGACCAGATCCGCCATCTCGACCCACGCGACGTCGATGGATTCCTGCGTTTCTTGGCTTACAGCTCACGAATCTATCATGCTGTCGCCGGCCCATTCCTACTGCACCCCTTCGTCGGGCTGCGCGGGCTGATCACACCGGCGCTGGCGCGCGGCGCGAGGAACATCGACCCACTGCGCACCGTCGATCAAGCTGTGCGCTCGTTCTTCACCAGCCCATACCTGCGCCAGGTATTCAATCGCTACGCAACCTACAACGGTTCCTCGCCCTATCGCGCGCCGGCAACATTCAATCTGATCGCGTACGTCGAGTTCATCGAGGGCGGCTGGTACATTCGCGGCGGCATGTATATGCTTGCACGGGCGCTTGAGCGGCTCGCACGCAAGCTTGGCGTCGAGATCTACACCAGCACGCCGGTCGAGCAGATCGTGCTGCGCGATGGCGCGGCGCGCGGCGTGGCGCTTGCCGGCGGCGAACAGCTGGCCGCGGCGGTGGTGGTCAACGCCGATCCGCGCTACACCTATGAGCGTCTGTTACCCACACAGCGGCGCACCGCCGGACGGTTGGCGCGGCTCGAACCGTCGTGCAGCGGGTTCATCCTGCTCCTGGGCGTCGATCGGATCTATCCCGATCTGGCGCATCACAATATCTTTTTCTCTGCCGACTATCCAAGCGAGTTCGCGGCGATCTTCGGCAAGCGCGTGCCGGCGCCCGACCCGACGGTGTATGTCTGCGCCACCTCGCTCAGCGACAGAGGCCACGCGCCGGCTGGGCATACCAATATGTTTGTGCTCGTCAATGCGCCAGCGCTGGGGCCGCGTGTGAATTGGGCGCGCGAGGCCAGCGGCTATCGCGATACTGTGGTGCGCAAGCTGGAGCGAATGGGTCTCAATCGACTGAGCCAGCATATCGACTACGAGCGCATCATCGCCCCCGACGACTTGCAGGCGCGCTACAATGCCCCCGGCGGCGCGATCTATGGGCTGGCTTCCAACCAGCCCTGGACGGCCTTCCTGCGCCCGCCGCTGCGCGCCCGCGACCTGCGCCGGCTGTACTTTGTCGGCGGCGGCACGCATCCTGGCGGCGGAATCCCGCTGGTGCTGCTTTCGGGCCGCGCCGTCGCGGAGCAAGTGATCGCCGACGGTTAAAGTACTGGTGGAGTTGCTACCACGGCTGATCGCACCTGTTTTATTCTCTTTTCACTACGCTATATAGTATGCTCAAAATTCATGCCACTCTGACGGCGCATGCGACCCGTTAGTTTAGATTTTTTGACAATCTAATCGTTAATTTTCGATAAAGGAGCGCTTGACTCGTTCCGCATCACAGTGCTATCATGCCTGCGAAGCCTCAAGAGAACATCGCACAACAACCTGTACCTAAACAGCCAAACAATGACCTTGAAGTAGACCAGCGGCGCACCCCCATAGGTGTCAAGATGACGGGGGCCGACCGTACGTCAGAAGAAATGGCGACAATCTCAAGGGAGACCGCTAGGGAGGCTGACAAGCAAGCGCCGGGTTGCTGATGGAGCAACTGGATGCTGTGTGAGTCGAAACAGGGTTCTTCACGGCAAAGTTCTCGCTGTGGAAGCTGTATGCTGGTAGCCACAGAGAAAGAGAGCGATGTCTAAGCGTAAAAGCTGGCACAGCAGCATGCTGAATGTCGGGCGACGCGCAGACAGCTGAGAAGTAGGGCGGCTGATAGCACTACGGGCGCGCGATGTTCTCCTGGGGCGTCGCTATGTCCGGCACCATTGGCACGACGTTATGAAACACCGGCGAGTCGACAACCCACACGGTTGACCAGGAAGCCCGCACCCTTCACGGGCGCGAGCAGGTCACGTCATGCGCCAGCCGCCATCAACCGCCAGCGTCTGCCCGGTGATATAGGCGGCCAACGGCGAGGCGAGAAACACCACCGCCGCCGCAACCTCTTCCGGCTTGCCGACACGACGCAACGCGATCACTCGCTCGCCCCAAGCCCGCTCCTCCGGCGAGATCGTGCTCAGCATCTCAGTTTCGACCAAGCCGGGCGCCACCGCATTGACGGTAATCTCCCACGCCGCCGTCTCGCGGGCGAGCGCCCGCGTCAAGCCAAGCACTCCGCCGGTGGCCGCCGAATAATCGGCCTGGCCCGGCCCACCGCCGACCCCGTGCAGCGCGGCCACATTCACGATTCGCCCATAGCGCCGCCGCATCATCGGCCGCAGCACTGCCTTGCAGGTATGGTAGATGCCGTCGAGGTTGGTTGCCAACATCGCGTGCCACTGCTCGACACCCAATTCGGCGAATGGCGCATGCGCCGCTAACCCGGCGCAATTCACCAGGATGTCGATCTGTTCCCAACGCGCGAGGGTCGCCGCGACCAGCGCATCGACCGACTCGCGCATCCGCACGTCGACCTGCTGCGCGACAACGTCGCCAACCGCACCCGCGCAACCAGCCACCGTCGCCGCCGCATCAGCATCGCGCTGCAGATACCCTACGGCAACGCGCGCCCCACGCGCGGCGAGCATCTGCACGATTGCACGCCCAATCCCGCGCGAGCCGCCGGTGACGATCGCGACTTGTCCAGTGAAATCCATCGTCCGTGGTCCGTAGTCCATTGTTTGTAGTTCGGGGCTAGGGGATGGCCAAGTCAAACGACTGACCACCAACCACGGACTACTGGCTCAGAAATGTTTGTAAACTAGCGACATCGCCGACGTTGATCAGCCGGGCGCTCGGCGCAATTCGCTTGATCAGGCCGGTCAGTACCGAGCCGGGGCCAATCTCGACGAACATATCGACGCCATCGGCGGCCATGCGCTGCACCGACGTGATCCAACGGACCGGGGCAGTGACCTGGGCCACGAGTTCGCCGCGAATCGCATCGGCGGCGCTGACAGGCGCGGCAGTCACATTCGCAATCACTGGCACCCGTGCATCGGTCACTGCTGATTCGGCGATTGCGCCTGCGAGTTCCTGGGCGGCGGCACGCATCAACGGCGAATGGAATGCGGCGCTGACTTTCAAGTGCAGCGCGCGCTTGGCGCCGCGGGCCTTAGCCAACTCGCAGGCGCGCTCAACCGCTTCGCTCGCGCCGCTAATCACGAGCTGGCCAGGTGAATTATAGTTCGCGATCACCACCGGCGCGCCCGGCGCCGACGCTTCGCCACAGATCGCTTCGAGCAGCGCCTCGCCCAGCCCTATGATTGCTGCCATAGCGCCCTGGTTGGCAGCTGCCATCAACTCGCCCCGCCGCCGCACCAGCCGCAGCGCAGTTGCAAAATCGAGCGCGCCCGCCGCCACCAGCGCCGAATACTCGCCCAGGCTGTGCCCGGCGACGAAAGAGACAGGAGATAAGAGAGGAGAGACGAGAGACGAGAGATCTTTCATCTCCTGTCTCCTGTCCCCCCGTCCTTCCGCGAGCGTCGCCAGCAGCGCTGTGCTGGTTGTCAGCAGTGCCGGCTGAGCATTCTCAGTGGCAGTCAAGCTGGCCTCCGGGCCCTCGAAACACAACCGGGTAATCGGAAACCCGAGCGTCGCATCGGCCTGATCGAACACCGCCCGCGCCGCTACCGAGGCATCGTACAGATCGTGGCCCATCCCGACATGCTGGGCGCCCTGGCCGGGGAAGACAAAAGCTATAGTCACTTCTATTCTCTTGAACAGGATCGAGGATAGAGAATAGAGGATAGAAGATACCATTCTTCGCTATCCTCTATCTTCTATCCTCGATCCTCGATCTTCTAGGGGCGGCCCCAGCGAATCACCGACGACGCCCAGGTGAGCCCGCCGCCGAAGGCGGTCAGCAGCAGATAGTCGCCATTGCTGACCCGGCCTTGGGCCACCGCCTCGGCCAATGCGATCGGAATGGTCGCCGCCGACGTATTGCCATAGCGGTCGAGGTTGACGAACACACGTTCCATCGGCATATCCAAACGCTTCGCTGTCGCTTCGATGATGCGCAGATTGGCCTGATGCGGCAACACCAGCGCGATATCGTCTTTCGTCAGCCCAGCCTCGGCGATCGCCTGCACCGACGAGTCGCCCATGCCGCGCACCGCCAGCTTAAAGATCTCACGGCCGTTCATATAGACATACTGGCGGCCCTGTTCGAGCAGTTCGGCCGTCGCAGGCATGCGCGTACCCCCGGCGTCGACCGCCATCAGATCTTCGTCTTTGCCCGAGGCGCCCAGCACACTGGAAAGCTGGCCGTAACGCTCCTCGCTCGGCTGCAGCACCACCGCGCCCGCGCCATCGCCAAATAACACGCAGGTATTGCGATCGTTCCAGTTGATATAATGCGTGAAGATATCGGCGGCGATAAACAGCACATTCCGCGCGGCGCCGCTACGAATCATGCTGGTAGCCACGCTCAAGCCATACACGAAGCCGCTGCAAGCCGCCACGACATCAAACGCCGCAGCGCGCGGGATGCCCAGATTCGCCTGGACGGTACATGCAGTCGCCGGAAACGGCCGGTCGGGCGTGCACGTCGCCAGAATAATGAGGTCGATCTCAGTCGGCGCCAGCCCGGCCTGTTCAAGCGCGCGCCGGCCGGCTTCGGTCGACAGGGTTGAAGTGCTCTCGCCTGGCCCAACAACCCGGCGCTCGCGAATACCGGTACGCGTTTGAATCCACTCGTCGGAGGTATTGACAACCCGCTCAAGGTCGGCGTTCGTCAGTACCCGTTCGGGAACCGCCATGCCCCAACCGGTAATTGCAGCATACGTGGCCATAAATTATTCACCTAGAAAACAAATGAAGGATGCGAGCCGTGGAAGCATTCCCACAAGCTCCATCCTTCACGAGGCGAGGCTTTCAGCCTCATGCTATTCGCTCTCCGACTGGCTGCTTTGCTCGATCACCTGGCGACCACGGTAGCTCCCACAGCTTTTGCAGACGCGATGCGCGCGCATGAGTTGGGTGCACTGCGGGCACACCACCAGCGTCGGCGCGTCCAGGCGCTGGTGCTGGCGGCGATTGCCACGGCGGTGGCGCGAAACTTTCGTCTTTGGTACGGCGCCCATTATGTAATTCTCGATCCTTTCCTTTTTATTCCTTCAGCAGGTTCTTTAGAACCGCAAAACGGTCATCGTCCTCCTCGGTCTTGCAACCACAATCGCCAGTGTTCAGGTCGGCGCCGCAGACCGGGCAGAGTCCTTTACAATCCGGCCTACACAGTGGCTGCATCGGCAGTTCCAGCAGCGCATACTCGCGCAGTGCCTCACCCAGGTCGACAAGATGACTTTCATTGATGTAAAATGGATCTTCCTCGGGGGGCGCGGGCAACGGCACGCCGGTGTTGACTTCGATCTTCGAATGAAACTCATCGCGAAAATGAAGATCAATCTGCTGTTGCGAGGGGTTAAGACAGCGGATACATGGCATCTCGACGACCCCATGGGCGTCGACATCTACCAGCACACCGGTTTGGGTGCGCGTGAAGCGCACTTTACCGTCGAGCTGTCGCAATGTCGTCTCATCGTCCAGGAGCAAGGCATCTTCGGCGAATGTATAATTTCGCCGCGCCCCAACGTCTTCACGGAGCAACTGTGCGACATTGAACTTCAAATCAGTCATTGGTTTGTGTATGTGCATAAGTGGACGCTCCTGAGAGCTCACAGAAGCTGCATTATAGGCCAGCCGCGCTGCGCTGTCAAGCCGCAAACGCCAATCCAGCCGCCCGATTCAACGCAAAGAAGCAAAGCAGCAGAGCCGCAAAGCGTTATATAGTTTGCAACGCCTTTGTGTTCTCCGCGTCACCCAAAGGGTACCCGGCGCCTCTGCGTTATTATCTCAGCGTCCAGCGTCTTTGGTCGGCTGCAGCTCGCGCAGGCCATTCTGCACGCTCGCTGTCAGGCGCACCAGGCGCTGCTCAAGCTCTTCCAGCACCTGGCGCGCGTACTGATCGGCGCCTTCGCGCACTCCAGCGGCATCACGCTCGGCCAACTCAAGCAGGCGCGCGCGCTCGGCTTCAACCGCGGCGAGCAAGCCTTGCTCTTCCATCGCCTGCCGCACCTGCGCCTGCGCATCGCCGATCAGGCGCTCTTGCTCGGCGATCACACGTCGCGCCTGCTTGAGTTCCTCGGGCACCGCCACCCGCATGCGATCAATAATATCGAGGATGCGCTCTTCGTCGACCAGCAGCCGCCCGCCAAAAAACACCCGGCGACCTTCGGCCAGCACATCTTCGAGTTCGTCGATCAACTGATCCAGCTCGATAGCCGATCACCCCCTATCAGTAGTCAGTAGCAATGATGCTCAATGAAGTGCATCGGTACTGATATCTGAAATCTGACATCTGACATCTACTCTTGGCCATAGGCCCGTTTCAGCGCCGTGACGACGTGTGGCGGCACCAGCCATGAGACATCGCCGCCGAGTGAGGCGAGCTCGCGCACCGTGCTGGAGCTGAAAAACGTATACTGATGGCCGGCCATAAACAGCACGACGTCGATCTCCGGCGCCAGCTTATTGTTGATCTGCGCCATCTGAAATTCGTGATCGAAATCGCGGGGGTCGCGCAGGCCGCGCACGATCACCGACGCACCAATCTCGCGCACATAGTCGACGGTCAGCGCCGAGTAAGTATCGACCTTCACACGCGGCAGATCGCGTATGGCTTCTTTCACCATGGCGATCCGTTCCTGGGTGTTGAATAACAAGTTTTTATTTGGCCGATCGAACACTGCCAGAACCACAGTATCAAACAGCCGCGCCGCCCGCGTCACGATATCGAGATGTCCATTGGTGATCGGGTCGAAGCTGCCAGGATAGACGGCAATCGTCACGACGCGCTCCTTTGCCAAGTTACAAGCGGAGCGATGCCCTGCTCACAGCCCGGCAGCCGCTTGCTCGTCGTTCATTATTGATTCATTGGCTACTTCATAGATCGAAAAGCAGGAGTCACCCAGACGGCGGAATTTGCGGCGACTGATGAGGTCGTACCGATCGGCCAGTGGAACGCGCGGCGAATGCCCGACTATAAACAGCCCTTCGTCGGCAAGCAGCCCGGATGCGCTCACAGCGCGGATCATATCTTCGATCGCGGGATCAGCGTAGGGCGGATCCATCAGGATTATATCATATTTTTCCTGCGGATGCACCGTCGCCAGATATCGCCCAACCGGCATCTGATGCACGCGCGCGCGCGCCGAGAAGTGAGTGTGCTCGAGGTTCTCGCGGATGATTGTGCAGACATGAGCGCGCATCTCGACAAAATCGGCCCACGCCGCCCCGCGCGAGAGGCATTCGATCCCTAGCGAGCCGGTGCCGGCGTAGAGATCGAGCACGCGCCCACGAATTGGGCCATAGCCCTCGAGCACCGAAAACAGCGCCTCTTTAACCCGATCGAGCATCGGCCGGGTGGTCATGCCTTTGGGCGCTTTCAGGCGGTGACCTTTCGCCGAGCCGGTGATTACCCGCATCTTCTGCTCAATTCCTCGATACTTACAGGAGTTACGCGCTAGACGCGAACGTTGGACCACCACGGATTAAAAATCTCTCGTATCGAATGTTTTTTCGTTCTGCGAACGAAAAAACGTTCGATACGAAGAACAAAAATCCGTGTTTTGCAAGTGACTGCATAAGTCCTGGATTCCTAAGAATAGAAGATCGAAGATTGAAGATGGATGTCTATCCTCAATCTTCGATCTTCTATCCTCGATCTTCTATCTTCGACCGCAGCGCTGTTTCGATTACGCCGAGCGCCGCCTGTACAGTGCGCCCGTCGATATCTTTCTCAGGGTTCACAGCGGTGACCGACATTGCGGCGACGTTGCCCAAACCAATCGCCTGGCGCACGATTGCCTGGAGCTGCGCCAGACTGCGGCCGCGCGCGGCGGGATAGTTGACCCCTGGCGCCTCGACCGGGTCGAGAATATCAACGTCGACATGGAGATACAGCTGTGCTAGCGACCCAACCGCTTGCAGCGCGCGATCAAGCTCTGGTGCGTCGCCAGCGCGGGCATTTCGCACCAACACGACCGACGAACCGGCCAGCGCGCGCTCTTCTAGTGGGTCGAGATCACGGGCGCCCACTAACACGACATTCCGTTCGGCAATCGGCGCCAGCCGGCATGCTTCGCGCAACGCATCCAGTCCACGCCCAACCGCAGCGGCGAGCGGCATCCCACCCAGGTAGCCGCTGATCGTCGTCTCGGCGGTGTTGAAGTCGCCGTGCGCGTCGAGCCAGATAATGCCGGTGTGCGCCGCGTCGCCCAGGCCGCCCAGCACGCCCAGCGCGACCAGACAATCGCCGCCGAGAATCAACGGGAAACGCGCATCCGCGCGCACTCGCGCTACCGCATCGCCAAGCGCGGCCAGCAGCCGACCCAGCCGCGCCTCACGCGGTTCGTCCGAGGCCGGGATTGTGACGATCTCGACCTGCAGCGCATGGCCCAGAGCCGCGAGGCGAGAGCGAAGGCCGGCCGCGAGCAGCGCATGTGGCGCAGCGCCCATGCCAACTTGGTGCTGATCGAGGCTGTATGGCACGCCAAGGATTGTGATATTCACCGTGCCCCCGCAATATCGTCGAGCGCGGCCGCGAACGCCGCCACGGTCGTGTCGACATCGGCGTCGCTATGAGCCGCGGAAAGAAAGCCGCTCCGCCCGCGCATCAGGTCGACGCCGTGGTTATTCAGGCTCAGCCTCAGTAGGCGCAGCAGCTTCGCGTCGCCACCAGTCTTCAGTTCGGCAAACGGCGTATGTGGCGCCAACTCACCGGGCGGGAAATCAATACTGCTGCTAACCACAAGATGAAAGATCGACGCGTCGCCGTAGACCGCCCAGCCAGATAGTTCACGCTGGCGCAGCTGATCATTCATCCCGGCGATGAGCCGCTGGCACGCCGCGGTCGCGCGCACGCCCGGCGCGCCCGACGCAATCTGCTCGAGCATCGCCACGCCAGCGGCGGCCGAGAGCGGATTCGCATTAAACGTACCATTGTGGCGTATTTTCTGCTCGCGGTTCCAGGCTGAATCACCAAACGCGAGGTGCCGCATAATATCGGCGCGCCCGCCAACCGCGCCGCCGGGCAGGCCCCCGGCCAGCACCTTAGCCAAAGCGGTGAGGTCGGCCGCGACACCAGAGCGCTCTTGCACCCCACCAGGCGCGACGCGAAAGCCAGTCACAACCTCATCAAAAATCAACACCACGCCGCGGGCCATGGTCAGCCGGCGCAGCTTATGCAGCAGCGCATCCGGCAGCGGCATCGCCCCATACGACGCTCCTGTCGGCTCCAGAATGACCGCCGCGATATCGCTGCGCCCTGCGAGCGTCGCCTCCAGCATCGCGAGGTCGGCCGGCAGCACGATCGTCGCTTCCAGCAGGCCGCCATAGACGCCTGGTGGGCTGCCCGCGTCGGCGGCATCGCGCGCCAGCAAATCGTGCCAGCCGTGGTAATGCCCCGCCAGCCGCACCACCGTCGGGCGGTGAGTGTAGGCGCGCGCCAGGCGCAGCGCTAACAGCGTCGCTTCAGTGCCCGAGGCGGTGAATCGCAAGCGCTCGATGCTCGGAAAGAGCTTTTTGACCAACTCGGCCCAGCGTAATTCTAGCTCGTGCTCGGCGCCATAATGTGTGCCGCGCGCGATCTGCTCAGTCACTGCCGCGACAATCGCCGGATGCGCGTGGCCCAACATCAACGCGCCATGCCCAGTCCAATAGTCGATCAGCCGATTGCCGTCGACATCCCACTTATACGCGCCAGCGCTGCGTTCGATATACAACGGAAACGGGTCGACGTAGCGGCCGTCGTGGGTCACTCCGCTTGGAAACGCGTTGGACGCCTGATCATAGCGCGCGGCCGAGCCAGGGTGTAGATCGCGGTACGCTTCTTCAATCGTCATAGCATAAACCTTGAGACCATTTTCAGGCGCCTGTCAGCGTGGGGTCAGATCGCTGGTGCGCCATTTTTCCTCTAAAGTTCCGTTGATATCAGCAAGGCGCGATTACATCCCATATTCAAGCCGGCGGATCAATGCGACAGGCAGGTTCGCCTCGCGCATCTGATGCTGAGTTTGTGCGATATCGTATTCAATTCGCTTAAATTGAAAGGTGTTCGCTTCGGTATCCAGGATAGCATAGGCGGCACGCGGATCTTGGTTGCGCGGCTGGCCAACGCTCCCAGGATTGAGCAGATAGCGATATCCTTCGGCCAGATCCAGCATCAGATCGGCATCAGCCAACATCGGCTCATCGCAATGGCCGTCGGGGTGTTGCCGAAAGATCAACGGAACATGTGAGTGGCCGATCAAGCAAACCTGATGCTCGAACAGCTCGAAATTATCTTCAGCTTGTTGGCGCGACAGCAAATATTCCCAAACCGGCTCGCGCGGGCTGCCATGGGCTACCAGGAAACGCTCGTCGACCTCGCGCATCGGCGGCAGCGCGTCGAGCAGCGCGCGGTTGTTCGGCTGCAACTGCTCGCCGTTCCAGATATTGGCGGTTCGCGCGTCGGGGTTGAAATCGCTCAGGTCGATTTTACCAAGGCAAGCCAGATCGTGGTTTCCACCGATCATGACATCGGCATAGTTCTGCATAGCCAGGGTACATTCGTTCGGGCGCGGGCCGTAGCCAATTGTGTCGCCAAGATTCCAAAGCTGATCAAATGATCCAGCTACGACAAGCACGGTCTCTAAGGCGGTGTAGTTTGAATGAATATCTGAAACGATCAACACGCGCATAGCTGTTAACTTTCAGTAATCGTCATGCTTTGCACAGCAAAGACCCGACAGCGTATAATTATGTAGGGACATCGTACCACACAACATGGAGGCCCAGCGCTCCTATGGTTGAACCAACTGGACACTGCCCATATCTGGGCTTAAAACAGAATCGGGCGATCCGCTTCGCATCGCCAACACCCGAACATCGCTGCTATGTGAGCGGCGAGCCACTCGATATTCCGGTGGACCAAGCAACCTACTGCTTATCGCAGGGTCATGTCCACTGCCCATTATACATGGGTTTAACCGTCCCCACAACGAGCGATGCCATCCCAACCATCGTAGGCGATGTTGCGGCGATGCCGAGCACCGGTGTGCGTGGATGGTATGCGGGGCTGTCGCCGCGTGACCGCACAGTCTATGCGATTATGCTTGCGCTGTTGGCAATTATCGTGTCGATCTATCTGTTTGTAGGGTTGCAGACGTTCTTGGCACGCAACGGCCCTGTCGATGTTGGCGCCGCGCCTACCAATGCTCCGAGCGAACTGGCGACCGAGCAGGCGGCGATCGGCCAAAACCCTACCGCCAGCGCGCCAACCGATCTTCCGCCGACGCCGACCGAATTGCCGACCAACACGCCCGCGCCGAAGCCGACCGACGAGCCAACCGAGGCGCCCATTATTCTGCAGCCAACCAGCCAGGCGACGCAGGCCGCAACTGCCGTGCCAACCAATACCAGCGTGGCCACCAACACCAGTGTGGCCACCAACACCAGCGTGCCAACGGCTGCCTCGGCGTCAACCGCGACTAGCGCACCGGCCACGCCCAGCGCACCCAAATCAACCGCTGTACCGAGACCAACTGCTGTGCCAAGGCCGACTGCTGCTCCACCGCCGCCAACCCGGCCGCCGGAGGTCGCGGCGGCGATCCGGCCGATCACACTCTACTTCGGCGACGCGACCGGCAGCGTGCTGGTGCCAGTGCGCCGCAATACCGAGGTGCAGAATAATCGGATCGCCGAGGCCGCGATTCGCGAGCTGATCGCCGGTCCCCACAATGGGTTGGGCCGGCTGGTGAACGCCGACACCAAGCTGCTTGGCATCGCGATCGATAATCGCCGGGCCACGGTCAATTTCGACCGCGATCCTGGCGGTTTGGACTCGATCGTTTTCACGCTAACGGAGTTCTCGACGGTGAGCCAGGTGCAGATCCAGGTCAATGGCGCGAACCTGGGCGGCGCCCGCCCGCGACCGGTGCTCAATCCGATCAACCCGCAGAATCTGAAGGTCGACTACAGCGCGACCGAATTCTTGCCGCTCTACTTCCCGGCCGCGAGCGGCGCGTACGACATCCGGTTGATTCGCATGGTGCCAAAGACCAAGCAGACCGCCGAGGCGACGGTACGCGCGCTCTTAGAAGGGCCTGGCCAGTATGGCAATGCCGTCCGCAAGGTCATTCCCGCGGGCACGGAGTTGCGCGGCATCAAAATCAACAACGGCGTCGTATTGGTCGATTTTACCCAACCATTCGCCAATGCAGGCGATCTTGGCGGCGCGATGCGCACAGTGGTCGAGTCGCTCACAACGCTGCCAACCGTCAGCGGCGTACAATTCTTGGTCGAGGGCCAGACCTTCGCGGACGGCAAGATCTTCCCCAAGCCGGCGATCAACCAGGAGTAGGCTGTTCCCACGGATTATGGTCACACCCAAAAGAGAAACGCGAGCCCGTGAGAGAGACAGGCTCGCGTTTCTCTTTCCCGACCTACTTCTGGCGTGCTACCACCACGAGCCAACTTCGCGCACGCGGCTCTCCGGCGGCACCAGGCAGCATCGCTCGCAGACGTGCAATGGAATTCCCGTCTCGGTCTCAGCGACCAATCCCGAGCGACCGCCGCAATAGCGGCACACGCTCAGATTCGCAATATCGTCGGCGCGCCAAAGCTGCGGCGAGATAAACAGCTCCATTCGATTATTAAGTGCCAAGATACAGACTTTTACGCAGACCGCGGCGGGAAAAACCTCCTCGACTCGTGCGAAGAGCTGATGTTTATACGAATAAACCTCATCGCCGATCGCGATATCGCGCATCCGCGGATGTTGAATAATTTTCATAGCGTACCCAACCGTGCGAGCAAACCACGCAATTCTAGTTCATCGAGCCGAAAACTTGGATCGTCGTCGAACATTAATGCGTCAAGAGCATCGGCGATCGCCTTCTCGGCGCCGGACTCATACACTTCCGTACCGAGCTCTTCAGCATAAAAACGATCGAATGCCCATGCCGCCAACGCCGCATCATCGAGCCTCCCCGCCAGGCGCGCTTCGATCTGGCGAGCCACCGTGGTTCGTGTAATAATGTTGTGACGTTCGGGCATAGCTCACGCTGGTGTACCATCATTCGTTGATCATTTCTCATCTCGGCATCACGCCGTATCCGCTGCGAGCGCATCGGCACACTGCTCATAAAAGCCGCAGTTGGCACAACGCCGCACGTCGTCGTGGCTGCGCTCGCAATCCACATCTGCTAGCGCCTCGCGCATCTCATCGAGGATGGCCAGCAGATCAGCGCGCGTCTGTTCGGTATAGTCGAGACGAAAGGTGCGATTGGCGTAGCGCAGCAGGCCATAGGGCGGCGCCTCGCCGCTGGTCTCCTCGACCAGCACGCAATACGCGGCTAGCTGCATCAGGTCGGATTCGTATGGCCGATCCGCACGACGGCCAGGCTTGACCTCGACCGGGACAATCCGCCCGCGTAGATCCAATAAATAATCCGGCTTGCCAACCAGCCCAAAGCGCCGAGCGATCAACGGCTTCTCAGGCGCATGCCCGCCAGTATCCTGGTAGATCACCGGCGCCCATGGCAGGCCGGTGCTCTTGCGCAGGCGCAGACCCCACATGCCGATCAGCAGCGCCAGCATCAGCACCGCTAACCCGATTGTGATCCCCATCAGCGCCCCGCAAGCATCAGCACGATCGCCGCGAGCACCAGCGCAATCGCGGCGAATAAGAGCGCGCGGCTCTCGGCGACCACCCGACCATGCCGGCGATGCAACGCAGTGCCATACTCACGCCGCTCGCGGCCGGCCGGCTCCAGCCCTACGACTCGCCGCAGCCACCATGCCCGCGCGCAGTAGACATACTCGCCGATTTCACTCGCGCGAATGATCGCCAGCCGCTCTTTCGCCACTCCTAGCCTCTACTGCACAACAAACACGATCCACGAATTGCGCTAATCTTACATAACTTTTGGATGTATTCGCGTACATTCGCGCTATTTGCGGATGCTGACTATTGGCCGCCGAGCACGGATGCGCCGCCGATCCAGTTAGCTACATCCGAGACCGTGATGATAAGCATCAGGCCCATCAGCATCATAAAGCCGACGGCGTGAACCATGGCCTCTTTCTCAGGCGGAATCTTCTTGCCGCGCCGCGCCATTTCGATCAGCGAAAACATGATATGGCTGCCATCCAGCGCAGGAATCGGTAATAAGTTGACCAGGAACAAGTTTAGACTGATCAGCGCCGTCCAGCGCAAGAAGCCATTCAGCCCGCTCTGCTGAATCACCTCGCCGGTGCCGCGCGCGATGCCGACGACACCGGTGACGCCACCGGGCGGCGCCGCGTTCTGGCCAAACAGGCTGCCAAGCATCTGGCTCAGGCCGCTGATAAAGTCGCCAAGCACCTCCCAGGTGTAGTTGAAGCCCACCACCAGAGCGGTCGGCACTCCAACATGCACAATCTGAGGGTTGGGCGTATACCCAAAACCAAAACCAACATCGTGCTTGGCACCGTTTTCGTCGGTCCATGGCCCAGGCGTCACCTGGAAGCGCGCCTGTTGATCGCCGCGCTGCACCAGCACATCCAGCGGCTGACCCGGCGCGCGGCGCGCAATCGCACTGATCAGCCGTAGATTACGACCGATCCGCTGCCCGCCGAGCTCGAGCATAATATCGCCGGGCTGGAAGCCTGCGTTCGCCGCCGGGGTGCCCGCATACACCTTATTGATCCGCGCGCCATCGGCCGGCACGCCCTGCACCGCGAAGATCGAGCCAAAAATAAGAAATGCCAGCACCAGATTCATCAGTGGGCCGGCGACCAGAACAATGATTTTCTTCCAAGCGGCGGCCTGCGCTAGGCTACCAACGCCATAGAGCGTCTCGCCCTCGCCGCCAAAACGCACGAAACCACCAATTGGCAGCCAGTTCAATGTATATTTGACGCCATTACGCTCAAAAAGCGTCAGCGCACGCGGCGGGTAGCCCAGGCCAAACTCATCGACTTTGATACCCAGCCAAACCGCCGTGAGAAAATGACCAACCTCATGAACCAGCACCAGCAGGCCCAGCATAACCAGAAATGCCAACAGTGTAACCAGGCCGCTTGGGATTGGCAAACTATCCAACTTACGATCTCCTCCACGTCTCAGCGCCATGTGTTGAGCTAAGAACGCGTACCATGTTTCAGCTGAAACGCGGATGATTGCGTACGCCGCGAACAATGCGGCGCACCTTCAAAACCTGCGTATTTATGTATCGGAGGTAAGTGTACCCCATTTAGATAAACCCTGTCAACACTTCACTCTTTGGCAGGCGCGGAGCACGCCAGGTAAATATCTCTGATCAATACGAGCTACGCGGTCACTCGCAAAACAGGGATTTTCTTCTTCGCATCGAATGTTTTTCCGTTCGCAGAACGAAAAACGATCGATACGAGAGATTATCTAATCCAGAGATTATCTAAATCTATGGTGGTCGAAAGTGGTCGTGGGATTAGCGAGTGAGCAGCCGGATGAGGTAGTACAGCACTGGGCCAGTGAAGAGCAGGCTATCGGCGCGATCGAGGATGCCGCCATGGCCTGGAATAAGGTTACCGGCATCTTTCAGGCCGGCTTGGCGCTTGATCATCGACTCGGCCAAGTCGCCGAGCGGGCCGGCGATACCGCCAACCAAGCCAAGCAGCGCGGCCTGCGCCAACGTGATCGGCAAGCCCAGCAGCGGCACGCATAATGTGCCAGCCAGAATCGAGCCAAGCAGCCCACCGGCTGCGCCTTCCCAGGTTTTATTGGGGCTGAGGATCGGCGCCATTTTGTGGCGCCCGAGGTTTTTGCCGGCGAAGTATGCTGCCGTGTCTTGAATCCAGGTGATCGCCAGCACAAAGTAGATCCATGCCGCGCCCGACTCGATCCTCAGATCGAGCGGTGTCAACCAGCCCGTTAGCAACGGCGTATCAAGCGCGCGGAGCAAAATAAAATGGCTGAAAAGCCAGCTAAGGTACAGCGCGCCCGCGAGTGTCAGCGCCCACGACGCCAAGACGCCCTGTTCCTGATGGCGCGTAAGCTCGATCACCAGGCTGCCGATAATCGCGATGGTGATGGCTGGATACAGCGGATCGAATGGAAGGAACGAGCGAAACGCGATCGCCAGTATCAGCAGCAGCGCGCTGCCGATGCCAACCGCCAGCCGCGGGCGATAGCCGCCCTGCCGTAGCGCGCCATACAGCTCGATCACGCCAATCAGCGTCGCGAGCGCGACGACCACGGTGACCGACCAAACGCCCCACCAGACTACGCCGGCTACGATCGGCAGCAGCACTGCCGCACTTGCCACACGCTGTACTAGCGAGCTTTTATTCCTCGGAGAGGCCGCCGAAGCGGCGTTCGCGCTGTCCATAATCTTGGATTGCCTGGCGCAAGAGCTCAGGGCTAAAATCGGGCCAGAATGTGGGCGTGACCCAATATTCGCTGTATGCCGCCTGCCAGATCAGAAAGTTAGAAAGGCGCCATTCGCCGCTGGTTCGGATAATCAGATCGGGATCGGGGATACCGCGTGTGGAGAGCCGCTCGGCGATCATGGCCTCATCAATCGCGGCGGCGGCAACACCTTCGGCACACAGGAGCCGGACCGCATCGACAATATCGGCGCGCCCGCCATAATTGAACGCGACCGAGAGCGTAATCCGCTGGTTATCGCGGGTCAGATCGAGTGCGGCTTGAGTCTTGCGCTGGAGCGCAGGGGAAACGCCATTCATGCTGCCGAGATGACGGATCTGCACACCCTGCTCGTGCAGCGAGTGTGTTTCGCGATCGAGGAACTCACTAAAGATCCGCATGAGTCCTTCAACCTCGGCCGATGGGCGCGACCAGTTTTCGGTTGAAAAGGCATAGATCGTCAGATAGCGTATGCCCAAGTCAACACACTCGGTCAGGATCCGGCGGATGTTCTCCACACCGGCATGATGGCCCGCCAGACGCGGCAGGCCGCGCTTTTTTGCCCAGCGCCCATTACCATCCATAATCACGGCGATATGGCACGGGCTCGGCGAATGTGCTCGCTTCTCCGACGTCATCTCCAACTCCCAGTAAGCAGTAGACAGTAAGCAGTAAGCAGTAGAACATTGTCGCTGGTTACTGCCTACTGCTTACCGGTTACTTCGCTACACTTCCATGACCTCGGCTTCTTTGGCTGCGCCAACATGGTCGAGCTCGCGGATGTATTTATCAGTCACTTCTTGCAGCTTCTCTTGCGCGCGGCGATGATCGGTTTCGGAGATCAGCTTCTCGTGCTCAAGCTGCTTCAGATCGTCGAGAGCCTCACGCCGCAGGTTGCGCACCGCGACTTTGCCCTCCTCGACCCGCGCTTTGACGAGCTTGGTTAGCTCGCGACGGCGTTCTTCGGTGAGTTGAGGGAGCGCCAGGCGAATCACATTCCCGTCGTTTGATGGATTAATGCCAAGCTCAGAGTTTTGAATCGCCTTCTCGATCGTCTTAATCATCGACTTATCGTAAGGCTGGATGACGATCATGCGCGCGTCGGGGGTGGTAATGCCGGCAAGCTGATTCAGCGGCATTTGCGAACCATACGCCTCGACCGGCATGTGCTCGACCAAGGCCGGCGAAGCGCGGCCAGTGCGAATCGTGGTCAAGTGATGGCGAAGCGCGTCGACCGACTTCTTCATTTTCGCTTCGGTCTCACGTAAGACATCGTTGATCATCGCTCAGCTCCTTTAGGCCGGGCCGGCAGCTGCCACAAGCGTACCAACCCGCTCTCCCTTGACAATCCGCTCGATATTATTCGGCTTCATTGGGTCGAACACAATGATTGGAATGTTATTATCCATGCAGAACGTCAGCGCCGTGCTATCCATTATCGCCAGCCCACGCTGCAACGCGTCCATATAGGTGATCGTATCAAATCGTGTCGCGGTTGGGTCGCGTTTCGGATCGGCGGTATACACGCCATCGACACCGTTTTTCGCCATGAGAATAACTTCGGCATGGATCTCGGCCGCACGCAGGGCCGCCGCCGAGTCGGTAGTAAAGAACGGGCGCCCGGTGCCGCCGGCCAGAATAATCACCCGCCCCTTTTCGAGATGGCGAATCGCACGTCGGTGGATGTACGGCTCGGCCACCTCATCCATCTTGATTGCGGTCATGGCGCGCGTCACCACGCCACGGCTTTCGAGCGCATCCTGGAGCGCCAGCGCGTTGATAATCGTCGCAAGCATGCCCATATAGTGCGATTGTGCCGTGTCCATGCGCCGAGCGCTCGCACGGTTGCCACGCCAGATATTGCCGCCGCCAAGCACGACTGCGACCTGCACACCAAGCGCCAGGATGGTCTCGATCTCCTGGGCATAGAACTCGAGGACGTCCGGCGAGATAGTATCGCCGCCCGCGCCGACGAGCGCTTCACCACTGAGCTTGAGCAATATGCGGTGATACTTTGGCTCAGGCATAGTATAGAACAAAGAACAGAGAACAGAGAACAAGAACCGTTTATTTGTTCTTTGTTCTCTGCTTTTTGTTCTCTGCTACCCTCCAATCTCGTAGCGCACGAAGCGGCGTACAACGACGTTCTCGCGCACTTTTGCCACCGTATCTTTAATCTTGTCCTCGATCGTGCGCGAGCCATCCTTGATGAACGGCTGGGCCATTAGAACGTACTGCTCATAGTACTTCTCGGCCGGCTCGCCGCTCTCGGCAATCGCCTCGGCCGGAACATCTTCGATCTTCAGGTAGCGCGGGTTAGTGGCGGCAATATGCAGCGCCAGATCCTTTGCCAGCGCGATGAAATCCTCGGTGCGCGCGACAAAGTCGGTCTCGCAGTCGACTTCCACCATCGCGGCCATGCGCGAGCCGGGGTGAATATAAACCTCGATTCGGCCCTCGTTGGCCTCGCGGCCTTGAACCTTATCGCTAACCTTTAGGCCCCGCTCGCGCAACACCTCAATCGCCTTCTGCATGTCGCCCTCGGCCTGAGTGAGAATATCCTTGCACTCTTTCACGCCAGCGCCAGTCCGGTCGCGCAGTTCTTTGACCATTTGTGCAGTAACTTCTGCCACAATCGTACTCCTTGAATAAGCCTGGATCGGGGCTGGCCTAGTGTAGCTCAGCTTGTGAGTCTGGCACAAGCACCCGAGTGCATCACACATAAAAATGGGAAGAACGAAGGCTGCACACTATCGTGCCACCGCCTTCGATCTTCCTCACCAAACCGATTGGCGGGGCCGTCGCGTCGTTACGCGACCGGCTCCTCTTCCTGATCGACGTCGACTGACTCGGGCTCGGGCTGGCTGTAGCGACCACCGCGCATCTGATCGGCCTGCGAGCTCTCGCGGCGATTTGCGCCCTCGATCGCGGCATCGGCCATCTTGCCGGTGATCAGCCGGATGCTGCGAATTGCGTCGTCGTTGCACGGAATCACATAATCGATCACATCCGGGTCGCAATTCGTATCGACCATGGCGACGATCGGGATGCCAACTTTGCGGGCCTCTTTGACAGCCAGATCTTCTTTGTGCGGGTCGACAATAAACAGCGCGCCCGGCACGCGCTCCATCTTTTTGATACCCGAGAAGACGCGGTTAAGCTTCTCGATCTCCTGGCTCAGCTTCAAGCCTTCGGCCTTGGTCAGCCGCGCAAAATCGCCGCGGTCGCGCTGCTCCTCGAGCTCGGCAAGATAGCGCAGCCGCTTGCGTATCGTCACAAAGTTGGTGAGCGTGCCGCCCAACCAGCGCTGCGTGATCGCCAGCTGGCTAGCGCGCGCGGCCTCTTCCGCGATCGCCTCTTGGGCCTGCTTTTTGGTTCCGACGAACAATACCTTACCACCGGCGGCAACCGTCTCGACGACAAAGTTGTACGCCATTGTCAGGCCATAGATCGTCTTCTGTAGATCGAGAATGTGAATGCCATTCCGCGCCGCGAAGATATACGCTTTCATCTTCGGATTCCAGCGCTTGGTCTGATGGCCGAAATGCGCGCCGGATTCCAGCAGCGACTTCATAGAGACGAGTCGTTGGGTGCCCTGGGTCATACGTGTTCCAATCCTCCTTAAATGACGTTTGATCACCGCCACCCCCCGCCGCTCATGCCAGGACCGGCGCCCCGCCGGCAGGGCTGGCACGATTGGGGGATGTGTGTATTAGATGCGCCAAAGCGCACCGCCGCTTAGTATAGCACACAAGGCTAGTGAGGGCAAACAGGCCAATCGTCATTACTCTTTACAACCGATGCGCCGCATGTTCCAGTCCGTGCTTCGCGGTATAATACAACCATCATCGCTGCACAAAGCAGGAACCTACCATGACCAAGCCATTCGATCAGCCGCTGAGTATTGTTCTGCTTGGGCCACCCGGATCCGGTAAGAGCACGATAGCCGAAGCGATTGTGCGCCAGCATCATCTGGTGGTTATTGCTACCGGCCAACGATTGCGCGCAGAGATTCAGTCGCGCAGCACACTCGGCCGTGCCGCGAAACCATATCTTGATACGGGCAACTTGGCCCCCGACTCGCTGATGGATCGGCTGCTGCGCGCCAGCCTCGACGGGCTGGATCAGCATCAGGGCTTTTTGCTCGACGGATACCCGCGCACGCTGCACCAGGCCCACGGACTCGACGCCATGCTGGCCGACTACCAGCGCCGGCTGCATGCAGTGATCGCCTTGGAGGTTAGCGATGAAGAGGCAGTGCGGCGCCTAAGCGGCCGGCGGATCTGCGAAGGCGCCGGCGAGCCGTTCCCAGTTCATATCGACGACCTATCGAGCGTGATGCGCTGCCAAGAGCGTGGTGGCCACTTGGTGGCGCGCGAGGATGACCAACCCGAGATTGTGCGCCAGCGCTTGGTAGTGTATCACCAGCAAACGCAGCCGCTGCTTGAGTTTTATGAAACAACAAATCGGCTGCATCAGGTCGACGCTAGCGGCACCCCGGCCCAGGTTGCGCGCCGAGCGATTGCAGCAATTGCTGCCTTGGAGAGCTAAGTTGAACCAGTTCCTACAGTTCCTTATGAAATTTGACAATCAAACAGGGGTATTCGTAGTGACGCTTTTAGGCGTTTCTGACGCCAAAAACCCGCCTGAAGGCGCTACTACACTATTACCGGCTTTGGTCGTCAAAATTCATTAGGTCCCTACTGGCAGCGGTTGGGAACTAAAGGAACTGTAGGAACTATCGCGCTGTACAGGATCAATAGAGAGATTATGACCGACTCACCACTCAAAATTCTGCTGATGGCGGCAGAAATGGTGCCCTTTGCCAAAACCGGCGGGCTCGCCGACGTCGCCGGGGCGCTGCCAAAGGCCCTGAAAGCGCAGGGGCATGATGTGCGCGTGGCGATGCCGCGGTATAGCCGGATCGATCGCGAGCGCTTCAAGCTCAGTGTGGCGATCGAGCCATTCACGGTGACAATCGACGACCACGACGAGCAGGCGACGGTGATGGCGGCGTCGGTCACATCGCCAGGTGGCGATATCCCGGTGTATATGATTGACAATGCGCACTACTTTGAGCGCGACGGCATCTACATGTATGAGGATGATGCCGACCGTTTCATTTTCTTCTGCCGCGCGACCCTCGAGGGGATCAAACGAACGGGCTGGCAGCCCGATGTGATTCACTGCCACGACTGGCACACCGCAATCGTGCCAAACTGGCTCAAGACAATCTACAAAAACGATTCATTCTTCGCCGCCATCGCGAGCGTCTACACCATCCACAACTTGGCCTACCAGGGCATTTTCGGCTACCGCGTGCTGGAGATCGCTGGCGTCGACGAATACGGCTTCATCGCCCACCCTGATATGCCACGTTTAAACGACGTGGTCGATTTCATGGGCCGCGGGATCTACTACGCCGACATCGTCAACACCGTCAGCGAGACATATGCGAGGGAGATTCTGTCGGAAGAATTCGGCGAAGGCCTCGATCCGCTGCTCCGCGATCGGCGCGACCGGCTGTATGGGGTGCTGAATGGCATTGATACGCAGATCAACGACCCCGCGAGCGACCCTTACCTAGCTGCCCACTACGATGCGGGCAACAGCGCCGGCAAGATTGCATGCAAAATCGATTTACAACGCGAGGCCGGGCTGCCACAAACCGGCACGACCCCGCTGATCGGCATCATCTCGCGGCTGGCCGATCAGAAAGGCTTCGATCTGATCGACCAGATCCTCGAGCCGTTCTTGCGCTACAACGATGTGCAGATCGTCGTACTCGGCACCGGCGACCAGCGATATCACGAGCGGCTAAACGCCATCCGCGCCCGCTTTCCGCAGCAGATCGCAACGTTCCTAACCTTCAAGGCGCAGCTGGCGCAAAAGATCTATGCCGGATCAGATATGTTCTTGATGCCGTCGCGCTCCGAGCCATGCGGGCTTGGGCAGATGATTGCGCTGCGCTATGGCTCGATACCAATTGTGCGCGAGACTGGCGGGCTGGCCGATACCGTGCAGGATTTCGACCCAACCACCGGCGCCGGCAATGGCTTCTCCTTCCGTGCCTACGATGCGATGGCGCTGTACGCCGCCCTCATTCGCGCGCTCGAAAACTATCGCTACCGCACTACCTGGCAGCAGCTGCTGCTGCGTGCCATGGCGGCCGATCACTCCTGGGCCACCTCCGCAAACCGTTATGTCGAGCTCTATCGGCGCGCAATTGCCACGCGCGCCGAGCGACCGCCGCGTGAGCTTGATGACCAGCATGAGTTGTAGCTATTCCACTCTTGACCGCTGCATTGTGAGCTAAATGTATTACGTATTGTGTGATCGCGCCACTACGAAATACGCAATACGAGGTTTCGTTTTTTATGCAGCGTTCAGTTAGCGGAGTTATTGAACACGATGCAGATCAGCATTATCGCATGCACGGCGGCCCACTTTGACCAATTCATGCCAGGTGCCGGCAAGCTTGACCCGTACGATATCGGCGGTGAAGTCGTTGTTGGTGCCTTCTTCATCGCTATTCGAGAACAGCGATGACCCCACACCATAAATGTCGGCAGGAACGCCAAGCTCTTCGAAGCGGCGGATCTTGTGCGGGTTGAAACCACCGGTAACGACAATCTTGACGTCGTGGCACCATTCTTGGGCGCACACAATCCATTCAGGTGGGAGCGCCCAATCGTTCCAGGCATCGTCGATCGCTTGGCGAAGGAAAAAGACCAATCGCGGGTTCACGCCCATATCCAAATCTTTCATGCCCAATGGCGGGACGTTGATATCGCGTAGCGCGCCGCCGGTGTCGGGCCGAACGCCGAAGAGTTTGTAGCGCCGCGCTTGTTCGATCGAGCCAGCGTCGGTGAGCGCGCGATAACGGGCAAACATTGCCTGCATTACCGCGAGGGTCGTGCCGATGCAATCGTTGTCGAAATCGATCAGCGCGATCCGCGGAATATCGACCGAGCGCGTTTCTGCGAACGCCAGCATGCACTCCACGGTATCGCCAAGGAACGCCGCGATCGCCGCATGCGCGACAGTGCCGCCACCCAAGCCGCCCCACCAATCGCCCTGCGCGTCGGTCGAGATGAATGAGCCGACGTCTTGGCCATAGTCCATATTGAAGCGCTGGACAGCGATATTATAGGCATAGCCGTCGGCGGCCTGAACTTCGTGCGCGTCGAAGCGGGCCGGGAAAAACAGCACCGGCTTGCCGCGCGCCGCTCCTAACACATTGTAGACATTGGTAGCGATGCGCGTCGCGCGCGTGAGTGCGCCAAGCGTCGGCGTCTCGAGGAGTGCGAAGTCGCGATAGCGGCCCCGTACCTTCAGCACCGGCTTGACATTCATGGGATCGCCATCGTAGCGCACCAGCACTCCATCATAAACCGCCTCGACTTCGAGCTGCCCATAAGTATTGACAAAATCGCCAGCATCGTCGTAATAACCAGTGCAGCACTGGAGCATCGCCAAGGCCTTGTCGACCCCCGCGACGAGTGAGAAGGGCCGGCGGCGTGTGAACCACTGCATCTCAACCTCAATATTGCCCACATCGACGCCATGTGGATCGACGCCGATCGCCGCGAGCCGGGCCGAGTGGCCGCCAAAGCCATACCCGCGCCGTGCCAGCGTCGTCAGCATGCCGACAATGTTCTCAAAGTATTTGTCGGAATACCAGCCAGCGCGCATTCGCTCGGCATCAAGTTTGAAGGTATCGTTGGTGAGATGTTTGCCGTCAAAAATACTCATGGCTATAGCCTTTACTAGTCGTCTCATGATATTATTGTCATATTAACAATATATATGAAGCCGGCTCGTTTGTCAATCCTTATGGACAAGACTCACGTGGTGGCTCGCAAAACACGGATTTTTCTTCGCATCGAACGTTTTTTCGTTCTGCGAACGAAAAAACGTTCGATGCCAGAAATTTTAATCCGTGGTGATCCAGTGTTCGCGTCGATTGCGTACGTCATTATTGACAATTCATTCATCTCGTAGTACTCTGAAAGTCCTTTCATAAAAGAAAACTTTCAATCTATCTCTATTACGTCGATTGCATACGGAAGCCATGGAGGCAGGCATGCCTGATGTGACGATCTATGATGTGGCGGAACTTGCCAACGTCAGTATCTCGACCGTCTCACGGGTGCTCAATTCACCCAATCAAGTGAATCAAGCAACGCGTCTGCGCGTGCTGGCCGCGATCGATCGCCTCAACTTTGTACCGAAAGCCGAAGCAACAGCGCGGGCGCGCAAGGGAACGCGGCGAATCGGAGTCTTAGCGCCGTTGATCGCCTACCCGTCGTTTGTCCAGCGTTTGCGGGGAGTGGCGACGTTGGCCGATGCGGCGTATGAGATGGTGATCTACAATGTCGAGTCCGCGGCGCGGCGCGACGGCTATTTATCGACGTTGCCGGTGACGCGGCGGCTCGACGGCCTGATCATCATGGCGCTGCCATTTGGCGATGATGCGGCGCAGCGTTTACGAGCGCACGATCTCGAAACAGTGATGATCGAGTGCGCCCATCCGTTCTTCAGCAGTGTCGAGATCGACAATGTAGCCGGGGGCGAAATGGTCGCGCGCTATCTGATCGAGCGCGGGCATCGCCGCTTTGGATTTATCGGCGACTCTGAAGTGCCTGATTATGCCATCTACACCAGCGAGAAGCGGTTAGTTGGCTACCAGCGGATACTGGCCGAGGCCGGGTTTGGGCTTTCGCCCGAATATCTACGGCTTGGTCGGCACGGCCTGCAAGAGGCGCGCCGGCTCGCCGCTGAATTGCTCGACTTGCCCGATCCGCCAACCGCGATTTTCGCCCCAAGCGATACACAGGCCATGGGCGTGCTACGAGCGGCGCGCGACCGCGGTGTCGCGGTGCCGTCGGATCTGGCAGTGGTCGGCTTCGACGATGTCGAAGTAGCAGATTATATCGGTCTGACAACGGTGCGCCAGCCGTTGGAAGAATCGGGGCGCGTAGCTGTCGATCTGCTGCTCGCCCGCCTGGTTAATCATGCTCGTCCGGTTCAGCATGTGACGCTGCCATTGGAAATTGTGACACGCGAAACAACATAATATCGTGTCATGCGCAAGCTCGACGTGAAAAAATATGCGTTTTGCGGTATGATAGGGGCGCACACAACTCAGCTCCATGCTGCCGACATCGCCGCTCCATCCCATCACCATAATCGCATGAGCCTTGCGCTCGTCGATTCGCCTCCCCGATTACCGTGTTGGTTTCGCGAGCAGTGAAAGGAGGTGACCAATCGCTACGACACCGTTGAGAGGTCTCAATTCATCGGATAGTCTGTAGATCCTCGTATACAAAGACTGTTAGGAGGACCGAATCCATGCACAAGAAGAGCTTTTCGCTCGTTTTGCTGACAATGCTCGCCAGTGTCATCCTGGCCGCTTGCGGTGGTGGCACCACAGCGACCCCCACACAGGCTCCCGCTCCCGCCGCCGCACCAACCGCGGCCGCCGAGGCACCGACTACTGCGCCTGAAGCGACTGCCGCCGAGGCGCCGACTGCCGCCGCCGCACCGACCACCGCTGCCGAACCGACCGCAGAGGCCGGTGCTGCTCCTGCCACGACGACCGACTACAGCGAGATCGGGCAAGAGCTGGCCGACGCCTTCGCCGGCAAGTTGAAGGGCACCACGGTAAGCTTGCTGCACGGTTTGTCCGGCGACGAAGAGAACAAGTTCAAGGCCCAGTTTACCGACTTCCAGGCGAAGACCGGCATTACCGTTAACCTCGTCCCCGGAAGCACCACCGAGTCGATCGCTGTGAAGGCGCAGAGCGGCACGATCGAAGATATCGTCAACTTCCCCCAGCCTGGCACCATGGGCAGCTATGCCAAGCAGGGCAAGCTCGTCGACCTCAATAAGTTCATCAAAGCCGACTGGCTAAAACAGAACTACAACCAGGGTTTCATCGATACCAACACGGTTCCAGATGCAAGCGGCAATAAGATCCTCGGCGGCGTCTTCAACCGCATCAACTTAAAGAGTATCGTCTTCTATCCCAAGAAGGCCTTCGACGAGGCCGGCTACAAAGTCCCCGAGACATGGGACGACATGAAGAAGCTGATGGACCAGATCGTCGCCGACGGCGACACCCCCTGGTGTATCGGCATCGAGAGCGGCGGCGCTACCGGCTGGCCGGCCACCGACTGGATCGAAGACATCATGCTGCGCACGACCTCGCTCGACAACTACGACAAGTGGACGCGCGGCGAGCTGCCGTTCACCGACCCGGTCGTCAAGAACGCCTTCCAAGTCATGACCGACATCTGGTTCAACGACAAGTACGTCTATGGCGGCCGCCAGTCGATCGCTACCACTGCCTTCGGCCAGGCGCCAGCCCCGATGATGCAGGACCCGCCCAAGTGCTGGCTGCACCGCCAGGGTACCTTTATCACTACCTTCTTGGAGCAGGCCAAGCCGGGCGCGAAGGCCGGCGTCGACTACGACTTCTTTTACCTGCCGCCGATCGACCAGCAGTACGGCAAACCGGTGCTATTCGCGGGCGACGTGTTCAGCATGTTCAACGACCGCCCCGAGGTCCGCGCGGTGATCGAGTATCTCACCACCTACGAGTCAGTCGCGCCCTGGATCAAGATTGGTGGGGGAGCGATCTCGCCGCACAAGAACTCGGTGTTGTCCGATTACACCAATGTGGTAGATCGCAAAGCAGCCGAAATCATTCAAAATGCCTCGAGCGCGCGCTTCGACGGCTCGGACTTGATGCCGGCCGAGGTGGGCTCCGGCAGCTTCTGGAAGGGCATCACCGACTATGTCAGCGGCAGCGCCGACCTCGACCAGGCGTTGACGACCATCCAGAACGGCTGGGCGAACGTCAAGAAATAACCAATCTACCAGGCAGGCGGGCGTAGCACAGTTCGCCTGCCCGGGCAGGGTCGCCGCGCCGGCAGGTCGTCAGACGCGGCGATCTCCACAAACTCACACGTCAACGGCTCGTCCAAACTGCCCCAGGCCGGCGACCGGCCTGCATTGAGGAGGTCGAAGATGATCCAACAAACGCGCGAAGCCGAGAAGCGGCCGGCATCGTCTGCCGCAGCCAGCGGCTGGAATCCAGGACAGTTCGTCATCGCACTAGTTGGTCTGGCCGTCGTCATCGTGCTGCTCTGGCTAGGATTCCTCTACCTGAGAGGAACCAAAACTGCCAGTATCGTCAATGCGATCGTCGCCATCGTCTGGGGCGTCGGGGGGGTTGCCGCCCTGTTTGGCACGACGAACATGCTGATTGAGTCGTTGCCGGCCACATGGCGCAACCGGGTCTTGCCGTTCATGTTTTTTCTTCCGGGCGTCGGCATTTTGTTCCTGTTTTTGACGATCCCAACCTTGATCACCCTGTACCAAAGCTTCTTCAATAACGATACGACACAGTTTGTCGGCTTAGCGAACTATATTGCCACCTTCACCGACCGATCAATGCTCGAGTCGTTCCGCAACAACCTGATCTGGCTGTTTGTCGGCACCGCCTCGTGTGTCATCCTTGGGCTCTTGATCGCCGTGCTGGCCGACCGCAGCAAGTTTGAAACCCTCGCCAAGGCGATTATCTTTATCCCGATGGCGATCTCCCTCGTCGGTTCTAGTGTGATCTGGCGGTTCGTGTATGCCTACGCGCCTCCTGGCCAGCCGCAGCTCGGCGTGCTGAACGCCATGCTGACATCTTTTGGCCTCCAACCACAATCCTGGCTGACGCTGCAGCCCTGGAACAACCTGTTCCTGGTGGCGGTGCTGATCTGGGGCTCGACCGGCTTCTGCATGGTCCTGCTTTCCTCCGCACTCAAGGGCGTGCCATCCGACATCATCGAAGCCGCGCAGGTGGATGGGGCAACCGAGGTGCAGGCGTTCTTCCAGATCATTATTCCCTACATCCAGGGTACGATTCTCACCGTCACTACCACCACCGCGATCGGCACGCTGAAAATCTTCGACCAAGTCTTCGTGATGACCGGCGGCCAGTATGGAACGTCAGTGGTGGGCACCGAGTTCTACCGCCAGTTCTTCACCAATCGAAACTTCGGCTATGGCGCGGCGATCGCGATTGTGCTGTTTATCGTCATCTCGCCGGTGATGGTGTATAACTTGCGCCAGTTAGGGAAACAGGAGGGATTCTAATGGCAGCGATGGCAAAAGTGAGCGCCGCCGGGAACCGGCGCAGCAAAATTGTCAACGGCATCCTGATTAACGGATCGCTGGCCTTGATCTGTCTGCTGTGGTTGATCCCGCTCCTGGGCCTGCTCGTATCGTCATTTCGCGATCGCAGCGACATTATCTCGAGCGGCTGGTGGACGGTCTTCCCGCACCAGGAATATGTGCGTGCCAACCAGGTGCAGCTGACCAAGGGACTGCCGCTGGACCAGCCCATCCAGGTGGAAGGCGTCACCGTTACCGACGACCAGCTGCGCGCCGGGTATACTCTGCCGGATGGGCGCCGGCTGATCTGGGCCAATCGCCGGTCCAGGATTGTGGACGTTCAGACGCAACAATGGACCTCAAACGCCAATTTTACACTGAGTAACTATCAGAACGTGCTGTTTGGCCAGCAATTTACCGTCAACCTGCCCGACGGCACAACCAGGACCGAGCAGGGCGAGGATATGAGCAAGGCGTTCCTCAACTCGCTCACGGTGACGATCCCCGCCACGGTGATCCCGATTCTGCTGGCGACCTTCGCCGCCTACGCGTTCGCCTGGATGCGATTTCCCGGTCGCAAGCTGCTGTTTGCAATGGTAGTGGGGCTGCTGGTCATCCCAAGCCAGGTCGCGCTGATCCCGCTGCTGCGGGCGTTTAGCGGCCTGCAGATGAACGGCACCTTCCTGGCGTTGTGGCTCGTCCATACCGGTTTCGGGTTATCCCTGGCGATCTACCTGCTCTACAACTATATCAGCCAGCTGCCGCGCGAGATCCTCGAGTCGGCCTTTATCGACGGAGCGTCGCAGTTTACGATCTTCCTGCGCCTGATCCTGCCGCTGTCGGTGCCCGCGCTGGCCTCGTTCGCGATATTCCAGTTCATGTGGGTCTGGAACGATTACCTGAACGCCCTGATCTTCCTCGGGACCACACCAGAGCAACAGGTGATGACGATCAAGCTGGCGCAGATGCTGGGGTCGCGCGGGCAGGCTTGGTACTTGCTGACGGCGGGCGGCTTTGTCTCGATGCTGCGTGTTCTTCTCGCTGCAGCGCTACTTTGTGCGTGGCTTGCTGGCAGGCTCGGTGAAGGGGTAGATCATCGCGCGCCTGATCGGTGCCGGCTTCGGCGGCTGCGCGGTAGCACTGCTTGAAGCACAGCGCGCCGCGGGACGCACGGGAGCGATGTATATCTGCGCACCCAGCAATGGCGTAGCGGCGCGTTTGGTTATGTTAGCGCAGATAGGTTTTCATCTGGCACAGCAAGACGCGGTATGGATCCTCACCTCCTACCCCTCGCTCCCACCGTGGCGGGAGCGGGAAAAGAAAGATGCGCCCTGGTGCTGGGGCTTCGCCGCCGCACCAGGGCGCATGTACGGGCGGTTCGCGAACCGCCTCCCATCCCCACCCCGCGCACAGGGCGAGGGTTTTCCACGCAGCAGAATGCGCGTAGGTATTAGAGGAGCAGGGTATGGCAGATGCGGGCTGGGTGCGCGAGCAGGCCGCAGTGTCGTTGGGTAGGCTGTGGCCACGGATCGAGGCGCAGCTGCGCGACACCGCCGCGCCGGAGACATGGCGCGCGTTCGAGGCGCGCCTGCGGCGCGAGTGGGAGCGGCTGTTCGGCCTGCTGGTCGAGCTCTACGGCGGTCACTACGACTTCTTCTACCACCTGGAGGAGCTCGTCGCTGCGGCGGCCCGGAGCTGGCTGGCGCGGCCGGGGTGGCTCAAGGAACTCGATGCGCGCCGCGAGGGCGACCCAGACTGGTTCCAGTCGCAGCAGATGGTCGGCGGAGTCTGCTACGTGGACTTGTTCGCCGGCACGCTGGCCGGCCTGCGCGAGCACCTGCGCTACTTCAAGGAGCTGGGCCTGACCTACCTTCATCTCATGCCGCTGTTCGAGGCGCCCGAGGGCGAAAGCGACGGTGGCTACGCGGTCAGCAGCTACCGGCACGTCAACCCGAAGCTCGGTACGATGGATGAGCTGGCCGAGATCGCGCGCGAGTTCCAGGCTCACGGCATCAGTTTGGTGGTTGACTTCGTCTTCAATCACACCTCGGATGAGCACGCGTGGGCGCGAGCCGCGCAGGCCGGCGACCCTGAGTACGAGCAGTTCTACTTGTTCTTCCCCGACCGCACGATTCCTGACGCCTACGAGCGGACGCTACGCGAGATCTTCCCGACCGTGCGGCGTGGCAGCTTCACCTGGCGTGCGGATATGCGCAAGTGGGTGTGGACGACCTTCAACAGCTTCCAGTGGGACTTGAACTACGCCAACCCCGCGGTGTTCCGCGCGATGGTCGAGGAGATGCTGTTCATCGCCAATGCCGGCGTGGAGTTCTTACGGCTGGACGCGGTCGCGTTTATCTGGAAGCGCATGGGCACCAGTTGCGAGAACCAACCCGAGGCCCACACAATCATCCAGGCGTACAATGCAATCGCGCGGATCGCCGCCCCGGCGCTGCTGTTCAAGTCCGAGGCGATCGTCCACCCCGACGATGTGCTGAGCTACATCAACCCACAAGAGTGTCAGATCTCCTACAACCCGCTGCTGATGGCGCTGCTGTGGGAGGCCCAGGCGACTCAGGAGGTCAAGCTGTTGGACCACTCGATGCGCACCCGCTTTAAGCTGCCGTCCGGCTGTGCCTGGGTCAACTACCTGCGCTCGCACGACGACATCGGCTGGGCCTTCGACGACAACGATGCGCGCTGGGAGTGGATCGATCCGGTCGGGCATCGCCGGTTTCTAAACCAGTTCTACATTGGGCGGTTCGAAGGCTCGTTCGCGCGCGGCGTGCCGTTTCAGGAGAACCCTGACACTGGCGATGCCCGGATCTCGGGCACGCTGGCCTCACTGGCCGGGCTGGAGCAGGCGGTCCAGTCCGGTGACCAGGAGCAGATCGACTTGGCCGTCCGGCGCATCCTGATGGTCCACAGCATCATCCTGAGCATTGGCGGTATCCCGCTGATCTACCTCGGCGACGAGTGGGGCACCCTGAACGACTACTCATTTGCCAACAATCTCGACAAGGCCGGAGACAGTCGCTGGGTGCATCGCACACAGGCCGACTGGGCTTGGCGCGCGCAGGTACAGAGCGGGCCGGCCACGCCGCATGATGCTATCTTCACCAAGCTTGTGCGCCTGATTCACCTGCGCAAGTTGCAGCCGGGACTGTGGGGGAGCACGGCCGAGTTCGTGGAGACCGGGAACCCACATCTGTTCGGCTTTGTGCGCCACGGCGGCGGCCAGCGCCTGCTGGTCGTGGCGAGCTTTTCGCAGCAGCTGCAAGAGATGGATGGCAACCGCCTGCGGGTCTACGGGCCGGGTTATCACTTCACTGATCTGATCACCACACAGGCATACATGGCGGGCGAGCCGCTGCGGCTGGAGCCATACCAGTGCGTCTGGCTCGAGGCGAGGGAAGCGTTGATTGCGTAGGAAGCCTACCATCGGACTGGATGTGCGCCGCGCTTTCCGGGGATCGGAATGACTTAGAGCACGGTACGGCGCATCCGGCGCATGTGATAGCGCTCCACCAAACAACCTACGCCAGCACAGAGTGATTCATGGCTGCTACCCACGCTGCCTTCCACTGACGAACCGATTCGATCCTGGTACCGACTCGCGCCGCCAGCGAACAGGGCGAGCGACGTCAATTCCACGCGAGCCGCTTGCGGGTCTCCCAATAGAGCGCGGGCGGCTCGGCCAGGGCGGCCAGCGCCGCCTGTGCCTCGGCATCCCAGGCTACCTGGGTCGCTCGAACATTCGATGCCAATTGCTCCACAGTCGCGGCGCCACTCAAAACCACGCCGGCCCAGGGCTGGGCGAGCGCCGCGGCCAATGCCAGTGCATCCACGGTTGTCTGGAGCCGCGCCGCCTCTCGTTCCAATAGCGCCAATTTGGTGGCAAAGGCCGGGTCGGTATTGCGCGGACTAAGCCGGCCGTTTGCCAACGCCTCCTTGACGATAATGCCCATGCCCGCCGCATGGGCCTGCTCGAGCGCCGGCGCTGCCGATGTCTCCAGCAGATTCCATGTCGCCTGCACACAGTCGAATAGCCGCGCGCCGTCGAAGGCGATTGCGAGCGCGCGATCGAGCGTGGCCGCCTGATCGGCGCCACTGAGCGAGAGACCGATCGCCATGCCGGCCTGCTTGAGTTGCGCCAACTCCGCGAGCACTGGCTGATTCGCCAGCACACCGCTATCGCGCGTCGCCGAATGGATCTGGTACAGACGCAGGTAGCCGCCGAGGTTGGCCTGGCTCTCGCGCAACTGGCGCCGCAATACCTCCAGCGAATGCTGTTTGACCTCGTGTGCGGCGGCCTGAACCTGCCAGCCGGCAGTGTAGGTGTAGCCCCATTTTGAACCGACAGTTACAGCGCCCTGCGGGATCCGGCGGGCGCGCAGCCAGGCGCCTAGGAACTCCTCGGCGCGCCCGTACGAGCGGGCCGCGTCGAAGTAGCGCAGCCCGGCCTGCCACGCCGCGTCGAGCACCGCGTGAGTGTGCGCAGCCATCGCCGCCACATCGTAGTTGCGCGCCAGATCGCCGGCGTGGCCAAGATTGATATAGCCGGGCCGGCCCAGCGCGGCCAAGCCCAGGCCGAGTGGCGAGACGTGCAGGTTGGTTTTGCCGAGCGGGCGTGTCGCTGCTGCCATAAAGGACCTTGTTGAATCTTCTATCCGCTGCTAGTCGCGCTTCCGGCCAAGTGTTCGACCTCGCTCCAATCGCTGGTCATCACATAGCGCGTCGCGCCATCGGCGCAGATCAGCGCGGTGAAGACGCCGAGCGGGCGGACGATCGCCACGCGCGCCTCATCGACATAGTAGCGTGCAAACGTATCTTTGCGCACCTCGGCCTCGCCGACGACCTGCAAGTTGTCGGGCGCCGCAAAGGTCTGTAGACGCATAGCACTCCTCCTCGAATATCCGTGGTTCAGATCACGGTTCGTCACGTTCGTCCTGGTTCGGCGGCACACGCGCGGCCCACAGACTGCCGGGATGCTCGCTCAGCAGCCGGTTCCAAGCACGCATCATCGGAGCACGCTGCCGCGCTTGGAGGTACCAGGCGATCCCCTGCCAGTAGAGCGCTTCGGCGGCGAATGGGCTGCCGGGAATATCGGCCACGGCGCCCAGCTGCGCGGCGGCTTCGTCGTAGCGCGACCAGGCAATTTGCGCGCGCGCCAAACCGAGCCTCAGCTGCTGTAGGAACAGATCGGGCGGCAGATAGCCGGGCGCCTGGTAGTGGCCCACACCCCGATAATCGAGCACCATGATCGTCGGCGTCCAGATCACCCGATACGTGCGGAACTGCGGCTGGTCGGCGGCGCGGTTGAGGAGCAGTTTCACCGGCACAAAGTGCTCGGCGACGAAACTGCTCACGGCCGGCGCGGGATACGTCACGGCATCCAATGCAATGCATCCCGCTCAATGCTCGCGGCTAAAATCCGCCAGCACAAACCGGCGCGTACTGCGGGCCACCTCAAGTGCGGCCACAACGTCGCCTTCCCATTGAATGGCATCACTAGTCATTTGTACCTCTCGCCCCTCGTATCCGTTACAGAGCCCATTCGTAGGATGTATACTTTATCATACCCATAGGCACTATGCGTTGTTATCTCTATTGACCGTGGCGGAACAAACTGGCCAGCTAATCTTCGTCCTGTGTGAGTTGTAACTCATCGACCATAGCAGGTTCATGCTCTGTCATTACCGGCAAGCACGAACGGAAGACGGAAGCATTGCGTCTTCCGTCTTCCATTCATACTGGTCGTTACTAGCGATCTTGTTCCGTTATGGTCATCGCCCCATGTTGGAGCTCCCACGCTCAGGACTTGCCCGCAGCGTTCCTCGTGCCGGCCAAGCGCTTTGCAGTGAGCGCGGTTGGTACACCCTCCTGTAGCATATAGAAGCAGCCGTTCGACCCATCGAAGGTGGTGCTGACGCCGGTGATCGACCTGCTCGCAAGATTGCCGGCGTAGGTCGCCTCAGTGTTGTTAAATGTGAACACCAGCATCCCAGCCAGCTGGGTCCACCGGCCGTTGAGCTTCTCGCCGGTGGTAAAGGTTTCATCGGCGTTGATGGTCATCGTCGTACTGTGTTCAGACCAGCCCGGTGACGCGCACAATCCCGCTCACGATCAGGAACTGCACGAAGATGACCAGCCCGATCGCGCTAGCAATTGGGACTGTCTTGCGGCCGATCGCGAATCCGGCCAGCGCCACGCTCATCGGGATGAGCGCCGCGTCCACAATCGCCAGCCAGATATTCAGATTCCGAAATTCCGCCGCGCCGGGTAAGCCAATTAGACCCAAAAGCCACAGCAGCTGGAGTACCACAAGCACCAGCACCGCAAACGCGAGTGGCCGGGTGACGACGCCCCAGGTGCGAATCACCTCGATAACGCTCAGCACCAAGGCAATCAAGGTCAGTATAGTCACGAGATTCAAGTCAAGCGTGAGTGAGCCGATACGCATGACCGCACTCCTTTCGTTGTGCGCACCGCACGGGCGGTTTGCCAAGCGCCGCTGCGGCCGATCATCGGTAGTAGCGGCGGCGAAAATAGCGGCGCCCACTGCGCGGATAACCATAGCCGCGCCGATAACCGTAGCCGCGCAGGAGACTCAGGAGACCAACCAGCACGAGCGCGCCCACAATTGTCCAGACCAGTTCGATGGTCTGCGTACCGACGGTGATCGGAAGAATCGATGGCAAGTGAAGCTGGCGCGCCAGCCAGCCGCCGAGGTAGGCGCCGATCACCCCGAGGATGATAGAGACGAGAAAGCCGCCTGGGGTGAACCCGACGAGGAACTCGGCCACCGCACCGGCAATACCGGCGATCACTAGAAGTACGACAAGTTCAAGTAATGACATCAGAATCCCTCCCTTGCAGATCGTCCCGATCGACAATCCATACCTACAGCCCAGGAGAAGCAGAAAGAGTGCCACCGATGCGGACAGTAGCGGCGTGCCGCCACCAGGCTGGCCGGCGTCGAACCACGCAAGTGACTTCGGCGGCGTGCAGGCAGGGCCATGTCAAAGTCCGATATGAATCAACAGATTACGCAGATTACACAGATTTGGAACATATTATCTGTGTAATCTGTGGATGGTTCTTGCCCCGTCTACGAGGTATATCGAGCGGAGCGGCGCGAGATTCGTGCGGTGGCAATTGTTGTAAACAGGGGACACATATGCCCTACACGGAGGTCTATAAGATCTTCACCATCGTCACCAGTGGTGTCCCAAACAAATCGTGCGGTCCCTCGCTGGTGCTGTGGAAACCCATATGTTCATACAGGCGAATAGCGCGTCGGAGAAACGGGGTCGTGCTGAGCAATAACCGTGTATAGCCATTGGCCATGGCGAAATGATCGATCTGCTGTAACAGTAACGCCCCGACTCGCTGCCCTTGTGCTGCCGGCAGCACAGCCATACTTCGGATGTAGAGCGCGTCGCCTTTCGGGACCGCCGACACCGTCCCAATGACGAGGTTACTGCGCGCGGCAACCCACACCGGCCCTTCGTTCATTCGCTGCCGTATCTGGTCCTGCGTCGGTGTCGTGGCCGTGAATGCCGCATCGGTATACGACGCCTGGTATGCAACGAACGACGCATAGAGCACAGCGGCAATCGCCGCAGCATCGCCTGATACTGCTAATCGTATCTCGATAGGTGGCTGGTCGCCTTGCGTGTTCATTCTGAACGGTCGCTCGCTGATCGGCTTCCTCACCACGTATCGTAGAGCGTTACTCAAGCAGTAGCAAGTGACAAATCAAGGACATGATATAGGACATTGGCTTTACGGCAATGGCGCGCGAAAGCGCACACCGTTCACGGGTGGGAGTCATCACTCTAATTTCCCGCCTCAGGCTGGCGCAGCGCGATCCGTACATAGCGCTCGGCCAGCTCACATTCGACGCCGTGAGCGCGCGCTTCCTCTGCGGCCAGCGTGGCAAAGCGGTGCAGCATACCTCTCGCATCCCAATTGCCGATCTGGCTGGCGTGCGTATGCATCGCTAAAACTTTGCGGTCTAGATCCTGCTGTTCTACTGGCACCCACAGCGTCGCGCGATCGGGGCTGGCCAGATAAACAGTGCTGACGTCATGCGGCTCCAGTCCTTCTTCAAGCAGCTCTAGCGCCGCGAGGCGTGTGTTGGCGATCGGCATAATCGCCGCTAGCGTCGCTTCGGCAGCGGCGCGATGGTCGGGGTGGTTGATATACATCGGCGAGTAAAAGAAACACGGGTCGCAGGTGAGCACGGTATCGGGCTGCACCCGGCGAATCTCGCGGGCGATCGCTAGCCGCAGCTCGATCGAGGCCACCAGCCGGCCATCGGGCTGGCCAAGAAAACTATAGCTGGCGACGTTGAAGATTGCCCCGGCCGCACGCTGCTCGGCGCGGCGCAGCTCGGCCAGCGCGGCAGGGGTCAGGCTCGGGTCGCGGCTGCCGCTGTTGCCGTCGGTCAATAGGCAGTAGTGCAGCTCCACACCAGCGCGGGCCCACTGCGAGACGAGGCCGCCAGCCATAAACTCGATATCGTCGGGATGTGCCATCACAGCCAGGGCACGGCGCGGGGTTACTGGGGTTGAGGTCATAGCAATTCCTGTAACAAAACTGATCCGGTGATACCATATGATAGCACTACTCAGCCTGCACTGCCGCTCGTATCTAGCTTGGTCGTCTGCCAATGCGCCGCGCACGCTAAAAAGGCGTATAATGAGCCGCAGCGTAGTCGTTGCATTTCAGTGAATAGCCTGAACGATACTCGCTATTATGTCAGGAGAAAGGAATAGTACCGCCAATGTCGACGGATACACTTACCATCACCGATCATCGGACCGGCAAATCGTATGAACTGCCGATAACCGATGGCTCAATCAAGGCCAGCGATCTGCGCCAGATCAAGCTCGACCCAAGCGACTACGGCTTGCTGAGCTATGATCCCGCATTCACCAACACAGCATCGACACGCAGCGCGATCAGCTACCTCGACGGCGATCAGGGGATCTTGCTGTATCGCGGTTATCCAATCGAGCAGATCGCCGAGAAGAGCACCTTTCTCGAGACCGCCTACCTGATCTTGAACGGCGAACTGCCGACCAAAGCGCAGCTAGAGGCCTGGAAGAAAGAGATTACGTTCCACACGATGGTGCATGAGAATATCAAGCACCTGGTCGACGCCTTCCGCCACGATGCGCACCCGATGGGCATGTTTATCAGCGCGGTCGCCTCGCTCTCAAGCTTCTACCCCGAGTCGGCCCAGATTAATGATGCCGAGATTCGGGATCGACAAGTCACACGCCTGATCGCCAAAGTGCCGACGATCGCGGCCTATTCCTACCGGCATATCATGGGCTGGCCATACATCTACCCCGACAACGACCTTAGCTATGCCGCCAACTTCCTGAACATGATGTTTAAGATGGCCGAGCTGAAGTATAAGCCCGACCCGGTGCTGGAGCGCGCGCTCGACCTGCTGTTCATCTTGCACGCCGACCACGAGCAGAATTGCAGCACTAATACCATGCGTGCAATCGGCTCGGCGCACGCCGACCCGTACGTCGCGCTGGCCGGTGCGGCGGCGGCACTCTATGGCCCGCTCCATGGCGGCGCGAATGAGGCGGTGGTGCGCATGCTGGCCAAGATCGGCAGCACCAAGAACATCCCGGCGTTTCTCGAGAGTGTCAAGCGCGGTGAAGGTAAGCTCATGGGCTTCGGCCACCGGGTCTATAAGAACTTCGACCCGCGCGGCAAAATCGTCAAGCAGTTGGCCTACGAGGTCTTCGAGGTGACTGGCCGCAACCCGCTGCTCGACGTGGCGCTGGAGCTCGAGCGAATCGCGCTGGAGGAGGATTACTTTATCACGCGCAAGCTCTATCCAAATGTCGACTTCTACTCCGGGCTGATCTACCAGGCGATGAAGCTGCCGACCAAGATCTTCCCGGTGATGTTCGCCATCCCGCGCACAGTCGGCTGGCTGGCGCAGTGGGTCGAGCTGCTGAACGACCCCGAGCAGAAGATCGCCCGGCCGCGCCAGATCTACACCGGCGCCCCGGCGCGCGACTATGTGCCGCTGAATAAGCGCTAGCCGCGTAGCGTACGTTCTTCGCTAGTTCCCATAGTTCCTTTAGTTCCTAGCCAGGGAACTGAAGGAACTATGGGAAATACCGCTTTCCTGCATTCTCCGGGCCTCCATTCCTTTGCGCTTTTGCGTTAAATCATTTCTATGGGCGCTCGATCGGTCGGAGCAGCGCTAACACAGCATCAAGGCGCTCGGGCGGCAAACGAACGGCAATCAACGTGCCATTCAGCTCGAACAGTGTCCACCGCTCCGGGCTGGGCACTGTGGTCACCACCTGCCAGCCATTCACCGATGTTGCACCGATCTGAAGCATGATCGGCGCGCTCGTTCGCCAGCGCGCCATCGTGCGCAGATATGCGCCAAACCGCCCTGCTTCGCCCTCATAGAGATCGATATCCTGCCGATCGGCGCCGGCGCCTAGCCGGCTAGTGACGCGTAGCGCATATCCATCCAGCACCGCGGCTTCGAAGGGGGTTCGGTCGGTGTAGAACCAACGTGGGTGTGGCGGGATGGGCGTCTCGATTCCATTGATCGTCACCTGCGCGGAGCTGGGCAGGCTTGCCGTGTCGGCCGTGTCGGTGATCATTTCGGCGAGCATAAACAGCGGTGTCGGCATCAATGCCACCGTATCGGTGATCGCGATCTCGCGCGGGTTTGGCAGGGCAGGGAAAGCGAAGAAACCGTCGCGCCAGCGAACCATTGCTGGCGGCGGCGCTGGGTTGAAAACGGCTGCCGGAACTTGCGCGGCGGGCAGTTGTTCAGAACTCACTAACTCCCAGCCTTCCAACAAGCCGCCGGATCGGAGCGTGCCGGTGCGCACCTCGGCGCGGATGGCTTGCCCAGCGGCATCGAGGTCGATCCAGGTCGTCAGCGTGTCGCCGCTGATATCGGCCAGGTACGGCAAGAGATCGCCTTGTTCATCCGGCGTTGTGCTGGTCTGGCCTTGCAGTATAAATGAGTACGACAGGAACTGGCAGCTGCCGGCTTGCCAATGCGTGCTGCTCAGAAACACCGTGCGCGTGCCATCGGCATTGGTCTGCAGCTGCCCCGAACCACACGCCAACATATTCAAGATCAATCGCTGATCGAGATCATTCGAGATCAGTTGGATTGGATGATTCGATTGTTCTTCGCTGAGTTCGTCGAGCGCTAACACGTAGTACCACGATTGAGCCGCATTACGATATTCCCGCGCAATAACGGCCTGCTCGCTGTTGCGAATCGTTGCGCTGATCTCGAGCGTATCGCTTATGATCGTGCCGCGGCGCCAGCTTTCGCGAAATATCTGCTCGGATCGTCCATTGTAGCGAGGCCGATGGTATGGGTCGGGCAGTTGATCGGGAACCCCGTCGTGGCGACTCATCATCTGTTCGACTGTGTGGCGTACGGCGCCATTTGGAGGAGCCCGATCGAGCGCGCCGATCAGCGCGTCGAGAGCTTGAGTATTCGGGAATGGCTCGGCGAACAGCCGCGCCTGGGCGCGATAGGCTTCGAGCGTGGCCAGCCGGAGCCCATGCAGCAGATCGAGCAACTCGGCACGCGTATAGCCCCGCGCGCCGATATGGACGATCGGCGGCGGCCCACCGTAAAGGTTCGTGAGCGTCATCTGCGCGTGGTAAACTTGGCCAACGCCGGGCTGGATGATCAGTTGATGCCCATCAAGCTCGGCGATCTCGGCGCCGATCAGCGGCGTGTCCGGTTGGTCGGCAAAGGCAGTGAATAGCTCCAGTTGCCGATTCGCGCCGAGATAGACAAATGCGAGTGGCGAGCCGTCTAATAGGCCTTCCACGCCACGAAGCGGGCCATTCGGATTGATCAGCAGGGCGGTGCCGATACCTGGCGGCGGAGCCGAGAACAGATAGGCTGGCGGCCCAAACTGAGTCATCATAACCCGCGCGAATGGCACGATCTGGCGATCATCGACCAACGGCAGCGCCGGCTGCACCAGCGCTGTGCGATCGACAAATGTCCCGACACCATTCCAAGCCAATTTCTGGTCGAAGACGCGAGCGATTGCCTCGGCATCGCTCAGCCATTCTTCGTTGACGACACGCCAGGTCGTACGAGTCGTCTGCTCGCTACCGGACTCGCCAAGCAACTCGCGCACTTCGCGCAGCCGCCCGCTGTCCTCGTCGATCGCCAGCAGCACCGTGACGCGGCTCGTCGTCGCGGTCGGCGCGTCGGCCGGCAGCGCCAGCGGGCTGATTCCAGCAAAACTGACCAAGTCGATCAATCGGCCGTCGGCATCGCGCTGGCGGCCCCAGGCATGCAGCTCAGCGCCGGCAGCTTGGCGCAGGTAGTTCGCGGCAATATCCCATGCGCCGGATTGCAGGCGTGCCTGGAGCATCTGCTGAGGCTGATCTGCTGAAACATGCAGATGCACCAAATTGGCGAATTCGTATGGGTTGAGCAAATAGATTGAAGGGCGATACACCTGGCTGATCGCGTACCAGATACTATCCTGCGCATCGGCCAGCTCGTACTCGTATGGCCCGCCGCCGGCCTGGTGCACCAACTGAAGCCGGTGGCGGCCGCTGGCGAGATCGATCCATTCGTCGGCGGTCAGTGGCGCGGCATTGTTGGTGGCAAAAACCCATTGGATCGCATAGGTGCTATGCCATACGCCGCGGCCTTCGGGCGGGAGATACAGCTGAGCCTGGGCGCGCTGCACCAGCGCGCGCGGAGCCGGCGCTGGGCCCAATGCCACGCCTTTATTCGCGTCGATGGCTGGCTGCGACACGCCGCGCGGCCAGACAAGCACCGCGATCAGCGCCAGCACCGGCAGCAGCACTAGCGCGATCCGCATGCGCGGATCGGCCAGCAGTCGCCCGCGTCCAGATGGCGCGGGCGGCTGAGCGGCGGCCTGGAGCTGCTCTGCCAGCTCATTAGGCAGCCGCACCTCACGCAGCGCCCCGCGCAGCGCATCCTCAACGATGCTTGTGAGCTTGGTCCAAGCCTGCGCGGCGGCGCGGCAGGCGCTGCACAGCGCCAGGTGGCTGCGCAGCGCCGGATCGCTGGGCAGCCGCGCCTCGTCGAGCGCTAGCGCCGCGCGTGTGGGCCGGCAATCTTCCGGCGCGGCTGGCTCATCGAGCATCCCGGCTTGCTCCAGGCCGGCGTGCGGCGCCAGCGCCAGTAGCGCATCGCGCAGTTGCGCCCGTACCTTGGCTTCGTCGGCCCCGATCAGCGGCGCAGCTTGGGCCGGCTCGTACGCGCGCAGTACCCACAACCCCAGCACTAGCACTTGTTCACGCGGCAGGCGGGCCAGCGCCGCTAGCAGCGCCACTGCAGGGGAGCGATCGGCCCAGGCCGGCGGCCGGCGCGCACGCCGATCGCGGCGTTCTGGCGGAAGCGCCACTATCAGCGCGCCGATCAGGCCTACCTCATCGATCGGCGGCTTCGCCACCGCGAGCTGGCGGGTTGCGCTCAATAGGCAGCGAGCGGCGCTCGATCGGTCGGGCGTCAGCAGCAGCGCCAGCCGATACAATTCATCGCCATAGCGCTGGATTGCGCGCCCCAGCGGGGCGTTATTTGTCACGCTCACAGCGTCTCTCAACCTCGTTTGCGGGCGGTCACCATTGCTCGGCAGGATGCGCCGACAGGATAGCACGCGGGGTGGGGAGCGTCAATCGAGGTAAGGGTGTGCGGACAAAACTCTCCCTTCAGCGTTTCAAAATCGCAATTATGCCCTGCCTATAGTGAGACAGACTATCGCTCACCGACCGTCGGCTTTGCTATGGCGTAGGGCCGTCAATTGCTGGAATAGGCTTGGCGAATAGGTCGCCACCCAATGCTCGACCACTTGGCCATGCGCAATACGGTCAATATTGATCGCACGCATGGTCACGAGCTTGCCGGTCGGGGCTAGGCCTTGGAACTGCCCTTGATGGCTACCCTGTAACGTTGTTCGGGTGACCACCCGATCTCCCTCCGCAATCTGATCCTCTAGTTTGTATCAGATGCGAGCCGTTTTTGTTCAGTTTAAAAAGCTTATGTATTATCGTCGATGAACACTAAGGAGCCGGAATGTATCAATACAAAAGGAATGATAAACATGCAAACAGAAGGCGTCGACTATGATCTCGGTGTTTTTTACAAGGGTGCTGTGACGACGAAGGTGCTCCTTCTCTGCGGAGCGATCGCCGGTCCGCTGTTCACCCTCGCGTGGGTCGCCGAGGGCGCCATGCGCGCCAACTATAATCCGCTGCGTCATCCGGTCAGTTCACTCGCCCTCGGCGACTTCGGTTGGACGCAGATCGCCAACTTCATCGTCGCGGGCCTCTTAACATTGGCCTTCGCCATCGGTCTGCGGCGTGCACTTCAGCCCCTCGGAGGCTCAAGGTGGGGACCATTGCTGATCGGTGCATACGCGATTGGTCTGCTTGGCGCGGGGATCTTCGTCACCGATCCTGTGAGCGGCTACCCTCCCGGAACCCCAGACATGCTCCTCAAATACAGCAGTGTGCATGCCGCCCTCCACGACCTGTTCTCGATCCCTACCTTCGTGGGACTGCCGATCGCCTGCTTCGTGTTTGCCCGGCGCTTCGCCGGATGGGGCGAGCGCGGATGGGCGATCTACTCGACAGTCACCGGTCTCGCCTTCGCGGTTATGTTCGTCCTTGCTAGCGCGGGCTTTGCCCAAGCCAAGGATCTGGCGGATCTCGGTGGGCTGTTCCAGCGCATCACGATCACCATCGGCTGGACCTGGCTGACCCTGCTCGCTATTCATATGCTGAGAGCTTCATCCGACATACGGAGAAGGATGCCAACGTAGCCCCCTTCGAATTAGTACAGCCAATCACAAGTTTGATCCTAGTTCCCATAGTTCCCTCATTTCCCTGGCAAGGCCAAAGGGAAATATGGGAACTGAAGGAAATCGGAACCAATTTGCGATTGCTTGCACTTAGAACTCGCCCAGATCGCGAAAGCGCACCCGCTCAAGCAGCACAAAGCTGATCGTGGTGACGAGCATCAGTATAGTGCTGAGCGCCAACGCCTGGCCGTAGTTGCTAGCTCCCGGCAGCCCAAACAGCCGGTCGATCACCACCGGCACAGTCTGATACTCCGGGCGGGCCAACAGCAGCGCCGCGCCGAACTCGCCGATCGAGACCGTGAAGGCGAACACCGCGCCGACTAACAGCGCCGGGAACAGCAGCGGCAGATCGATCTCGCGCAACACGTGGATGGGGCTTGCGCCGAGCGCGCGCGCCGCCTCGCGCAGCCGCGGGTCGAGGGCGCGCAGCGCCGGCAGCAGGCTGCGCAGCACAAAGGGGAACGCGAGCAGCGTGTGCGCCACCGGGATCAGCCAGGGCGAAGCCAGCAGGTTCAGCGGTGGGCGCCCCAACGCGATGATATAGCCCAGGCCTAGTGTCACCGCGCTGGTGCCAAGTGGGAGCATGAACAATGGATCGAGAACAAAGAACAGAGAACTAAGAACAAAAGGCCCTGATTGAGGCTGTCTTGCTGTTTGTTCTTTGTTCTTTGTTCTTTGGGCGAGCAGGTACGCCGCCGGCACCCCCACCAGCAGCGCCAGCGCCGTGGCCGCCAGCGCGAAGCGCAGCGAGTTGCCGATCGCGACCAGCGGCGAGATGAAGAAGAACGAGCGGTTACGGTTCTGGCTCAGCAACCGGTAGTAGTCCAGCGTCAACCCGCCACTGGCGTCGGCGGTGAGCGATGTAATTGATCGCAGCGCCAGCGCCAGCAGCGGCGCGCCGATCAGCAGCAACAGCACGGCGATATTCGCGCCGACGAGCAGCCGCGCGCGCCAGGAGCGGATCGGCCGCGCGTTGGCGGCGCGCGCGCGCACGTCGAGCGGCACGCTGGCGCGCGCTTGCAGGCGAGTGTACACCACCGTCATCGCCAGCGTGGCGGCCATTTGCACCAGCGCGAGCGCCGCGGCGACATCTAGCCGTAGCAGGTCGGAGGTCAGGCGATACACCTCGACCTCGACCGTGGCGAAGCGCGGCCCGCCGAGAATGCGAATCACCCCGAAACTCGCGAACGTGAAGATGAAGATCAGCAGCGCCGCCGCACCAATCGACGGCAGCAGCATCGGCAACGTCACCTCGCGCAGCGCACGCAGCCGGCTTGCACCCAGCACTGCGGCGGCCTGCTCGAGGCTGCTGTCGAGCGTACTCCAAAACCCACCGACAATCCGCAGCACCACGCTGTAGTTGTAGAAGACATGTGCCAGCAGCACCAGCGCCAACGTCTGGTCGAGCCGGATCGGCGGCTCGCCGAGGCCCAGCCAGGCTTGCAACAACGTATTGAGCATGTCGCGCGGGCCGAGCAGCGCCTTGAACGCGGCCGCGACCACCACCGTCGGCAGCACGAAGGGCGCGGTAGCGATCGCGCGCAGCAGCGTTTTGGCCGGGAACTGGTAGCGCGCGAACACATACGTTGCCGGCAGCGCGATCAGGAGCGTCAGCACGGTCGAGAGCAGCGCCTGCCAGGTGCTGAACCAGATCACTTCGAGGTAGTAGCTGTCGGCGAACAGCTTGGCGAGCCCACCGCCGCTTGGCGCGAACGTGGGATCGCCGGCGAAGCTCAGGCGCAGGATCGCGGCCAGCGGGTAGAAGAAGAAGATAGCGAGGAAGACTAGTGGGATAGCATAAACGAGGCGGCGTAGCTTCATTGGTGTGTCATCGCAACCAGTGAGATCGAACATTGAGCATTGAGAATGGAGAATGGAGAACTACGTCATTCTCCATTCTCCATTCTCCATTCTCAATTCAAGCATTCCGCTTCAGCACCACCAGCGTGATGTCGTCGGCCTGGGGCGTGCCGGCAGTGAAGTTGGTTACCGCATCGATGATTCGCCCGATAATCTCCTCAGGGTCCAGGTGATGGCAGCGGCGCAGCACCTCGGCCAGGCGCTCTTCGCCGAACAACTGCCGGCGCGCGTTCATCGCCTCGGTTACGCCGTCGGTGTAGAAACAAACCACATCGCCCGCATCGATCACAGTGGCGTGCTGCTCGAAGCGTGGTTCCGGCACAATCCCCAGCACGATCCCTTGCCCCTGCAGCTGCTCGATCATGCCCGTGGTAGTGCGGTAGTGCAGCGGATAATTGTGCCCGCCGTCGGCAAACGTCATCACGCTGCTCGCAAGGTCGAGGACGCCGTAGAAGCAGGTGACAAACAGGCCGGAGCGTGCATCGGCGAGAATCAGGCGATTGGCTTGCTCCAGCACGGCCGCGGGCATACGTCCGTCGCTGGCGGTCGCGCGGATGAGCGTGCGCGAGAGCGCCATGAACAGCGCCGCCGGCACACCTTTATCGGTCACATCGGCGATCACAATCCCCAGCCGCCCAAGGTCATCGACGGTGGGTGGCTGAACCGGCTTGGACACGCGCGGGGCCAGCTTGCCGGTGCGCCAGAACTCGAGCTCGATCTCGCGGCGGGTCAGCGCCGGGCCGCCCTTGGGCTGCGCCTGCCCGCGCGCGACCGGTTCGCCGACCTTCTCCAGCACACTGGGCTGATTCTCGGGCGCCAACTCGATAAAATCGTAAAAATCGCCGCCGACTTGGCGCGCCGCGCGGTACAGCGCCGCGATGCTATAGCCGGGTATGATCGGGCAGCAGGCCGGCAGAAAGCTGGCCTGAATATCGCGCGCCAGATTCAGCTCTTGCTCCAGCCGCTGGCGCTGCAGCGACTCCTGATGCAGCCGCTCGCGCTCGAGCGTCTGGGCCAACTGGCTGCCGAGCAGCCCCAGCATCTGCGCCTCGTCCATCAGGAAGCGACGCGGCGCCGAGGTATTGATCATCAGCGTGCCGACCGGAGCGCCGCCGATCTCGATCGTTAGCGCCAGGTGGCCTTGGAATCGCTGGGCTTGCAGCAACTGCGGCAGTTCGTCTAATGCGTCTTCCGGCAAGTTCGCGCTGCTTTCGGGCAGATACCACAAGTGCGGGTTGACTGGGTCGAGCACCGCCGGCAGGCCGGTTGTTGGAAGGAAGTGCCAGCCATGCGCCGCGACAAGCATGGCGCAGCCGGCCTGCTCGTCGGCCTCGACGAAGGCGCAGGCATCGGCTTCGAGCAATCGCGCGCCGACGCGCACCAGCCGCTGGAGCGCCGAGTCGATCGAGCCGGGGCCGAGCAGCTCTTGCGAAAGCTTCAGCAGCGCGGCTTGCTCTTGCACCCGCCGCACCTTCACCTGCTCGTACAGACGGGTGCGAGTGATCGCCGTGCCAAGCATAAAGCCAATCGCCGAGAGTAGCTGGAGCTGCGGGGGAGTGAAGCGACCATACTCCGAAGTAGCAACATTCAGGATGCCCAGCACCTCCGCGTCGCTGCGGATCGGCACTGAGGCATGTTGCGCCAGCGAGCGCTTGTCGCCGACAGCGTGCTTCAAGCGGCTGCAGCGCACCATATTGACGGCTTTGTTCAGCTTGCCTTCATTACAGAGATCCTGACAGTCGCAATCGCCCGACCAGACCGGGCCGGGGTAGGTGATCGCCGGCGGCAGCTCGTGGCGCGCCGCCAGCTTGAACGCACTCGCCTCGTCGCGCAGAAAGATCCAGCCGGTGCGCAGCCCCATAATATCGACGATCTGCGGGAGCGCGGCGTCAAGCGCCTCGCGCAGGTCGAGCGCACGATTCAGGGTTTGCGCCAGCTCATTCAGCGTCGACAGCTCGGCGATCCGTTGCTGGGCATCGGTCAATGCAGGCATATCTCGATTGCAAATTGCAGATTGCAGATTGCAGATTGTAGATTGCTGGTCTCAATCTGCAATCTGCAATCTACAATTATTCGTCCTTCTTGCGGCAAATCGCCACGCCATCGCGCAGCGGAATAATCACAGACTCGAGCTGCGGGTGCAGCATGATCGCGCGATTGAACTCTTGGATGCCGCGCACAATCGGCTCGTCGTTCTCCTCGGCCACCAGGCCGTTGCAGAGCACATTATCGCCGATCAGCATACCGCCGGGGCGCAAGCGCGAGACACACAGCTCAAGCGCTTTGACCGCGTCGTGCTCGTCGGTGAGATTGCGCAAAATGTCGAGAAAGATCAGATCGAACGGGCCGTGCACGCTTTCGAGCACGGTGAACCATTCGCCAGCTATGATGTCGAGGCGATCGCCATAGCCGGCGCGAGCGATCGTGTCCTGCGCCAGCTTGTACCGCTCGGGCTGGCGCTCGATCGCGGTTAGCCGCCCGCCGGCCGGCGCCACCGCAAGCATGATCCATAGGGCCGCATAGCCGGTGGCCGTGCCGATTTCGAGCGCCTCGCGGGCGCCCATGCTCTTGGCCAGCAGGTACAGCAGCTGCCCTTCGACCACGCCAACCAGCGGCAGCCCGCGATAGTACGCGCGCTGCTCGAGCTCGGCCAGCACTCCAGAGCGCGGAGGCATTAAGCCGGACAGGTAATCCTCAATCGCAATGTTTGTGATATCATCGCGCATCTGTTCCCTCCTTGCGCGCTCCAGCGCGGAAATCAACGCCTCGATTGTACCACAATTCGCCCCTTTTCGGATAGAGCGTTTTGCCGAGCAGGCCCGGATTTTCAAATATGAATCACCGATCTGTGTTCGTCCGCGTCCGATGAGCCCAATACTGAACAGTTACCAACACGCGTAATAGTGCACATTTAGCTCGGGAATGGACGCGGACAAACGCGGACAAACGCGGATTGCTAATACTTTTCTGTGTTCATCTGCGTCCCTTTACCTCAAGAGTGAGCAGTTACCAGCACGCTCTGCTTTGCGCGAACGGCAGTTGTTTGCTATAATAAAGCTCGTTGGAAATTATTTACACTGGGGAGGTCGCATAGTGGCCTAGTGCGCGGCACTGGAAATGCCGTAGGGGGTTACACCTCCTCGTGGGTTCAAATCCCACCCTCCCCGCCAAAAGGCGCGGGTGGTTGTCAAGGGTTTTCCTTGGCGATCGCCCGTGCCTTTGCACATGACAATGATATGTGACCCACTTAGCGATGATCGAGTGTGCGCAAAGCGGCCGGGCACTCCTTTGTGCTGAGGTCGATCCTGCTGCTATGCTACACCGCGCGCCAAGCCTTGACGCCACGGAGTGGGCGCGCTATTCTGTCTACAGAACTGTAGGCACCTGCGACAAGGAGATCTCCCTGAGCACAACCACCATTCGCAGGTCGGAAAAGACCCGTGCCACCATGCGCGACTTGGCGCGCGACGTGGGCGTGCCGATGGCGGAGGTCGTCGAGCAGGCGATCCAGCTGTATCGCCGGCAGTGGTTCATCGCCCATGCCAACGCCGGCTATGCGGCGCTGCTCGACGACCCCGAGGCGTGGGCTGAGGTGGAAGCCGAGAGACAGGCCTGAGATTGGGATGCTGCGTATACCGCCATATTCGCCGAGGACGGCGGCTGGATCGTCGGCTGGGTGCGCGAGTTGCCCGGTGCGATCGTCCAGGAGCGCACGATCGAGGAGGCGCGAGAGAGCTTGAAGGAAGCGATCGCGCTCATTCTGGAGACGCGCAGCGACGAGGATCACGCAATCGACGTGATCGCCCGCGAGAGCATCACGGTCGACGTATGAAGCGACGCAATCTGATCCGCCACTTGGAGCAACACGGTTGCGTGAGAGTGTAGCGAGGGGTGCTGCGCACGCTATCATTCGCGGAGCAAGCCTTCATGCTGAGAAAGCCATCTCCGCGAAATCATGCCGTCCGCAGGACTGCGAATGGGACCAGGCGAGCCGCCGTGCCACGCCACACCGAGATCGCAAACCTCACCGCCGCGCGCATCTGTGACGATCTCGCGATTCCAAGGGTTGAAAAGAAATGAACAACCACGGGGAGAGTTGGGATGCCGATCTCGACCTGGTGCGCAGGCATGAACAGGCTGGCCGGCGTCCCGTGCTGATTGTGATGCGTAGTGAAAGCGGGGCGACGATGCACAGTCCATTCGCACGGCAGCGGAACGCACATGGCCAGTTGGTGCTCGACCCATGCCTGATCTGCGGCATCAGTCAGGCCGCGCACTGGAAGTGCCGGATCTGCACATCGCGCGGGCATACAATGGGGCGCAGCGCGCTGCTGCCTGATGTGTGCCTCTGGTGCCAGGACGAGCTGCTGGCGCTGCTGAAGCGCGACAGCGCGAACTGATAAGGAGTCATTGATGGTATCACTGTAGCTTCCTCGATTGTCATGTGCCCCGCGTGCGCCGCGCAATCAGCGCATCAGATGCCTGATGATGCCTGCATCATTGTGCTGCCCTGCCCGTCCTGCGGGGCTGTCCTACGACCGAAGAGCGGTGACTCCTGCATATTCTGCTCCTATAGCAGTGTGCCGTGCCCGCCGATCCAGCAGGCGCCCGGCGACGTCGGCAGCGACCCGGCCTAGCACGCCTATGCTACAATAGCTCCAGACAAACAGAAAACCCATCCTCCGCGACCAAGCAAGGGGATGGGCTTCTGCATATTTCGATTGTGCGCATCGCGCGTTATTATTGTCCCATCCCTGACAGGCGCTGTCAAGCGGTGCGCGACCGCGCCGCAATTACATGCGGTAATGGACGCGTAATAGATCTGGCATGGGCAAAACCAGGCTGGCACCTGTCCCAAAAAGGACAGCTCAACCCTCTTTATTTGTGATGATCACAATTGGTGGTCATCACGACAACGTCTCTACTCATAGAATGAGAAGGAAAATATGGCAAAAACATCTCAGGCTCCGATGTTTGTACGTTTGGGAAATGCTCTGACAACCACCCTGCTACGCGCGGGCTTCAAGCTCGTAGGACTTGGGAACTACCCCATGTACCTGCTCACAGTGCGTGGGCGCAAAAGCGGGCAGCCGCGTACTGTCTCGATAGCGATCATTGAGCGGAATGGGAAGCGCTATCTGGGCGCCCCGTTTGGAGCAGTGGATTGGGTGCGCAATCTGCGGGCAGCCGGAGAGGCCATCCTCACGCGTGGGCGTCGTTCTGAAACGGTTAATGCACTAGAACTGCCTCCCAGGGAGGCGGCCCTGGTTTTGCGAGAAGAAATCAAGGGCGGCAACCCGTTCGCTCGCTACTTTGGCGTCAGTGCGGAATCTTCACTTGAGGAGTTTGAGCGTGCGGCGGTCAGCCATCCGGTGTTTGTGTTGGAAGAGAAACAACTGACATAGGTTATGCTTTCCCTCAGTCACTTCTCTGGCCAAGATGATCGTTGTGGCTGCGTATCGGCATCGTGCGTCGCATTGCTATGCATATCGATGTGCCGCCACCGGCACGTCGCTATCATAGCAAGAGCATCGTCACACGAGATCAGCACAACGATAGATGAGCGCTAAGGGAAAGCCGTAGTCTACATTACCACCTCCTCACAACCCACGCAATCGCTCGCCGATTCGCTGCGCGATCGCCCGAAATGCCGCCGCGTCGGCCGATTCGGGCGCGGCCTGCACGAGCGGGTGCCCAGCGTCGATGCCCCGGCTGATCGCTTGATCCATCGGAATCTGGCCAAGCAGCGGCAGATTCCCCTCACTCACGGCCCAGCGCCGCTCGCTGTGATGGAATACCTCGATCCGCTCGCCGCAGTGCGGGCAGATCAAATAACTCATGTTCTCGATCACGCCGAGGATGGGAATCGCCGCCTGGCGAAACATGCTCAGCGAGCGCGACGAATCCAGCAGCGAAAGATCCTGCGGCGTGGTGACGATCACTACTCCGTCGATCTGAAACGCGCGCACCAGGCTGTGTTGTGGTTCGCCCGTTCCCGGCGGCAAATCGATCAGTAGATAGTCGAGTTCGCCCCATTGCACATCGCGCAACGTCTGCGTGACGATCCGCCCGGCGTCGTGCGGGTCGGGCATCACCGCGTCGGCCTCGCCAACCAGCAGGCCGATCGACATCACCTTCAGGCCATAACGCTGTAGCGGCGGGATATACGGCTCGCTATCCGCCCGCGCGATCGGCAACAGCCCGCGCGCCGACTGGCCGCGCCGCACGCCAAGCATCAGCGGCACGTTTGGCCCATAAATATCGGCGTCGAACAGTCCGACCCGCGCGCCCTGCGCGACTAGCGCCAGCGCTACATTTACGCTCACGGTCGTCTTGCCGACACCGCCTTTGCCACTAGCGATCACGATTGTGCGGCCGACCTGCGCCAGCTTGATTGCAGCCATATTCCATCCCTGCGCGCCTTGTCCTAGCTGTTCACATTTGGCTTGGGATAGGACGCGGATGGCAGCGGACAAACGCGGACATCTGCCTCATTTCCGCGTTCATCAGCGTTCGTCCGCGTCCCATCTCGGTTACCGCCCTTTGGCCTTTGGCACGCGCTGAAGATCGCTCGTCAGAACATAGAAGTTACGCCCGTCGGCTAACTCGAGCACAGTGTGCTCGCCGGCCACATTCGCACTGATGACCTTGCTGCCGTCGGCGTAGACTTTGCCATTGCGGTCTTTGACTATCCGGACGCTGCCGATTTTGGTGGCACTGGCGGTTGGCAGCCGATAGGCCGCGAGGATCATGCCGCTCATAGTAGCTTCTTTCTTGTCGAAATGACGGAGCTGACGCGCTGGGCGCTTTAGCCTTCCCTTCGTCAGGCTCAGGGCGAGATTATATTGTTGATCGTTTTTGCGCTCTACGAGCGCAAAAACGATCAACGAAAGTTGTCAGGCACCTTGCTGCCCCAGACTAGGATGCCATTGATAAGCGATCGCTAACTCATTCAGCGCTCGTTTTGATTAGACCAGCATAAGTTCGCGCTGAAACGACGACAAGAACACGCAGCCGTTCTCGGTGACCAGCACGTCTTCTTCCAGCCCAACATAGCCGGCGCTGGTTGCGACGCCCAGCTCGAGTGTGAACACATTGCCGGCCTCGACGATGCCCTCCGGAGTGGCGCCGTAGCGCTCCCAGCGCGGCCCCAGCAGCGTCCCGCCGTCGTGGCAGGCGCGGCCCAACCCATGGCCGAGCGCGTGCTTATACTCTTCGTACCCCGCATCGACCACGACTTCGCGAGCGATTTCGTCGATCCGATAGCCCTGCACGCCTGGTTTGAGCGCGGCGGCGCTGGCCTCGATCGCCTGGACGACAGTGGCGAAAGCGCGCTCGATCTCGGCCGGCGCCCGTTCTTCGCCGGGGCGACGCACATACCACATGCGCTGGAGATCCGAGCAGTAGTCTTCGTACTGCACGCCCATGTCGATATGCACCAGATGCCCAGGCTGAACGAACAGGTCGTCGCGCGGCGCGCCATGCCCTGGCTCAGACTCAGGGCCAGTGTTGACGATCGGGCAGGCGTCCCAGTCCCATGCGCTCGGCAGGCCGCGGCTGCGGAACTGCGCATGGATGAATCCACCAATCTCGGTCTCGCTGACGCCGGGGCGGATCTGCTCGGCCGTGAGCGCAGCAATCTCTTCGGTGATTGCGATCGCCTGGCGGATGCGCTCGACCTCGGTCGGCGACTTGCGGGCGCGCAGCCTCGATAGCAGTTGCGCGGCGCTGGCCAGCCGGCCGGCATACGGCGTGTCGCGCAGAATATCGTTGAGCAGCAGCCACATGCCATGCGTGAGGCCATCGGCGGTGGTGTCGTCGGTGCTGTAGTTCAGCCCGATCGTCTGCGGGTCGAGCCGTTGGAGCGCCGCGATCAGCGGCTGCGAGATGCCCTCGTCGTAGCCGATAATCTCGCCGAAGACGCCTTGGCTGCGAATGTTGGCCGCATCATAGCGCCCGACGATTGCGATCCGTTCGCCGTTTCGGCCGAATAGAAACGCCGAATTCCAGGTTACATCGCAGCCGACCACCAACTCGACGCCGGGGTCGGGGCGCACGCCGCTCTCGCGCGCGAAGGTCAGCCAGCAATCGAGCCCAGTCTCGGCCAGCAGCGCCTGGGCCTGATCGGCTTTCTCTTGTACTACCATGGGCCACACCTCGTATGCTCGCACGGATCAACGGGTGGATTATAGCATACAGGGCGTGGCCGGACCGAGGGTGACAAGATGACAAGATGACAAGATGCGTTTACTCACCCTGTCTCCTTGTCACCTTGTCATTTTGTGAGGACAATATTATCTGGAGCGTCGCTTAGTGTGCTGCGGCCGCGGCCAGCGCCTCTTCCTGCGCGCGTGCGGCCCGCCAGTTTTGCAGGCGGAGCCGCTTGCCAAGTGAAACCGCCAGATTTTGCATCATGCGCATGCCCATGGCCGGGTCGTCCTCGGCGAGGATGGTCAGCGCCTCTTGCGTCAGCGCGAGCAACTGCACTCCAGCGGGGCCAGCGCGCAAATCGGCGCTGCGTTTGACACCTTCCAGCAGGGCCAGCTCGCCGGCAACCTGCCCGGCATGAATCTCGGCCAGGCGGGTCGAGCCAGTCTCAGTGCTTAGCCAAACCTCAAGCGTGCCGGCCTTGACGATATACATCTCATTGCCGCTGCTGTTCATCGCCACTACTTTTTCGTCCGGGCTGAAGCCGTGTGAGTGAACTAATGCGGCAAGGCGCAAGCGCTGCGCATCGGTCAGGTGCTCGCCGATCTCAGAGTTATTGAGGAACCGCGCGATCTCCTGAAGGTAGGCCAAATCCTGGTTATCCTCGTTATGCTCGCCGCGCACCTCGGGCGGCAAGCCAAGGAAGTGTGCGATATGCCGCAGCGTGGCATCGGTCTGTTCGAACTGTGGCCAATGGCCGGCGTTGGGGATGAGCCGCAGGTCGGCTTTGGGCCATTCCTCGGCCACGACACCAGCATCGCGCAGTGGCACAATGTTGTCTTCGGCACCCCACAGCACCAGCGTCGGCGACTCGACGCGCCCAAGCTGGCCGCGCAGATCGCCTTTCTGCATTGCGACGAAGCAGGTCGCGCGCACCTGGCCTTGGCCGCGCCGGCGTGCATCGGCGCGGATCGTGGCGTAGGCCTGCTCGGATACCTTGGCGCGCTCAGCGAAGTTCGAGGGCCTTAGCAGAAAGTCGGTGTAATCCAGCGGCGTTTTGGCGGCGACATACAGCAGCCATTCCAGGAAACGGAACCGCTCGGCCATGACATGCGGCCGCATCAACAGATTCACACGAGTGGAGAGCCGGCCGCTGAGCGCCGGGTTGAGCAGCACCAGCTTGTCGACCAGCACCGGGTAGCGCAATGCCAGCGTCGTCGCAATCTGCCCGCCCATCGAATGGCCCATCACCAGCACAGCGCGGTCCTGATCGCCGTTGAGCTTGATAATCATCTGGGCGATCAGCTCGGCGTACCCGGCGATCGTTGGCTTTTCGGCCGGCGCCGGCGAGCGGCCGAACCCCGGCAAGTCGATTGCAATGCAGCGGTAGCGCTTGCTAAGCTCGGGGAGAACTGGCGCCCAGGTGAACGATGAACTAGACCAGCCATGAATTAATATCGCGATCGGGCCGTTTGCCGGCCCGGCTTCTTGCACATACAGAACTTGCCCGTTAATATTATACGTCGCCATGGCTGTACTCCAAGCCAGCTATCTTGCGCCACCACAGGAAGTCGTGGTATCCCTGTTAGCATAAAACGCAAAATTACTTCGTTTTCGCGTATTTGCTTCCGTGCTGTATACAACGCCACGAGCCATTATCGTAGATACTCGTATCACAGATAGCTTTCAATACGATTTTGGTCGCGTATTGCTGCTACAATAATACACAAATTGAGCGAAGTGCGCGATACACTTTGCACCAGGTACAAGAATATGGCAAAAACGACCCACCGAACAACCTCCACCCGGCGCAACACGGATTCGTTGCATGTCGCGCCGGCTCAAAGCACCGTGCGACCAGACACCGAGCCGCTCGATATGTTACGCGTGATTCTTGACCAGATGCAGAACACATCCTCGCTCGATGATCTCCTCAGCCGCACGGTGAGCGCGCTCCACGACATTCTTTCGAATTCGGTGAGCGCTATTCTACAGTTGTTGCCGCACCAGCGCGAACTCTACCCGCGTACATTATTATGCCCGAAGGCCCACCCTGGCGCATTTCAGGCGCAGTCGATTGAGACCGGGTTGATCGGCGCCGCTGCCCGCGCGCAGCAGACAATCACTTCGCAGGATACACTCAACGACCCGCGCTTTCGGCTGGTCGAATGGTGGGACACCCGCTCAGAGCTCTGCGTTCCGATCATCACCCGCCAGGGGGTCTGGGGGATTCTAAATCTCGAGTCTGAATGGACAAATGCGTTTCCTGCACACATTGTCGGCGTGGTCGAGATCGTTGCCAAGCAGCTGGCCATCGCGGTCGAAAACGCCGACCTGATCGATCAAAGCCGCGCGCAGGCCGGCCTGCTGGAACGCCGCGCCCGTGAGCTCACGCAAGTGCTGACGCTCAATAATCAAATGCGGATCAGCATGAATCTCGATACATTGCTGGAACAGCTTGCTCATGCAATTCGCGAAGTGATGGGCTACCAAATCGTTGTCGTCAACCTCGTCGATGTCGCCCATAACCATGTGTGGGTCGCGACGATAGTTGGCTGTACGCCCCAGGAAGAAGCAATTCTACGCGATGCAACCTATCGCTGGGATGAGTTTCTTGGCGACAATCCCGAGCAGTTTCGGGTCAGTCACTCCTACTTTTTCCCGCAAGAGTCGAGCTACACCATGCCGGGCGTAAACCTCAGCGCGAATCTCGACGAGCGGGCGCCCCACGAATGGCAGGCCGACGATATGCTGCTGATCCCAATCGCTAATCATACGGGCGAGATTTTGGGCGTGTTTTCGGTCGACGATCCAATCGATCGGCAGCGACCAAGCCCGGCAACCATTCAAGGGCTTGAAATCTTTGCCTCGCAAGCCGCGGCCGCGATTGAGAATGCCCGATTATTCACCAGGACTCAAGCAGCGCTTGGTGCGTTACAGCAGGCGCACGAACAGCAGGCCCAATTACTCGAGCAAATTCAACAGACCCAGGCCGAACTGATCAGCGCATCAAAGCTTGCCGCCGTTGGTACGTTGGCGGCAGGCGTGGCCCATGAGTTCAACAATCTGCTGGCCGGCATGCATGGCTATGCGGAACTAGGCCAAAGTGGCTCGCTAGAAGAGAAGGATGAAGCGTTACAGGTCGTTCAGCGAACATGCCAGCGCGGCGTGCAGATCACGCGCCGGCTGCTGACGTTCGCTCGCCAAGGTGAGGGCGTTCGCGAACTTATTCAAATCAACGAGATTGCCGAAGGAGCCCTTCAGTTAATCAGTTGGGATCTCGACAAAGCCGGCATCGCGATCGTCCGCGACTATCAATCGACCGAGATCGTCTCAGCCGAGTCCGGCCCGTTGATGCAGGTGGTGCTCAACCTCCTATCGAACGCGCGCGACGCCACGCCGGCCGGCGGCACAATCACTATTTCAACCCGCACGAACGGAGCAACAATTGAGCTAGCGGTCGCAGATACCGGCTCGGGTATTCCGGAAGACATTCGCCCCCGTATCTTTGAGCCGTTCGTCACGACCAAAGGCGCATTCGGCGGCAGCGCCGCCGCTGGCACAGGCTTGGGGCTATCGGTCAGTTATGGAATTGTCCAGGCCCATGGCGGGCGGTTATCAGTCGTGAGTGAGATCGGCAAAGGCAGCTGCTTTACAATCATATTAGCGCGGCAAACCGAGCTCACAATGTCGGATACAGTCGCCTTGCCGCAAGAGCACATATTGCCGAAGCTCCACATCCTAGTGGTTGATGATGAACCGCAGATCCGCACGATCCTGTCGAGGATGCTGGCACGTATCGGTCACATCGTGGCGGAGGCGCAAGACGGTAGCGAAGTGATAGAACGAAGCACACGCGAGCCATGGGATCTTATTATTAGCGATGTGACCATGCCGAGGCTCGACGGCCCTGGCATGATCGCGCAACTGCGTGCGATTGGCCATACCGCGCCGATCGTGCTGATGACCGGCCGCGTGGATACTGAAGCCCTGATACCCATTCAAGAATGCGGTGCGGCGGCTGTGTTGGAAAAACCGTTTGACAGAAGTTCGCTCTTAGCCGCGATTGCCACAGCGATGCAGCCTGTGTAAGGGACTCTCGATCCGTCACTCGCAAAACACGGATTGGAATCTCTCGAACGTTTTTCGTTCGCAGAACGAAAAACGTTCGAGAGATTCCAATCCGTGGTGGTCCGCTGGTCGCATCCACCGCGTAAGTTCTGTCAAGAAGCCTATGCGCGACCCCAAAGCACTCGACAACTACTTGCGCCGCCGCGCGCCGCTGACCAGCGTTGTCAGCTATCCCAATCGCGGTCCCTGGGGCGATAATCGCTACCCCGGCAACTGCTCGGGCTATCTGCTGATCGACCTATGTGCTACCTTCCAGCCGCGCGCGGTGCTCGATCCGATGGAAGGCGGCGGCACCAGCCGCGACGTGTGCGCCGACTTAGGGATCGCTTACGCCGGCTACGATCTGCACAGCGGCACCGACAGCCTGCGCGACGAGATTGGCGGCGACTACGACCTGATTTTCTGGCACCCGCCGTATCACGACATGAAGGCCTATAGCGACGACCCGCGCGATCTCAGCCGCGCCGGCTCAATTGTAGCCTTTGGCGCGCTGCTGCGTACCGGCTACTGGCGCTTTTTCGATCTGCTCGCGCCCGGCGGTCGGCTGGCGATCCTCATGGGCGATCTGCGGCGGCAAGGGCGTTACGAGCCGCTCACCATCGACGTGGCGCGGCTCGACCGGCAGCATCTTGAGAGCATCATCGTCAAGATCCAGCATAATGTCAGCTCAAACAAGACTCACTACGGCGGAGCGTTTGTGCCAATCCTGCACGAGACGCTGACGATTTTTCGCCGGCCCTCAGAGTAACAACTCCTTTTAGGATCAAGATTGCAAAACGATCGGCGCGAATGGTCTTCGCGCCGATCGTTCATTGTGTCGAGCTCGGATGTCACCTAACGCGCCGCAGCGACGTCAATTAGATCGTGACGATCTGCCGGGCCGAACCGTCTTTGTCAGAGCAGATACATGAGCGGTAACACCCGGCTGGAAAGCACTGACCAAACCGAGGATAGATATATGAGCATTCCTGATTTCGATATCAAGCAACGCACACGCGCCAGCCAGCCCAGCTTGGCCTGGCTGCTGCTGAGTGGGCTAGGCAGCATACTGACCGCCATTGTTGTGGTGGGCATCGTGGCAGGCCGGCTGGGGCTGCCGATTCGTGGCGGTTGGCTGATCGGCGCTGCGGCGCTGGCGGCGCTGCCCCATCTACGCGCGCTCCTGCTAGGCCGATGGCAATGCGATTGGTGGGAACTCGCCGCGATGGCTATCGGCACTGCGGCTGTAGGCGGCGCTGGCTTGGCGCTTGCCTGGCCATCGCTCCTGCCGCTCGGTCTCTCGGTCGATGCAGTGCATCATACGCAGCTGATCAATTGGATCGCCGATCATGCAGCATTGCCGCCGGCAAACCGCGATATGCAAGGGCTGCTCGGCGAAATGAGCGTGTATCCGGTCGGCCTCGTGCTGGTCGTCATCGCGGCTGCCGATCTTGTGCGACAACCGGCGCTCGAGGCCCTGTATCCGGCGGTAGCAATCCTCGGCGGCTTGATCGGCGGATTGGTGGTGCTGCTGGCTAGCGCGAGCGGCCAATTGAACCTTCAGAATGAATCAGGGCAACCAACACCCGCCGCCACAAGCAGTCGCCGTTCTGGATATTCGATATTCAATTTCTTGATGCTGCTGGTTGGCCCACTGCTGCTGCTTATTCATCGGACATATCTGTTGGAAGCCTATATCGATCACAGCTACTACACCATGGTGCTTGGCGTGTTTCTGGTGCTGTTGGCCGGCGCCTGGCTGGTTATTCCCGCCCGGCCGTCGTGGGCGCAATTCGGGTTAGTGATGGCTGCGCTGGTGGGCACCTACCCGCTGTGGGCGCCGTTGCCGGCTGTCTACGCGGCGATCGTACTTTTGACCGCCAATCGCGCCCAACCTATAACAAGCCGTTTGAAAACCACCAAGACACAAAGGCACCAAGGTTGGATCGGCCAGAAGATCTTCGCATTTCTTTCTATTCTTGGCGACTTGGCGCCTTGGCGGTCATTTTTCAGGCGATCGCTCAGCGACGGGCGCCGCAATGGCATAAGCGGCTCCGCGATGCTGGCGTTCGGCCCAGCGCTGGCGCTGGCGCTGCTGGATCTCGTGCCGCGTCTGAAAGGTGGCCAAGCCGTGCTGGTTCATCAAGGACTGGTCAGCATGCCAACCATCCAACGCCTGACGCCATTGCTGTTGGCGCTGCCGGCTGTGCTCGTGCTCCTAGGCATGCGACGCGGCCGCCGGTTGGCCGGGTTCGCTGGCCTGGGATTGGCGTCGCTGTTGGCACTAGCGCTTGCCGCGCAATTAGGCCGCGCCGCCAGCTATCACAGCTATAAAATGCTGTTTGTGCTGATGCCAATCGCGGCCGCGATTCTTAGCGCGGCATGCCGGCGGCTGGCGAGCGCGCCTCAACGAGGCAAACATGCCCTGGTGATCGCTGGCGTGCTTGCGCTTGGTGTTACCGGCAGTTTCCATCTCGCGGCGGCGCAGCCGATCCAATTGATCGATCCGAATCTGGTTGCGGCGGCGCGCTGGCTGCGCGCCAATCAGCCACGGCAAGCTACCAAGGCGATGGCGATCAATGTACCAAATGGCCCAATCGCCTACTGGATCCAGATCGGTCTGCTTGGCCAGCGTCGCGACCGGGTCGAGCCTACAATGGCGACGATCATGAGCGCGCGGCCCACCGTTGAAAGCTGGTTCATCGACCAACACCTGCCGCCAATTGCGATCGTATCGGAAGTAACTCAGCCACTCGCCGGCATGAACGTCCTGGCGCGCTTCGGCTCAGCCGCGGTGGTTCAGCGCACCGACAACGCCGATCTCCAGGCATTACACCCGCTGGCGATTCGTTACCGAACATTCTGGGAGCATGAGCGCCTTAAGACGGCGATCGAGATGCAACACCCATTCCCAGGCGCCCTGCCTTTACTCGAGGTCTGCCTGTATCACGAGGGCGGGTTGGTGAATAGTTTTCCGCTTCAACCAGCGCCCAATCGTTCGCGCCCCCAGTATCTGGGCGTCGACCTGTTGCCGCAGACACTGGGCGGCGAGGGGTATATCAACGTCAGCGACTTCCCGCATTTCGCCCCGGCGGCAGCGCTGCCTACCGGCGCGCTGACGCTCACACTGCGGCTATCGATCGCCGGAAACAATGTCGACGAGCGGCAGCTGGCCACAATGCGGCGCACCGACGCCGGGCGCTTCGAGCAGATCGACTCGAACAGCGGCGAGCTGATGTACCTACGCCACGACAGCGACGCGACGGATTTGCGCACCACGACGCTCGATTTCGACGGAGCGCTGCGGTTGATCGGGTGGGGTGGGCCACAGCACATCGGCGCGCACGAGCCAGTTGCGATCGACCTGCGCTGGCAGGCGCTGCGCCCACTCGATCGGTCGCTGTTTCCCGAGCTCCAACTGCTGAACGCGGCCGGCCAGACGGTCGCGACTAATCTAGCGGCGCCACAGAACGGCTTTTACCCAACCTGGCGCTGGCGCCCGGGCGAGAGCATCACCGAGCAGCGCAACTTTGAGCTGCCGCAGGCACTCGATCCCGGTGTCTACCGGCTGGTCGTGCAGGTACACGACTTCAGCGCACAGCGCCTGCTCAGCGCGCGGCAGGACGGCGCGCCGGCAGCCGAGATCGGCCAGATTATGATTGAGTCGGCCGAGCTAGCGCAGCATTGATACAGCATCCAGCTTGTCGATCTGCTGCTCGATCAGCGCGATTGCCTCGGCGAGCGTGTTGGCATCGAACGCAAACGTGGCCCCGGCCGCATCATAAAGCTGCGGCAGCGCGACGGTGCCGCCCAGCGCAAGCGCCCTGCGATAGCGCGCCACCGCGCTGGCCTGATCGCGCAGGGCGTTGCGCCAGATCTGCACCGCGCCGAGCTGCGCCATGGCGTACTCGATAAAATAAAACGGCAGCTGGAAGATATGCAGGATCTGCTGCCAGACATTTGCCTCCGCAGCTTCGAGCCCGCTCCAATCGACACTTGGCTCGAAGCGCCGACTGAGATCGACCCAGAACGCCCGGCAGCGCGCGGGATCGGCCGCGGCATCGGGATGCTCGTATACCCAGTGCTGGAACGCATCGACCACGGCCATGCGCGGCCACCAGATAATCGCGCCCTCGAGGTGCTCGATACGCGCGCGCGCAGCCTCTTGAACCGAGTAGAAGCCGCCTTCGTCGGCGGGCAAATACGGCGCACCCAACAGCTCCATCGCCATCGAGACGACCTCGGCGAACTCCATACCAACATCCCACTGCTGATAATATGGGAGCCTGCCCGCGCCAAAGATGTGGAACACATGAAAGGCATGCCCCGACTCGTGCAGCAGCGTCACGACGTCGTTGTGCAGGCCAACCGCGTTCATGAAGATAAAAGGGCGCTCCGCTGCTGGGAACACGGTGCAGTAGCCACCCGGCGCCTTGCCCACCCGGTTAGCCAGGTCGAGCAGGCCCTCACGCCGCATGATCTCGAACTGCGCGCCAAGCTCCGGGTCGACCCGCCGCAGGATCGCCGCCGATCGGGCTTCGAGATCGGCAACTTCGGTAAACGGGCGCAGCGGCGCCAGGCCAAGCGAATTCACATCGAGATCCCACGGCCGCAGCGTTTCCAACCCCAGCCGCTGGCGGCGGCGCTCGTAGATCCGCGTGGCAGCCGGCACGGCGACCTGTTCGACGGCCTGATGGAAAGCGACACAATCGGCCGGGGTGTAGTCGACGCGCTGCAGCTGCTGCCAGCGGTAGGCGCGGTAATCGGGGAAATCGGCATTGGCGGCGATCTGAAGCCGGAGCTGCAACAGCTTGACCCAAAGTGCGTCGAGCGCGGCCTGGTCCTGCAGCCGGCGCGCTTGCTCCAATCGCCAGGCGCGCTCGCGCAACGTTCGATCGGTATTTTGGTACACCGGATGTAGCTGTTGGAGCGTAAGCTCTCGCCCTTCCCACTCAACTGTCTGCGCCCCTGCAATTTTGTCGTACTCGGTCGCGAGTTTTTGCTCCTCGGTCCTGAGCGGCAGATTAGCTTCCCGAAACATGCGCGCTTGCACACGCATGTTCCGTAGCGGCACGTCGAACGCCGGCGGCTCCAACTCGCTCGAAAGCAGCTTCTGCTTGATCTGCTGCTCGGCCGCCTGGGCTGCGGGGAAAATCTTCTCGAGAAATGTGTAGTAGCGCTGCTCGGCGTCTTTGTCGTCGGTGTTCACAGTCGTCGCGACATAGCGGCGCTGTTCTGTTTCCATCACTAAGCGCAGGAGTTCCGTCCAGTCGACCAGCCAGGCTTCCACATTCTCGGCAGTCAGCCGGCGCACGGCGAGCTCTTGAAGATATGGCTCAACTTGCTCCCAACTGTTGAATTCTTCGCTACGAGGGAGAGCTGGTTGCGCTGCCATCGATTGCCTCCTTCTACGTGCTTGGCCTGAGTATTCTACTACCAGAATGCCAAATAGCAATCCTTGTTCACGAACCGTCGCCAGATATGCTACAATAGATCGCGCGAAACCAAAACCTCAAACGCCATCAGAGTCAACAATAGTTCCTATTCGTCTTGTGAAGGGCTGGCTCGATGCAGAGCGCGACGATTCTGGTCGTTGATGATGAACCGCCGATTCTTGACTTGATCGCGAGCTACCTGCGCGCCGATGGCTTCACCGTTCATACTGCCGAGGATGGCCCAGCGGCGCTGGCCCAAGCGCGCGCGGTACGCCCCGACCTGATCGTCCTCGACGTGATGCTGCCCGGCATGGACGGCCTAGAGGTGTGCCGGCGAATCCAGCAGGAGTTCGACGTGTATGTGCTCATGCTGACCGCCCGCGCCGAAGAGATCGACAAGATTGTCGGCCTTTCGGTCGGCGCCGACGACTACCTGACCAAGCCGTTCAGCCCGCGCGAACTGGTGGTGCGTGTGAAGGCCATCCTACGGCGCAGCCGGTCGCTTGGCCCACGTAACTCCCAGCACACGCCCGAGCGCCCGGCCTTACGGTTTGAAGACCTGGTTATCGACCCAGATACACGCGAAGTTTGGCATGAGAACGATCAGATTGACCTCACGCCACGCGAGTTTGAATTGCTGTACGCACTGGCCGAGCAGCCGGGCCGCGTCTTCAACCGCGACCAACTGCTGGAGCGGATCTGGGGCCACGATTTCGCCGGAATCGACCGCGTGGTCGACGTGCATATCGGCCTGCTGCGCCGTAAGATCGAAGACGACCCAGCGAACCCGGCGATTATTCAGACGGTCCGCGGCGTGGGCTATAAGTTTGTTGGACGACGCCGGTGACATTGTAAATTGTAGATTGTAAATTGAGCGTTCAGCTACCAATTTACAATCTGCAATTTGCAATTTGCAATTTGCAATTCGTATGGGTTGGCTACGACATCTGCGCTGGAAACTATTCGTCTCGCATATCATGATCATCGTGATTGGCGTGGTCGTGCTGCTGGCGACTGCGCACTTTCTGGCCGGCTCGCAGCTCGGGCCGGGAAACCAGCTCAGCCTGGGCCAATCGGCCGCGGAAACTGGCAAAGTCACGGTCGAGAGCGAGCCTACCAGCACCATCTCGCAGCCAGAGCGCTTTCAGACGGTCGTCGATCAAAGCCTGCTGATCTCAGCCTTCGCAGCGCTGGCCGCCGCCGTGGTGGTCAGCCTATTCGTCTCGCGCCGGATCGTCGAACCACTGCAAGAGCTATCGTTTACCAGCCGGCGGCTGGCGCGCGGCTACTATCACGAGCGCACGTCGATCCGCTCCGACGACGAGCTGGCCGACTTGAGCCAGAGCATCAACCAGCTTGCCGAGGCGCTCGAGCAGACCGAGCAACGCCGCTTGGCACTGCTCGCCGATGTGGCGCACGAGCTGCGCACACCGCTCTCGACGATCGAAGGGTATATGGAAGGGCTGATCGATGGCGTGATCGCGCCGGAGGAACGCATCTTCGCGATGATCCAGCACGAGGCGGTTCGGCTCAAATGGCTGATCGAAGAGCTGGCGCTGCTTTCGCGCGCCGAGGCCGGGCAGCTGCGCGTGACGCCGCGCCCAATGCAGATCACCACGATTATCGGGCAGGTCGCGGCGCAATTCGAGCCGCAATTCAACGCTAAGGAGGTGCAATTAGCGATTAACATACCACCGGACCTGCCCACGATCGTAGCCGACCCCGACCGGCTGGAGCAAATCATGATCAACCTGCTCTCGAACGCGCTACGCTACACGCCGATGCATGGCTATGTGACAATCTTCGCCGAGGTACACGACTTCTTTGTGCAGATCGGCATACGCGACACCGGCATTGGCATCTCCGCCGAGCACCTGCCGCATATCTTCGAGCGCTTTTACCGGGTCGATAAGTCGCGCGCCCGCCAGAGCGGCGGCACCGGCATTGGTCTGACGATCACACGCCACCTGATATACGCTCAGGGGGGCGAGATCTGGGTTGAGAGCGCCGGGCTCGGGCGCGGGTCGACATTCTATATCACCTTGCCGGTCCGCGATGCGGTCGCGGTAGCCGCCTAGCAGGAAGCAGGAAGCAGTAGGCAGTACCTTTGAAGTCGATGGGTATCACTGTGTTTCTTTGCTCCTGCCTACTGGATACTGCCTCCTGGATACTGATCTATGCAAGACTCGCCTGCCACCTTCAACTGGCTCGGCCTGCTCCAGCTGTTCGCGCTGTGGCTGCTGGTGGTGTTTGCCGCGCTGCGTGTGCTCGACCTGCTGTTCCCACGTCTCCGGCGCGACGATGGCGAGACGCCGGCAGCGCCGGCAACCGCCCGACAGCCGCTCAGCATCCGGCCACCGCGCGGCGCGGTTGGCCAAGCCGCCCGCGCCGCGCCAGCCGCGGTACAGGAGCCGACAGCGCGCAGCGCGCAGGTGGGCAAGACCCACTGGCAGGCCAATCGGCGCACAATTGGCGTGATGCTGCTGATCTGGGCCGGCGTATCGTTCTTGCCAGCTGTTTTTTCGCCGCAGCTCAATCAGATCCAGATCTTCACCGGTTTCCCACTTGGCTATTACATGGGCTCGCAAGGCTCGCTAGTGGTGTTTCTCGGCCTGATCACCGCCTATGCCTGGCGCACCGCGCAGCTCGACACCCGCATCACCGCTGCGTTGCGGCTGCCCGAAGGCACGCGCGAGGGCCGCGCCGCGACGCGCCGGCTAGGATTGATCTATATCATCTTCACATTCGGCTTCATTCTGTTTACGCTGCTGATGGGCATGCTCGAGCAGCGCTTCAACTTGCCGGCTACGATGAGCGGCTGGGCGCTGATGATCGTTATGATCGGCCTATACGCGGTGATTGGCGTGACCAACCGCACCAGCAACCTCGATGAGTATTTTGTGGCCGGCCGGCGCATTCCCGCGTTCTTCAATGGCATGGCAATCAGCGCCGATTGGATGAGTGCGGCATCGTTCATCTCGCTCGCCGGCACGCTCTGGCTACTTGGATATGAGGGACTCGCCTATATCATGGGCTGGACCGGCGGCTACGTGTTGCTGGCGCTGCTGCTGGCGCCGTACTTGCGTAAATTCGGCCAGTACACCATCCCCGACTTCGTAGCCGCGCGCTACGCTGGCAACCGGCCGCGCGTGGTCGCCGCGGTGATCGGCGTGATCATCTCGTTCACGTATCTGACTGCGCAAGTCACCGGTATCGGCATCATCATGAGCCGCTTCCTGGGAGTCAATTATCTGGCCGGCGTGCTGATCGGGCTTGGGGCGGTGCTGTTCTGCACGTATCTTGGCGGCATGCGCGCGATCACCTGGACACAGGTCGCCCAGTGTATCGTACTGCTGATCGCCTACCTGACGCCGGTGACGATCCTGTCGTTCCGCTCCACCGGCGTGCCGATTCCACAGATCATGTATGGCGAGGCGCTGCAGCAGATCACGCGCCTGGAAACGCTGCAGGGTATTACGAACTCATATGTCACCCCGTTCAACGATTGGACACCCTGGAACTTCCTCGCGCTGATGCTTTGCCTGATGCTCGGCACTGCCGGGCTGCCGCACATCCTGATTCGTTTCTATACCGTACCCGATGTCGGCGCAGCGCGGCGCAGCGTGAGCTGGGCGATGATCTTTATCTGCCTGCTGTATTTCACGGCGCCGGCCTATGCCGCGTTCTCGCGCTGGGAGATCATGCGCACGGTCGTGGGTAAGCCGACCGCCGCCGTACCTGAATGGGCGGTGAATTGGGTCAATGCCGGGCTGATCGAATATACCGATCTCACCACACTCGCGGGCATACCCCTCGATCAGCTGCCCGACTGGGCCGCCAAGCTGATCGCCAACAAGACTCTGACCGTCGACGACGCTAATCGCGATGGGCGCGTGCAGATCGCCGAACTGGCCGGGCCAGCGACGCTGCCCACCAAAACGAGGAATCCAACCGACGGTATTCTGCAGTTCGATGAACTGAAGATCGATCCAGATGTGGTGGTGCTGGCGACGCCCGAGATCGCCGGGCTGCCGCATACTGTTGCGGCGCTGGTAGCGGCGGGCGGCCTCGCAGCCGCGCTTTCGACCGCCGACGGATTGCTGATGGTGATCGCCTCGGCGCTTTCGCACGATATCTACGCCCGCACGCTGTACCCCGGCAGCGCCACGCGCGAGCGGCTGCTACTTGGGCGCGCCATGGTTTTCATGGCGGCGATCGCGGCGGCCTTCGCCGCCACGCGCCGGCTCCCGCTGATTGTGCAACTGGTCGCCTGGGCCTTTTCGATCGCCGCGGCAACCTTCTTCCCCATCCTGGTGCTAGGGATCTTTTGGAAACGCGCCAACGGCCGCGGCGCGGTCGCCGGCATGATTGCAGGGCTGCTGGTGACTCTGAGCTATATGCTGCTAAACGCGCGCGACCCGAGCTTCAACATCCTCGGCATCACCAATGTCGCCGCCGGCGTATTTGGCGTGCCGGTCAACTTCCTTGTGACAATCGTCGTCAGCAAGCTCAGCGCGCCACCTTCTGCCGAGACACAGGCGCTGGTCGATTCGCTGCGCTAGTACGCTTTCAGCTTCTTTACACAATCTTTACAAATTATCCCGTTTACCGCATCACAAAGCAATAGCGCAGCTATTCGCAACCAGCATAACATTTACGCAAAATTCATTGTAATCTTGATCGGGCTTGACAATCCTCCTCTATCATACTGCTATCAAATTCTACCTATCAACTCACCTATCCAGATTCACCACGGCCCGCATCTTGCAGCGATCTTTGTATCACATTGATACAATCAGGCTAGACCGCTTCGGTACGACATATCTTCGCTATCTGCGAGCACGGCCCAGATCGCGCGGCAATCGATAACCAGCGGCATTTTTTGATGCAGCGGCCTGCCATGTTTGCTGGCCGCAAGAACGCATGCAATCGCGCGACCCGATCTGAATATTGAAAAGGAGGTAGCCCGCTCGACGAACAGGAAGCGCACGAACGAACAAGCTGGCCCGATTGGTTGATGATGACGTTGCGGCCAACTGAAGCAGTGAAGCACAGCCGCAAGCCAAAGAAGGAGACACCGGTATGGCAACGATCGCAGCAGGCACATACGATCGAGAAGATACTCGAGGCATCTGGAAGGTCATTGGCGCGTCGGCCGCCGGAACCGTGATCGAGTGGTACGACTTCTACATCTTCGGCTCGCTCGCCGCAGTTATCTCGCCACTCTTCTACCCCAAGGGCAACAATACCCTCGCGCTGATAGCGTATCTCTCGACATTCGCGGTCGGCTTTGTGGTCCGCCCCTTCGGCGCGCTGTTCTTCGGCCGCATTGGCGACCTAGTTGGGCGCAAGTACGCCTTCCTCGTGACGCTGCTGATTATGGGCGGTGCCACGGCGTTGATCGGCGTACTGCCGACCTACGAATCGATTGGCATTGTCGCGCCGATCCTGCTGATATTGATTCGCGTGCTGCAAGGCCTTGCGCTCGGCGGGGAGTATGGCGGGGCGGCCACGTATGTGGCCGAACATGTGCCCGATCGAAAGCGCGGTTATTACACCAGCTTTATTCAAATCACGGCGACGCTGGGCCTGTTTGTCTCGCTGGCGGTGATTCTGGCCGTGCAATCGTCGATGAGCAAGGAGGCGTTCGGCAGTTGGGGCTGGCGCCTTCCTTTCCTGCTCTCGATCTTCCTCGTGGCCATGTCACTCTATATTCGCCTACGAATGAAGGAGTCGCCGATCTTTAGCCATCTGAAGACGACCGGCAAAACATCGACCTCGCCGATCAAGGAGAGCTTCGGCAACTGGACAAACGTCAGGCGTGTGCTGATCTCGCTATTTGGCGCGACCGCGGGCCAGGGCGTGGTCTGGTATACTGGGCAGTTCTACGCACTGTTCTACCTTCAGAGTATCCTCAAAGTCGAACCCAGAACCGCGAATATTGTGATCGCGATCGCGCTGGTGCTTGGCATGCCATTCTTCGTCGTCGTCGGTGCGCTCTCGGACCGCATCGGCCGTAAGCGGCTGATGATGGCCGGCTGTCTGCTGGCCGCAATCTCGTACTACCCGATTTACCGAGGTCTGGAGGCCGCCGCCGGCAATAACATCGTCAGCCTGGCATCAAAGGCCGACCCGATTACCGGCGCAATCTCGGTTTTACCCCAGACCGTCAACGCCAGCGGCGCGCTGGTCGACGCGGCAGTGGCCAGCAGTCCGAATATCCCCATGCTGGTGCTGCTGATCTTTATTCAGGTCATCTTTGTGACGATGGTCTACGGGCCGATCGCGGCCTACCTGGTCGAAGCATTTCCCGCCAAGATCCGCTACACGTCCATGTCGCTGCCCTATCATATCGGTAATGGCGTCTTTGGCGGCCTGCTGCCGGTGATCGGCCTCTCGATCGGCGCGGCGACCGGCAACATTTACGCCGGGCTGCTCTACCCAATCATTGTGGCGCTGATCACCTTCGTCGTCGGTTCACTCTACCTGCGCGAGACGCATAACACCAAGATCTGGGAGGAGACCGAGGAGAACTACCCGACGCCGGTTGGCGCCTGATCGCCGGCTAGTGCGCCGGTCGAGTACCCGCGAATTACACGAATATACGCGAATATTTTCTGATATTTTCGTGCGGATTAGCGTCATTCGCGGATAGTTTCCGAAGACTTGACTGATGTTCTAAGAGGTAGAAATTTAGGGCGGATCTGCATCTGCTCGGAAGGCGGGCCTCGGCAACACGGTGCTGTTGCCGAGGCCCGCCTTGTCATGCCGGAACCTGGGCCCACCTCAGATCGCATTCACCGGCGCCGCTTCGATCGCCTTGCCAGATGCTTCGATGCGCTGTATCATTCCAATACAGTAGGCAGTCGGCAGTCGGCGGTGAACTGCATCCTGCATCCCGCTTACTGGCGACGAACTGAAAAGGATTTCTGCCAAACTGTACTAGGTATTTGTGCCCGGTAGGCCGTTGCGTTGTCAGCTTCGCACTGTTTTGGAGGATGGAGTTATTGATGGAAGCAGCGACTCATCTTATCGCCGCAATGCACAACCGACCAGATCGCGTCGCATCTGCGCTGTGGCTTTGGCTCCAGCGGCATGAGCAAACCACCAGGCAACTTGCGGATTATTTGGACTGCTCGCCATCTACACTCGAACGTCTCGCAATGGTTAAGCAACCACAACCGGGGCCAGATTGGGATGTCGACGTCGAGATCATCGCAATCTCGCTCCGGCTTCCGCATGAGGCCCTGCGTACTCTGCTGCTTGAAGCAAATCAGCCCCAGGAGCGCGAATTCGGCGCATCAGGATAGATTCTATAGTACGTAGTGCGTATGGACGCGATATATCGCATCCGTACTATGCACTACGATCGCTGCCGGCGGCGCAGATAGCTCAGACCAAACGTTGCCACGAGCGACGCAATCAAAATAACAAACCAGGGTATCGGCGTTCGAAAATAGATCGACGCCCCATACGACAGCCCAAGCAATACGGTAAAAATCCCGCCAAACGCGAGCAACGGCCCTTCCCAATCCGGTTGTTGTGTCGGCATATCGCTACCTCATTAGAGCATGACAAATGACGGCATAGTATATCACTTTCGCGCCGATCGCTTGCCCAGTGCTATTCGCAATGCTATACTATTGCCATTATTCGCGCTTTGCGCAGTATCTTCGATGACAAGACCTACGCGGTCACTTGCAACACACGGATTTTTCTTCTTCGTATCGAACGGTTTTTCGTTCTGCGAACGAAAAACCGTTCGATACGAGAGATTATTAATCCGCGGTGATCGAATATTCGCACCCACTGTGTAAGCCCTGTCAATAAGGATGGCTTCGATGGCGATAGCTCCCGAAGTACTGAGTTCTCAAGAAATACTTAATCCATATACTGAAGCAGCGCCATACATCAATCGTGAGCTCAGCTGGCTTGAATTCAATCGCCGCGTATTAGAAGAGGCGCTCGGCGAAGGCCATCCGCTGCTCGAGCGAGTGAAGTTTCTCTCAATCTTTAGCACCAACCTCGACGAGTTCTTCATGATTCGCGTGGCCGGAATCAAGCAGCAGGTCGCCGCGGGTGTGATCACTCGCTCGCCCGACGGCACGACGCCGGCCGAGCAGTTGATCGCCATCCGCCGTGTGGTCGACGATCTGGTCGATCAGCACCGCCGCTGCTGGCTCGAAGATGTCGAGCCCAAGCTGCGCGCGCAGGGAATTCATGTGCTGGACTACGCCGAACTGACCGAACAGCAGCGCGCCTTCTGCAAGGCCTATTTTGAGCGCGAAGTCTTCCCAGTGCTGACGCCGCTGGCATTTGATCCAAGCCACCCATTCCCACAAATCTCGAATCTGAGCATCAACCTAGCCGTCGTCATCAACGACCCTGAGGAAGGCCCGCTATTCGCGCGCGTCAAGGTGCCGGCGGTGCTGCCGCGGCTCATTCCAATCAACGGCGGCGCGCGCGAAGGCTTAGATCATATCCCGCTCGAGCGGCGGCATTGCTTCGTCTGGCTCGACCAAGTGATCGCCGAAAATGTCGACGCGCTATTCCCCGGCATGGCGGTAACCGAGGCATATATCTTTCGCATCACACGCAATGCCGATGTCGAGATCCAGGAAGAGGAAGCCGCCGACCTGCTGCGCACGATCGAGCAGGGGGTGCGGCAGCGCCGCTTCGGCGCGGTCGTGCGGCTGACGATTCAGCACGATATGCCGCAGCGCGTACGCGAATTGCTGCTCACCAACCTCAAGCTGACGCCCGACGATTTGTATGAGGTGCGCGGGCCGCTGGGCCTATCGGATATTATGTCGCTAACAAAGATCGACCGGCCCGATCTCAAGGATCCGCCATTTTATCCCCAGGCCCCGGCGCCGTTGCGTCACGCGCGCAGCAGCACGGAAATCTTTAACGCAATTCGCCAGCAGGACATTTTGCTGCATCACCCGTTCGACTCGTTCCAGCCGTTGGTCGAACTGATCGAGGCCGCCGCCGAGGATCGCGAGGTGCTGGCAATCAAACAGACGTTGTATCGGGTCGGCAGCAACTCGCCGATCGTCAAGGCGCTGATGCACGCGCGCGATCAGGATAAACAGGTCACGGTGCTGGTCGAGCTGAAGGCGCGTTTCGACGAAGAGAACAACATCACATGGGCCCGCGCGCTCGAGCGCGCCGGCGTCCATGTCGTCTACGGACTGGTTGGGCTCAAGACTCATGCCAAGATCGCATTGGTCGTGCGGCGCGAGCTCGATGGGTTACGGCGCTATGTTCACCTTGGCACCGGCAACTACAACGCAGGCACCGCGCGGATCTATACCGATCTCGGCCTGCTGACCTGCCGACCCGATATTGGCGCGGATGTCTCGGATCTTTTCAATTTCCTGACCGGTTATTCACGCCAAGATCGCTACCGCAAACTGCTCGTGGCGCCGGTGAATCTGCGCGACCGGCTGACCTGGCTGATCGAGCGCGAGATCGCCCACGCCGCGACCGGGCGTGGCGGGCGACTGATCTTTAAGCTGAACTCGCTGGTCGACCCCAGCATGATTGAGTTGTTGTATCGCGCCTCGCGCGTCGGCGTGAGGATGGATCTGATCGTCCGGGGCATCTGCTGCTTGCGGCCCGGTGTGCCTGGGCTGAGCGAACATATCAGCGTCCGTAGCGTGGTTGGCCGATTTCTGGAGCATAGCCGGATCTACTACTTCGAAAATGGCGGCGAGCCGGAAGTGTACCTTGGCAGCGCTGACCTGATGCAGCGCAACCTCGACCGGCGCGTCGAGACGTTGTTCCCGATCGAAGATCGCGGCATGGTTGCGCATATCCGCAACGATCTTCTAGGAATCTACCTAGCCGACAATATCCGCGCGCATATTCTACAGCCCGATGGCACTTATATCCGCGCCCATCCTAACGACGGGGAGACGCCAATCGACAGCCAGGCGACCTTTGCCGCCGGCCATGACACCCCGCCCGAATAATTGCAGATTGCAGATTGCTCAATCTACAATCTGCAATTTGCAGTGTGCAATGATGTATCGTCTGTTCATCGCCGCCGAGCTGCCGCAAGAAGTCAAGACGGCGCTTGTAGCTGCGCAGGAACAGTTGTGCCTCCGCCGACCGCCGCTCAGATGGGTCGCGCCAACGGCGATGCATGTGACGCTGCGCTTCCTGGGCGATACCAGCAGCGATCGGTTGCCGGCGATCGAACAAGCCATGCGCGGCGCGCTTGCCGGGCACGCGGCAATGACCTTACAGCTGACGGCGATTGGCGCCTTTCCCTCTCCAATGCGGCCAAGCGTGGTATGGGCCGGCGTCGGCGGCGCCACAAGCGCGCTTGAGCGGGCGCAAGCCGATCTTGAGGCCGGGCTGGCAGCAATCGGCATCGCGCGCGAAACACGACCATTTCGCGCCCATATCACGCTCGGTCGAGTTCGGAACGATCTAGATGCGGCGGCGCTCGAACGGCTGCGCGCGGCGCTCCGCCGGCCGCCCGTGCTGCCACCGATCGCCTGGCCAGTCGAGCGAATCGTGCTGTTTCGTAGCGAGCTGGGGCGTGAGGGATCGATTTACACCGAGATTGTCGATTGTAGATTGCAGATTGCAGATTAGAGCGAAGCAGGTCAATCTGCAATCTGTCATTTGCAATCTGAAATGAGCTGGTTATGTTGGGTGATCGCCTACAGCGAATTCTCGTTTGGATGCTGATTGTCGCCGTCGCAGTGTACCTGCTGGAGCGACTATTCTATTTGACCGCGATCTTCGCGACGCCGCTGCTGTTGTTTGGGCTGGCCTGGCTGGTCTCGCTAATCTTGAAGCCGCTGGTCGACCGGCTCACCCAGATCACGCTGCCCATCCCATTTGTGACTCACCGCAGCCAGAGCACGGGAATGATCACACCAACATGGAGGCTGCCGCGCGTATTGACCGTCTCGATGATCTACCTGGCGATTATCGCGCTGCTGGTGGTGCTGGTGCTCTCATTCCTGCCGGCGATCGAGCCACAGCTGGTCGGCGTCGACGAAACATTGCCCAACGCCGTCAACGAGATTTCGAAGTGGATCACCGGGCTGGAGAGCGAGCTGCACCGGATCGGTTTCCGCGGCGACCTCCAACGGATCGCGCAGCCCGAAGCGCTTGCGCAGCAAGCCGCCACGGTCGGCAGCACATTGGTGCAGCAGTCGCTCGGCATCGCCAGCGGCATCGCAACGCTGCTGATCGACCTGGTGCTGGTGCTCATTCTCAGCTATTACATCACCCTGGACAGCGCGCGGATCTCGATGCGCATTCTGGAGATTTTGCCAGAGTCCTGGCGCGCCGATACTGTACGCTTCTTCACGATTGTGAATCATACGTTCGGCGGCTTCCTGCGCGCCCAGCTCATCCAGGGAATCATCTACGGCCTGGCGACGGCAGTGGTGATGAGCGCGCTTGGGCTCGATTATATCGCGCTGGCGAGTGTGATCGCCGCGATCATTGTGCTGGTGCCGATTATCGGCAGCGTGCTCGGCGTCATCCCGCCGCTGTTGATCGCAATCATCGATAAGCCCGACAGCATTCTGCTCATGCTGGTCATTCTAGCGGTCGTTCAGCAGGTACTGTTCAATATGATCATGCCGCGCTTGATGGGCCGGATCGTCGGGCTGCACCCGCTGCTGGTGTTTGCCGCCATCCTGGTAGGCGCAACGGTGGCGGGCGGCTGGGGCATTCTGTTCGGCATCCCGATCGCCGGCGTGGTCGCCTCGGTATTGCAGTTTATTTACGGCCGAGCCACCGCCGATACCGTCGAAACGATGGAAGCGCCTCCCCGAGCCACAGCTGGCGATACGCTCCCTGCGGCCACCGAGCAGCGCCCGGCGGCGAATGATCCAAGATCGCTGTGATCTTATTGTGCTGGTTATTTCTTTTTGCCGCCGGACATGTTCTGGCTCACAGCGGCGCGAACGAGGCCTTTCAAGGCGGGCGCATTGATGTCGTCGCTTTCGTGGAAATCGATCGCCCGCGACGTCTTTGCTTCCAGGCCCGCATTGAACAGCCCGTGCGGATCGCCCAGCAAAGCGCCTTTGAAAAAGTTGAGCTTGACATGGTCCTTGAAAACACCGGCGGCAACGACATTTCCTTTGCGGGACCATACAGGCGTGTCCCACTTCCATTCCTCGGTGAGATCGGGGTCGGCCTCGAGAATCAGGTTGCGCAGTTGCGCCAGCATTCCGCCGCGCCAGTCGGCTAGCTCTGTGATGTGGTTGGTGATGCGTTGAGATGGAGTCAGGCTATCTTTTGCGTTTTGCATGATGTTCTCCTTATGATTGGGCGCCAGGCTACCGGACAGTCTCGACCTGGCTCTGTGGATTGGTTGTTACACAAGATAGTCGTTCGGCGGAGGCCAAAATCGACAGCGCCCCTGCCAGGCGCGAAAAGTTGGTGTTCAGCACTGCGTTCGGGGGTCGAAAATTGG
>WNGB01000633.1_pt1 | contig 110332 bp, 97 predicted proteins | sample 5400681 | NCBI WGS metagenome assembly WNGB01 (sample SAMN13153367, study PRJNA577476) | soil metagenome | isolation source: 115 cm soil or saprolite under grassland replicate 2 | place: USA:California | collected 2016-06-15 | reverse complement strand
CAGACGGCTGCTACCGGCCGTCACAATGTGGCTCGCTCCTTGGGTTCCAGCGCCATTGCGAATGCAATTGCGAATGCAACCGCGAATGCAATCGGCGCGGCTGTCACTTCCCGCGGGCGTTTCGAGACCCAGCGCGGCCGACAGGGCGCTGCGTATCTTCTTCAACAGCACAGAAGGCGCATGCTAGAGCCTTACTCCGCTCGGAGGGGCTCGAGGGTGGTACCGCGCGCCGCCCACCAGGCGGGCAGCAGCGCGCCGACCATGGCCAGGAGCACCCCGGTGAGCGCGAGCGCTGGCATGACCGGCAGCGGGAAGGTCTCGAGCGTGACGGTGGGGATGCGATTGCCGATCACGCTGCCCGCGAGGGTCTCGACCGCCTGGTGCAGGGCGATCCCCGCGGGGACGCCGAGGACGCCACCGGCCAGGCCCAGGGTGCAGGCCGAGGCGGTGGCCATGACGAGGACCTGGCGGGGGGTCATGCCGAGCACCTTGAGCACGGCGGTGTCGTGGACGCGTTCGCGGGTGGTGAGCAGGACGGTGGCGAAGATCCCAGCGACCGCGATGCCGGCGAGGACGGCGACCAGAGTGAGGCCGACGAGGTCGAAGATCCCGAGCAGCGACACGATCGGGCTGCTGGTCTGGGTGCTCAGGAAGTCGGGGGCGGTCGCCTGGATGCGCCGGGCGTAGGCGGCCGGGTCGGCACCGGGTCGGAGCCGGACGAGGTAGGCCAGCGGCTGCGTGTCCGGCACCACCCGCGCCAGGGTCGACCAGTCCAGGCTGAGGTCGCGGCCGAAGTTGGACACGTCGAAGTCGCTGCCGACGATCCGGAGCGGGATGGCGCGTCCATGGAAGGTGACGGTCAGGGGGTCGCCCACGTGGAGATGGGTCTGCCGGAGCAGGCCGTTGGGGACCACGACCTCGCCAGGCTGCGCGTACCAGCGTCCCGTGACCAGTGGGACGCCGAGATCGGCCGGGTTGCCGCGGAACGCCTTGACCAGCACGGGATCGGCAAGGCCGGGCACGAGCATATGAGTGGCGCTGGTGGCGACCACCCCGGCGGTCTCGGGTTGGGTGAGCAGCGTGTGCATCAGCGTGCTGTCGGGGTAGGCGGCGGTGCGCTGGACCTGCACCTGGGTGGTGGCCAGGTTCCTGTGGAACCGGTCGAGGCTGCGGTGCTGCCCGAAGGCGAACGTCACGGTCGCGACGCCGAGCAGCACCGCGGTGGCGGTCAGCGTGCCGCGCAGCGGCCGGGCGAACGCGTCGGCGGCGCCAAGACTCAGCGGGCGTGGCAGGCCAAGCGGCAGGCCGGGACGGCCGCCGCGTGGGGCCCCGGGGCGGCGGCGAGGCCGCCTGGTCCGCGGGTTCCCGGAGCGCTCCGGTCCGGCGCCGAGCACCAGGACCCGCACCGGGCTGAGCCGCCCGGCGCGCAACGCCGGTAGCGTGGCCGCGGCCGTGACCACGACCACGACCCCGGCCAGCGTGAGCAGGTCGACCGCTGGCGAGAACGCCAGCCCGGACGCCAGCCCCAGCGCGTGGCTGCCGCGGTCGAGCAGTGGCTGGGCGAGCAGCGTGCCGAGCGGGATCCCGACAACCGAACCGGCCAGCGCCGGGACGAGCATCGCGCCGGTGAGGGAGCCCACCACCTGGGCCGGGGTGTAGCCGAGGGCCTTCATGGTCCCGACGTCGCGGTAGCTGGCGAGCACCGCACCAGCCACCACGTTGGCGGTGACCGCCGCCGCCGCGCCGAGCGCGAACACGCTGAAGGCGAGCAGGAAGGTCAAGATGATCGTGTTGATAAGCGTGAACAGCTTCTTGACCTCCAGGTAGGACATCGTGTCGCCGACCGCACCGGCCGGCAGTGCCGCTCCAGCCGGGCGGTGGCTCGGCGAAGGTCGGCCTGGGTCGGCCGGCCTGGCAGGCGGTAGGCCATCCGGTAGCCCAGGTAGTGACCCTGGCCGACGAGCGGGGCGAGCTGCGCGGGCAGCACCCAGGCCGACTGGGAGGCGAGCCCGGCTTCGCCTTCGTCGACGTCGATGACCTCGCCGACGACTTCGAGGGCGGGCCTGGTGGGCACGTCGAGGTCGACCAGCCGGTCACCGGGCGAGAGCCCCCGCTGCTCGGCCAGGGAGCGGGTGAGCACGATCTGGCCGGGTGCCGTGAGCCAGCGACCCGCGGCCAGGCGGAGCCGCTCGACGTTGCCGCCGGGGTCGGCGCGGCCCTGGACGTTGAGGCTGAACCTGCCGCTGCCGGTGCTGGCGCGGAGGTTGATCCCGGTGGTGGGCCAGGGACCGGCCCAGGCCGACACGCCGAGCAGCCGGGGGGTGCGGGCGAGCCGGTCGGGGGTGACCACGCGGCCGTCGAAGACGACCGCCAGGTGCGCGCCGCGCTGGGCGGCGAAGGCGTGGTCGTAGGGGCTGGCGGCGGCCGTCCGCAGGGTCAGCGCGAGCGCGGCGGTGCCGCTGGCGAGCAGGACGATGAGGGTGACCACGCCGCCTTACAGCCGCCTGCGGCGCAGGTCCGCCAGCAGCTTGGCGACGACCGCGGTCATGGCGTCGCCTGCCGCTGTGGCCCGCGGAGCCGCACCAGCGCCGGGGCGGACTGGCCGCTTGCGGTGGCAAGGGGGGCGTCGTCGAGCACCCTGCCGTCGCGGAGGGTCACCACCCGGTCGGCGGCGGTGGCGGCGAGCTTGGCGTCGTGGGTGACGAGCAGGATCGTCTGCCCGTCCCGGTGCAGCCTGGCGAGCAGCTCCATGACGTGGTCGCCGGCGCGGCTGTCGAGCGCGCCGGTCGGCTCGTCGGCCAGCAGCAGCGCCGGCCGGTTGACCAGGGCACGGGCGACCGCCACCCGCTGGCGCTCCCCGCCGCTGAGCCGCGTCGGGAAGTGGTCGGCCACTCCCGCGAGGTCCAGCTGGTCCAGAAGCTGGTGGACGCGCTGCTCGGCAACGCGCGGCTTGACTCTGGCCAGTTGCGCCGGGATGCGGATGTTGCCGGCGACGGTCAGGCTGCCGAGCAGGTTGAAGAACTGGAAGACGAAGCCGACCCGCTGGCGGCGGAAGCGTGCCAGGCCGCCCTCGCCGAGGGTGGCGAGGTCGACGCCGTCGACCACCACCGTGCCGCTGCTCGGGCGGTCCAGCCCGGCGATGAGGTTGAGCAGGGTGGACTTGCCGCTGCCCGACGGTCCCATCACAGCGACGAATTCACCAGCCTGGACCGTCAGGCTCACGCCGCACAGCGCGGGGGCCGCCTGGTCCTGGTACACCCTGCTCACGTCAGTCAGCGCGATGAGCGGCTTCACTGTCCGGCCCGCCTTTCCACGAATCCGCGTTGCCGCTGTGGTCGCCCAGCTCGTCCTCGCAGACGTCGACCCACTTCAGGTCGGCCTCGGTGTGGAGCATGGCGCTCTTGATGACCAGGACGAGATCGCCGCGCCCGTCTTGGCGGGCGCGGCGCTCGAGCGCGGCGAGGTCCTTGAGTCGTTGCAGGTAGACACGGCGCTGTCCGGCGAGCAGGCCGCGCAGGTTCCCGTTGGCCAGGCGGCCGGTGAGCAGCAGCTTGAGGTGGATCGCCTCGCGGAGCTGCTGCGGCTCGGCCTCGGGCTGCGCAAGCCACCGCTCCAGCGCCGCACGCCCGGCGCCGGTCAGCCGGTAGGTGAGCTTGGCCCGGTCGCCACGGCCGTCGGCGGGCTCGACCAGGCCGTCGCGCTCCAGCCGCTGCAGCGTGGTGTAGACCTGGCCGAAGTTGACCTCCCAGGTCCCACCGAACAGCGACTCGAACCGGGTCTTGACCTCGTAGCCGTGCAACGGCTGCTGGGCGAGCAGCCCGAGGATCCCGTACCTCACCGACAACGCGACGACCGCCTCTCCCCTGTCACATACATGTATCGAGTATATGTATCGGGTATGGGACGTCAACAGCCAGCGGCCACCGGAAAGATCCTGCATCCAGCGCAAGCCGGCTACGTCGTCGTGCGCATGCCTGTACCGGTCGCGCCCTATAGACAAGGAGGTGGCCGGCGCAAACGACAGCTTGACGCACCGGGAAGCGACAACTACAGCAACTGGAGGCAATGACGTGCGCGTTCTGGTGACCGGATCCGACGGCTACATTGGAGCCGTGCTCGTTCCCCATCTGCTGCAGGCTGGTCACGAGGTGGTCGGCCTCGACAGCTCCCTGTTCGCCGAGTGCGCGTTTGGGCCTGGGCCGGAGCCGGTCACGACCATGGTCATGGACGTTCGCGACGTCCGTGTCGAGGACCTGCAGGGCTTCGACGCGGTTGCGCACCTGGCCGCGATCTCCAATGACCCGCTGGGGAACCTGAACCCGCAGTGCACCTACGACATCAACCACCTCGCCTCCGTCCGGCTGGCCCTGATGGCCAAGCGGGCCGGCGTGTCCAGGTTCGTGTTCTCGTCATCGTGCAGCCTGTACGGGGCGGCGGAGGATGACCGGTTCCTCGACGAGCAGGCGGCCTTCAACCCGGTCACCCCCTACGGCGAGTCCAAGGTGCTGGCCGAGCAGGACATCGCCGCGCTTGCGGACGACGACTTCAGCCCGACGTTCCTGCGCAACGCGACCGCCTACGGCGTGTCGCCCCGGCTGCGCGGCGACGTGGTCGTCAACAACCTCGTCGGCTTCGCCTTCTCCACCGGTGCCGTGCACCTCATGAGCGATGGGACCCCGTGGCGGCCTCTTGTCCACATCGAGGACATCTCGGCAGCGTTCCTGGCCGTCCTGGAGGCGCCGCGCGCTGTGGTCCACGGCGAGGCGTTCAACGTGGGCCGCACCGAGGAGAACTACCGCATCCGCGAGGTCGCCGAGATGGTCCGGGAGGTGGTGCCCGGCAGCGAGGTGACCTTCGCCGAGGGCGCCGGGCCGGACCTGCGCTGCTACCGGGTGGACTGCGGCAAGCTGGCCATGCTGCCCGGCCTCGAGCTGCGCTGGACGGTCCCCCAGGGGGTCGAACAGCTCTACCGGGCGTTCAAGGAGCACGGCCTGGAGATCGAGGACCTCACCGGATCGCGCTTCCAGCGGATCGCCCATATCAGGTCGCTGCTCGGCAGCGGCCGGCTCGACGCCGATCTCCGCTGGGTGGCAGCACTGCGCTCGTCGTAGTATCCGCGCAGGGAACAGATCGGGCACATTTGGGCATAAGGGATACCTTTGCCGAGATTTGTCTTTTTCGTTATTGAACTGCTATGTTCCCGCTCCCAGTGCTGCCCCCCCACGTGGGCATCGTCCACGCGCGGCACGAGGCATCCGGCTCGGCCCCCCAAGGAGTTGCACGATGCGAAAGCTCTTGCGGGCGCTGTTCGTCTGCATCACGTTGGTCGGCGCCGTCGTCGCCATCTCGACCCCTTCGCGGGCCTCCTCCGGCGCATGGGTGGTGGTGTGCGGCTACGTCAGGTCGCTGCCCGACGACCCGATCGTGCACCCCGGGGCGCCCGGGGCGAGCCACCTGCACGACTTCATCGGCAACACCAGCGTCGACGCGTTCTCGACCTTCCAGTCGATGGAGGCGGCATCCAGCACCTGTCCCGCTGGGGACCGCGCCGGTTACTGGACGCCCTCGGTGCTCCGCAACGGCGTGAAGGTCAGCCCGGCCGGGAGCGGTGTGCGCGAGCAGGTCTACTACACCGCCGACAACCTCGCCTCGGGGACCCACGTCGAGCCGTTCCCGCCCGACTTTCGCATCGTGGCCGGCAACTCGCACGCCACCTCCGCGAGCGAGAACCCGACCCTCGGCGAGGAGATCTACTGGGGGTGCTCGGACAACTCCGTGGGCGGCAAGCCGCTGGCACCGCCGAGCTCGTGCCAGACCGGGATCCTCAGCCTGCACGTCGGCTTCCCCAACTGCTGGGACGGGACGCTCACGCACGTGGACGACACCCCGCACCTGCGCTACCCGGTGAGCGGCGGCAAGTGCCCGGCGGGCTTCACGCGCGCGCTGCCGCGCATCATCATGCGCACCGAGTACCCGGTCGGCACCTCCAGCGGCACGATAGCGCTCTCCTCCGGCCCGGCGTTCACCGCGCACGCTGACTTCTGGAACACCTGGGATCAGGCGAAGCTCAAGAGCCTCGTCGACAGCTGCCTGAACGCCGACAAGGACTGTGGCGTCTTCAGGGGCACCACCAGTGGCAGCGTGAGCGGCGGCACCGGCTCGAGCTCGACCACCACCACCACCACCACCACCACCACCACCAGCGCCACCAGCACCACGGTCGGCAGCGGCACGAGGCACCGTCACCACCGCACGACCACGACGCAGCAGGCCGTCCAGAGCCTCGCCAGGACCGGCGGCGGCAGCTCCTCCACGGCGGCGGCAGCGGCGCTCTCGGGCGACGAGGCCACCCCGACGACTACCTCCCAGGACGGGGCCGTGGCCGCCGTGGCCGCGGAGAACGCCTCGAGCAACGGGGTCGGGAGCAGCAGCAGCCTGCCGTTCACCGGCGCGCCGATGGGCGCCGCGGTCGCGGTCGCGGTCGGGCTGCTCGGTATCGGCGCCACCACCCTGATGCGGACCAGGAAGCCGCGGCCGCGACCCAGGCACTGAGCGGGACGTCCCGCGCCCACGCCGTAGCGGCGTGCATCAGCCGATATAGCGCAGATGTAGTAGAGCGCCTCCTGCATCTGGGGATGCGCCTTGCGCACCGGATCGGTGACGATCGTCTGACCGAGGCCCTGCCGTTACGTCACCACGGCGATGAGGCTTGCTCAGTATGGGGAGACCGAATTGTCCGTGACACCCGACTCGAGCGCCCGGCGGACGAACCCAACGCTGTCGGACTATGCGCGTTCAGTATGGCGGCGCAAGGCGATCGTCGCTGCCGGCCTGATTGCCGGTGTTGCGCTGGGAGTGGGCGTCTTCCCGCGCATCCTGCCCTCCAACCCGGACTACGAGGCCAGGACCCGGCTCGACGTCCGCCCTTTGACCCTCCAGTCCCAGGGCGGCAACGGCAAGGACAGCAGCTCCGCCGTCCAGCCCGCCGGGGCGGCGGCCCTGACCCCGGACATCATCGCGGCGCAGACGGTCATCGACGAGCTCGGCCCGCGTGCCAGACACCTCGGGGCGCTCAAGTCCTATGACCGCTCACGCTGGGCAACCAAGCTGGCCGCCGCCGTACGATCGTCGGCGATCGTCGGGACCACCCAGGTGCAGGTCAGCCTCGCCGATGACGACCCCGCCCTGGCCAGGTCGACCCTCCAGGCCTATCTCGATACCTACGCGCAACGGCGTAACGGCCTTTACGACAGTCAGCTCTCGGAGATCCGCGCCAACCTCAACCTTGAGGCCCGCGACCTCAAGGATGACGTCCTGAAGTGGTCGAACCAGGCGGACAGGGAGCGGGGTAGGGGCGGCGGCGCGAGCGTCGTCACCTCCACCGAGCTGGACCTGGCGAAGCAGCGCTACGCAGACAAGCTCGCCCAGATCGACGAGACCAGCCGGGCGGCCGCGCTCAACCCCACCCAGATCCTCGACAGGATCGCGGTGGTGCCGACCGACAACGCCGGTAACTCGGGCATGTCGCTCGCGCTCGGGCTGCTGCTCGGCATCATGGGCGGGGTCGGCTTCGCGTTCCTGGCCGAGGCGACCACGCCGAAGATCGTGACGCCCAACGACACCCAGGCGGCGACCGGTCTGAGCGTTCTCGCCACCGTGCCGCGGCTGTCGCGGCGCCGCCGCGGCCGCGGATCGGGCATCGTCGTGGTGGACCGGCCCTTCAGCCCGTCGGCCGAGGGCTACCGCCAGGTCGGCACCGCGCTCGAGCGCCAGGGGCTCGGCACCGACATCAAGGTGCTTGCGATCATCTCGGCCGACCCCGGGGACGGGAAATCCCTGCTCGCCGCGAACCTGGCCCACTCGCTCGCCCGCCAGGGGCGCGAGGTGGTGCTGGTCTCCGGCGACCTGCGCCGGCCACAGGTCGAGAAGCTGCTCGGGCTCAAGCAGCGGGCCGGGCTCGCCGAGGCGCTGCGGGACGATCCCATCCCGGCGATCACCATGCTGCTGTCGATCAAGGAGTGCCTGCTGCTGCTGCCCGCCGGCATGCCCACCAAGCACCCCGGTGAGCTGCTCGCCTCCAGGCGCCTCTCGGAGATCGTCACGGAGCTGCGGCAGCTCGGCAGCATCGTGATCCTCGACACGCCCCCCGCCCGGCTCTCGGCCGACGCGATCACGCTCGCCGGCGTCGCCGACGCCATCGTGCTGGTGGCCAGGTCCGGCACCACCCGCATGCGGTCGCTACGCGAGGCCACCAGCGGCCTGCGCCGCGACCGGATCCGCCAGCTCGGCGTGGTCCTGGTCGGGACGAGCAGCCCGCTGCGCTCGCGCCGCTACGGCTACTACCGCGAACAGCCAGAGCTCGACACCCAGGAGCCGGTCGTCCAGTCACGGCCGGTGCAGCTCAGCCCCAGGGCGGCGCCGCGTCCCGCGACCGGCAAGGGCGAGCCTCGGCCCGCCGAGGCCGAGGTCACCGATCTGAGCACGGCCGCCGACCAGAACCGCTGGGCCGCAGAGTAATGGAGTAGTGGGATGACCCTGGCCGCGCTGGCGGCGGTGATCGCCTTCCTGCCGCTGCTCAAGCCGGCTGGCCCGGGCAACACGGCCCCGGTCGACGTGTTCGTGGCGCTGTTCCTGTTCACCTCGGTGCTCGGGCTCCTGCAGCGGCGCCGGCCGCTGCAGCTACCTGCCGGGACCGTGCTCCTGGTCATCCTGGTCGGCAGCGTGCTCGCGCTCATCGCCAGCGTGGACGTGCCAACGGGCCTGCTGACCCTGCTCGTCGACGTCTATCTGTTCTGCCTCTTCATCGCCGTGGCCAACGAGTTGGACACCGAGCGGGCGCTGCGCCTGATGCTGAACGTCTGGGTGGTCACCGCGCTGGTGTGGGCCACGATCCTCATCGGCGGCAGCCTGAGGCTGCTGCCCGAGGGGCTGCAGGAGTTCGTGGGCGCGACCCAGTACGCCACGGAACGCTCCGCCGGCGCCGCGGGCAACCCGAACCTCGCGGCCAGCTACGTGCTCATCGCCTGCTTCGTCGCGCTCTCAGCTTCCTGGCCCCGGCGTCGCTTCGCCCGGGTCGTCGTGTTCGCCTGGCTGGCCACCGGCATGTACGTCACCGGGTCCAATGGGGCGCTGGCCGCCTTCCTCGCCGGCGTCGTCATGCTGGGCCTGGGCGTCTATCTGCGCAGCGCCCACTCGCGGGAGCAGATCATGGGGCTGATCGGCGCGGCCACGCTGACCGGGGTGATCCTGCTGGGCGTGGTGGTCTCGCTGGTCGGCATCCCCACCATCGGTGTGGCCGACGTCGACGCGCTGGCACAGCGACAACAGCAGGGCGTCCTCTCCAGGAATATCGGCCGTCTGAACAACGGCCTCGACGACCGCCTGTCGATCTGGGGCTCAGGCTGGCGTGGCGCCGCACCACGGCTGACCATCGGGGTCGGACCTGGTGAGGCGATCGACTACGCGGTCGACATCACCGGCCTGCCCATCAGCCTGCACAACGACCCGCTCGCGTACCTGCTGGAGCGCGGTGTGCTCGGCCTGCTCGGGTTCCTCGCGCTGCACAAAGTGCTGCTCGGTTGGGGGGGCCGGCTGCTGGTGGCGGAGGGACGCACCCAGGACGTGATGCGCGGGCTGGGGCCGGCCGTGGTGGCCAACCTGGTGTTCAGCTTGAGCCACGAGACGCTGCACTTCCGCCACGTCTGGATCCTGTTCGCCATGGTCTGGGCGGCCTACACGGTCGTGTCCGAGCGGCAGCGGGCCGCCGAAGCCGAGCCCCAGGTCGCGGTTCCGGAGCACGCGGAAGCCCAGGTTCAGGGACGCTGAGGGAACCTCACGCCCGCTGGAGCCGACGGGCCGGGAGGCTGCGGCGGACCAGATCGGCGGCGTCGAGCCCCGCATAGACGAACTCCGCGGCCAGGCGTACCGGGCGGCTCGCCACCCATACCGGGATCATGACGGTGCAGCGGCGCCGCGCCGCGGCGGTCAGCGGAGCCCGCTTGAGCGCCTTGTAGGTCTCCAACGCCTGCCACAGCAGCGGCAACGGGACCCGGTTGGCTCGCGCCGGGTCGAACGAGGCCAGCCTCGACGCCGCCCGGTGCCCGTGCACCCGCATCGAACGGTTCGGGTGCTCGCGGTGAAGGTGCAGCGGGTCGTCGATCACCCGTAGGCGGCCCCGCAGCACCAGCTCGGTGAGGACCACCTTGTCAAAGGCCAGGCAGGGCTTGCTCAGGTCCAGCTCGCGCACGACGGCGGTACGCATCACACCGAAGAACGGGAACGCGAGGCGGTCGCGGAGGATGTCGTGGAAGCGTTCGGGGACGTCCGGCGAATCGGTCCGCGCCGGCCAGTGGTAGCCGCGGAGCCGGTTGCCGTGCGCGTCGATGTCGACGGTGGCGGGCGCGCAGAGCACGACCGCCGGGTCGGCGTCGAGCTCCTGCACGCAGCGGCGGAGCAGGTCGGCCTCGCACTCGTCGTCATGCGCCATCCATTTGAAGTACGGCGCGCGGGCGAGCTCGAGCACGCGCCGGAAGTTCCACAGCAGGCCCCGGTTGGTGTCGCCGCGGAGGTAGCGGATGCGGGGGTCACGCGCAGCGTAGGCACGGCAGATCCGCTCGGTCTCGTCGGTCGAGGCATTGTCGGAGATGATGATCTCGAAGTCCTCGAGCGTCTGCACGAGCAGCGAGTCGACCGCCCGGGCCAGGTACAGCGCACCGTTGTAGACCGGTAGGCCGACGCTGACGGCCGGCATGCGCTCTGTCATGCTCACCCCCTTTTTGGTCGACGCTAGTCTAGGCAGGAGGGGTCACCTGATCATCGGGCCGCCTTCGTATTCTGCCTACGACGAATGGACGCTCAACTGAACCGCGGGTTGTAGAACCCTTCTCCAGGCCAGTTGCCTCATTCGACCAAGAGGAATCGCTACATGCCGACGAAGAGCCCTGCCAGCGCGACCACAACGGCCGCGCTCAACCTGCGCATCGGCGAGATCGTCGAGGTCAGAAGCAAGGAGGAGATCCTTGCCACCCTGGACGAGCACGGCGAATTGGATTCGCTGCCCTTCATGCCGGAGATGCTGCGATTCTGTGGCCAGCGGCTGAAAGTCTACCGGCGGGCAGTTAAATTCTGTGATACGAAGAATTGGACCAGAATGCACCGCTTAGACAATGCGGTGCATCTGGAGGGTGCGCGCTGCGACGGCCAGGCGCACGGTGGCTGCCAGGCGAGCTGCCTGCTCTACTGGAGGGAGTCCTGGCTCAAGCGCGTCGGAGGGGCTGAGGCCGGCGGGGCCGCCGCGGACCCTCAGGCCGAGACCGCCGCCGGGGCCTGCACCGAGATCATGGTGATGGCGGCGACGCGTGCCGGCGGGGGCGCGGCGCCGCCGGGAGAAGAACGGTACGCATGCCAGGCGACCGAGCTCACCCGGGCCGGGCCGGACCGGCTGGCATGGTGGGACGCGCGCCAGTACGTGCGTGACGTGCGGGCTGGCAACGCCCGCCCGCTCGCGATGATCCGCAGCGTTCTGGTCCTGCTGTTCAACGCGTTCCAGGCCGGCAGCCGGCGCTACCTTCCCCGCTGGCTCCGCCTCATCCGCGGCGGTGAGAAATTCCCGTTCATCTCCGGTCGGCTGGACAAGACCCCGAAGCAGACCCTGGACCTGCAGCCGGGAGACCTCGTCCGCGTGAAGACCAGGGAGCAGATCCTGGCGACGCTCGACAGGACGGGCCGCAACCGCGGGCTGACGTTTGACGGCGAGATGCTGCGGTACTGCGGCCAGCAGGCCCGGGTGCTGCGCCGGGTCAACCGCATCATCGAGGAGCCGACCGGGAAGATGCTGCGCCTGCCCGGGGACTGCATCGTCCTCGAGGACGTGATCTGCGTCGCCGACTACCACCAGTACTGTCCGCGGAGCATCTATCCCTACTGGCGTGAGATCTGGCTCGAAAGAGTGGACTGAGCCACCTCGCTCTTCACCTGCAGCGGGTCACAGCGCGCGTTGAGGCACTGGCCGCTCGAGAGGTCGAAGTCGAAGTTGTGACCGAGGCAGCGCAGGACCCCGTCCTGGACCACCGCGCCGTGGGTCAGGTCCTCACCCGCATGCGGGCAGTAGCGGCCGACCTCGTAGCGGCTGCCGTCGGGACCCTCCACCACTACGGTCTCGCCGCTGTCGCGCGAGGACTCGTAGCAGGCGACCGCCTCCAGCGCGTCGGCGTCGGCGTGCTTGAGCAGCCCGACCAGGTAGTCGTTGTACAGGTCGGGAGAGCGCCACGCCGAGAAGCGCAGCGACAGCAGCAGGTCCTCCCAGCCCACCCGCCCGGCGATGACCGGATCGAGCCAGCGCGACGCCACCCGGAAGCGGTACTGCGCCGCACCGTCGCCGCCGTGCAGGCTCACCCGCGCCCGCTCCGGGCCGAGCTGCACGTCCCAGCAGCCTCCACCCGGCCCTTCGACCTCGAAGCGGACCGTCATGGCGATGCGCTCGAGGAAATAGGTGCTCAGCTCGCCGAGGCGGGCGAAGTGCTCGGCGAAGCGCTCGCCGAGGTCGTCGCCCGGGTCGGGGTGGGCGGCGTAGACCGCCTCGAGCGCCGGCCGGCGCTCGGCGGCGTAGCGGTCCAGGTACGCTTCGGTGTCGGCGAACGAGAAGTCCTGCCAGCGCGGCTCGCGCACGCAGCGGCCCGAGGGGAGCTCGTAGGTGTCGCCGGGCAGCCAGTACGTCGAGGGCACCCCCGGCAGGCGCTCGGCCAGCCAGCCGGCGGCCTGCTCCAGGTCGGGGAAGATGCCGGGGCTCCGGCTGGTCGGGTTGTGATGCCGGACCACCGGGTCGAGAAAGCAGGGCGGCCCCGCGAACGGCACGGCGAGCAGCGGCGCCACACCACGCAGCAGGCGGGTGACGGCCTTGAACTTGCCGACCCGCTTCTCGGTCTCCAGCCGCTCGGCGACCTCGCGCGGATACTCGTAGCAGATCGGGTGCCAGCTCGCGCCGGACATCTGCACCGCCATCACGTCGAGCCTGCCGCCGGCCTCGACCGTGGCACGCCGGCCCTGCGCCACCGAGAGGCGGGCGTCGTTGCAGTGCAGCAGCGAGGCGCCGCCCGCGCACACCAGCACGCCGGCGTCGTGGCACATCGGCGACTGCTCGGGGATGAAGGTGAGCCAGTCGCCGGCGGTGTTGAGCGGGAAGCGCTGCCAGGCGGACACCTCGATCACGTTTGCGATGCCCGCGTCCCGCAGGCGGCGCAGGAAGACCTTTGACGGGTACCGCGGGATCAGCACCCTGGTACGCTCCGGCAGCCGCGAGAGGACGGAGAGATCCATATGGTCGAGATGCTCATGCGAGACCGTCACCCAGTCGCAGTCGAGCAACTCGGGAGTGTCGAGGTGGGCGTTGCTCGGGAACTGGTGCCAGGCGCCCTGGAACGCGCCGGTGGTCGCGAGCCACGGGTCCATCAACAGGCGGAGCTCCGGGGTCTCGACCCGCAGGCCGGCATGCCCCAACGAGGTGATCAGCATCGAACGGTGTCCTCCACTCCCTTTTCGAACGCCGCCAGCGTAGAGCAGCCGGGAGAGGCGCCCATCGGACACGGAGCGTAAGTTGCGCTACGACGATCGCAGCCCGTCGGACGGACTGCGGCCCGCCCATCTGCTCCATCTGCTACAACTACTTCGGCAGATACTTCGGCAGAGCAAACTCCGCGGCAATCGCGACGTTCATAAGCGGTTCGGGATTATGCACAATAGCCTCCGGAATTATCTTCTTCCCTGCCTCGCCGGGCTGCTCGTCCTTTCCGCCTGCAGCTGGCAGATCCCACGGATCAGTCAATTCCCCGGGCCGGCGCTCGCCGAGCCGGGCCCGACCCGGGCCACCTGCCAGACACTCCAGTCCGGGCAGGGCAGCCCGGAAAGCGGCCCGCAGACCAACCAGTTCCGACCGGTCGAGGTGTCGAACCGCAAATATGAGCTCGGCCTTCCGGGCCAGTCGCAGGCGGTGTGGAGCTCGGCCCCGACCGCGGCGGGGCTGCTCTCCCCGATCGTCCTGAACATCTCAGGCAGCTCCGCGATCGCGTCGGATACCTGCCTGCTCGGAGGGGTCGTCCACGGCAACCTGGATCTCAGGCAGGCCCGCGGGGACCAGTACGACGCCTACCACTCCGGGATCGAGCAGGGCAACGAGAGCATCGATGGCTTCGCGGTCTCCGACGGCGTCAGGGTGGACAGGATGTTCGACGGCTACCGGTTCGTCGGCCGGGGCGCCGGTGCGGGCGCCGGCGCCTATCTGAAGCGCTTCTACGGCAGCGATCTGCGGGACGACTGCCTGGAGCGCGACGAGTTCACGGGCGACGTGTACCTCTACGACTCGCTGTTCGAGGGCTGCTACTCGGGGATCAGCGACCGGGGCGTGCCCGCGGCCACCGGTGCCAGGACGGTTCTGGACGGCGTGCTCATGTGGATCAAGCCGACCACCGACCGGCGTCACTCCACCAGCGCCGACTGGTGCAACACCGGCGAGGGCTGCCATGAGCTGGAGACGCAAGGGGCTGGCACCTTCGCGATCTGGAAGGGCGAGGCGGACGCCAGCGGCGTCGTCGAGGTGCGCAACTCCTGGTTCCGGCTGGATCGCCGCACCGTGTGGGGCATCGACAGCATGGCCTGGCCGTGCACCGCCGGCTCCTCCTGGGGAACCGGCACCACCTGCACCTACCGCAACGTCAAGCTGCTGTGGACGGGCTCCGGCCCCTACCCGGGCCCGGCCCTCCCCGCCGGGGTGGAGCTGGTGACCGGCGCCCGGGCGCTGCGGATGTGGAACGCGGCCGCCGACGCGTGGAGGGTCGACCACGGCTACCGCGACCGGTAGCGTCCGCTCGTGGTGAGCGCCAGGGCGCCGGCCACGAGCAGGTAGGAGCCGACGATGTCGGTGGTCCAGTGCTTGCTGACGGCGACCCGGACGACCAGGTGCAGCACCAGGACCACGAAGGTCGCCGGCCACCAGGCGCCGCGCCATTCGGGCCGCGGCACCGCGATCACCAGGCCGGCGCCGATCCAGGCGAACGCGACCAGCACGGCGGCCCCTGACGGATAGGCGGTGGCCGAGTCGGAGGCGGTCGCGCCCGGCCCGACCCGGCCGTACAGGTGGCTCAGCAGCTCCTGCGCCACCACCAGGACCAGGAGCACGAGCAGGAGCCGTCGGGCCAGGGCGCGGGCGTGCCGGCCCACCTCGCCACGCCACGTCCCCAGCAGCAGGACGCCGGCCACCAGGAGCGGCAGGGCGACGGTCGCGTAGACGGCGTACGGCCAGCCACCCTCGGTGGCAAGCGCGTCGGCCGCCGTCTGGCACTCCCGCCCGGCGCACCAGCGGCCAAGCGCTCTGTCCACCGCCGTGTCCGCGGCCGTCCCACCGCGGCCGACCAGGACCCCGAGGAGCAGCGCACCGCCCACGGCGACCGCTCCCAGCAGCAACCGCGTCTTACTGACCTGCCTTGTCGTCATCGTTATCATCGTCGTGTTCCTCCGCAAAAGGGGCCTGCGGGGTCGTGGTCGGGCGCGCCGACCAGCCACGGGCCACCAGACAGTAGACCAGCGACCGACGTATTCAGTCGTCGTAGACGGAATACGTATCGCGGCTGATCAGCCTTGCGCGGCCGGACCCTAGACTGCGGGACATGCCGCGCCTGTGGGGGCCGCGCGGCCCATCGTCATGTGAGGAGTCCCACTCGTGAGAGCCACGTCCACGCTGCGCCGCCGCCTGCTGGCCCGCGACGCGCGGGTCGCCGTCGTCGGTCAGGGCTATGTCGGCCTGTCACTCGCCTGCGCCGCCGCCGAGGCGGGCTTCACCGTGACCGGCATCGACGTCGACGCCGAGCGGATCGCCGGCCTCGCCGGCGGCGAGCCGTGCGTCCCGGGCGTGGACGAGGGCACCTTCCGCCGCGGCGTCGCCACCGGCCGCCTGAGCTTCATGCCCACCGGTGAGGCCATGGCGACCAGCGAGGTCATCTGCATCTGCGTGCCGACCCCGGTCCGCGACCACACGCCCGACCTCTCCTACGTCGAGGGTGCCTGCCGCGACGTCGCCGGGCACCTGACCGGCGGGCAGCTGGTCATCCTCGAGTCGAGCACCTACCCCGGCACCACCAGCGAGCTGGTCGCGCCGCTGCTCGAGACCTCGGGCAAGCGCGTCGGGCGTGACTTCCTGCTCGCCTACTCGCCGGAGCGCATCGACCCGGGCAACCAGGAGTTCAACTTCGGCAACACCCCGCGCATCGTGGGCGGCACCACCGCGGAGGCCACCGAGCTGGCCACGCTGTTCTACGAGCAGATGGTCGAGAAGGTGATGGCCCTGTCGTCCGCACGGCCGGCCGAGCTGGCCAAGCTGCTCGAGAACACCTTCAGGCACGTGAACATCGCGCTGGTCAACGAGATGGCGATGATCTGCCACGAGATGGGGATCGACGTCTGGGAGGTCATCGAGGCCGCCGCCACCAAGCCGTTCGGCTTCATGGCCTTCACACCCGGGCCAGGGGTTGGCGGGCACTGCATCCCGCTGGACCCCGCCTACCTGGCCTGGCAGGTGCGGCGCGACGTGGGCCAGCAGTTCCGCATCCTCGAGCAGGCCCAGGACGTCAACGCGCAGATGCCGGGGTGGGTCGCGGCGCGCATCGGCGAGGCGCTGAACCAGCGCGCCAAGCCGCTCAAGGGGGCGCGGGTGCTCATCCTCGGGGTCGCCTACAAGCCCGACGTCGGCGACGTCCGCGAGTCACCCTCGCTGCGGGTGATGAGCGTGCTGGAGCGCCGCGGCGCCAAGCTCACCTTCCACGACCCGTTCGTGGACGCGGTCACGGTGAACGGCCGGCGGCTGGCGCGGGTCGAGCTGACCGCCAGGGCGGCCTCCAGGGCCGACCTGGTGGCGCTGCTCACCCCGCACAGCACCTATGACCTGGACTGGCTGGGCAACACCGCCGCGCTGCTGTTCGACGCTCGCAACGCGTATGGCCCGGAGCAGCGCCCCAACCTGGTACGGCTGTGAACGTCCTGGTCACCGGCGGTGCCGGGTTCATCGGGTCCAACCTCGCCCGGGCGCTGGCCAGCGCCGGCGACGCGGTCCGCGTGCTGGACGACTTCTCCACCGGGCGCCCTGAGAACCTCGCCGGCGTCGAGGGCCAGGTCGAGGTGGTGAAGGCTGACATCCGCGACCAGCTCCAGGTCAGCAAGGCGGTGGCCGGGGTCGAGGTCGTCTACCACCTGGCCGCCCTGCCTTCGGTGGCCCGCTCGGTCGCCGACCCGCTCGCCTCCCACCAGGTCAACGTCGACGGCACGCTGAACGTCCTGCTGGCGGCCAGGGACGCCGGCGCACGGCGGCTGGTGTACGCGTCGTCGTCGTCGGTCTACGGCGACACCCCGGTGCTGCCCAAGCACGAGGAGATGCCGGTGTCCCCGCGCTCGCCGTACGCGGCCAGCAAGCTCGCCGGGGAGGCCTACTGCAGAGGGTTCGCCCGCGTGTACCCGCTGGAGACCGTCTGCCTGCGCTTCTTCAACGTGTTCGGGCCCCGCCAGGACCCCAGCTCGCAGTACGCGGCGGTGGTGCCACGCTTCGTCACCAGGATGCTCGCCGGCATACCCGCCGAGATCACCGGCGACGGGCGCCAGACGAGGGACTTCACCTTCGTGGCCAACGCGGTCGAGGCGTGCCGGCTGGCCGCGGCCGCCGGGCCGGCGGGGGTCGGGGAGGCCATGAACGTCGGCTGCAGCGACCGCATCTCCGTGCTCGACCTCGTCGACCTGATCAACGACCTGCTCGGCACGTCGATCGCGCCGGTGTTCACGGCGGCACGTCCCGGCGACGTCCGCGACTCGCAGGCCGCCGTCACCAAGGCGGACCGCCTGCTCGGCTACCGCCCGCTGGTACCGGTGCGCGACGGGCTCGCCGCCACGATCCGCTGGTTCGGGGCCTGAGCGCCAGAGCCTGGCTGAACCCTCCTCCGAACAGCGTAGGCCGAGATCACGCCATTGCTTCATCTCTTTACCCGCAGCGTGCGCCAGGCTGTATCAGCACACCAGTGGAGGCCTACCGAGAACGCATTGTCACGGATGGCTCGGGCGCTGGGCGGGGTTGTTCCGGGGGAGTTGACATTGCGCGCGGTGAATCATCAGAGCATCGACGTCGAGCACATCCCGTTCGCCGTCACCGAGATCAGCGCCGAGGCCCGTGCAGCCGCCGCCCGCGTGCTGTCGTCGGGGTGGGTCACCACAGGTCCAGAGGTCGCGGAGTTCGAGCGGGAATTCGCCGCCTGGGTTGGCGCCGAGCACGCCGTCGCCGTCGCTTCCTGTACCGCCGCGATCGAGCTTTCGCTGCGCGCCCTGAACCTGCCGCGCGGCGCGAAGGTGCTCAGTCCAGTCCTCACCTTCTGTGGAGCGGTGCACGCAATCGTCCACGCAGGCCTGACGCCGGTGCTCGCCGATGTCGACCCGGAAACGCTGATGCCGGACGCGGCCACCACCGCGGCGGCGGCCGCGCGGGCCGGGGGCGTGGACGCCATGGTCGTCCTGCACTTCGCCGGAGCGCCCGCGCCGGTCGCCGAGCTCGCCATCGCGGCCGGCCTACCGCTCAGCCGGGTCGTCGAGGACGCGGCACACGGCCTGGGGACCTGGGTCGGCGACAGCCCGGTCGGGACGATCTCGGCGGCGAGCTGTTTCAGCTTCTACGCCACCAAGAACCTGCCCATCGGCGAGGGTGGCATGCTGACCACCGCGGACGCCGCCATCGCCGACTTCGTCCGCCAGGCCAGGCTGCACGGCATGAGCCGGGACGCCTGGATGCGCTACCTGCCCGGCGCCGCATGGCGCTACGCGGTGGACGTCGACGGCCTGAAGGCCAACATGACCGACCTGCAGGCCGCCATCGGCCGTGCGCAGCTCCGCCACCTCCACCGATGGCAGCAGCGCCGAGCCGAGCTGGCCGCCCGCTACGAGCGCGGGCTCGCCGGCATCCCCGGGCTGCGGACACCGCCGGCACCCGCGGTGGGCCGCCACGCCTGGCACCTGTACGTGGTCGCCCTCGACCCCGAGCAGGGATGGGGCCGGGATGCCTTCATCGAGGAGCTGTCGCGGCGCGGCATCGACTGCTCCGTCCACTTCATCCCCCTCCACCACCAGCCGTACTTCGTGCGGCTGGTCGGGGACGCCGCCAGCTTCACCGGGGCCGATCGGGCCTTCGCCGGCATCGTCTCGCTCCCCCTCCATCCGAGGCTCAGCGATCACGACGTGGACCGAATCTGCGGCGAGATCGCCAGCCTACCGACCGCTGCGCGCATGCGCGCTCGCCGCCCCTGATCTGGAGGAGCACAACCACCTTGCCAAGCGCGAGAAGACTGCCGATCCTGCGGCGCACGCGGCGCCGCAGGGACGGGGGGCTGCGCTGCCTCATCGTCGGAGCGGGTGAGGCGGGCAGAGCGTTGGCCCGCGACCTGCGCCGCACCCCCGAGTTCGGCCTGGACCCGATCGGCTTCCTGGACGACGATCCCGTGGCCGTCAGGCGCGCCGTCGCCGGGATGCCCCTGCTCGGCGCGACCGGGGAGCTGGCCCGGATCGCCGAGCAGCGCTCGGTCGACGTGGTCATCGTGGCCATCCCGTCGCTGCCTGCCGCCAAGATCCGCGAGCTCGTCCTCGCCGGGGCGGCCGCCGGGGCCAACGTCCGCTACCTGCCGACCTTCGTCGCCGCCCTGGAGCGCGACGCCCGCGTCAGCGACCTGCGTCACCTGCGCGTCGACCACCTGCTGGGCAGGCAGGAGATGCGCGTGGTCCGCACCGCGTCGCGGGCGGTCGTGGCGGGCAAGCGGGTGCTGGTCACCGGCGCCGGCGGCTCGATCGGCAGCGAGCTGTGCCGCCAGATCGCGGCGTTCGGGCCCGAGGCCCTGTACCTGCTGGACCACGACGAGTCCAACCTGCACCGGCTCCAGCTCCAGCTCCACGGCCGGGCGCTGCTGGATTCCGATGAGCTGATCATCGCCGACATCCGCGACCGGGACCGGATCCGCCAGATCTTCGCCGACCACCGGCCCCAGGTCGTGTTCCACGCCGCCGCCCACAAGCACCTGCCGCTGCTCGAGATGCACCCGTGCGAGGGCGTCAAGTCCAACGTGCTCGGCACCCTGAACCTGGTCGAGGCGGCGCTGGAGACGGGCGTCGAGCGCTTCATCCTCATCTCGACCGACAAGGCCGCCGACCCGTCGTCGGTCCTGGGGGCCACCAAGCGGGTGGCCGAGATGATCCTGCAGGAGCGGGACGATGCGGCGACCAGGTTCGCGTCGGTGCGCTTCGGCAACGTGCTCGGCAGCCGCGGCTCCTTCCTGTCGGTGCTGTCGGAGCAGATCGAGAACGGCGAGGCGGTCACCGTCACCCATCCGGACGTGACCCGCTTCTTCATGACCGTCGAGGAGGCGGTCGGGCTGGTCATCGAGGCGGCGAGCATGGCCAGCGGTGGCGAAGTGTTCGTGCTCGACATGGGCGAGCCGGTGCGCATCGTCGACCTGGTGCGCAACTACGCCGCCCAGATCCACCTCGACGCGGACGACATCACCATCAGCTACACCGGCCTGCGACCGGGCGAGAAGCTCAGCGAGTCACTGTTCAGCCAGCACGAGTCGCGCGTCCCGACCGCCCATCCCGAGATCTGGGCGACCACCCCGCTGCAGGACGGCGGCAACGCCTTCACCTGGCGGCTGTCGGAGCTGTTTGCGGCCGCGGCGGCCAACCGCGCGGAGGAGGTCCGCCAGCGGCTGTTCCAGCTGGTGCCGGAGTCGACGCCGCCCGCCGCCCACTCGTCGAGCGCCGCGGCCCTGGCCGCGCCCTACCCGGACGGGTTCTGAGCCGTCATGCGCCACACCCGACAGCGCAACGCCTGGCTCGAGGAGCCGTCCTGGCCGGCGGCGCCGGCGCCGCTGCTGCCGCCGTCAGCGCTGCCGCCCCAGCCGTCGCTGCCGCGGATCAAGGTCCTGCACGTCATCACCAGGTTCTGGGCCGGGGCAGGCGGCAACACGCTGCTCAGCGCGGTCGGCATGGACCCGGACCGCTACCAGACCTGGGTCGCCGGCTGCCCGGGCGGCCCGCTGTGGGAGCGGGCCAGCCAGGCCGGTGTCGGCACGGTGGAGCTGCGAGGTTTCCGTGAGGTGCTGGCACCGGTCGCCGACGTGTACGTCCTGGTCCAGCTCATCCGGCTGATGCGGCGCGAGCGGTTCACGATCGTGCACACCCACTCGGCCAAGGGCGGCTTCCTCGGCCGGCTGGCGGCCTGGCTGTGCCACACGCCCGTGGTGGTCCACACCTTCCACGGCTTCAGCGTCCACGACTACATGAGCCGGCGCCGGCGGCGCGTCTACCTGCTGCTGGACCGGGCGGTGGGACGTCTCGCGCACGCGTACTTCGCGGTCTCCCCGCGCGTGGCCCAACAGGCCGTCCAGCTTCGCTTCGCCCCGCCCGGCTCGGTCTCGGTGGTGCCGTCAGCCGTCGAGCTGGACGACATCCCCCACGGCGACACCGCCGGCGCACGCGCGGAGCTGGGCATCCCGGCGGGCGTACGGGTCGTCGGGACGGTTGGCCGCATCGACTTCGCCAAGGCCCCGCTGGACTTCGTCCGCATGGCCGCGGGGGTCGCCGAGACCCATTCCGGGACCCGCTTCGTGATGGTCGGCGACGGGCCCATGCAGGAGCGGGCGGAGCGGGAGGCGAGCCGGCTCGGCGTGGACGTCCTGTTCACCGGGTTCCGCGCCGACGCCCCCCGTATCGCCGCCGCTTTCGACGTGTTCGTGATCTCGTCGCTGTACGAGGGGCTGGGCCGCGCGGTCACCGAGGCACTCGCCAGCGCGCGTCCGGTCGTGGCCACGGCCGTGAACGGCGTCCCCGACCTGATCGCGGCGGGCTCGACCGGGCTCCTCGCCCCGCCGGACGAGCCCACCGCTCTCGCGGCGTGCGTGCGCTGGCTGCTCGACCATCCGGCCGAGGCGCGGCGCATGGGCCAGCAGGGCCGGGAGCGGGTGCTGGCCGCCTTCGCGCCGGCTGTCATGTGCCGGCTGCTCGACCAGGCTTACTCACGGCTTCTGGGTCTCCCTGTCCCGCTCCACCCCTCCCCGACCGCGGTCGAGCCGGTCGACGCGGAAACAGGCAACGGACGTGTGGCGGTGCACCATGCTGATTAACGCGGCTACCGGAGAACGACTGACCTCTGGACTTGCGGTCGAGCCGCTCCGGGCCGGCGTCGGCCCCAGCTGGTCCCGGCGAGCGCTGGACGTCGCCGTCTCGCTCGGCGCGCTGCTGCTGCTGGCTCCTGTGCTCCTCCTCGTGGCGGTCGCCGTCGCTTGCGGCAGCCCCGGCTCGATCCTGTTCCGGCAGGTCCGCATCGGTCAGGGGAGAACGCCGTTCGTCATCTACAAGTTCCGCACCATGCGTCCGGGCGACGGCGGTCCCGAGGTGACCGTGGCCGACGACCTGCGGGTCACGCCGGTCGGCCGGCTGCTGCGCGCGACCGGGCTGGACGAGCTCCCGCAGCTGTTGAACATCCTGCGTGGCGACATGACCCTGGTCGGGCCGAGGCCGGAGACGCCGGCGCTGGGCCGCCGCTACCCGCGGGTCTGCGCGGTGGTCTTCGACTACCGTCCGGGACTCACCGGGCCCTCGCAGGTCCGCCTGCGGGACAAGGACGTCCTGCCGGGGGGGAGCCGGACGAAGCTTGACGTCGAGGAGCACTATCTGAACCACTTCGTTCCCATGCGCACCGCTCTCGACCTCGACTACCTCGACGACCCGTCGCTGCGCCGGACGGTCGGGTTCCTGCTCGAGACCGCCGCCTACCTCCTTCGCCCAGTCGGTCGGGCGCTCCGCCGGCGCTGGTCGCGCCTGGCCGGCATGCGTGCCCGACCAGCCGCCCCGGCGGCCGAGCGGGCACCGGAGCGGAGCCGCTAGCCGTGCGCCAACTCCGCCCCACCGCCAGCCCTCCACCGCCGTCCAGCCGGCATCCGGACCGGAACCTGTCCCGGCTCGCGGGCAGCGCGGGCCTGATGTTCGTCGGCGGCTGGATCGCCTACGCCCTGTCCACGCTCTTCCAGATCGCGATCGCTCGTAACATCGGCGCCGAGCAGTTCGGCGCCTACATCGTCGCGGTCGGCATCGCCTGGGTGCTCGCCCAGATCGCGCCGCTGGGCATGGGCTGGGCCGTGGTCCGCTACCTGGCGATCTACCGCAGCCAGTCCGACCAGGAGCGCCTGCTCGGCACGGTGTGGCTCGCCGTGCGCACCACCACCGCCGGCGGGATGGTCCTCGGCGCCGGCATGTTCCTGGCCGCGCCGCTGCTGGCCGACAACGTGTTCCACCAGCCACGGGCCGTCCTGCTGCTGCGGCTGCTGTCGCTGACGGTGCCGCTGTCGGCCCTGACCGACCTGCTGCTGGCCGCGGTGCAGGCCTACACGCGGGTGATCCCCACCGTGGTGGTCCGCTCCGTGGCGGTGCCGTTCCTGCGCCTGTTCGGCGCGCTTGGTGCTCTCGCGATCTTCGGCGGCGCGGCCTTCACGGTCGCCTGCGGCTACCTGGCGGCCGAGGCGATCGCGCTGCTGCTGGCCATCGTGGCCGCGATGCGCGTGCTGCCGCGCGGGCGGGCCCGCCATCCCGGCCGGCAGGTGGCCCGCTACGCACGCCCGCTGGCCGCCCAGCGAGCCCTGGAGTCATCCACCGCCGACTTCGGCGACCTCGTGCTCGCCGCGAGCCACTCGGTCAACCTGGTGGCGCTGTTCACCGCCGTCCTGCGGTTCACCGAGGTCGCCAATGCCCTGTTCAAGGCGATCGGGGTCGCGATCGCCCCGATGGTGTCCGATATCCACACCGCCGAGCAGCGCGACCACCTCGCCCGCCTGTACAAGGCGGCCAGCCGCTGGATGATCATGATCGGCGTGCCGTTGTTCCTGGTGCAGGTGCTGTTCGGCCGCTGGCTCCTGGGCCTGTTCGGCGAGGAGTTCAAGGTGGCCTACTCCGCGCTGGTCATCGTGGCGGTCGGCCAGTTCGCCAACTACTGCACGGGCGTCACCGTGGACGTCATCCGGATGATCGGCCGTTCGGGCCTGCTGCTGGCCAACACGGTGTTCGACGTGGCCTCCTACGTCACCCTGAACCTGGTGCTGGTCCCCCGCTACGGCCTGATCGGCGCCGCGCTCGCGGCCGCCATCGAGCTGGCGAGCATCAACTTCGTGCGCGCCGTCGAGGTGTGGATCATCGCCCGCCTGCACCCGTACTCCCGGTCCTTCGCCAAGCCGCTGCTGGCCGCGCTCGGCGCGATCGTGGCGGCGTGGACGGTCAGGCGGCTCCCACTGCCCTCAGCCCTCAGCGAGCTGGTCGCGCTGCTGGCGATGGGCGTGGCCTACCTCGGCGTGCTGGCCGCGCTCCGCTTGGACCCCGACGACCGGGTGGTGTTCAAGCGGCTGCTCGGACGGCTCCGCAACGGGAACGGGCGGCACGCGCCAGCGTCAGGCGGGTAGCTCCGTCAGCAGGCCGCAGTCCTCGAGCGCCCGTGTCGCGGCCGCGATGGCCGGGAACGGCATGCCGGAGCGCTCGGCGACGTCGAGCAGGGTGTGGTCGCCGTCGGACAGGTTCAGCACCCACAGCATTGCGAGCTCCACCAGGCGGGTGTCCTTGTGTCCGCCGGTCATCCGGTACAGGCCGCGCTTGCCGAGCTGTGGCTCGCACTTCGGGTTGGTGTTGCGCAGGCGCCGGTTGCCCTCGAGCACCTCGAGGACCTCGAGCAGGGTCGAGAACGACCCGGCGAGGCTGGACGGCAGGACGAAGTCGAGGTCGTCCGCGGAGGTGTGGTACTCGGGGAACTCACCGTGCGGCGTCCGCGAGAAGCTCCCGACCGGCAGGTTGAACCCGGGCGAGCAGTACTGCCGCTCGTCGTAGCCGTACGGCACGAAGTCGATGACGCGGCCGCCGGTGCGCCCGAGCACGTGGGCGACGGCCCGGTCGATCTCGGCGTCGCCGCGGCGGCTGCGCTTGTAGGTGAACCCGCCCGCGTCGCCGAGGCAGGCCAGCACCAGGCCGTGCCGGATCGAGCCGACGGCGTCCTCGTTGCGGGCCAGCCAGGTGATCGCGCCGATGGTCCCTGGCGCGAACACGAACCGGTAGGTGTACCGGCGCGACGCCACCGGCAGCGTCCGCAGGTGCTCGGCGAGCGCCACCGCCACCGCGATGCCGGACAGGTTGTCGTTGGCCAGCGCCGGGTGGCAGGTGTGGCAGGAGATCAGCACCTCCTCGCCGGTCCGGCCGGGCAGGACGTACTCGCCGTAGCTCAGATGGCCGTCGGCCAGCGAGCTGTCGATGCACACCTCGTACCCGCCGTCGGCCAGGGCGAGTTCATCGCGGTGTGCGAGACAGAAGCCCCAGGTCTCCTGGTAGTACGAGGTCCGGTACGGGATCCAGTCCGGGTGCTCTGGCAGGGTGTGCAGGTGCGGCCGCAGCTCCTCCAGCGTCATGCGCGCGCGGATCGGCGCCGAGTAGCTCACGACGTGCAGGCTCGAGCGCTGGAAGTCGATGACGCGGCGACCGCTGGCGTCGGCCACCCAGGCGTCGGTGACGTTCCACTCGCGGGGCACGGTCCAGTCGAACACCGGCGTACCGGTCGGGACCTCGTGCCGCTGGAGCGGGAGGCGCTTGCCGAGGACGTCAAGGGTCCGCCGCACCCCGTCGCCGGTGATGCTCCGGCAGATCGGGAACAGCTCGGCGACCAGCTCGTAGGCGGAGCGCCCGACCTGCTCCCGGTCGGCGGAGCCGGCCAGCTCGGTCACGTCGACCGCCCGGTGAAGTCCGGGTAGGCGGCGTCGCGCTCGGCGATCACCGCCACCGCCGCCGGCCAGACGATGCCGAACGCGGGGTCGTCGTAGCGGGCCCCTCCGGCCGCCTCCGGCGCGTAGAACTCCGACATCTGGTAGAAGACCTCGGTGGTGGGCTCCAGGGTAAGGAAGCCGTGCGCGAAGCCCTCCGGCACGTACAGCATGTTGCGGCGCTCGGCGGTCAGCTCGACGCCGACGTGCTCCAGGTAGGTCGGCGAGTCCGGGCGCAGGTCGACGATCACGTCCCAGATCGACCCGCTGGTGCAGCGAACCAGCTTGGCCTCCTCGTGCGGCGCGGTCTGCCAGTGCATGCCGCGGAGCGTGCCCCGGTGGGTGTTGAGCGAGATGCTGCACTGCGCCAGGGTCGTCCGCAGGCCGTGCTCGGCCAGCTCGCGCGCGCACCAGGTCCGCGCGAAGAAGCCGCGGGCGTCGGCGTGCCGCTCCAGCTCGATCTCGAACGCGCCCGCCAGCTTGGTCTCGTTGAAGATCATGTCGTCCCTCCCGCGGCGAGCACGAGCTTGCGGCAGTGGAAGCCCTCCGCATGCCGGCTCGGGGAGCTCGATTCCATGCCGCGCAGGCGCATCAGGCTGAGGAAGGTGTCCTCGGTGAACCACGGCTTGCCGTGCTGCGACGGGAACTGCTTGCGCAGCAGCTCGATCTTGCGCCGGTAGGTCGGCTCGTCGAGCGGCACGAACAGGTTGGGCCGGCCCATGTCGCCGTCGTACTTCGGGATCTCGTACTCGAGGATCAGGTGGTTGCGGAAGGTGTTCCAGGTCAGCTCCGAGATCAGGCGGTGGTCCTGGTGGGCGTCGTCGCCGCGGTGCGTGAGCACGACGTCCGGGTCGACCTCCCGCTTGAGCTGCTCGAAGGTGTCCTTGACGGCGCCGCCGGCATACGGGAGGTAGCCGTCCCTGAACGCGTGCACCACGATCTCCCGCTCGGCCACGCCCTCCAGGAACGCCGCGCCGCTCGCCTGCGCCTCGTCGGCCCGCTCCCCCGCCCCGCTGAACACGACCCAGGTGGCCGCGGCCACCAGCCCGCGCTCCACCAGGTGCAGGATGGTGCCGCCGCAGCCGATCTCGATGTCGTCGGCGTGGGCGCCGAGCGCCAGGACCCGGTAGCCGTCCCGGCGGCCGCTGCCGTCCAGCGCCAGCCCGAGCATCACCGCTGCCAGAGCGCCCAGGCCGGGCTGCCCGTCTCGTAGAGGGACTCGAGGTGCTGCAGGTCCTTCAGGGTGTCCATCGGCGCCCAGAAGCCCTGGTAGCGGTAGGCGACCAGCAGGTCCTCTTTGATCAGGCGCTGGAACGGCTCCTGCACCAGCTCCTCGCCCTTCCCGAGATAGTCGAAGATCTCCTTGCGCAGGATCATGTAGCCGCCGTTGATCCAGATGTCAGCGCTGTTGACGTCGTCGATCCGCTCGACGGTGCCGTTCTCCTGCATGCTGACGACGTGGAAGGTGTAGCTGGGCTTCACGCACACGAAGGCCGCCACGGCGTCCCTGCGCATGAAGTCGTCGACCAGGTCGGGCAGGCGCGCGTCGGTCAGCACGTCACCGTAGTTGGCCAGGAACACGTCCTCGCCGGCCACGTACTGCTCCACCGCCTTGAGCCGCTCGCCGATGTTGGCGTGCATCCCGGTGTCGGCGAAGGTGATCCGCCAGTCGTGGATGTCGCTGCCCAGCAGCTCGACGCGGTTGCCGCGCTCATCGTGGCCGGGGCCATGACCGTTGCCGTTGCCGTTGAGCACGAAGTCGTTGGACAGCGCCTCGTTGTAGCCGAGGAAGTACTCCTTGACGACGTCGGCCTTGTAGCCGAGGCACAGGATGAAGTCCTTGTGGCCGAAGTGCGCGTAGTACTTCATCACGTGCCAGAGGATCGGGCGGTAGCCGATCGGCACCATGGGCTTGGGAAGCCGCTCGGAGTGGTCGCGGAGCCGCAGCCCCAGCCCCCCGCAGAACAGCACGACCTTCATCGTCCATCTCCTCCTTGCTGTTGGGCCGACGCTCCGCCGACCGTCGCGGGCTGGTTGCCGTGGACGGTCACCTCCGGGATCGGCACGACGAAGCGCGCCTCCCAGTCGAGGGCATCGGTGAGCTGGGCGATGATCTCGTCCTTCAGGTTCCAGGGCAGGATCAGGATGTAGTCCGGTCGGGTCTCGGCGAGCCGCGACGGCGGGTGGATGGGAATGTGGGTGCCCGGCGTGAAGCGGCCGTGCTTGTACGGGTTCCGGTCGACGGTGTAGTCGAGGAAGTCGGTGCGGATCCCGCAGTAGTTCAGCAGCGTGTTGCCCTTGCCGGGAGCGCCGTAGCCGGCGATGCTCGCGCCCTCGCGCTTGGCCCCGATCAGGAAGTCGAGCAGCTTGCGCTTGGTCTGCATCACCTGCTCGCCGAAGGCGCGGTAGGGGTCCAGCGTCTCCAGGCCGGCGGCCACCTCTCGCGCCGCGAGCCGCTCGACGCGCTCGCCGGTGGCCGGCCCGCCCGCGGCCGCGTGCCGGCCGTAGATCCGCAGCGAGCCGCCGTGGGTGGGCAGCTCCTCCACGTCGAAGAGGGTGAGGCCGTGCCTGGCGAAGATGCGACGGGCGGTGCCGAAGGAGAAGTAGGAGAAGTGCTCGTGGTAGATCGTGTCGAACTGGTTGCCCTCCATGAGGCGGAGCAGGTGCGGGAACTCGACCGTCACCACCCCGCCGGGCTTCAGCAGCAGCTTGATGCCGGCGACGAAGCTGTTCAGGTCCGGCACCTGGGCGAGGACGTTGTTGGCGATGACGAGGTCGGCCTGCCGCCCCTCGGCGGCCAGGTCGGCGGCCAGCTCCTCGCCGAAGAACCGCGTCATGGTGGGAACGCCCCGCTCCTCGGCGGCTGCGGCCACGTTGAGCGCGGGCTCGATGCCGAGCACCGGCACGCCCCGGGCGACGAAGTGCTGCAGCAGGTAGCCGTCGTTGCTGGCCAGCTCGACCACCAGGCTGTCGCCGCCGAGCCGCATGTGGTCGATGACCGTCTCGGTGTAGTCGCGCGCGTGGCGAACCCAGGAGTCGGAGTAGGACGAGAAGTAGGCATACTCGGTGAAGATCTCCTCCGGGGCGACATAGCGCTCGAGCTGCACCAGCCAGCACTGCTCGCAGACGTCCGCCCGCAGCGGGTAGAAGTACTCGACCTGGTTGAGCTGCTCGGCCGTCAGGAAGCTCTCGCACAGCGGCGACATGCCGAGGTCGCAGACCACGGTGGAGACCGGTGCGGCGCAGAAGCGGCATGGAAAGCCGAGTGACGGCGGTATGGCGTCGCCTTCGAGTGACTGCTGCGTCAACACTGGTGCTCCCCCTGACAAGGTCGGTTCCTCCCCATCGCCCGCACTGCGTTCCGAGCCGGATGGCCATCGCACCGGCGCTGGCGGCGCGACCGAGCGCGAGCACGCCTCGGCGACCCGTCGAATCGAGGCTGGAGGCCTGCCGGCAGCGCCCGGGCCAGGAACGCGCCGCACGCCGCGGCGACGAGACCCGGTTCGTTCATGCTTAGGTTGGTCGCAATGACGGTCGTCTTCATGCTCCCGCTGCCGTAAGTTCCGGTACTGCGATGGGCATGGTTCGACGGACCGCGGCTCATCACATTGCAGGGGTCGGCAACCGCCGTATGGGGCCGCGGCCCTCCTGCGTTCCGGCCATGGTCGGCCCAGCCCATTCGGACCCCCCATCGGCCCTGCTCTACGGGTCCCGGCAGATCAGCGCCCAGGGGCGGTCGAGGACTCGCGTCAGGACCACGGTGGCCTGCTGGTCGCCACTGAGGTCGAGGCGGCGCTGCAGGTCCTCGACGTCGACCGCGGACCCCCGTTTGCGGATCTGCACGGCGCCTACGCCGCGAGCGCGAAGGGCGGCGCGCAGGCGCTTCAGGCTCCACGGCATCGACTCCTCCACCACGAGCAGGCGGCCGAACGGCGTCTCGATCGGATGGTCGGCCGAGAGGAAGCCGACCATCCGATCGATCTTCCATGCGACCGTGGCGCGGGCCAGCACCTCGATCAGTCCGGCGCGGGTGACGGCCGGATTGGGGTCGAGCAGGAACTCCCCGGGCGGCGCGCAGGGCACCTCCTGACCAGGCTCGGAGACCAGGCTGTGCCCGCCGGGCAGCACGGTGGCCCGCCGGGGCGCGGTGGCCATCGCCGGCGACCACAGCACCGCCTCTTTCAGCTCGCGCCGGTCGGCGATCAGCTCGATCTCCCAGCCCACCGGCACCAGCCCGTGTGGCAGGCCGGGCGCCGTCTTGACGCCGACGGCATCGACGCGCCCGGCGAGGGCGGCGCACCAGGCCAGTGGGGGCTCGCTCGCGCCTGGCCGCAGGCGCCGCCCGGCAGCGCGGCGGGCGGGGTCGACGAACACCGCCGGAAGAGCGTCGAGGCGCAGCTCGCGCACGTCGGCGCAGGCCCCGGCGAGCTCTTCGGCGCCGTATTCCCGCGCGTTGCGCAGTGCCATGCGCAGGTGGACGGGGTCGCGGTCAACCGCAAGCGCCGCACGGCCGGCCCCGAGCGCCAGCAGGTCGCCGCCGATCCCGGAGCACAGGTCCGCGACCCGGCCGAAGGGTGCGTAGCGGGCCGCCCGGTAGCGCGCCACCGGCTCAGACGAGGCCTGCTCGAGCCCGTCGCGGGTGAGGTACATCTGCTCGGCCCGGGAGAATTTCGCCCGCGCGCGCACCCGCAGGTCGTGCTGGGCCAGCGCGGCAGCGACCAGATCGGGTGGGTAGCGGGCCCTGAGCCGCTCGCCGAGCGCAAGCTCCGCCTCAGGGTCGACCCGATCCCCGCCGGCGAGCGTCCCGAGAAGCTGCTGCCCGTCCCGGCCGAGCAGCAGGTCGAGCGCCCGCGCAGGGTCCGACGTGGTGGGCGTCGCTCCTCTGGAGGGTCGAGCCGCTTCCCGCATCGGGCGAGCGTACCGCGACGGCGTGAGCAGGCCCGAGAATTGCCGAGCCGCGCGGCTCGGCGGGGTCGCCCGCGTCCGCTAGGGTGTAGGGTCCCAACTTGAGAGCAAGGAGCAGCCTGTGCCTGTGGTCAGCGCCGTCGATCGGCTCGCCAGGGAGTACCTGGATCTCACCTTCGACGTGTCTCCGATGGCGGCCACCAACTACGGCGTGCACGACTTCGACGGTCTGCTCGACGACCTCACCCAGGCGAACCTCGACACCTGGGTGCGCAAGCTGGCGGGCCTCGACCGGCGCCTGCGCAGGCTGACGCCGCGGAACAGCGAGGAGGCCGCCGACCGCGACGCGCTCGCCGCGACCGTCGCCGAGGACCTGTTCGTCGAGGAGGTCGAGCGGCCCTGGCGGCGCAACCCGTTCAGCGCCGCGATCGCGGCCCCCCAAGCGGTCCTGGGTCTCATCGCCCGCGACTTCGCTCCCCTGGAAGAGCGGCTCGCCAACGTGGCGCTGCGACTCGAGGCCGCGCCTCGCTTCCTGGCCCAGGCGAGGACCTTGCTCGACGAGCCCTGTCCGAGGCTGTGGCGCCGCATGGCGATCAGCGCCGCCGCCAGCGGAGCCAGCTTCCTCACCACCGGGCTCGGCCAGCTCGCGGTCGACACCGCCATGGCAGGCCGGATCGATGCGGCCTCCGCCAAGGCGGCCGGCGCCCTGCGCGAGCTGGCCTCGTGGCTCGAGACCGACCACGCCGAGCGCTTCCCGGGCGACGCCCCCTTCGCCATCGGCGAGCAGGCCCAGGCGCGCAAGCTGCGCGAGGCACACTGCTTCGAGACCACGCCGGCCGAGTTCGTCGCCATCGGCGAGGCTCAGATCGTCGAGATCACCGACGACCTGGTCGAGCAGGCGGCCAAGCTCGGCTCGGACGACTGGGCCGTCAAGCTCGATGAGCTCAAGGCCAGCCACCCCTCCCAGGTGGACCTGCTCCCTACCTACCGCAAAGAGCTGGAGCGCCTCGAGGCGTTCGTGTTCGAGCATGACCTGGCCAGCAATCCCGACTCGGAGGCGCTCATCCAGGCGACGCCGGACTTCCTCCGCAACCTGCTCGGGTATGCCGCGTACTTCCACTCCGGTCCGCTCGACCGCTTCCAGCAGGGCTACTTCTGGGTCACGCCGCCCGCGGAGCCGTCCGGCCTGCGCGACCACAGCTTCGCCCTGATCCCGCCGGTCGCGGCGCACGAGGGCTACCCCGGCCACCACCTGCAGATCATGAGCGTCCACCGTCTCGACTCGCTGGTCCGGCGGGTGATCCGCTCGGGCGTCATGATCGAGGGCTGGGGCCTCTACACCGAGCAGCTCATGCACGACGTCGGCTACTACGACGACGAGGCCAGGCTTGGCCAGCTGTCCCTGCGGCTGTTCCGCGCTCTGCGGATCGTGCTCGACATGCAGCTCCATTCGGGTGCGTTGTCGTACGACGAGGCGGTGCGCAAGGCGACGGCGGTGGCACGACTGTCCGAGCCCACCGCCCGGTCGGAGGTGGCGCGCTACACCATGGACCCGACCCAGGCCTTCAGCTACCTGGTCGGCTGCCTCGAGCTGGAGCGCCTGCGCTCGGAGTCGCAGGCGCGGCTCGGCGACGCCTTCCGGCTGCGCCGCTTCCACGACCGGGTGCTCTCCTACGGCCACATGCCCCCGACCCTGGTCGCCCGCGCCATCGCCGCCGCCGACCAGGTCGAGCAGCGCAAGCTGCACGACTGATCCGGCCGCCGGTCGGCGCGACCTCCCAAGGCCACCCGGCCAGGACGGAGCGGCCTCGTTCATCGTGGCCCCTCCCCGACGATGGTCCCGCCAGGAGCCGCCCGAGCGGCAACCACCCCGCGCGCCGCGGCGGCAGACCCCGGCCCCGGCGCGTTCCCCGGCCGCGGCTCAGGCGCCGGGGCCGGCGCGTTCCCGGGCTCAGGTCCCAGCGCGTCGTAGATCCGCACTGCCGCGGCACCGCCGAGACCCGCGCCGACCGAGGTGGTCACGATCGTGACGGCAGGGCACAGGACCGGACCGGCGGTGCTGGCGACGCCCAGGTCCACCCCGCAGGCGGCCATGCCGAGCCGCTGGCCCGCGTCCGCGCCGATGGACTCGCCGAGGGAGCGGACCACGGCCCGCAGCAGCGGCTCGTCGCCATGCTCGTCGTCGGCCAGGTTGGCGGCCAGCGTCAGCGGTGGGCCGGCAACGGGCAGCAGCGCGACCAGCGCGGGGGCGAGCGCCGGCCGCTCGAAGGCGGCAAGGGCCCGCACCGCGCCCAGCGCGGCGGCAGGCTCCCGCCCGGAGCGCACCAGCCGCAGCAGCGCCTGGGCACGCGCATCGATCGCCGCGAACCCTGCGCCGAGCGCCACCCCGACCCGGTCGGCGAGGTCGAGCGCCCTGCCGACCAGCGAGCCGCCGCCCTCGCCATGCCGCGCGGGCTCGCCGGCCATGGCAGGACCCACGGCCCGGGAGCGGTCCGGTCGTGCCGGAGTGACCACCCGGGCAGCCTCCGCGAGCCTGGCGGACGCCATCCGGTCGGCCGCGATCGCCTGCTCGTCAGCCTCGTTGAACAGCTCCGAGGCCCGGGCCGCCACGACGACCCTGGGGTCGGTCGACGGCAGGGACAGCCCGAGCCGCCCGGACGGGGTGACCGCGTCCAGCCCCAGCCCGGCCGAGGCCGCAAGCGCCCTGGCCCGGTCCCACGTCGTCTGGGCGGCGCCGAGCCCGGCGGAGAGCCCGGCCAGGCCCTCGCCGGTCGCCCGCAGCGCGCTCGCGGCGGCCCGCACGCCGGCCTCGATCGTGCCGTCGCGAGCCAGGTACGCGCGACTCGCCGGACCGTCCCAGCCTCCCCCGTCCACCAGGTCGCCGGCGACCGCCGTGGCCTGGCGGCCGAGACGCTCCAGCTCGTCGGCGGCTGCCGCCAGGCCACGGGCTGCCGCCGCGAGCAGCGTGGGGTCACCTGGCGGGCGCATCGACGCCTCCCCTCGCCCGCGCGCCCTCATGCCCCGGAACGCTGTCCCGGTCGGCGCGCTCGTACGCCTCGGCGGCCGCCTCGAGCGCGCCGGCGAGGGTGGCCACCTCGCCCGCCAGCCCCTCGATCGAGTCGGACCAGCGCGTCCACAGCGCGGCGAACGCGGAGCGGGCACCCGGGCCGCCGAGCGCGAGGTCCAGCCTGGCCGCTGTCGTCCCGAGCTGGCCGCGAACCTCGTGCAGGTGGCCGCCGACCGACCGCGCGGCCACCGCGGCCTGCCGCAGCCGCGCCGGCGCAACCGCGATCGTCGCCGCCATGGGCACCTCCTCGAAGTCGGGCAATCAGGCACCCATGGGTTGTAGCCGGTCGCGAGGTCGCGCACAAACGGCTGTCCACACCCCCGCGCCGAGCCGCTTGGTACTCCATTGCTACACTGCGGCTTCGTACCGCCGACCCCATCCCGAGGAGAGAAGCCGTGAAGGACGTCGGCATCGTCGGCCTGCCCCTCTCGGGCAAGACGGCGCTGTTCAACGCCCTCACCCGGGCGGGGGCGCCGAGCGGGGGCGCGGCCGGCAAGGCCAACATCGCCGCCGTCGCCGTCCCGGACCAGCGCGTCGACGTCCTGGCCGACCTGGAGCACTCCCGCAAGCGGGTGTTCGTCCAGGTCCGCTTCGTCGACGTCGTCGGGCTCACGACCGGCAAGGGCACCGGTCTGTCCGCGCAGGGGCTCGGCGCCCTGCGCGAGGCCGACGCCCTGGCCATGGTGGTGGCCGCCTTCGGCGGCAGCGACCCGGCCGAGGCCGCGGGCGACCTGGACCTCGAGCTCACCGTCGCCGACCTCGAGAGCATCGGCGGCGGAGCGGACAAGGCCAGCAAGCGCGCCAAGGCCGGCGTCAAGGGCGCCGCCCTGGAGGCGGCCACGCTCGCCAGGGCACGCGACCTGCTCGATGCCGGCACACCGCTGCGCACGGCCGCCTGGGAGCCGGAGGAGGAGAAGGTCCTGCGGAACTTCTCGCCGCTCACGCTCAAGCCGGTGCTCATCGTGGTGAACCTGGGCGAGGAGCAGGTGGGCGAGGCGGCCGAGCGTGCCGCCGCCGCGGAGAAGGCGCTCGGCATGCCGGCGGTCGCCGTGCCCGCCGCGCTCGAGGCGGAGGCCGCCGACCTCGAGCCTGGCGAGGCGGCTGAGTTCCTGGCCGAGTGCGGCGTCGAGCGCGGCGGGCTCGACCAGGTGGTCGGAGCCGCCTGGCGCCTGCTCGACCTGCAGACGTTCCTCACCACCGGCGACGACGAGACCAGGGCCTGGGAGATCCGGCGCGGCGCCACCGCCGCGGAGGCCGCCGGGCGCATCCACTCCGACCTCGAGCGGGGGTTCATCCGCGCCGAGGTGATCGCCTTCGACGACGTGGTGGCCGCGGGTGGCTGGGACGCCGCACGCTCCAAGGGCCTGCTGCGCACCGAGGGCCGCTCCTATGTCGTCCAGGAAGGCGACTGCCTGCACATCCGCTTCAACGTGTGAGCGCGGCTCAGCCGCTCGCCGCGGTGGTGAGCAGGCGCTGCACGCCAGCGGCCAGAGCCGTCACCTCGCGCTCGACGTCCGCGCTGAGCGCACGCACGTCCGCGGCCGACTGCGCGCCGAGGCCGGCGCTGGCCGTCCGCCGGATGGTGCGGGCGACCCGGCTCACATCGCCGACGCGGGCGCGGGCGGCGGGCAGGACACGGGCCACCTCGGCAGGGTCGGGCTCGTTGGCGAGCAGCCGCAGCTCGGCGTCGAGGGTCGCGGCCACGCGCTCGAGCCGCCGCGCGAGCTGCGGCAGCTCGCCCACCACGCCGGCGCTCGCCCTGACCATCGCCACCGCCTGCGGAGTGCTGGTCACCGCGGCGGTCAGCTCGCGGCGGAGGAGCGCGACCTCGCGGCGCGGGCCGGGTGGGGTGGCGTAGAGCTGAATCGCCCGCATCGCCCGGGGCCAGCGCAGCCGGGCCCGTGCCAGACGCCAGACCCACCAGGCCGCGAGCCCGGCGACGGCCACCGCGAACACGAGCACCGCCAGCGCGGCGACCACCAGCTCTGCAAGCATCCAGCACCCTCCCCAAACGCGCCTGGGACAAGACTACGGGGAGGCGGGTCCTTTGTCAGCCTCAGCCGGCGATCTCGACCCCGGCGGCCGCCGCGTCCTGGCGAAGACCGCGCGGGAGGGAGAAATGGACGTCCTCGGGAACGACCTCGACCTCGCGCATGTCGCTCGCACCCCGCTGCCGGAGCGCCTCGACCAGCTCGTCGACCAGCCACTCGGGGGCCGACGCGCCGGAGGTCACGGCAACCGTCTCGACACCCTCGAACCATGCGGGGTCGAGCGCGGAGGCCTCCGGGATCAGGTGGCTCTGGCAGCCGTGGCTGCGCGCCACCTCGACCAGCCGCTTGGAGTTGGAGGAGTTCTCCGCCCCGATCACCAGGATGAGCTGGCACTCGGCGGCGAGCTGCTTGACCGCGACCTGGCGGTTCTGGGTCGCGTAGCAGATGTCGTCGGAGCGCGGGCCGGCGAGCACGGGGAAGCGCTCGCGCAGCACGTCGATCACGCCCCTGGTCTCGTCGACCGAGAGCGTCGTCTGGGTGAGGTAGGCCACTTTCTCAGGGTCGGCGACCGCGACCTGCTCCGCCTCGCGCTCGTCCCCGACCAGGTGGATCGTCCGGGGCGCCTCACCCATGGTCCCGATGACTTCTTCGTGGCCTTCGTGACCGATGAGTACGATGTCGTAGCCCTTGCCGGCGAACTTGCGTGCCTCCTGGTGGACCTTGGTCACCAGCGGGCAGGTGGCGTCGATGACCTTGAGGTCGCGGGCGCTGGCCTGCCGGTGCACCTCGGGCGCGACGCCGTGCGCGGAGAACACCACGGTGGAGCCTGCGGGCACCTCGTCGAGCTCGTCGACGAAGATCGCGCCCTTCGCCTCGAGCCGGCGGACCACGTGCAGGTTGTGGACGATCTGCTTGCGCACGTAGACAGGCGCGCCATGGGTGGCCAGCGCCACCTCGACGATCTCGATGGCACGCTCGACTCCAGCACAGTAGCCGCGCGGCGCGGCCAGCAGGACGCGCTTCGGGGCCGTGAAGTCCGGGATCGGGTGGGTAGACATGCGCCCATTGTAGGGGCCCGGTGGCCCCCCCTGGTCAAGCCCCGCGGGTGAGGGGCTCGCGCGGACCCGACCCGCCGTCCGCGATCGGGTCGCGGACGGGGTTGAGCTGGTGGACCTCGAGGCCGCCCTGGCCCTGACCCTCGAACTGGGTACGGTACAGCTCCGCGTACAGCCCGCCGGCCGCCAGCAGGTCGTCGTGGGGGCCGCTCTCGACCACGCGGCCGTCGTCGATCACCAGGATGCGGTCGGCCTCGCGGACGGTCGAGAGCCGGTGGGCGATGACCAGGGAGGTACGGCTGGCGAGCGCGGTCTTGAGCGCCCGCTGGACGGCGACCTCGGACTCGGAGTCCAGGTGGGCGGTGGCCTCGTCGAGGACGACGATGCCCGGGGCCTTGAGCAGCAGCCGAGCGATCGCCAGCCGCTGCTTCTCCCCACCGGACAACCGGTAGCCACGGTCGCCGACGACGGTATCGAGGCCATCGGGCAGCAGCGCGACCAGGTCGCCGAGCTGCGCGGCGCGCAGCGCCTCCCACAACTCCGGCTCGGTCGTGTCCGGCCGCGCGTACAGGAGGTTGGCCCGGATACTGTCGTGGAACATGTGAGCGTCCTGGGTGACGACGCCGACCGCGTTCCGCAGCGAGGCGAGGGTCAGGTCGCGCACGTCGTGCCCGCCCACCAGGACGGCGCCCCCGGTCACGTCGTACATCCGGGTGACGAGCTGGCTGATGGTGGTCTTGCCGGCACCGGAGGGGCCGACCAGCGCGACCAGCTCGCCGGGCTCGGCACGGAAGCTGACGTCGTTGAGGACCTGCTTGTCGATGGTGGTGTCGAGCCTGGCGACGCTCTCCAGCGACGCGAGCGAGACCTCCTCGGCCATGGGGTAGCGGAAGTCGACGTGGTCGAACTCGATCGTGGCGGCGTCCCTCGGCAGCTCCTCGGCGCCGGGCTTGTCGGCGACCATCGGCTCCAGGTCGAGCACCTCGAACACCCGCTCGAACGAGACCAGCGCGGTCATCACGTCGACGTTGACGTTGGAAAGCGACGTGAGCGGCCCGTACAGCCGGATCAGGTAGGAGGTCAGCGCCACCACCGTGCCGACGTCGAGCGCGTCCCGCACCGCCAGCCAGCCGCCCCAGCCGTAGACCAGCGCGGTGGCGAGCGAGGCCACCAGCATGAGGGCGGTGAAGAACACCCGCCCGTACATCGCCGAGGTGATGCCGATGTCGCGGACCCGGCTGGCCTTGTCCCTGAAGGCGACGTGCTCCTCGTCCGGCCGCCCGTACAGCTTGGTGAGCAGCGCACCGGCGACGTTGAAGCGCTCGCTCATGGTCGTGTTCATGGCCGCGTTGAGGTTGTAGCCCTCGCGGGTGATCGTCTGGAGCTTGCGGCCCACCCACCGCGCCGGCAGCACGAACAGCGGCAGCATGACCAGCGCGACCAAGGTGATCTGCCACGACAGCGTGAACATCACCACCAGCGTGATCGCGACCGAGAAGACGTTGCTGACGACGTTGGCGAGCGTTCCGGTGAACGCCTGCTGCGCGCCGAGCACGTCGTTGTTGAGCCGACTGATGAGCGCGCCGGTCTGGGTGCGTGAGAAGAACGCGATCGGCATGCGCTGGACGTGGGCGAACACCCGCGAGCGCATGTCGAAGATCAGGCCCTCGCCGATCCGGGAGGAGAAGTAGCGCTCCACCAGCCCGAGGCCGGCGTCGACCACCGCGATCCCGGCCACGATCGCGGCCAGCTCCACCACCAGATCGGCGCGGTGCCCGAGGATGCCCTTGTTGATGATCGCTCGATAGATCAGGGGGTTGACCGCGCCGATGCCGGCGTCGACCACCAGCAGGATCAGCAGGGTCACGATCGGCCGGCGGTAGGGCACGGCGAAGTGGATGATGCGCCGGATCGTGCCCGGCGCGAGCTTCTGCTTGGTGACCGAGTCGTCCAGCCGGAACGAGCGCATGCCGGACATCCACGCCCGGCCGCCTGAGCTCATCATCTCGTTGGGTGCTCCTGTGTCATCACAGACAGGCAAACAGGCGTCCAGCAGCGTTCATTCCGCCGACGTGCCTCAAGCGGCCTCGGGCTCCACGGCCGCGACCCTCGGCACGGCCATGGTCGGGCGGCGCAGCCGGGCGAGCAGCACGGCCGCGCTGGCGGCCGCGCTGGCGACCAGGAAGGCCGTTGCGGGACCGGCGTGCTGCACGATCGCGCCGCCAAGAGCGCTGCCGATCGCGGAGCCGGCGGTGAAGGCGCTGGTCACCCAGGTGAACGCCTCGGTGACGGTGCCCTCGGGGGCGGAGCGGTCGATCAGCAGGTACAGGCAGGCGACCGCGGGAGCGACCCCGAGACCCGCCAGGATCATGCAGGCCGCGAACGGGAGCACCCCGGTCACGGCCGCGGCCAGCGGGGCGAGCCCGACCGCGACCAGGCCGAGCAGGATCACCACCCGGCGCTCCGGCGGCCGACCGGTGGTCAGCGCGCCGGCGATCAGCCCGCCGAGCATGCTGCCGCCGCTCCACAGCGACAGGAACAGCCCGGAGAGGGTGCTGCTGCCGAGCTGCTCGGCAACCGCCGGGACGCTCACCTCGATCATGCCGAACGAGATCGCGAGCAGCCCGATGACCTCGAGGACCGTGCGCACCCCGGGCCCGCGCAGCGCGCCGGCCCAGTCGCGCCCACCGGCGGCCGGCCGCCAGGTCCGTGAGGCGGGAGTGGCGGCGAACAGCCCGGTCCCGATGAGCACCGCGGCGCCGATGGCGAGCACCGCGACCACCGGCGAGGCGATCACGATCAGCGTCACCACCAGCGGCGGCCCCAGGACCCAGATCAGCTCCTGGACGGTGGCCTCGAAGGCGAAGGCGGTCTGCAGCTCCGAGCCGCGGCCGAGCAGGAACGACCAGAGCACCCGCATGCAGGGTCCGATCGGCGGCAGGGTCGCGCCCGCGATCGCGGCGAGCGCGGGCAGCAGCGCCATGGGACCGACCTCCGCGACCAGTGCCAGACCGCTGAAGGCGGCGGCGCACACGACCGCGCTGGCCAGCAGCAGGCGGGTCTGGCCGTTGCGGTCGACGATCCGGCCCATCAGCGGAGCGGCCAGCCCCGCGCCGAGCGCGAACGCTCCGGCCACCAGCCCGGCCAGCGCATAGGAGCCGGCCGCATGGCGGACCAGGAGCACGAGCGCCAGGCCCGCCATGCCGATCGGCAGTCGACCCAGCACAGCCGCCGACATCAGTCGGGGCACCTGGGGCGTGCGCAGGATCGCATGGTAGGGACGAAGGCTCATGCAAATGATCCTGACGCCCCGGGCCGGGCTTCGCCAATGATTTGGCCACCCGCCCAGGGTCAGGGCCTGGTGAGCGGGGCGTAGCGCAGCAGCAGGCGCTTGCGTCCGAGACCGGGGAACTCGACCTCGGCCATGGCGCGCTCGCCCTGGCCCGAGAGCGCGCGCACGACTCCATGGCCCCACTGGCGGTGGACGACCACCTCGCCCGGGGCGAGGTCCAGGTCCAGCGCGCCGCGTTGCTGGTCGGCGAGGCGCGCGGCCGGCGTGGAGGATCGGTCGAAGCCGCCCCCCGCCGGGCGGTTGGCCGCCGGGCGGCTGGCCGCCGTCCGCGTGCCGAGCGAGCCGCGACCGGCACCGAACGCCGGGCTCGCGTCGCTCCAGTCCGTGGCGGCCCGCCGGAAGCGGCCGGCGGTGCTCTCGGGCACCACCACGGTCACCAGCTCCTCTGGCACCTCTTTGAGGAAGCGCGAGGGCAGGTTGTAGCTGGTCGCGCCGAACAGCGTCCGGCTCGAGGCGTTGGTGAGGTAGAGGCGCTCGCGTGCCCGGGTGATGCCGACGTAGGCGAGGCGGCGCTCCTCCTCGAGGTCGCGCGGCTCGCCGATCGAGCGGACGTGCGGGAAGACGTTCTCCTCGAGGCCCGCGACGAACACCACTGGGTACTCGAGTCCTTTGGCGGTGTGCAGGGTCATCAGGGTGACGCCCTGGGCGGCGGTCTCGACCTCGTCGGCGTCGGACACCAGCGCGATCGACTCGAGGAAGCCGGCCAGGCCACCCTCCGGGTCGCGCAGCTCGTACTCCTCGGCCACCGACTGGAGCTCGCGGACGTTCTCGACCCGCCCCTGACCCTCGATCGAGTTGTCGGCCTCCAGTTCCCGCATCAGGCCCGAGAGGTTCCAGGCGTCCTCCACCAGCACGCTCGGGCTGCGTCCCTCGTTCACCCCCTCGCGCAGCTCGTCGAGCACGGCGACGAAGTCCGCGACACCTCGCGCCTGGCGATGGCCCAGCCCGGGGATCTCCCCGGCGCGGCGCAGCGCCTCGCCGAACGGGATGCTCTCCTCGTTCGCGAAGCGCTCGACGGTGCGCTCGGAGGTCTCGCCGATGCCGCGGCGGGGCACGTTGAGCACCCGGCGCAGGCTCACCGTGTCCACCGGGTTGACCACCGCCTTGATGTAGGCGAGCAGGTCTTTGACCTCGCGCCGGTCGTAGAACTTGACCCCGCCCACCACCTTGTAGGGCAGGCCCGCCTTGATGAAGACCTCCTCGAGCACGCGGGACTGGGCGTTGGTCCGGTAGAAGACCACCATCTGGCCATAGCGGAAGCCCTGCTGGCGCAGCCGTTCGACCTCCTCGGCCACGAAGGCGGCCTCGTCGTGCTCGTTGTCGGCCTGGTAGCGGACCAGCGGGTGACCCTGGCCGAGCGACGTCCACAGGTTCTTGGGCTTGCGCTCGAGATTGTTGGCGATCACCGAGTTGGCGGCCGACAGGATCGTCTGCGTGGAGCGGTAGTTCTGCTCCAGCAGGATGACGGTGGCGTCCGGGTAGTCGGCCTCGAAGTCAAGGATGTTACGCACGGTGGCGCCACGGAACGCGTAGATGCTCTGATCGCCGTCGCCCACCACCGAGAGGTTGCGGTGGCTGGCGGTGAGCAGCTTGAGCAGCTCGTACTGGGCGATGTTGGTGTCCTGGAACTCGTCGACCAGCACGTAGCGGAAGCGCTCCTGGTACTCGGCGCGCACGTCGTCGTGCCTGGAGAGCAGCCGCACCGTCTGCATGATCAGGTCGTCGAAGTCGACCGCGTTCGCCTCCTCGAGGCGGCGCTGGTAGAGCTCGTACGCTTGGGCGACCTTCTTCTCGAACCAGGTCGTCGCGTGGTCGGCGTACCTGCCGGGGGTCAGCAGCTCGTCCTTGGCCGAGCTGACCGCGTTGCGCATGGAGCGCGCCGACAGGCGCTTGGGATCGTAGTCGAGCTCGCGGCAGACGGCCGTCATCAGGCGCTCGGCGTCCGACTCGTCGTAGATCGTGAAGGTCGACTTGTAGCCCAGCAGCGACCCGCTGCGGCGCAGGATGCGCACGCAGGCGGAGTGGAAGGTCGAGACCCACATCGCCTTGACCGCGGCGCCGACCAGCCCGCGCAGGCGCTCCTGCATCTCGCGCGCGGCCTTGTTGGTGAAGGTGATCGCCAGGATCGAGCCCGGGTGCACGCCACGATCGCGGACCAGGTGGGCGATCCGGTAGGTGAGCACGCGGGTCTTGCCGGACCCGGCTCCGGCGACGATGAGGGTGGGTCCCTCGGTCGCCAGCACCGCCCGGCGCTGGGCGTCGTTCAACCCCTCGAGCAGCTCAGGAGAGGCTTGGGGCTCGGTGGGCTCGGGAAGAGCGGAAGCGTTCATCGCTGGGGAGTATACGGCCATGCCGGACGGCGCCGGCGGCGCTGTCCACACCCCACCGGAAGCTCACTCGCGCTTGCCGTCGGCGTCGGCCGGCGCCGCCGCGAAGGCGCGGCCCGCCTGGCCGGTGACGCTGGACAGCAGGGTGGCAAGCTCCATCGGCACCACGAACTTGGTCGACGGGGATGCGCCGATCTGCTTCAGCGCCTCGAGGTACTGCAGGCTCATGGTGTTGGCGTCGATCGTCCTGGCGGTCTCGAAGATCTTTCCCAGCGCCAGCGCGAAGCCCTCCGCGCGCAGGATCGCCGCCTGGCGGTCGCCCTCGGCGCTCAGGATCGCCGACTGCTTCTGGCCCTCGGCAACGGTGATCGCGGCCTGCTTGGTGCCGGTGGCCTCGGTGACCACGGCGCGGCGGGTCCGCTCGGCCGACATCTGCCGGGTCATGGCCTCCTGCACCTGCGGCGGCGGGAGGATCTCGCGGACCTCGACGTTGGTGACCTTGACCCCCCAGCGCTCGGTGACGTCGTCGAGCTTGACGCGCAGGATCTCGTTCATGTGCTCGCGCTTGGAGAGGACGTCGTCCAGGCTCATGTCGCCGACCACGCTGCGCAGCGTGGTCGCGGCGATGTTCTGCGCCGCGCCGGCGAAGTACTGGACCTGGACGACGCTCATCACCGGGTCCATAACCCGCGTGAAGATAATGAAGTCGATCGCGATGGTGGCGTTGTCCTCGGTGATCGCCGTCTGGCGCGGGATCTCCAGGTACTGCTCCCGCAGGTCGACCAGGACGGGCCGGTCGACGACCGGGATCAGGACCACCAGGCCCGGGCCGCGGGTCCCCACCATGCGGCCGAGCCGGAACAGCACGATCCGCTGATACTCGCGGACGATCCTGATCGAGAAGCGCGCGAGCAGAACGACCAGCAGGACGATCACCACGACGGCGATCAGCACCCCGGTAGCCATAACGACCATCCTCCCATCGGACCCGGAAGGCCCTTCCCGCAATGCTACGCCGCCGCGTTACGCAAGGAGCAGGCCGCGACCGGCTTCGCGTCCAACGGGACGCGAGGCGATTGCCATCGTGAGCGCCTCCTCGGCGGGCTGGCGGCACGGCGCGCGATGCCGTGGCGCCGGATCGATGCGCACCAGCCTATCGTTTCCGGCTGTGACGCCCGGCTTTGCCCGGAGAAGACTTTGCTGCCGACTTGCCGTAAGGTAGCGCTCGCTGGCTGCAACGACGAGGGCAGTGTCTTGGGCCACTGCAACACTTCATGGGTGATCCTTTGGGGGGTTCAAAACATGGGGATCTTCACGGTCGCTGAATGGCGCTCCCATCGGCCGGGTCGTTCCTGCTGCGAAGTCCGTACTGGTGACTGAGCCCGCCGGGGTCCGCTCGGCGCCGCCTGGAGATTGGGTCGCCGATTTGGTTCACCTGGTCGGTGAGCTGGTTCTCGTGCTGCACGCCCCCGCGGCGGAGGGCCAGCCGGCGGGGGGAGGTGGCGACGTCGACTGCGCGGTGACCGGTCTCGATCACCTGTGGCCGTTGCGCTTGCCGGAAGACTCGACACTGCGCCAGTGCCTGCACTACGAGGCGAAGGGGTGGTGCTGGTTCGTGGAACGACGCGACGGCCATGTCGTCGCGATCGACACGCTCAGCGACCCCAAAGGCCTTGGGCAGGAAGGCTTCCCCACGGCGTTGCTGGCAGACCTGGACCGCCTTGCCCCAGCGGCGCTGCAAGCTGCATACCTTACCGGGAAGCGGCTCCACAAAGGCATCGCCACCGAAAAGGACTGGGTCGAGCTACAGAGCCTCGCCGGTGAGGAGCCGGACGCCTACCGTCGGGCGTTGGCGCAGACCCTTGGCAGGCGGGCGGCTGGTCTGCTTGCTCCTCTGATCCTCCAAGGGAGCCCGCCTGACACGGCACTGCTCCGCCGGGCACGACGACTGCAACAGGTGTGGCGGTTTCGAACCCCCGCTCGAGTCCTCGCAGCGGCGCTGCTGGAAGCCCGGCGCGTGCTGGAACGGATCGTGCGGCCAACCGGCCTGCTCGTGTTGCTGGTCGGCCCCGACGGCGCGGGCAAGTCGACCCTCGCCGACCGCCTGCCCGAGCTGTGCGGACAGATGTTCACCCGGCAGGCCAGATATCACTGGCGGCCGGGCCTGCTGCCCCGACCGGGCACATTCGCCGGAAGGAGCCCCGCCGATCCGAGCAAGCCCCACGCACGCCCCGCGCGCAACCCCGCATCCTCCTGCCTCCTACTCGGCTATTACTGGCTCGATTTCCTGCTCGGAGGGTGGCTCCTCGTCTGGCCGGCCCGTCTGAGAAGCGGCCTGGTCGTGATGGAGCGCGGCTGGTGGGATATCCTGGTCGATCCGCGGCGTTACCGTCTCGACGTGCCGAATTGGCTGGTCCGTGGGCTGGGAGCGTTCCTGCCGCGCCCGGACTTCGCGCTGGTCCTCGACGCCGCTCCCGAGGTGCTCCTGCAACGCAAGGCCGAGATCGCCGAGGACGAGCTCGCGAGGCAGGTGTCGGCGTGGAGGAAGGCGCTGCCAAGAGCAGTTCGCGGCGTGCATCTGGATGCTTCCGCTTCGAGGGAACGTCTCGCTCAGCAGGCCCGCGAGGAAGTCCGGTCGCTGCTCGAGGCGCGAGCCATCTCGCGGCTCGGCGCAGGCTGGTCGGCACTCCCCAGGCATGGCCCGAGCAGGTGGATCCTTCCGAGAGGGCCGAAGGCGTCGGCGGCGGCGGCCCTTGCCATCTACCATCCCATGACGGCCCGGGCGCGGGTGGGATGGGAGGTCGCCCGTGTCGCGGCGTCATTCGGTGCATTCCGGCTGCTTCCCAGAGGAGAGGGTCCACCCCGTCCGGTCCGCGAGAAGCTGGCACCCCACCTACCGCCGAGGAGCAGCCTCGCCGTCGCCAAGATGACTCACCCAGGGCGGGATCGTTACCTGGCCCTGATCGTCGGCGAGCACGGCGAGCTCCAGGGCGTCGCGAAGGTCGCAACCAGCGGCGACGCCGCCCGCGCGCTCGACCAGGAGGCCGCTTCCATCCAAGCGCTCGGGCGACTCCTGCCTGCCCCGCTGTCGGCGCCGAGAATCCTTTGCCGGGAGCCGGGATTGCTGCTCCTCGAGGCGGTTGAATGGCGTCCCCGCCTGTTCCCGTGGTCCATGGACGAAGTGGTCGCCCACGCCCTCGGGCGCTTCTTCCGGGGCGAGGTCCGGGAACGTCCGATGGGGCTCGCCGGGCCGGCTCACGGCGATTGCGCCCCCTGGAATCTGCTCCAGACCGAGCAGGGATGGGTGCTCATCGACTGGGAGGACGCCTCCAGCGACCAGCTCCCCTTTTTCGACCTCTGCCATTACCTCGTGCAGGCACACGTGCTGCTCGGGCGGCCTTCGTCGCGCGTCCTGCTGGAAGGATTCCGGGACGGCAAGGGCTGGGTCGGGCGCAGCGTTCGAGCCTACGCCGAGGGGGCGGGATTGCCCGCCGCGGAGGCGCAACCGTTCCTCCGAGATTATCTGGTCGTCAGCCCGTCCAGGTTGCGACCGCGGACCCCCGAGGAACGGGACGGGCTCACGGCTCGCCGACGGCTGTTGGCATCGCTTGGAGGATAGGCGTGCGCATCCTGGCACTCGCCTACGCATGTGAGCCGAAGAAGGGATCGGAGCCCGGAGCCGGCTGGGCTTGGGCGCGCATGCTCGCTCGTCTCGGGGAGACATGGGTGATCACGCGAACCAACAACCGCGAGACCATCGAGGCGGAGCTGCAGAGCACACCGGAGCACGAACATCTGCACTTCGTGTTCGTCGACCTACCGCCATGGGCTCGTCGCTGGAAGCGGCGGCGGCGCGGCGTCCACCTGTACTACCTGCTGTGGCAGTTCGCCGCTCTGCGCGTCGCGACCCGCCTACAGGACCGGCTCGGGTTCGACCTGGTGTGGCACCTGACGCTGTCGAGCATCTGGTTCGGGTCCGTTGGCGCGCTCGTCGGGCGCCCGTTCGTCTACGGCCCCATGGGAGGTGGCGCGACGGCACCGTGGCGCCTGCTGCCGAGCCTCGGTGCGACGGGGGCGTGCGCGGAATTGCTCCGCGACGTCATGCAGGGCGCGGCACGATACACGAACCCTCTGGCTCGGATCGCCTGGCGCCGAGCAGTCCTCATCCTGGTCCAGAACCAGGAGACCCTTCGGTGGCTCCCCCATCGGTACCGGGCCAAGGCGCGGGTCTTCCCCAACGTGATCGTCGAAGCGATCCCCTCCGCTCGGCGAGACCAGGCCGCGAGCCGGCACCAGACCGCGATGTTCGCCGGCGAGCTGGTGCCGCTGAAGGGCGTCGCCCTGGCGATCCAGGCAACCGCGCTGCTCCCGGGATGGCGGCTGCTGATCGTCGGCTCGGGACCGGACGAGGCGAGGCTCCGGCGGATCGCCGCCCGGTTCGCCGTGGAACAGCGAGTGCGGTTCGCCGGACAGGTCCCAAGGGATCAGCTCCTGCGGTTGATGCGGGAGCAAGCCGACGTGCTTCTCTTTCCCAGCCTGCGTGACCAGGCTGGGTGGGTCGTGGCCGAAGCCCTTGCCTGCGGGCTACCGGTGGTGTGCCTCGATCGCGGCGGTCCCCCGCTTCTGGGCGGCCGAGCCGTGCCACCTTCCAGTCCCGCGCGGACTGCCGCGGCGCTCGCGGGACAGGTGTCGGATGCCGTCGCCCACCAGCTGCCGCGTTCTCCGTTCGATATGGAATCCCGCTGTCAAGGCCTGGCCGAGATGCTTGGGCGGAACGGCCTGCTCTCCCGAACCGACAAGGACGCTGACGCACCGAGATGACGAGCATCCCGACCCCGTCGCCTGTGGCCCTGGATCGCCTGCGCGTGGCGGTCATCAAGGGCGTGGTCATCCCCGAGCAGCTGACCCTCTGGCGGGCGTGCAGGGACATGGGCGCCGACATCACCGTCATCGGAACGGATGCGAACATCTACAAAGGGACCTGGCCGTGGCAGCCCCGCCGCCCGGAGGAGCTCCCCTCCGTGCTGCTCGACCCGATCACGCCCTCTTTGGCCAGAGGGCAGCTCTGGTGGGCGTACCGCGGGCTGCGACGAACGCTCAGCCGCATCCGGCCGGACATCATCCATATCACCTCGGAGCCGTGGGGCGCGCTCGTCGTGCAGGCGCTGCTCGTCCAGCGGCTGGCTGGCCCGCACGTTCCCGTGTCGATTCACATTGCCGAGAACATCTACATGCAGGGCTCCAGCGCCGAGCGGACAATCCGCGCGCTCGTCCTCCGGGCGGTGATGCCCAGGCTCGACGGGGTTGCGACCTGGAGCCGAGAGGTCGTCGCGCTGGCGCGCCGCGAAGGTCTCCGCAGTGTGCCGACCACGGTAGTTCCTGAGATCATTCCCGATCCGGCCACGTTCGAGCCGGCCGAGCCGGCACGCCGACGAGCGCTCCGCCGCAGGTTCGACCTGCCGCTCGACGAGGTTGTCGTCGGCTATGTCGGCCGACTCCACGAGCAGAAAGGCATCCACGATCTGCTCGCCGCGTTTCAGTGTCTCGGCGCGACCGCACCTTTCCTGGCTCTATGGGGCGCCGGGCCGCTCCAGGATCTGGTCGAGCGAACACTGAAAGACGGGCACCTTCGGGGGCGCTTTGGCGGAGCTCTGGAATTGTACGAGGTCGCGGAGGCATTGCAGGCCTGCGACGTACTCGTCGTGCCGAGCCGGACCACGCCCGAATTCAAAGAGCAGTTCGGCCGTGTGATCGTGGAGGCCATGCTCGCCGGCTGCGCGGTGGTGGCTTCCCGTAGTGGCGCCATCCCGGAAGTCGTCGGCGACTCGGCCCGGCTGGTGGACGAGGGCGATGTCACCGGTCTCGCGGCGACGATCCAGCAGCTCGTCTCGGATCCTTCGGCGCGCCAGGAGCTTGCGGCGAAGGGGCGCCAACAGGCGTTGCGACGGTTCCACCCCAATGTCCTGGCCCGCAAGATGATGCGTTTCTGGTCTGAGGTCATCACCCAGTGAACGGGCCGACCTTCCGTAGAGACCGGTCCGCCGGACTCGTTGCTGGCGTCCGTAAGCGGACGTTCACCTGGGGATTTGCGTCCCAGGCGGCGTGCTCCGCGACAAACTTCGGCCTGTCGCTGCTGGCCGGTCGCGCTGTCGGGCCCGCCGGTCTTGGAGTTGTTTTCATCGGGTTCGCGTTCTATCAGGCAGTGCTGGGCTTCCAGCGCTCGCTGCTGTCGGACCCCCTCGTATCCATCTCATCGGCGCTCGACTCCAAGGCGCGGGATCAGGCCACCAGAGCCGCCTTCACCATGCTGTGGCTGTGGGCCGGTGCCGCGGCGCTGGTGCTCGCCCTTGCGGGGCTGATGCTGCCGGGTCCCGCGGGCGACGGCCTTCTCCTCTTCCTTCCCTGGCTCGTGCCAGCGCTCGTGCAGGACTTCTGGCGGGTCGTGCTCTTTCGCGAGAACCGCGGAGGTGCCGTCGCGTTGAACGACGCCCTCTGGCTCGCCGTCATGGCGATCACAGCTCCCTTGGTGTTCGTCTGGGGGTCGACCTGGGCCGTCATGGGGTGCTGGGGGCTTGGCGCCGTGGCCGGTATGACCGTCGGCTTCTTCCAGACCCGTCTGCATCCGGAGCCCCTCAAGCTGGCCGTCCGCTGGTGGCAGTCAACGGCATGGCCTCTCGGGCGCTGGCTCGGAGCAGGGGGGATCGTCTACCTCCTCGGCTCTCAGGGTCTGGTGCTCCTGCTCGCGTTCATTCTGGAGACGCGTGCCCTCGGCGGCTTGAGAGCAGTCGAGAGCATCTTCGCGCCCCTTTCCGTGCTTGGGCCAGCATTGGCGTTACCTGGTCTGCCCGTCGTGGCTCGCAGGGTCGCGTCCTCCTTCGACGAGGCGAGAGGCCTCGCCGCCCGCCTGGGGGCTGGGGCTGTGCTGCTCACCAGCGGATACCTCCTGGTCGCGACCATGCGTCACGGACGGCTGCTCGGGCTGGTGTTCGGCAGCTCCTTTCAAACGTTCGGGCAGCTGATCTGGCCGATAGGGCTCAAACAGCTCCTGGTGGCGCCGACGATCGGCTTCAATCTCCTGCTCCTGGCGCAGAAACGTGGGAAGGCCCTCCTGCTGAGCCAGGTCCTTTCCACCGTGGCGATGCTCAGCTTCAGCCCCTGGCTGGCATCGACGCATGGAGCCGCGGGCGCGGCCTGGGGCATGGCAATTGCCGCCGGGCTGCAGGCCGTCACGATCACAGCGTGTGCTTTGTCACGATCAGCCCCGACGACGCCGGACGCGGGCGCGACGACCTCGCGGAGGTGACAGGTCGCAGGCGAGCTCGGGGAGTCACCTCATCGCGCCTCATCGCCGCTCTGGTACCGGTCGCGTTGGTGATACACTTACGCCGCTTCTCGCGGAGAGGTCGGGTTCGTCACACTTCGGCCGCTTCACTACCTGCGACCTGACGGTCCAACGAAGTCTGGACCCCATGACGAATGAAGAACCAGAACCCCAGTGGCTGATCGACTCCTCATCCTGACCTGGCACAACGTTGACCGGACGTGGTGCTATCCGTGCGCCGCGGGCGCCGGTGCTCTGGGTCTGGCACAGCAACTCCGTCGCCTGAGCCGCTTCGCCAGGGTCGTGCCACTGAGGCCAGCCCTGGACGCGCTGAGAGACGGGCGCCGGTTGCCGCCGCGGGCGATCGCATTGACCTTCGACGACGGCTTCCGGGACAACCTTGAATTCGCGGTGCCGTTGCTGGAAAGCCTCCGTCTGCCGGCGACGTTCTTCCTGGTGCCCGGCATGCTGTCCGGTGAAGTCAGTCCCTGGTGGGAGGTCATTGCGTGGGCGTTCAGCCAGAGCACGCAGGCCGCGGTCTCCTGGAACGGAAGGCTTCTGCCCACCCGCGGCCGGTCCGGCCACCGGTCGGTGCGATGGGCGATCGACCAATTGAAAATGCTGGACCGGACTGGTCGGGACCGGATGGTGGCGGAGCTCGTTGAGCTCCTGGCGCCTGAGGGGCAGCCGAACGATCGCAGCCCGATGCTCGACTGGAACGGCGCGCGGGAGCTCGTCGGCAGAGGCTTCTCCATCGGCTCGCATTCGATGTACCACGCGATACTCAGCCGCGAGCCGACCGACCGGCAGGTGCAGGATCTCGCCGCCGCGCGGCGGCAGCTCGAGACGGAGCTCGGCGTCCCGGTGGAGCTGCTGGCCTATCCAAATGGCGCTCGAGGGGACTATGACGCGAGCACCATTCAGGCCGCCAAGCGTGCCGGCTACGCATATGCCTTTACCGTTCGCGCCGGCTACAACGTTCCTTCCACACCCGACTACGAGATGCGCCGAGTCGTCATGGAGCCCTCGCGGGGGCTTTCCGAAATGGTCGTCCGGCGCATTGCGGGTAAGCTCAGACGTTCGTGGCGTGATGCGCCATCCGCTGGCTTCGCGCATCCACCGCTCGACCCGGTCTGACGGCTTCCCGCACATGGAGTGAGGCGGAACGTCCGTGGGAGAATGAACGGCCCACAGCGACGACGTGGAGAGCATGAGAACCACCCGCAGCCTTCTCCTGTCCATGAGGACCATGCTCGTGGTCCCCATTGCCATGCTGCTCGCATGGTGGATGGGCGCCGCGGTCGCCGGTGGAGGGCGGCGGCTTACGCTCGCGCTGGGCATCGCGGGGGTCGGGTTGCTCCTACCGGTCGCGGCGGTGGCCGCCAACCGTCTGCGCTACGCGGTCTTCGCGGTCGAGGTCCCTGTCGTCCTGTTGCTCGTGAGCAACCTCGTCATCAGGGGACGCACGACCCAGGAACTGGCCGCGAACCCGCTGGATGCGGCCGGTCAGTTTCGGGTCGCATGCATTGGCCTGGCCGGATTGCTGGGTCTGGCGGCCTTCCTGTCGGCCGGGGCGTCGACGGGCCAGCGCACGACGTCGCTCCCACTCCGCCTGTACATCGCGTATACGCTGGTGGTCTTCGCCGGGGTTCTGCTCTCGGTCAATGAGCCCCTGACCGCCTACCGCGGCGTGGAACTGGTTGCTGTGCTCGTCGTGCTCATCGGAGCCCGGAAGGTCGCGGGCGACGAGGCCACGGCCAGGATCGAATCCGCGTTGTACTGGTGCACATTCGCCCTGGTCGCCTCGGTCTGGCTGGGAGTGGTGTTCGTCCCTTCGAAGGCGATCGTGCACCTTGCCGACATGAGCATACCTGTTCCATACAATCTGGAGGGCGTCTACCCCTCGTTCGCGTCCAACGCGGTAGGGTTCCTCGGGGCGATGCTGATGCTGTGGTCGCTGGCACGAATGCACTCGCAATACGGCGGGCGGCTGCGGCCCAGGACCGCGTACACGATGGCGGTCATCGGGTTGGTCACCCTGGTGTTCGCGCAGTACCGGACGGGGTACGTCGCGGCGTTGTTCGCGATGGTGCTCCTGCTCCTGGTCCGCAGGAAGTGGGGCCTTGCGGGGCTGCTCGCGGTCGGCACCGCCGCGCTGCTCCTGTGGAAGCCCTCCCTGATAGCGGCGGCGGAACCTTACGTGCTCCGGGGCCAGACCGTGAGCCAGGCCCAGCAGCTATCTGGTCGCGTCAGCTGGTGGCAGGCGGCTCTGCCAGTCTGGAAAGAGTCCCCGCTCATTGGCAGAGGCCTCCTCACGGCCACCCGTTTCGAGATCTTCGCCCCCTTGGGCGATACCACAGGGGCCGGCCTGCACAGTACCTGGATCGAGGCGCTGGTCGGAACGGGGGTGATCGGCCTTGGTTTTCTTGGCCTGTCGTTTCTCATCACGGTACGGCGGGCGCTGGTCGAGGCGGTCCGCCCCGACGGCTGGGCCGTGCCGATCGCGGTCCTTGCGGTGATCGCCATCAGGAGCCTGACCGGGAATACCTTCGAAAGCTTCCAGTACGAGGCGCTCATTTTCCTCTGGGTCGCCTCGTCGCTACAGGATGCCGCCCCGCAGGCGACGAGCGACCGCTGACACGTGCCATCAGGCGTTCGGCATTGGAGCAGAGCGCACCGCCCGTCAAGGCGCGGCTTGGCGCTGCCCGACCTCGGCCAGCTGCTCTGGCTGCTCAACCCTTGGCGGGCGGGCGGCCTTGCGCAAGAGCGCTGGCCGCTCGACGCAAAGGTAGGTCACGGCGGCGAGCAGCCAGCTGATCGTGCCGAGCAGCAGGAGGTTCACCACGAACCCCGCGATCCCCCCGAGCGTCAGACGATGATTCCGCAGCCACCACAGCAGCGGCTCGTGCCACAGGAACAGGCTGTAGGAGATGATCCCGGTCGCCACGAGTGGGGGCGCCTCCATGAATCGCAGGAGAGACGACTTCCGGTCTCGGGCCAACGGCAGCACGACGAGCGCGAGCAGCAACGCGCACGCGAGGGCCATCAACGTGTCGTACTGGTAGAAGTCGAGCCAGCCCAGATCCAGCGACATCGGCGTCAGCACGGCGAGAACGACCAGCACGGCGCCCACTGGCCGTCGCCACCACGCGGGAACACGGATTACCCCATCCTCAGCGTCCACCCACAGGACCGCGACCACCATCCCGAAGGTGAAGAGGTCCGCCTGGGCCAGGAAGCTACGCTCCAGCACGGAGTGCCAGTCGCCGACCCATCCGGCGCCCGGCCCCAGCCCCGGCACCACCAGCGTGGCGAGCGCCTTCCCGAACAGGCCGATGACCAGAATGACCAGGGCAGGGACCAGCGCGGCGAGTCGGCGGCGCCGGCGGGTCGAGGCTCCTCGTCCCAGGACGAAGGCCAGCAGCACCAGCAGCGGCAGCGCAAGATAGAAGACGACCTCGACAGCGAGCGACCACGCCGGGCCGATGCCGCTCAGGAGGCTGCCGCGCTGGTAGTTCTGGACGAAGAGCGCCGTTCGAAGCAGCGACGCCGGCTGGCTCGCGAGGCTTCCTATCCGCAAGTCGGAGGCCGAGTGCCGGATCCAGGTCGTCTGGAGGGCAATGCCGCTCAACAGCAGCACCGTCCAGTAGGCGGGAAGGATCCGCAATGCCCTGTTCCGCAGGTAGGCGGCCAGCCTTGGGCGCGGTCGCCCGCGGATGAGGGCGGCGGCGAACGGCCGGTAGAGCAGGAAGCCCGAGAGTGTGAAGAACAGCGTCACACCGACCGGCAGATGGTAGAAGATCCGGTTGGCGGCCCCGAGGCGAAAGCCGCCCACGCCAGGCGACGAGTAGCGCCAGCAGTGGTAGACGACGATGCACGACGCCGCGATGGCCCGGAGCCCTTCGATACCCGCCAGGCGCCTCCCCGACGACGGCGCGACGGAAAATCGGTGGGCTTTCAGCTCCATGGCCCCCCAATGCGTGAGCGCTCGACCCGCAGGCGCACCATTCAACACGCTGATGCATCCCAAGTCCATCGGCTCGGCGGCACCCGGCCAGTGGATGGTGGGCGGGAGGCACGCGGTCGGACCTTCCCCGCCGGCTTGAAGTTCGACCCGGCCGAGACGTATGGTACTGCCGACCTCCCCCCAAGGTCACCATAGTGAGGCTTCGTGCCCACGAGGTTGCGAGCCGTGCATCCCCTCATTCCGTCGCACGGCCTGTTGATCGTGAGTGCTGCCATGAGATCACGTCATGCCCGAACGTCGCGGCCGCTCAGGCATGGTCCCCGCCGAGCAGTGCGGAGGTTCGTCCTTTCGCTGCTGTGCGTCGCGCTGCTGTCACTCCTCTACGGGGTCTACGCGATGATCCCCGCACGCTCGCTCGGCAGCGGGAAGCACGTGCGGCTCCTGGTGAGCCAGTCCCCTGACCGCTCGAAGGCCACCAGTCTCCGCGGGCAGTCGCTCGCAAGCCCCCTGTACGTCTTCGTGAGCTCGGATCCAGCGATCAGGGAAGTGACATTCTCCGTCGACGGCCACTCCTCTAGCACCGAGCGTTCCAGTCCGTTCGACCTCAGCGGCACGGCGGCGGACGGCGGGGCGCTGCCCTGGTCGCCTGCGGGGCGGCGGACGGCGGGGCGCTGCCCTGGTCGCCTGCGGCCGGAGCTCACACGATCGCAGCCGCCGTCCAGCTCAAGGCGACGACCAGGACGCTCGCCGGGACCCTCGTCGTCGATTCGACCACCACGACCACCGCGACCACCGCGACCACCGCGACGACCGCTCCCCCCACGACCGCGACCACGGCTCCCCCCACGACCGCGACGACGGCTCCCCCCACCACCACGCCGACCGACCAGCCGGCGTGTACCGGTGTCCGGCTCTCACCCGGATCGGACATCCAGGCTGCCCTGAACGCGAACAGCACTGGCAGCAGCTTCTGTCTCGGAGCCGGCACCCATCGGTTGCGGGCCCCGCTCACGCCAAGGCGCGGGCAGAAGATCTCCGGCGAAGCTGGCGCCATCCTGAGCGGGGCGAAGCTGGTCACGGGCTGGACCTATGACAGTGGCAACAGGTGGTGGTATCACGCCGGCGGCACGTCACGTCCCACAGCCCTGTCCGGCCAGTGCGCCGACGGCACCGACCTGTGCAAGTATCCGGACGATGTCTGGCGGGACAATCTCCGGCTCAGGCGCGCGCCATCCCTGGCTGGCCTTGGCAGCGGCGGCGTCTATGTCGACTACGGAGCTGATCGTCTCTACCTCAAGGACGATCCGACCAATGCCGTCGTGGAGCTCTCGGCCACCCCGCAGGCGTTTGTCAGCGGTGGCAACAACTCCGGAACTCCTGATGCCGTCCTGTCGGAGTTTGCCGTGGAGAAGTTCGCCAATCCCGCCCAACAGCCCGCCGTCCAGATGGGTCCCGGCTGGCTGATCGACGGGCTGGACGTCCGGCGCAACCACGGCGTCGGCATAGAATCGGGAAGCGGCAGCGTCCTTCGCAATTCCCACATCTGGGCCCAGGGCCAGCTCGGGCTCTCCGGCGGCGGGTCGGTCGGTGCGCTGGTCGAGAACAACGAGATCAACGACAACAACACCGCGGGTTACTCGCCAGGCTGGGAGGGCGGCGGCTCGAAATGGGCATTCACCCGGAGCCTCACCGTGCGCGGCAACTACGTGCACGACAACCGGGGCGCGGGACTCTGGACCGACGGGGACAACCTGTACTGCACGTTCGAGAACAACAAAGTTGAGAACAACGCTGGACCAGGCATCCAGCACGAGCTCGGCTACGACGCGGTGATCCGCAACAACAGCCTGCGCAACAACGCTTTGGCGACGGCGGGAAAGTCGATCTGGTGGGGGGCGGACGTCGTGCTGAACGACTCGCAGAACGTCCAGCTCTACGGGAACCGGATCGTGTCGAGCGTCAACGGCATCAGCCTCATCGACACCGATAGGGGCTCCGGGCGGTACGGCGTCTACAAGGTTGCCAACACCGACGTTCACGACAACACCTTGACCATGGCGGCAGGGACACAGACAGGTCTGGTGGGCCGCAGCACGGCCTTCCAGAGCACGGCCGGCAATCATTTCCAGGGCAACACCTACTACCTGCCGACCCTCGATGGGCTTTTCTGGCAGTGGCAGGCATCGCTGAGCAAGGATGGATGGCAACGCCTGGGACAGGACACGACCGCGACTTTCCTTCGCCAGTAGCGTCCCGGTAGGATGGGGCGGTGATGTCCGCTGCGGTGTCGGCTCTCGCGTCGAGTGTGCTCGCCCTCGTCTTCGCTTGGGCTGGGCTCGCCAAGGCCGTGCGCGTGGCGCGCTGGCGACAGGACCTCACGCGGTTTCGCCTGCCCCGTGCGCTCAGGGTGTCCGCCTTCCTCGTGCTTCCCTGGCTCGAGCTGTCGGTGGTCATCGCGCTCGTTGCCGGAGCGCCGAGGGCGGGGGCGGCTGTGGGGCTCGGATTGATGCTGGCGTTCTCACTGGCGATCCTCCGCGCCCGCCTCATGCAACCGGGCAACAGGTTGGGGTGCGGGTGCTTTGGGAATACCTCCGTCCTGGACTACCGGATCATGCTGCTGAGAAATGCCGCGATCGCCGCGCTCCTCGCGTTCGTCCTCGCCTCGCGGACCGGACGTGACGGCGGGCAGGCAACCAGCCTGCTGACGGCCGGGATGCTGCCAGTCCTCCTCGGACCCGTGCTCGTCGTCGCCGGCCTGTGGATCGGCTGGCAGGTGAGCGTCTACCTGCGAAGGCAGCGGCCCGCGCAGCCGTAGCGTGGATCGCTCCCGCCGCGCGGGCCGCATGCCGCCGCTCAGGCTGGGCCCGGACGGTTTCCGCCGGAGGGTGTCCGGTTGCCGGTGTCCGGCTTTGCCACCGCGGGCCGATCTCGTGCGACTTTCCTCCGCGCTCGCCACCATGCCCACAGGGCGGGACCGCTGCGCCAGATCACCCATATCGGACGCCATACGTAGGCAACCGCGAGTCCCAGCCGGCCTCGTTGCGCCAGCGGGATCCAGGCACGAAGAAAGACCGGCGGCGGCACGATCTTGCGAGCGACAAGCGGGATCTTCTTGCGCCAGCCGGCGGCGGTGAAAAGCCAATCGAAGCCCACCGCCAGGGGCGGGGCCCCGTGTGCCCGAATGGCCATCTCCATGGACGTCTCGGAGGGCAGACCCAACTGCGCCGCCAGCGCCGCGCCGGCTGGCGACCTTCGTAGCCCGGCCCCCAGAGTCGCCGTAGCCTGCAGCCGGGCCGCAAGGAGAGCCGTCTCCCTCCAGAGATCGACTGGAAGCCGCTCGATGGCATGCCCGAGATCGTGGCGGACCTTCGCGATCCGTCCTCCGTCCTTCGCGGCGTGCAGGGCGACGATCAATGCCCGTGCGGCCGGGCGGAGAACGTCGACGTCGACGCCGCCCACCCGCATCGTCTCCGTCTGCGCCGAGAGGGTCTCCCACAGCTCGGCCGGGGTCACCCCCACGCCGACGAAGGTGCGGTGCAGGTCCACATTGGCTCCGTCCGAGCGGAGCCATGTGCGCGCGTGCCTGGGCCAGTCGTCGGGGATCGTGCCGAGCCCCTCACGTTCGAACCCGAGCCCGACGAGGACGCGCTCGGCGGCAGGAAAGTCGTCGGGAGCCAGCAGCAGATCGGTGTCCACGTACGACCGCGCCGCACCCTCGTCATACAGCCAGCGAGCGACTGCGGGGCCTTTGAGGAGGATGGTCGGTATACCCGCCCTGCGGAGGCTGCTGATCACCCTGCCGGTCAGCAGGTCCACCGTGAGGCTGCGGATGACCAGACTCTTGGCGGGCGAAAAGCGGCGGTCAGGGCCTGCCATACGGGAGGACTCCCCTCGATCGGGCAGTTCTGGCGGGGTCAGGGATGGGACCCGGCCTGGCGCGCACTGGCATTGGTGAAGACCGTTCCGATCACCCACGCTCCAGCCTGGCGAAGCTGGCGCATCCCCTCCGCCGCGGCACCTCGCGTGGTCTGCTTTGCATCCGTCACGTAGAGCACGGCGTCGACGGCGGCTGTCAAGGCCAATGCGTCTGGCGACTCGAGGATGTGGGGGAAGTCGATGATGACGAAGTTCGCGAACCCTTGGAGCTCGCCTATGAGCTCCTTCATCTCTCTTGGGGCCAGCAACGCCGGGTTGTCGGGCAGCAGGAGGGCCGACAGACCCTGGCGTATGCTCCAGAGATCCTTCATCCAGCTCCGCAGGTCCCGATCGGGCGGGTGTTCCCCCTCGGACCGAAATACCTCTTCGGGCCGACTGTTACCGTTCGTCACGGCGGCGTGGCGCGAGAAATGCTTCGGGAGCTGTAGCGGTTCCGGTTCGGCGGCCACGAGGACGACGGTCTTGCCGACCTCTGTCAAGGCCACTCCCAGGTTGGCCGCCGTGGCCGAGTCCCAAGCCTCTTGACCGGGGCTCGTGACGATCAAGCTGGTCAACCGGCGCTCAGCGGCGGCGACCAAGACCCTGCGGCCGAGCCTCCGGTACGCCTCCGCGGCCGCCGGGGCGGTATTTATTCCTCCGCGTTCAGGCGCCCGGGTGAGTCTCTTCCGGATGGGCCGTGGGGGCACGACCGCGAGCACAGGGACTTCCGTCAACGATTGGAGGTCGCGCCTCCCTCGCACTCGCCGGTCCAAGCGGTCTCGCAGAAACGCCGCGCCGGCTCCAAGACACAACCCGACGAAGACCGCGAGCGCGATCGTCCGTGACCGACGAGGGCCTGCCGGGGAAATTGGGAGCTGGGCGGGCTGCAGGATGTCGCCAATCCGGAGGTTGGCCGGAGAGCGGAGCTGGTTGAGCGACTGCTGGAGGGCGGACTGCTGGCTGAGGAGGAACGTGAACCGGCTTATCAGCGCCGCTTTCTCGGACTCGTTGGATGTTGCCGCGATCTGCCGCTGGATGTCATCGAGCTGCTGGCCGATCGGGTCCAGCTGCTTCTGTATCGGATCGCGCGACGCCGCAAAATCGGCGATCATCTGCTTGCGCCGGAACTCCAGATACGAGTCGGCATAGGCCTGTGCGGTCATCTGGGCCGAGGCCGGATCAGTCGAGACGGCCGTGAAGGCGAGAGCGTGGTTCGTGGTCGTCGCCGCGACCGAGATCTGGCCCACGGCGACGTCCGCCCGCCGCAATTGCTCCATGGCCAGAGCGGCCACCTCGGCAGAGGTCGCCACGCGCTGCTCGTCCTCCATCATGACGACCACGCCATTGGACTGCCCTGGCGCTGCGATGGTGGACTTCACCAGCACCTCGGCGCCGGACTGATAGGTAGGCGCCTGTCGGGATAGATGGAAGAGGACAGCAGTGACCGCTATCACAGTGATGGCCATGATAAGCCATTTGCGTCGCCAGAGGACTGCGAGATAATCCTGGAGTTCAGGAGCATTGTCTACGGTCATGGCGTGGGACTCCGGAATCCAACAAGACCTTCGGTTGCTTGCTTCATTGGCGATTCGGCGGGCCCGGTCGCCCGTGTCTTTTGCGTAGGGTAGAGGACGACGCGCTCGTTCCGGTCACGTTGGGCCACGAAGGCAACCGGCCCTCCCGCAGGCTGTATCCTCTCATGATAGTGGAAAGCGGTCGGGACGGGACGATCTCCGAGCGAGAACTCGTGCCTGAGCATCCGCTGACCCGAAGAGGTGACCATTGCGGATTCTGCAGGTGCACACCCGCTACCGGGAGTCGGGCGGCGAGGACACCGTTGTGCGGGCCGAGGCCGAGCTGCTGACCCGAGCCGGCCATGACGTCATCCCGTACCTGGCCGAGAACCCGGTCGGGATGCTCTCCACCGCGACGTCTCTGGCGATGTCACCGTGGAATCCTCTGACCGGTCGAGGGCTGCGGGTGGTTGTCGAGCGGGTCCGCCCGGATGTCGTGCACGTGCACAACACCTGGTTCAGCGTTTCGCCCTCGATCCTGGCCGCGGTGGACCTCGGCGGCAGGCCGGTGGTCGCGACGTTGCACAACTACCGGCTCGTCTGTGCCAACGGAATGCTCTTCCGCGACGGACATACCTGCGAGGATTGCGTCGGCACGCACCCGTGGCGTGGCGTTCGCCATCGTTGCTATCGCGGGTCGGTGGTGGCGTCGACCGCGGCGGCCAGCACCATCGCTGTCAACCGGGCGCTTGGGACCTGGAACCGCCATGTGCGCCTGTTCCTGACGCTCAACGAGTTTGCGAGGCAGCGGTTCATCCGCGGCGGGGTGCCGGCCGACAAGATCAGAGTCAAGCCGAATTTCGTCGCCGACCCGGGTCGCCGCCAGCTGCCACCGTCGCAATCCAAGACTGTCCTGTTCGTCGGTCGAATCGTCGCCGAAAAGGGCATCCAGCGGCTCCTCGAGGCCTGGCACGCGCTGGGCCCCACATCGTTGGAGCTGGTGGTCATCGGCGATGGGCCGCTGCGCCGGACGCTGGAGCGGCAGGAGAAGTGGCAGGCGCTGCCGACCGTCCGGTTCACGGGCCCCTTGGCGCGCGAGGCGGTCCGCCGGTGGATGCTTCGTTCCCGTGCCCTGGTGTTCCCCTCACTGCTCTATGAGGGCCAGCCGATGACCGTGCTCGAGGCGTTCGCCGCCGGTCTGCCGGTGCTGGCATCGCGGCAGGGCGGAAACGCCGAGCTCCTCCGCGCGGTCGCCTCTGGGAGATGGCTCGCCGCACCGGAAGAGCCTGCCGCCTGGGAGTCGGGGCTGCGGGCGCTGCACGACGGCGGCCACGTGGACGAGGCAGGCTCCCAGGTGCGCGAGCTCTACGAGGAGCGCTTCACAGAGCAGACCGGGCGTCGACTGCTCGAGGAAGCATACGATGCCGCGCTGAGCGGAGAGCGCTGCCGTTGACGGTGCCGGTCCGGGGAGGTCGTTGACGCACGGCTGCGAGCTGGGGTGGGTGTTGTGGGCAACGGACAGCTCGCCGGGCCTGATCGGCCCGAGACGGGTTCAGGACCTGGCGGACGCCGGCGCGGCTGGCTGGTGGCCGCCGTCTGCCTGGCGGTCGCGATAAGCCTGGTGGCCCTCGGCTTGGCGGAGGGCGGGTTCGCCCGTCAGCTCGCCCACGACGTGGCCCACAAGGTGTTCCATCGCGCGACCCGCTCGGCGCCCGTCGCGACGGTGCCGGCCCAGGTCCGCACGGTGGCGCTCACCCCGACCGCCGACTGGGCCACCTACCACGGGGACGCGGCCCGCTCGGGCGTCGCTCGCGGTGGCCCGGCCTTGCGGCGCCCGCAGCTCGGCTGGACCTCGGCAGCGCTCGACGAGCCGGTGTACGGCGAGCCGCTGGTGGTGGGCGGCCGCGTGCTGGTCGCCACCGAGGGCGACTCGGTGTACGCGCTGGACGAGCGCTCCGGGGCCCAGCTTTGGCGCGCCAAGCTGGGCAGACCGATCTCCGGCGGCGGCCTGCCGTGCGGCAACATCGACCCGGTCGGGATCACCTCCACCCCGGTGGCCGACCCGGCCGCCGGCCTGCTGTACGCCGTCGCCTTCCTGGACCCGGATCATCCCCACCACGAGCTGGTCGCCCTTGACCTGGCCAGCGGGGCGGTGCGCTTGCGCCGCCCGGCCGACCCGCCAGGGGCCGACCCGAGGGTGCACCTCCAGCGCGGCGCCCTGACCCTGGCCAACGGGCGCGTGTACGTGCCCTTCGGGGGTCGCTTCGGCGACTGCGGCCGCTACCACGGCTGGGTGGTCGGCCTACCGGCCCGCGGCGACGGCCCGGTGGTGTCGTTCCGGGTGCCGACCACCCGCCAGGGCGGCATCTGGGCGCCGGCCGGACCGGTGGTCGACCGCCGCGGCGAGCTGCTCGTGGCGACCGGCAACGGTGCCTCGTCGACAGGCTACGACCAAGGCAACAGCGTGCTACGGCTGACTGGCGAGCTGCGCGAGCTCGACGCATTCGCCCCACCTGACTGGGCCGAGCTGAGCCGCAGCGACACCGACCTTGGGTCGGTCAACCCCACCCTGGTCGGAAACGCCCTGCTGTTCCAGGTCGGCAAGGCCGGGGTCGGCTACCTGCTGGCGGCCGCCAATCTTGGCGGGGTCGGCGGCCAGCGATTCAGCGGGCAGGTGTGCGGGGCCGCCTTCGGCGCGACCGCGGCGCGGCCCCCGCTGGTCTACGTGTCCTGTGTGGACGGGCTGGTTGCGCTGCGGGTGACCACTGGGCCGGCGCCGACCTTCCAGGTGGCCTGGCGCAGCGCCCCCTTCAACGCCGGTCCGCCGATCGTCGCCGGCGGCGCGGTGTGGACCCTCGATCAGGAGACCGGCACGCTGTTCGCCTTCGACCCGGCCACCGGGCGGGAGCGCGGCCGCATCCACATTGGCCTGGCCGCCCACTTTGCGGCCCCATCCGCCGCCGATGGCCTGGTCCTGATCGCCACCGGCCGGCAGGTGACCGCTGTCACCATGGGTTGAGGGATCACCTTCCCGCGGTCCGGTGACCTTTCCGGCTCTGTCGCCGGGGCCCGGGGAGGTACCGAGGCGGGCGGCCGCCGTCCCGGGACCGCTCCGGCCGGCCCAGCGCACGCCGAAGACCCCTGAGCAGAAAACGGACGCACATCACCAGGAACGGGGCGGGGTCATCAGCGGCCAGCCATGCCGGCTCCCTCACCCCTCTGAGCGATCGCAACCAACCTCGGAGCGTGAGCCCACCGTCGCGGTGGTATCCCCAGGCGGCCAGCAGGTCGTAGTGCTCCGCCACGAACCCCCGACCTTCGACCGCTGGGCCTGGGGGGACGGTCCTTTCGGTCAGGTCCAGATGCAGAGCGCGGACCACGTCGATCCCAGCCTCGTTCACGAACAGCCGGAACTGCGCGCCGATGCGCGGGTTGAAGTCGAGCAGCTTGTACTGGCCGTCGCGCCGGTCGAGACGGTAGTCGAGGTCCATGATGCCGCGGTAGGACAGGGCCTTGAAGAGCATTTCCGCCTGCCGCCGGAGCCGCTCGTTGGCGGTGCAGCGTCCCAGCGTCGTCGGTCCCACGTAGGGCGGGTAGGACCGCACCTTCACGCCCGTGAAGGCAGCCAGGCAGTCCGAGCGGGAGTCGCAGTAGCCGTGGAAGATCCAGTCCTCGCCGCAGTCGCGCGGGATGTACTCCTGGAACATCACGCTCGTCCCGGACCCGTCCTCGACGCGCCGGTAGATGTCGAGCAGCTCCTCGGGAGTGTCCACGATGGCGGTGCTCCGGACACCGGTGTGCCGGGGGAGCAGCCAGCCCTCCGCACCCTTGACGACCACCGGGAACACGGCACGCTCGAGGAATGCCTCGAGCTCAGCTCGCGAGGCCGGGAAGACGGCCTCCGGGCACGGCACCCCGAGCTGCTTGCAGAGCCGGTACAGGCCCTTCTTGCTGGCGAGCGCGCGCGGCAGGCCGCGCGGCTGCCGCGGGACCTTGAACCACTCGTCCAGCACCGCCGCGTGCTCGGCGACCAGGATGGCGCCGAGGTCGTCGGTGGGGACGAGGATCGTCTGGCGACCGAGCCGCGCACCGATCGTCGCCATCCCGTCCAGGAACCGCTCGACGCCCAGGCCGTCATTTTCCCAGACGAATCTGCCCCGCAGATACCTGGAGGTCGCTGCCGGTGCGAGCAGCTCCTCGTACACGCCATAGACCGGCACACCGGCGCGTCCGAGGCTGCGGACGACGCCAACGCCCCCGTGATGGAGGGCATACCGGCCCACCTTCAGGACGAGCACGGGGACGGTAGTGTCCAAGGAGACGGAAGCAGGCCTTCCTCTTGACGTCCCCACCGGCGCTCCTCCCCAACGGCCACGCAGGACGCCCAGCCTAACGCAGGGCGGAGCGGTCGATGGCTGTCAAGCCACCGCAAGATACAATGCTGCCCCATGTCCATCGCGGAAGTCTGTCAGGTCGCGGTCATCGGAGCGGGGCCGTACGGGCTCTCCACCGCGGCGCACCTGCGCTCGCGGGATGTTCCGTTCCGCATCTTCGGGAGCCCGATGCACACCTGGCGAGCACATATGCCCGGGGGAATGTTCCTGAAGTCCGAAGGCTGCGCCTCCAACCTTTCGGAACCCACCGCCAGGCTCACGCTCGAGCGGTTCTGCGCGGAAGAGGGGCTGGCATACGGCGCGTACGCGGTGCCCGTGCCGCTCGAGACTTTCACCAGGTACGGCCTCGAATTCCAGCGCCGGCTGGTCCCAGAGCTGGAGCAGGCACAGGTGGTCGCCCTCGACAAGCCCGGCGACAGCTTCCAGCTCCGGCTGGACAGCGGCGAGATCGTCAGAGCCCGGCGCGTGGTGGTGGCGGTGGGGCAGACGTACTTCAGCCACGTGCCAGCCAGGTTGCGGGGGATGCCGCCGGAGCTGGTGTCGCACAGCTCCCAGCACAGCGACCTCACGGTTTTCGCGGGGCGCGACGTCACCGTCATCGGCGCCGGCCAGTCAGCGCTCGAATCGGCGGCGCTGCTCCACGAGCACGGAGCCGATGTGCGTGTCCTCGTCCGCCGCCCGCCCGTCGTCTGGAACGCCGTCCCGGGCCAGCAGCGGCGGCCGTTGCGCCAACGGCTCCGCCGTCCGCCGTCCGGGCTGGGCTCCGGCTGGCGGACGCTCTTGTATTCCGAAGCGCCGAATGCGTTTTACCACCTGCCCCGGGAAGTTCGCCTGCACGCGGTCCGCACGGTGCTCGGCCCCGCCGGGGCGTGGTGGCTCAAGGAGCGTGTGCTCGATCGGCTGGCGTTCCTGCGGGGCTGCACCGTCGTCGGCGCCGAGGCGGTCGGCGACCGCATGCGGCTACTGCTCGACGCCCCGGAGGGGACGGGCGGCGAGCTACTCACCGACCACGTCATCGCCGCCACGGGGTACCGGGTCGACCTGGAGGCCATACCGTTCATCCAGCCCGTCGTCCTCGCCCGCCTGCGCCGCCTCGAGCGGGCCCCGGCGCTGTCGCCCAACTTCGAGTCGTCGGTCGACGGCCTGTATTTCCTGGGACTGGCAGCAGCGAACAATTTCGGGCCGGTAATGCGCTTCGTGTTCGGGGCGGACTTCGCCGCCCGGCGGGTCGCCACGGACATTGTCGCGGAGAGCCGGAATGGCCACCGGGGACGGGCGTGGCAGACGGCCCGGCGGCCGCCGCGATGCCGGGTGTAGCGATGCCGGGCGTCACCTCAGGCCCAGGATCTCCTCTGCCTCAGCCAGGCTGCCCGGGGCGAGACCCAGGGTGATCCTACGGACAAGAAAGCCGAGCCGACCGATCGCCTTGGCGACCGGCGGCGACGTCCGACCGTCCCTCAGTCGCTCCATCGTCCGTCCAGCGGACCGTGCGGCCGAATGGCTTCGCCGGAACGCCGGCTTTGCCGAGGTCAATCGGAAGAGCGCCGTCCACAAGAGCCAATTGGCAAGATAGCCGGCGAACGCCAAACGGCCCGGCGCCTTGGGTGGCTGGGGCGGACGATCCCCACCCGTCGACCGTGCCTTCTCCTGCCAGTACTCGTTGCCACCACGAGTGAATGAGGTCATCAGGACCCGGCATGGCGTCACTCCCCGTCTGGCGATTCGGTGGCGCACCACCGCGCCAGGGCAGAACCAGACGGCCGCTCCCGCGGCTCTGGCCCGGTCCTGGAACTCGGTGTCCTCGAAGGTCCCGCGCTCGTCGCCACGCCGTCCCAAGGCATTGTCCCAGGAGCCCCATCGCTCAACCGCCCAGGCCTGGAAGGCCATGTTCGCGCCCCAGACGTACTCCCATGCCTCGCGCAGCGGCCGCTCATCCTGGTAGTCCAGGCGACCCAGGTCGTCGAGCATGGAGTCGGTGACCCAATCGGGCCAATCCGCCAAGTCGTCAGGTATCGGAACGATCTTACCCCCGACGATCCGCGGCTCGTCCTTTATGCTGGTGAAAAAGCGAACATATACCCCGATCCATCGGCGATCGACCATCACATCGTCGTCCGTGAAAAGCAGCAGATCGCCTCGTGCAAGCCCGATTCCCGTGTTCTTCGCTCGGCTGAGCCCGACCTGCCCTTCACGGATCATCCGGAACCGAGGGTCCTTCCGGATCCATTCCTCGACCACCTCGGCAGTGGCGTCCGTCGATCCGTTGTCGACGACGATGACCTCGAACTGGTCGTGCTCCTGCACAGCGAGCGACCCGAGGCAATCGTTCAGGTAGTGCGCTCGGTTACGGGTGGAGACGATGACGCTGACGGCGACCGTGGAGTTCATCGAGCGGCATGTCAACCGGGCTGGTGATACCAGCCGCCGATGGTCAGCCGGCTGAGCTCTCCCGCGGCCGGTCCGATGGGTGTGACCAGGTGTGTCGTCTCAGCCAGCACGTCGAAGACGACCATGCTGTTGTACGCTGGCCGGACCTCGGTGAGGCCACCGCTCTTGTCGATGACGTGCAGGTCGCCGCCATACGGTGGCTCCCAGCTCGGTGAGAGATAGATGACCAGGGCGATCCTCCGGTTCTTGTTGTCGTCCGAGTGCGGGCGAAGAAAATCGCCAGCCTTCATCGAGTGGACTCCGAAGTCGTCGCTCGAACCCAGCGGCAGGCCGGTGAGCGCTTCAAAGAACGCCGTGAACTCGGGCCGCTGGAACGTCTGACGGAATTTCAGGTACGTCAGCGTATTAGGGCTCATGCGGAATTCCGGCGGGGTTGCCGCGAGCTTCCCGAACCGGAAGAAACGATCGCCCTCATCAGCCTTGAGCCACTGATCCTCGGTGACGGCCCCCTCGACAGAGCGCAGCCCGTATTCGGTCTTGAACCGCGCCTCGTTCGAAAGGAAAGCCGACAGCTTCTTTGCGATGTTGTCCTGCAGGAAGCTCTCGAGGACGATCACACGGCCTGGATTGGCCCAGAAAGCCTCACGATACCGCTGCAGAGCGCCTTCGCCGAGATGCTGCGGCCGGATCCAGGACTGAAGCGCTGCCTGATCAACCATCATCTGCCTCCAGGCTGCCGTGGACGTCAAGTACCGCGATGGGCGAAGGCCAGCCGGCGATACGCATGGCGATACACGTGTCGGGCCGCTTCCATCCAGTCGTACCAGCCCTCCAGCTTCGCCCTGATGATCGCGCTGCTGTCCGTATCGACCACCTCAAGTCTTCCCCAGGTGAAGGGGTCGGTCGCGGGACTTGCCAATCGGATTTCGGTTGTCAACGAGCAGGTCACGCCACAGGCTCTGGCGCTGGCGATCAGCGAGGCGTCGACGAATCCCCCTCGGGCGCTCCCGTAGGGAAACGCGAAGGCACGAGGCGCAGGCCCCAGCTCTTGCTTCAGTAAGGCGAGCGAAGTCATCAGGTCTTGTCGCAACTCGTCCGGCTCGCCTCGGAAGTTCCGATGCCTGTGACTGTGACTGCCGATGTCGACGACCCCTGAGCGCTCCATCTTCCGGCACTGGCTCCAGGTCAGTGGTTGCCATGCCTCTGGCGCGACTCGCCGATAATTCGCGCAGCCCCAGCGGTCGAACGGGAAGGGACCGATGGTATCGACATAGCCGGTCGCGACGAAGAGGGTGGCTGGCACGCGCCATTGGAGAAGGAGGGGCCAGACGTTGAGGTAGAAGTTCTGGTAACCGTCATCGAACGTCAGCACGACAACGTTCGCCGGTATCGGCTGGCCCTCCCGGACGTGCTGGATGACATCGCGTATGGGCCAGAATTCGTAATCAGACTCGAGCAGACCCTCGATCTGCTCGCGAAAGCGGGCGGGCGTGACGTTCATCGTCGGAGCTTCCACGCCCTCCGGCACCGGAGCCGCCCGGTGGTAGAGCAGGATGCCGAATGAGTCCCCGGCCCTGGCGCCCAGGGCACTGCTGAGCAAGAGGGCGAGCCGTCCCCCCACCTGCTTTCCTGCCGATGCAATCGTCGGAGCCATAGAGTAGAGCGTTTCCGAGCCGATGGATGAGCGCATCGAATGATATCACGGGGACGGACGAGCCTTGGGGCGTCAGCTTGATCGAGATGGCCTGCGGAGCGCCTGGTGCGGGGCGAGCCTCCGAGTGGTCCTCCAAACGGGGGCGATAGGCTGGTAGCATCAAGGCCACCTCCAGGGAGTGGGCTGGCGGGACGGCGATGCCTCGCATGTCGCGCCGACGGACACAGATTCTGCGGTAAAGGAATGAGCTGGGCATGCGGCATGAGAGTCGGGTGACGCTCGACGGTCCAGGCGAGAGCACGTCCGCCGATCCGTCGCAAGCGCTCACGACCTGCTTTGGCTACCTGGTCCGTTCGAAGCTACCGCTCGATTTCCTCAGAAAGGGCGATGGAAAGAGTATCCCGCTCGATGTCATCGAGGCGGCTGAAGCGGACCAGGAGCCGCTTGAGACTCCTGTGCTGGAGTGGACCGATCAATCCGGTCGAGCGTTCGGCCGCCTGTACCCGGTCGACGCCCAGTATCTGGTCTGGATGGACGGCGTAGGATCGTTCCGGGTCGATCCCGCGTTTCCCGCCATCACTGTGCCGCGCCTGTCGAGTGGACCACGACGGGAGGCGCGTCTGTGGGGCGTGCCCACGGCCCTGTGCCTCATGGCTCGCGGTGACCTACTGCTCCACGCCGCGGCCGTCGACGTGGACGGGTCGGCGTTGATCCTCGCCGCGCCCGGCCGTTACGGCAAGACAACGCTTGGTAGCGCGTTCCTCCAAGCCGGGCATCGCCTGCTCTCCGAGGACACCACCTGTTTCCAGCTGTCGCCGGTCCCGTCGGTCGTGCCGGGTCCAGCCCTGCTGCGGGTGCGCCCGGACGTCTACGAACGGCTGGAGCTCCCGGGAACCCGTATGGTCGCCAGGGACCCCGAACGGGTCTTCCTGGCATTGGATGAAGCGGCCAGAGGCGATGGAGCACCTGTTCCCATCGCCGGCGTCGTCTTCCTGCGGCGCGCCGACGACGTGGCCTGGCTGGAGCGGGTCCCGCCGCACAAGGCGCTGCCCGATCTGTGGACCCTGGGCTTCAAGTTCCCGACCGACGAGGACCGCACCCGATGCTTTCAGGGGATCGCCGAGCTGGCCGCCCAGGTCCCGATCTGGAATCTGTACCGCCGTCTCTCCTTTGACGAGCTCCCAGCCGTGGTCGACCGTATCGCCCTGACCTGCGTTGCGCGATGAGACAGGCGTCGGACCGCTTCAGCCCGCCGTTCAAGGCGAAGACGGCAGCCCGTATATGGGCCTGGTTCGCCGTGATCTCCCTCGGAGTGCGGGTATATCCATTGCCCAACCTGGTTGAGCGGCTCGGGCGGTCATCCCACGTCGACGGGCCGCGGATCGACCCGGTCCGGCTGGGTCGCATCGTGCAACGGACCCTTCGGTTGGGGCGGTTCCAGCCTCGGTGCGTGTTCACCGCGCTGATCCTCTATCGGCTGCTGCACGAGCAAGGTGACCCGGCCCAGCTGGTTATCGGCCTTCCTGGTGGATCGAAGAGCAAGGATGCCCACGCCTGGGTCGAGATCGGCGGCGCCGACGTCGGTCCGCCGCCGGGTCGTGGCGGTCATCAGGAGCTGGCCAGGTACGGTTGAGCTCGGGCAGGCCCTCAGCCGACCGCTGACCTGGGCTGCCGGCCTATCCGTCACCGCGGCTGCTGGCGCACGAGACCAGATTGCGGGCTGTCAGGTCCGCAATGAAATCCGCGATGTCTTCCTCGAAGTTCGGCGGAATGTCGGAGAGACGGGCGCGCAGCTCGTGCAGCAGTTCCTGGAAGGTAATGCCCTCGATCAGCGTCCAGATCAACGCGCCGACCTCGTTCACGCCGTGATAGGCGGCGGTGTCCAGGTGCAGGAGCACGCCGCCCTCACCGTCACCGAGGCTGCGATACTCCACTCGGTCGCTGCGCTGGATGGTCGTCGACGGATCGAGCATGATGCGGTCCTTCATTGAGAGCTCCCTGGGTCGAACCTAGTAGAGACCGATGGTGCCGCGCCTGCGCTCGCGCTTGAGTGCCAGCCGGAACGCCGTGATCCCTAGCATGAGAGACACAGACGCCATCGGCACCAGCTTGAGCACACTTGGCCAGATCACGGACCAGCCGGCGTCGGCCAACATCGCCTGGCGAGCCCCGTCCAGAGCGATGGTGACCGGATTGTACTGGGTCAGGCTCTGCAGCCAGGGCGGCAGGTACTGGATCGGAAAATAAGCGCCAGAGGCGAGCATCAACGCGGTTGCGGCGATGCCTGTCACGCCGCTGCCTCGCCGTACTGTGAGCACGCCGGCCGCACCGAGCAGCCCAAGTCCCCACATGCACGGAACGAAGACCACCAGGATGGCCACGGTAGGGACCAAGCCGCCCAGGTGGAAGTGCACGCCGAAGATGCCCGACATAATGGCCAGGAACACGGCGGTGCGGACCGGTACGTAAAGAATATCGTAGGCGATCGAGCCCAATTGAATAGTGGTCGGCGCGGTCGGGGTGAGCAGCAGGGATTCAAGGGTGCCCATCAGCTGCTCCTGCCGCAGGGCGGAGACCAGATGGCCCAGGCTGACCTGCATGAAGGTCGTCACGACCAGAGCAACGGTTACGAATTCGATGTAGCTGGTGGGTCTGCCGCCGAATCTCGGCAGCTTGTCGGAGGGAATGAGTCGGTTCAGGAAATAGAAGAGGAGCACTTGAACGACGAGGTTGACCCAATCCGAGAGGAAGGCGACGCGGTAGCTCCAAAGGACCAGCAGGTCGCGCCGGAAGAAGGCGGGGACCTTGGCCAGATCCTCCAGTGCGGCGGCCGCTCGGGATGCTGGTCGGAGCCCGGTCTCCAGAGCGGTGATGTCGCTGATGGCTCTACCCTCCTGAGTCATGAGGTCGCCCCCTGGGATGCTTGCGTCGCTTGTCCCTTGAGGACTGACAAAGGGTGTCTCATCACTCGACGTATCCCGTGAGCTTCAGGAAGGCGCTCTCGATGCCGGACAGCTGCTCACGGCAGGCCAGGATCTGGATGCCGGAATCCGTCAGCGAGGCGAGCGCGTCGCCCAGGACGACCTCACCTCGCAGCGAGACGAGGTAGTGAGCCGTGGCGGAGGCGTCGCTCGGCTGGATGGTGGCCATGGACCCGAGCGCGAGGCGAGCGGTGTCGAGCAGTTCGTCAGGTGAAGCGTATTCGTTCCGGAGGTGCAGCAGGTAGTGGCGTACCATGCTGATCGCCATCAACGCCGGCACAGTGCCGGCGAAGCGGACCTGCCCTCGGTCCAGGAGCGTCACGGAATGCGCAAGGCCGGGTATCTCGTCCAGGCGTTGCGTCGCCCAGATCACCGCGGCCCCACGCTCAGCCGCGGCCAGGATGAGATTCTGTACGCGCCGCGCCCCTTCTGGGTCGAGGTCATGGGTCGCCTCGTCGACGAAGAGCACGGCCGGGTCCATGAGCAGCGCCCTGGCAACCGACAGCCGCTTCTGCATCCCATGGGAATACAGGCCGACGGGTTTCCTGGCCGCCGCCTCCAAGCCGACGTCCTGAAGGCACTCCCACGCACGCCGCACGGCCTGCGATCGCCTGAGGCCGCCCAGCCGTCCAAAGAACATCAGGTTCTCGAGCCCATTGATCCGAAGGTAGAAGGACCGGTCGCCAGATGGGACGAGTCCGAACTTCTTGCGGAAATCTCGGGCCCCGTAGCGATCCACCGGTATGTCGAGGAGCCGGATCTCGCCGTCGTCGCGCTCGATCAGACCCGTCAGAACGCGCATCAGGGTCGTCTTACCTGCCCCGTTCGGGCCGAGGAGCGCGTGGATCTCGCCTGGGTGCACGGCGAGTGAGACGTCCTGCAAGGCATTGACGTCGCCGAAGCGCCGAGAGACACCACGCATCTCGATCGCGGGCCGACGATTCCGCGACTCGGTGCGCCACCTCATCTGGGAGGGTGCTGTCTCAGGCACTCGGCCGGCTCCTCTCCCACTGAGTGAGGAAGGCATGGACGCCCGCCAGATCCATCGCCCACGCGAGGTCCACCAGATTGAACGCCCGCCGCTCGAGCCGATCACGGAGACGCACGTAGTCGACGCCGTCCATCCGGAACTCGGGGTCGGTCAGCCATTGGCTCAGACCAGGATAGTCGATGCGCGACGCGATCGAATCGTCGAAATAGGTCTTGTCCCGACGATCGAGAATGGGATCGGGAACCTTCCCGCGCAGCAGTTGTCGCATCAGGCCCTTGCTCTGGGCGTCCGGGAACTTGATCTCCGCCGGCAGGCTCAAGAAGAACTCCCATAGGTCCACGTCTGCCCACGGTCGCCTTGTTCGCACTCCGCACAGCTCCTGGCAGACATCGTCGGCCTCCATGGAGACCCCAGGGCCGATAAAGGCTCCCAACTGCAGCTTGCTCCACCGCTGCCGCCCGGGAACGAGTGACCGGGCGGCCGCCTCGTTGGCCTTTCGGAGATCCACCCAGTCGGGAGCGGCGGTGCGGTCGCGACGCAGGCGAGCGGCCGTGATCGGGGTTGGGACGAAGGTCGATGCGAGCTGGCGTGCGATCGACTTCAGGGGGGCTCCTCTTGCCCGGCGGGACCTGAGGTACTTCAGCAGCGCCTCGAGCCGCCAGTGCAGGAGCAGATGCGTGACCAGATAGTTTCTTGTATCGAAGACGAACTCGGCGAGCTCACCGGTGAGAACCGTCTGGTACCCGAGGTCGCGGATATGGCGGTAGTGCTCTTCGTACAACGAGACCCCAACCCTTGGAATCGGCCCATCGGCGATCTCAACCCATTGACGTAACCCCTTCAGGGGGTTCGTCTGCTGCTGGTAGGTGGTGAGCGACAAGTCGAGGTCCTGCGCGACCAGGTCCACGTATCGGCGCTCGTCCACGTTTGGGAAATCCGGGTATACCTGCGACACGGCGGGCAGGGGACGTCCGGTCTTCCGCAGATGCTCTGGCCCGGCGAAGGCGGCGACGGCTGGAGAGTCGATCCCACCACTCAGGGAGATGACGTCGCTTCCCGTCAGGCAGCGCGCCACGGCCTGGGTCATCAATTCATCGAACCGTGACCTGAGCTCGAGGGCCGAAGGACGCGCGGTCTCCAGCAGCGACGCCGGGACCCAATACGGCCAGAGGCGCGTTCCCGAGGGCTCAGCCACCAGGATCGAGGCCTTGGGAAGCCGTTGCACTCCTCGCAGGGCGGAAGGCATCTGGTCGTCGTATCTCTGGTAGAAGATCTGCTCGAGGACCGCGAGGTCTGGTTCCTTGGTGATGCCCGACCCCGCCACCACCTGCTTGGCCTCGGTCGCGACGTAGCAGCCGTCACGGTCGTGGCGATAGAACAGCGGGCCGAAGCCAAGCTGGTCACGAAAGCACACGAGTCGTCGTCCGTCACTCACGATTGCGGCGAAGATTCCGCGCAGTCGCCTGGGAGCGTCCTCGCCATGCCGCCGATGGAGCTTCGCGAGCACCGTTGCCGGATCCGGCGCACCTCGCTCAGCCGTCAGCCCGACCTCCTGGGCCAGCTCCCCCAAGTTGTCCAGAACACCGGAGAACGCTATCGCCACCCCATCGTGGACCACAAGGCTCGTATCCGCTCGAGTGCCCGAGCAGCTGATGGCGAGGGCGCTCCCTCCGTGCGTCACCACCTGGAATCGAGTGCCCCGGTGAGGAGCCGCGTCGATCATCCTTTCGGCCAACCCGATGTCAGGCCGACCGGAGGCTGGCAGGGCAGCGACTATCGACCCCATAGCTCAGGTGGCGAGATCGGGGAGCGGTACATGGGACGGTGGGCAGTGCAGCACGAGTCGAGCTTGCCTCTCTTGTCCTTTGAGAAATGGGTCGGGCATTGACTGGGCACCCCACGAGAGACGACTTGGGGTCTCCGAGCTCTTGTGGCTGTCCACAAGGATCCTGAGACCCCGAGCCGCGCCTCTCGACCGACTTCACGAGGCTTGCCGCACCATCCTAGGGTGATGCGGACAGAGCCGACTGCTCGTTGAACATGTCGATGTGACAGCCCGTCTGGCAGCCTTTCACGCCACCTGGTGTGGTGAACGTGTGGTCGACGATCGACCCGAAGTCGGTCACGATCGGCTTCTCATACTTCATGCGCTTTCCCCCCTTTCGAGTGTGAGAGTGGACAAAGAGGTTGTAGCTGGCTGATCTTTCAGACCTGACTGGACGGCGCTCGGTTACGTCAACGGCCGGCCCGCTCAGAACCCACTCCGCTCCCTCCTCACCGGTCCAGACCAGGTGGTTGCAACCGCGGCGGTCGCCCGAGTAGCGCGAGGATGAACCGCGGATTGTTCCGGAGATAGCGCCGCCAGAGCCGCCGCGGCTCATGGCACAGCCGGTACGACCACTCCAGCCCCGAACGCTGCATCCATCGTGGCGCCTGCGGCAGCAGGCCCGCGTGGATGTCGAACGCCGCGCCGACGCCAAGCAGCACGTGCGCGGTCAGCCGTCCCACGTGGGCCGCCATCCACCACTCCTGTTTGGGGGTGCTGAGCCCAACCCAGACGAGGTCTGGGGCGGTCGCGTTGATCCGGTCCACCGCCGCTTCATCCTCTTCAAGCGTCAATGGCCGGTAGGGCGGCGATGCCCAGCCGACCACTTTGAGGCCCGGGAACCGGTCGGTCAGGCGTCGAGCGAGCAGCTCGGCCACCCCTTCGCGCCCTCCGTAGAAATAGGACGACCAGCCTCGCTCAGCCGCCCGCGCGCACAGGGCGAGCATGAGGTCCGGGCCATAGACACGCCCCATGTGCGCGACACCGGCGCGGCGGCCCAGCCACACCAGGGGCATTCCGTCAGGCGTGGTCAGACCGGAGGCGTTGTGGATGCCCAGCAGCTCAGGGTGACACTGTGATTCCATGACGCCATGGACCCCGGTGACGCAGACGTAGTGCTGCTCGCGTTCCTCGACCCACCGGGTGATCTCGGCGACGGCCTGATCGATGTTGATCGCGCTGACGCCGACCCCGAGGATGTCGACGCGGGGAATGGAGCCCTCAGATCGCCGGGCTAACCCTTGACCTGCTTCTCGATCCATCGATAGGTCTCCCGCAGGCCTTCGCGAAGCCTGGTGCCTGGCTCCCAACCGAGCACCTGGCGTAGCCGAGTGTTGTCGGAATTGCGGCCCCTCACCCCTTGCGGGCCAACGACGTGACAAAGCGTGATGCCTTCCTTGTCCGACAGTTCGATGATCAGCCGAGCGAGGTCATCGATCGTGACCAGCTCCTCGGTCCCAAGGTTGATCGGCTCGCCATACTCGGATTGCATGAGCCGATAAATTCCCTCCACGCAGTCGTCGACGTAGCAGAAAGAACGCGTCTGGCCGCCGTCCCCCCAGATCTCGATGGACCCATTCGGCTCCGCCACTGCCACCTTGCGGCACAGCGCCGCCGGCGCCTTCTCGCGACCGCCGTCATAGGTGCCATAGGGGCCGTAGACGTTGTGAAGGCGGACAATGTGAGTCTGCATCCCGAACTCGCCGGCGTAATAGAGGCAGAGACGCTCGCTGACAAGCTTTTCCCAGCCATAGGCACCCTGCGGATTGGCGGGATAGGCATCCCCCTCCTTCAGCGGGGTGACGTCGGCGTCCGACTGCCGATAGTCCGGGTAGATGCATGCGGAGGAGCTGTACAGGTAACGGGACACGCCCTGCAGTCTCGCCGCTTCGATCGTGTGAACGTTGATGAGCGCGTTGTTACGCAGGATGGTGCCATGGTTGCCGGATATGAACCCCATCCCGCCCATGTCGGCGGCCAGTGCGTACACCTCATCGATCCCACGGGTGGCAGCTAGACAGTCGTCCCAGCGGCGCAGGTCCCAGAGCTCGAACTCGTCCGCGTCCACCTCTGTGTACTCGGGGTGCTTCAGGTCGACCCCGCGCACCCAGTAGCCGCGCTGTTTCAGGTAGGTGACGAGATGATGGCCTATGAACCCGCCAGCGCCAGTGACAAGGATTCGCCCGCGCGCGCCCTGTCTCCTGTGCTCGTCCATGGCATCCTCTCTTGTTTGTGCGTCAGCCAGTCGTGCGTATCAGTATCAGGAAGCACCCCTCCTGCTCACGACGGCCCCGAAGGTCTTGAGCACGATGTACAGATCCAACGTCAGCGACCAATTTTCGATGTAGAAGGCATCGAGGCGGACCGCCTCTTCCGGGGTCACCGCGCTCCGACCGTTGATCTGCCACCAGCCGGTGAGACCGGCCCATACCTCTTGCCGCGGACTGAGCAGCTCAAGGTTCGCGGCGACCTGATCGGTGGGCAGGGGACGAGGACCGACGACGCTCATTTCTCCCTTGAGCACGTTCAGAAGCTGTGGGAGCTCATCGAGGCTGAGGCAGCGGATGATCCGCCCGACGCGCGTCTGTCGAGGGTCGGAGTGCAGCTTGAAGAACGGGGCTGTCGTATCGGCGGGATGTTCGACGTCGGTCCTCATCGTCCGGAACTTGTACATCCAGAAAACACGGCCGCCCTTGGTGACACGCTCCTGGCGAAAGAACACCGATCCGCGAGACGTGAGGCGGATGGCCACGCCGATGACGGCCCAGAGAGGGAGGCTGACGATCAGCGCGGTGGAAGCCACCACGAGATCGAAGGTGCGCTTCAGCACCACCTGCGTCCCGCTCAGGCGCACCGGCCGTAGTGAGAGCGTGATCGCCCCTCCAACGTTGTGGAGCGCCAGCCGCGACGTGAGCGTCTGTGAGAGGTTCGCGGAGACGCGCAGCTCGATGCCCTCCTGCCTGGCGGCCTGGGCGACCCGCGACATGTCATCGGCACCGATCGAGGTGGAAGCCACGAACAGGCAGTCGGCGGCATGCTCGCGAACGAGCCGGCGCAGATCCGCCACATTACCGACGACCGGGAGCGAGTTCGCGGGAACCGATGGATCGGACGTTGCGACATAGCCCAGCGGTGCGAACCCCGAAGCTGGGGCCTTGAGGATCTGCGCGAGCCGTGTCGCCTCCGCCGTCGTTCCGACGATGAGCGTCCGGAAGGTGAGCCGTCCATCGGCCTTCAGCCGCTCCTGATAGGCCTGCCACATCCAACGGAGAGCCAGGATGAACAGCAGGACGAGCAGCCACGTCAGTCCGACCCATGCCCTGGAGACCGACGCCTTGGACCAGTAGCTCGTCATCGTCACAAGGACGATCCCGACACTGGTCGCGCCGATGATGCGGCGGAACTCCTCGGGCGGAGCGAGATGCTGAGGGGCGTACAGGTCGAAGACGCGGAAGATACCGACCCACACGAGGGGGGCCACGGCCACGATGGCGAGCTCGTTGAGCGGCATCGACCGCATGCCGTGATAGCGAAGGTAGTAGGAGCACACGAGCGCGCCGACAATGCAGGCGGCGTCGGACAAGACGAGGCCGATGGAGACCGCGCGGTAGGTGCTGCGGTATGTGCTGAGGACGTGACCCGCCGTGGGTTTCGATGCCCGCGACCTTGGTCGTGCTCCGGCGTGACGCTCGACCGCTCCACCGCCGGACCAGACCAGCTCCAGGTCGTCCACTCCGTATCCGCCTGTCGGGACGCTCTCGGATCCCTTCACCTTCGAGTCCCGTATCTGGTGTACCGCCATAGGCGCTACCTGCTGCTCCTCCATGTTCGTCCTGTCAGCCCCCCGGTGGCGCGGGCGTCCGCGCTGTGCGTGGAGAAAAGGCGCGGCTCGTACTGGCGGACGCGGCGGATACGGCTCGGAGGCTCGTATCGAAATGCGCGACCGCCGGGATATTCGGCGAAGCAACCACAGGCCGCACCTTAACATCCGTAGTCAGTAACAAGACAACAAACTGGAAATTAAGCGACGTGCGAGAGCCACGTAGCCTGCAAACAACGTAGTGGGAGCTACGAAACTGATCCGACCCCTGTTGGTGCTCCACCGTAACCAGGCGGGATTGCGTTGGCGGGGGCGGGCGATGGGGCCGGTTGGATCTGGTGTGAACAGCTGGGGTCACGCCTGGCTCAAACGCTGCATCAGATACCGTCAGAACGACGTACCGCCATCCGGGCCTGGCACTAGGAGCCCCCTGAATGAGGCTGATTCTGGGTCGGGGCGATTGCCTGGTAGGGGATCCGGCGGGTCGCCAGTGCCTTGGCTACGCCCCGCCCCCACCGCTGTCGCCCCCCTCGCGACCGGGCAGGGCTGACGGCTCGGCGGGCGGCTGGGTGTTGCCGAGGTGGTACGGGTCCGCGACGACCATCAGCGTGAGGCCGGAGCGGCCGATCACCCGGATGGTGGTTCCCGAGACGATCGCGCCGCCGACCGCCTCGGCGCTCCAGCGCTCGCGGCCCACCCGTACCTCGCCGTGCGGGTCCAGCGCGGTGAGCGCAACGCCCTCCTCGCCGTAGAGCAGGTCCACCCCGATCATCGGCGGCTTGCGGCGGGTCTCCAGCGCGGCCTGGACCACCACCGCGAAGAAGGCCACCACCAGCGTCGGCACCACCACCAGCAGCCAGCGCGACACGTGAATGCTCGGCGCGGACGGGTCGAACAGCAGCAGGCCGCCGAGCACCAGGCAGACCGTGCCGCCGATGGCCGGCAGGCCGAGGCCCGGGTGCTTGAGCTCGAGCAGGTACAGCACGGCCGAGGCGACCAGCAGGACGATGCCGCCGAGCTGCACCGGCAGGATGCCGAACGAGACGATGCTGGTGATCAGCATCAGCGTGCCCAGCACGCCAGGCACCGAGACGCCCGGGTGCAGCACCTCGACGATGAGCAGGATGATGCCGAGGTAGAAGAACACGAACGCGAGGTTGGGGTCGATCAGCCCGTGGAGCAGGGACACGCCGAGGCCGGGCGACCGCTCCTCCAGGACCGCCCCGGCGGTCCGCAGCTTCACCTCGCGCTGCGCCTGGTCGACCTTGACCGTCCGGCCGTCGGCCCGCTGCAACAGGTCGGGGATGGAGGCGGCGAGCATGTCGGTGACGGGGGGAGTCATGCCGACGGCCTCCTCGGCCGGGATGTTGGCTGACTCCACCACCGCCTGCCGTGCCCACCCGACGTTGCGGCCGTAGGTCTTGGCCAGGGACTCGATGGAGGCGGCGGCGTCGTTGGTGACCTTGGTCTGCTCGATCGCGCCGGCCACGCCGACCGGGTGGGCGGAGCCGATGTTGGTGCCGTTCGCCATCGCGTTGAGTGGGCAGGCGAACATGACGAAGGTCCCCGCCGAGGCGGCGCGCGAGCCGGTCGGGCCGGTCCAGCACAGCACCGGCACGCGCGAGGCGGTGATCGCCTTGACGATGCCGCGCATCGAGGAGCTCAGGCCGCCCGGGGTGTCGATCTGGATCACCACGGCGGCGCTGCCGGCGCTGCCGGCGCTGGCGATGCCCTTCTCGAGGTAGCCGGCGATGAAGGGGTCGACGGCGCCGTCCAGCTTCAGCACGCGGACCGAGGGCGGCGCCGGCGGCTGGGCGCGAGCGCCGATGGCCGGCCCCAGCGCCAGCAGCAGCGACGCCCCAGCCACGACGGCAATGCCCCGAACGATCCTCATGGCTCCATGATCCTCCTATAGGCGCCGTAACGGGAGTGATCTCGTCGAGTTGGTCGCCGGGCCGGCACTAGTAGGCTGGAGCCAGCCGTGCGTTGAGGGAGGGCCCGTGAGCTCAAGCGTCCAGAGGACGGGGAGCGCCGAGAGCGCGGCCGTGGCGCTGTGCGTGCGGGGGCTGCGCAAGGCCTACGGTCCCATGCTGGCCGTGGCCGGCATCGACCTGGACATCCCGCACGGCTGCTTCTTCGGGCTGGTGGGCCCCAACGGAGCCGGGAAGACCACCACGCTCAGCATGGTCACCGGGCTGCTGCGGCCCGACGCCGGCACGGTCACGATCGACGGCCACGACGTCTGGCGCGACCCGGTGGCGGCCAAGCGGCGCATCGGCGTGCTGCCGGAGGACCTGCGCCTCTTCGACCGCCTCAGCGGCAGCGAGCTGCTCACCTACAACGGCCTGCTGCGGGGGATGCCGGCGGCGACCGTGGCGGAGCGGTCGCGCGAGCTGCTCGAGGTGCTCGACCTGGCCGGCGCGGCCGGGACCCTGGTGGTCGACTACTCCCACGGCATGCGCAAGAAGATCGCGCTGGCCGCGGCGCTGCTGCACAACCCGCGGGTGCTCTTCCTGGACGAGCCGTTCGAGGCGATCGACCCGGTATCGGCGCGGACCATCCGCTCGCTGCTGGAGCGCTACACCGCCGGCGGCGCCACGGTGGTCTTCTCCAGCCACGTCATGGAGCTGGTCGAGCGGCTCTGCGACCGGGTCGGGATCATGCACCAGGGCCGCCTGATCGCCGAGGGCCCGATCGACCGGGTGCGCGGCGGCAGCAGCCTGGAGGACGCCTTCGTCGAGCTGGTCGGGGCCGGCGCCGTCGACACCAAGGAGCTGGGGTGGCTCGGCACTTCGCCAGGCTCAAGCTGACGCTGCTGCGCAGCGGGCTGCGGATCGGCGGGTGGCAGCAGGTGGTCGGCCTGGTCGCGAGCCTGCTGCTGGCGCTGCCGCTGGCGGCCGGCGGGTTCCTGGCGCTGGCGCTCCTGCGCGCGGCCTCGACCGAGGTCGCGGAGATCGTTGCCGTGCTGGGGTTCGTCGTCCTCTTCCTCGCCTGGGCGGTGCTGCCGCTGCTCACCTTCGCGGCCGACAGCTCGCTCGACCCATCCAGGCTGGTGCTGCTGCCGCTGCGCCCGCGCCAGCTCGCGGCCGGCCTGTTCGTCGCCTCCTGCATCGGGGTTGCGCCGCTGGCCACGCTGGCGGGCCTGGCCGGCGCGGTGGTCGGCTTCGCGCCGGCGGGCCCAGGGCTGCTGGTGGTGATCGTGGCCGTGCTGCTGGAGCTGGCGCTCTGCGTGCTCGCCGCCAGGGCGCTCACCACCGCGCTGTCCGGCTGGCTGCGCAGCCGGCGAGTGCGCGACCTGGCGATCGTGGTCGCCTCGCTCGGGGCGCTCACGCTCAACCTCACCTTGCAGGTGGTGTTCAGGGTGGCGCACCCGGCCCGTATCGCCGACCTGGGCTGGCTGCGCTCGCTGACCAGGGCGCTCGGCTGGCTGCCGCCGGGCATGGCCGCCAGGGCGATGGCCGAGGCCGGCCGCGGCGGCAGCCTCGCCGTGGCCACCGCGGAGCTGCTCGGCGCGGCCGCCGCCGTGCTGCTGCTGGGCTGGTGGTGGTATGCGAGCCTGCAGCGGGTGCTCACAACGGTCGAGCCTGCCGGGCGGCCGCGGCGGGTCGCCGATGCGCAGATGAGCCTGCTCCCACGCGCCCTGCAGCGGGTGCTGCCGCTGGACCAGCGCGGCGCGGTGGCCGCCAAGGACCTGCGCTACTTCGCCAGGCATCCGCGGCTGCGGGTGCTGTGGGTCACGGCGAGCCTGTTCGCCATCGCCGTGCCGGCGTTCCTGCTGCTGACGCGCAACGGGCCGCGGCAGGGCGCGGCGCTCGGCGCGCTCGCCGGCCTGTACATGCTGAACTCGGCGGCGCTGAACCAGTTCGGGCCGGACGGCCCCGCCTACTGGACCAACGTCGCCTCCGGCAGCGAGGTGCGCGGCGACCTGGTGGGCAAGAACCTGGCCTTCGCCCTGCCCGGGTTCGCGCTGGTGGCGGTGGTGGCGACGCTGCTCGCGGCGGTCGGTGGCGGGTGGGCCTACCTGCCGGTGACGCTGTGCCTGGCCGCCGGCGCGCTCGGCGTGCTGCTCGGCGTCGCCGACTACGTCTCGGTCCGGTTCCCGTTCCCGGTGCCGACGGTGTCGACCAACCTGTGGGCCAGCTCCGGCGCGGGCGCGGGCTGCCTGGTCGGCCTGGTGCAGCTGCTCGCCATGGCGGTCGAGGGCGCGCTGCTGGTGCCCTTCGGCATCCTGCTGGGCGTCGGCATCGGGTTGTGGCGCCCGGCGCTGATCGTCCTCTGCCTGGCCGCGCCGCCCTACGGGTACGTGTTCTGGCGGCTGGGCGTGCGGCTCGGCGGCGAGTGGCTCGAGGGCCACCAGCCTGAGCTCCTGGCCGCGCTGAGCCCACGGCGGGCGGCCTAGCGGGCGGCGCCGGCCGTGCTCGACGGTGCTTGTGACGGCCGCAGCCACAGCGACACCCGCGTCGGCTGCATCGTCTGGTCGACCACGGCCACCAGCTCAGCGGACAGAGCGTCCAGGTCCAACTGCTGGCGCAGCCGGGCGCTGAACGCCTCGATGGTCCGGGCGGCGTCGTAGCGGCGCCGGCTGAAGCGACGGTCGACCGTGGCCTGGACGCGGCGGCGGGCCGGCTGGAACGCCGCGGCCATCGCCAGCGTCGCCCCGGCCACGACCAGGCTGGAGCCCTGGCCGAGGAGCTGGCCGAGCCCCAGGACCACCCCGGCGTAGCCGCCACCCAGCAGCAGCGTGAGCAGCCCGTAGCCCAACGTGCGGCTGATGATGCGGTCCAGGTCGTACAACCGGTACCGCAGGATCGTCGCACCGGTGGCCAGCGGCAGGATCGCCATGCAGACGCCGGCCGCGAACAACGGCACCGCCGTGGCACCCACTGCCATGCCGGCCAGGACGACCACCGCCCCCACGCCCATCAGGGTGGCCGCGAATGCCAGCCAGCGCAGCTGCTGGCGCTCCACACCACGGGCATGGCGAAAGCGCACCACCAGCGACACGGCCCCGACCGCCAGGGCGCTGACGGTGATGCTGAACGCCACACTGGTGGCGACCCCCAGGGCGCCGGCGAGGGCGGCGACGGCGAGTGGGTTGATGACCGACTGGTACGGCGGAATCCTGAATGACCCAAATGTCAGGCCCGCAAGGAAAACCACCGGCGCGGCCGCCGCCACCCTGGCCCACCAGCGCCAGCGGGGTGAGGGCAGCGACCCGCTCGGGGTGAGCAGCAGGACGAAGCCGATGCAGGCCAGCGCCATGAAGAGAGTGGCCGGGCTGTAGATGGCCACCCAGCGGGCGGCCGGGAGCGCCCCGGGTCGGGCCACTACACCATAGCGCGCGTACCCGTCAGCCAGCCCGGAAGACGACACCGACAGCCCGAGCGCCAGCAGCAGCCAGCCCACCGGATGCCGTGGCCGCCGGCTGGCCAGCACCGCCCCCACGGTCGGCGCGCTCACCAGGGCCAGAAGGTAGGGGATCGTGCTGGCGTTCAGCTGGGTCAGCTCGGGCCGGTGGGCCTGTCGCAGCAGATGGTCGAACCAGGGCACCGTGGCGAGGCCGAGCATCGCCAGCAGCCACAGCGCCCACGCCAGCCCGGCCGGCCACCAGCGCGGCCACGCCGGTCGCGCGCCCGGGGTCGGCCCCGTGGTCCGTCGGCGCATGCAGGCCCCTCCGCTTCCGTCACCCGTTCCCGAGCGTCGCAGGTCAGGTGCAAGTGTGGCCGATCTCCGTCCCGGCAGCGTTACGGACGGCGCCCCGGCGGCCACGACCTGCCAACCACCGGGAAGCGGCGGCGGTCATCCCGCCGCCAGCTGCACCGTGACCTTGACGTCGTCCGGCCCGCGCTCCAGCGCCTCCTGGAAGCGGTCGAGCGGGACGCGGCGGGTCACCAGGCGGCCCAGCCAGTCCTTGTCCGCGCTGGCCAGCGCCGCGGCTGCCTGCCGGTAATGGCGGCGGTTGGCGTTGACCGAGCCGACGATGACGTTGTTGGAGAGGACTATCTCGCGGTTGAGGGAGCCGGCATCCACGCCGATGGTGCGGCCGCCGGAGGAGACGCCGGTCAGGCACACCACGCCGTTCGGCGCCAGGCTCTCCATCACGTCGAAGACCAGCTTGCCAGCGCCGGTGCACTCGATGGCGATGTCCGCCGCGGTGCAGGCCTCCCCGACCGAGCCGTGGTGGTAGGTCGCGCCAAGGTCGCGCACCAGGGCCGGCTTGGGCCCGTCGGCGACCCGGTCGAGCACGTGCACCTCGAGGCCGCGCTGCACCCCGAGCAGCGCGGCGAGCAGGCCGATCGGGCCGGCGCCGGTGACCAGCACGCGCCGCGGCACCCAGCGGGCACGGCTCCCGATGCGCTCGACGTGCTCCCACGCCTTGGCCACCACGCTGGCCGGCTCCAGCAGCACACCCAGCTCGCCGAGGTCGCGGTCGACCACGACGGTGAACTCCGGCTCGATGCGCCACAACTGGGAGCCGAAGCCGTCCAGCTCCTTGATGCCCCGCTCGGTGTAGCGGCCGTTGCGGCACATGTCCCACTCGTCGATCGCGCAGTTCAGGCACGGCACCGGGTCCGGACGGCGCACGATGCCGACCACCAGGTCGCCGCGGTCCAGCCCGCTCGACGCCGGCGCCTGGAACACCCGGCCGAGCGACTCGTGCCCCAGCACCAGCCGCTCCCTGCCCGGCGGCGCCCAGCCGTAGTTGCCGCCCACGATCTCCATGTCGGTCCCGCAGATCCCGAGAGCCAACCCCTCGACCAGCACGGAGCCTTCGGGCTCGCGCGGCTCGGGCACGTCGTCGAGCCGCGCGCTGCCCTTACGGCCCGGCACAACCGTGATCGCCAGCAATGGCACCTTCCTCCTCGAGCCAGCGGTGCGGGCTGCGCCCGCGATCCGGATCAGAATAGATTGGCGCGGCAGAAATGAGCTGACGGGGAAGGAGCACGCATGGGAACGGGCGGTCCGGCCTGGAGGATCGCGGTCCTCGGGCCTGGCGGGATCGGGGGCCTGCTCGGTGCACTGCTCGCCAGGCACGGCGATGAGGTGACCTGCATCGCCCCGGCGGCGACCGCGGCGCACCTGCGCGAGCACGGGCTCGAGCTGCGCAGCGCCCGCTTCGGCAGCTTCCACGTGCCGGTCGCGGCCGCGACCGAGCTGGCCGGGCCGGTGGACGTCTGCTTCGTCACGGTGAAGACCACCCGGCTCGCCGAGGCGGTGCCGGCCGTGCCGGCCGCCACGCTCGGCGGCGGCCTGCTGGTGCCGTTCCAGAACGGCATCGACCACGTGGCGTGGCTGCGCGAGCGCTATCCGGCCGACCAGGTGGTCGCGGGCACCATCGCGATCGAGTCGGCCCGGGTCGCCACCGGCGTGATCGAGCAGCACTCTCCCTTCAGCCTGGTCGAGCTCTCGGCGCACACGGCGGACCGCGACCGGGTCGAGGCGCTCGCGGAGCGGCTCCGCGCCGTTGGGCTGGACGTGCGGGTGCGCGACGACGAGCTGCGGATGCTGTGGGCCAAGCTCGTCGTGCTGGCACCGATCGCGCTGGTCGGGACGCACGAGCGCGCGCCGCTCGGCGAGGTCCGCGAGCGCCGCGGCGACGACCTGGCGGCCGTCGTCCATGAGATCGTCGAGACCGCGCGGGCCGCCGACGGCGTGGAGCTCGACGCCGGCACACCGCTGCGGATGGTGCAGGCGGCGCCGGCCTCGATGCGCTCCTCGATGCTGCGCGACCTCGAGGCCGGCAACCCCATCGAGCTCGACGCGATCGGCGGCAGCATCGTGCGCGCCGCGGCCCGGGCGTGCGGGGGGGCGGGCGTGCCCGTCCCGGTCACCGCCAAGCTGGTCGAAGACCTGCGCGCCAGCGGCGGGCCAGGTTAGGTCAGGCCGGCGCGCAGTGGGTCACGCTCGGCGGGTCACTCCCACTCGATGGTGCCGGGAGGCTTGGAGGTGACGTCGTAGGCGACCCGGTTCACTCCCGGGACCTCGCCCACCACGCGCGTGGCGATGCGCTCGAGCACCTCCCACGGCGGCCGGGCGAAGTCCGCGGTCATGGCGTCCCCGCTGGTCACCGCGCGGACCACGATCGGGTACGCGTAGGTGCGGCCGTCGCCCATGACCCCGACGGTGCGCACCGCCGGCAGCACCGCGAAGTACTGCCACAGCTCGCGGTCGAGGCCGGCGCGGCGGATCTCCTCGATCACGATCCGGTCGGCGGCCCGCAGGGTCGCCAGCCGCTCGGAGGTCACCTCGCCGATGATCCGCACCGCCAGACCCGGGCCGGGGAACGGCTGGCGCTGCACCACGTCCTCGGGCAGGCCCAGCTCGGTGCCGACCCGGCGCACCTCGTCCTTGAACAGCAGGCGCAGTGGCTCGACCAGCTCGAGATCCATGTCGTCGGGGAGGCCGCCGACGTTGTGGTGGCTCTTGATGGTCGCGGTCCGCGTGCCGCCCGACTCGACCACGTCCGGGTAGAGGGTGCCCTGGACCAGGTAGCGAGCGTCGCCGTGGTCCCGGGCCACCTCCTCGAATACCCGGATGAACTCGTTGCCGACCGCCTTGCGCTTGCTCTCCGGGTCGGTGACGCCGGCCAGCCGCTCGAGGAACCGGTCCGCCGCCTTGACGTGCACCAGGTTGATCTCGAAATCGCGCCGGAAGGTCTCCTCGACCTGCTCGGCCTCGCCGTGGCGCAGCAGGCCCGTGTCCACGAAGACGCAGGTGAGCCGGTCGCCGACGGCCCGGTGCACGAGCAGGGCCGCGACTGAGGAGTCGACGCCGCCGGAGAGCGCGCACAGCACCTGGGCGTCGCCGACCTGATCGCGGACGGCTGCCTCCTGCTCTTCGATGATCGAGATGCTCGTCCAGTTCGGCCGGCAGCCAGCCCCCTCGTAGAGGAAGTTCTTGAGCAGGTCGAGACCGCGCGGGGTGTGGGCGACCTCGGGATGGAACTGCACGCCGTACATGCCCCTGGCGGGGTCCTCGAAGCCCGCCACGGGGGTGGCCTCGGTCCACGCGGTCACGCGCGCCCCGGGCGGGGCCGCGCTGACGGTGTCGCCGTGGCTCATCCAGACGACCTGCTCGGCGGGCAGCTCGCGGAACAGCAGACTGCCCGCCGGGGAGGCGTCCAGCCGGGTACGGCCGTACTCGCGCACTCCGGTCGGCTCGACCCGGCCGCCGAGGGCCTGCGCCATCGCCTGCTGCCCATAGCACAGCCCCAGCACGGGGATGCCGAGCCTCAGCAGGTGGGCGTTCAGGGCGGGCGCGTCCCGCTCGTAGACCGAGCCCGGGCCACCGGAGAGGATCAGCGCCTTGGCGCCGCGCCGGCGCACCTCCGCGGGGTCGACGTCGTAGGGGACGACCTCGGAGTAGACGTGGCACTCGCGCACCCGGCGGGCGATCAGCTGCGCGTACTGGGCACCGAAATCAAGGACGAGGACGGTGTCGTGTGGAGCTTCGGGTGACGTCATTGGCGGAGGATAGCAGGCCGGAGCGGGGTGGTTGCCCGGCCCGACGCGGCGGCGGTAGTGTGGTGCGGAGCAGACGGGCCGGATTCGGGGGCCCGACGGTGCCCTGGCCCCGCACCACGCCGCCTCTCGGCGCGTGGTGCGTTTTTGTTGCGGCACCCGGCGGCCACCCGGTCTCCCGGCCTCGAGTGAGCTGGTGGAGGAGACGCACGTGAGTGAGGTCGACCGGGCCCCCGAGCAGGTGGAAGACGACAGCCCCGACGGTCGTCAGGGGGGTGGCAGGACCCGCCGTCGCCCGCCCGGAGCCGACCCGGAGGTCCGCTCGTTCGGCGACAGGCGGGTCTGCGCCGCGGACGACTGCGAGACAGAGCTCTCCCGCTACAACCCCGACACCTACTGCTCCGTCCACCGTGGCTGGGACCGCCAGGTCGTCCATCGCCAGCGTCGCGACGGCGACGCCGGCGAGGCGCGGTAGGGAGCCCCAGCCGCGGCCTCGGTCAGCCTCAGCCCATGCCGACGCCCTGGGCGCGCTGCAGCAGCTTGCCCTCGGTCTGCAGCGCCGGGGCGACCATCACCTCGGCCTTCTGGAACTCCTTCAGCGTCTGGTAGCCGGTGGTGGCCATGGAGGTGCGCAGGGCGCCGAACAGGTTCATCGTGCCGTCGTTGACCGGCGCCGGGCCCAGCAGGATCTCGCGCATGGTGCCGAGCGTCGTGGTGGCCACCCGGGTGCCGCGGGGCAGGTCGGGATGGAAGGTGGCCATGCCCCAGTGGAAGCCCCGGCCGGGCGCCTCGGCCGCTCGGGCGAGCGGCGACCCGATCATCACCGCGTCCGCCCCGCAGGCGATCGCCTTGGCCACGTCGCCGCCGGTGCGCATGCCGCCATCGGCGATGACCTGGACGTAGCGGCCGGTCTCCTCGAGGTGGCGGGTGCGCGCGCCGGCCGCGTCGGCCAGGGCGGTGGCCTGCGGCACGCCGATGCCGAGCACGCCACGGCTGGTGCAGGCGGCACCCGGCCCGACCCCGACCAGCACGCCGGCGGCGCCGGTGCGCATCAGGTGCAGCGCGGTCGAGTACGAGGCGCAGCCGCCGACCACCACCGGGATCTCGTAGCGGGCGATGAAGGTCTTGAGGTTGAGCGGCTCGGTGGTGGAGGAGACGTGCTCGGCTGACACCACGGTGCCCTGGATCACGAGGATGTCGAGACCGGCCTGCAGGGCGACCTCGTGATAGCGGGCCACGCGCTGGGGGGTCAGCGATGCGGCGGCCACGACGCCGCCGTCCTTGATCTCCTGGACGCGCTCGCCGATCAGCTCCGGCTTGACCGGCTCGCGGTAGATCTCCTGCATCCGCTTGGTGGCGTCGGTGGTGGAGAGGCTGGCGATCTGCTCGTAGATGGGATCAGGGTCCTTGTAGCGGGTCCAGAGGCCCTCGAGGTTCAGCACGGCCAGGCCCCCCAACCTGCCGATCTCGATGGCGATCCTGGGCGAGACGACGCCGTCCATGGCGGAGGCGAGCAGTGGCAGCTCGAAGTGGTAGGCGTCCAGGTCCCAGGAGACGTCGATGTCGTCGGGGTCGCGGGTGCGCCGGCTCGGCACGATGGCGATGTCGTCGAAGCCGTAGGCGCGCCGGGCGCTCTTGCCGATGCCGATCTCAACCTCAGCCACGGGAGTCCTCCGGGTGCTCGGGCATATGCCCGGGTCGCGGCCGGGCGCGGGAGTCGATGGGGTGACCAGGAGCAACCAGGACCCGGCCGGGTGGCATCGGGTCCTGGTCATGGCGCATGACCGAAGCTACCAACGGCTCTGCCGCCATGCAACCGGACAGCACCTGGCGACAACGATCCCCGTGTGGACGGCGCGAAGACCTCGACCTGCAACCGCTGTACCATGACGGGGTCAGGACGTCTTCCCGCCATCCGACCGTACTGTACGAGGTGCTTGTGCCCGACCCTCTCGACCCATTCGGGTTCGACGAAGACAGCGAGTCCGAGCCTATCGACGAGGAGGAGCGCGCAGCGCTCCTCGAGGACCTCGCCGATCTGGCCGAATTCCGGGAGGCCCTGGAGCCGCGTGGCTTCCGGGGGGTCGTGATCCCCTGCCCCGACTGCGAGGAGGACCACTTCTTCGGGTGGAGCCTCCTACGCGAGAACCTCGAGCACATCCTGGAGCGCGGCGAGCCGCGCGTGCACGAGCCGGCATTCGAGCCCGAGGTCGACCGCTACGTCACCTGGGACTACGCTCGCGGCTTCGTGGACGGCCTGCTCGAGGGCGAGCGCGAGACGACACCGCTGCGTGATGGCTGGACCTCCCCGGTCGATGCGGCGCGCCGCCTGCGGCGTGCCCTGACCACCCGTGGTCTCACCGAGGACGAGGTCGCCGCGGTGCTCAGTGAGGGTGGGCTACCCCCGGCGGAGCCGGGCGAGCCCGCCTCCTCGTAGGGCCTGCGCCTCCCGCATCCTCTCCCGCCGTGCCGCGGCCAGAGGCCGCGATGCCATGGCTCGCGCCGCCGGGCCCTTGGTTGACGGCACGGGCTCCGCGGTGACATCGAGCGGCTGCCCGGAACGCGGGCGGCGGCGCCCGGCGACCAGGACGACGACCGCGGCGGCGGTGGCACCCGCGGCCATCCCGGAGGGGACCCAGATCAGCCAGAGCCGGCGGTGCCGCCGGAAATCGTGGATCGGCCAGCCGCGCTCGGCCGCCATCTGTCGCAGCGTGTGGTCGGGGTTGACCGCGACCGGGTGCCCGACCCCCTCCAGCAGCGGCCGGTCGTTCAGCGAGTCCGAGTAGGCGCTGCACTCCCGCAGGTCGATGCCCTGCTCGGCGGCGAGCCGCCTGACCGCTTCCAGCTTGGCCGGCCCGTGCAGCACCGGGCCGAGCATGCGGCCGGTGTAGACGCCGTCGACCAGCTCGGCCTCGCTGCCGAGGGCGCCGTCCATGCCGAGGTAGGTGGCGATCCCTTCGGCCAGGTCGCGGGGCGCGGCCGTCACCAGGTAGGTGCGGTCGCCGGCGGCGTGGTGCGCGTCGATGACCCTGCGCATGCCGGGATAGATGCGGGGGCCGATCACCTCGACGACGATGTCGTGCCCGAGCTGGATCAGGTCGGAGCGGCGCTTGCCCTCGACGAAGGCGAGCGCGGACTCGCGCGCCGCGTCCATGCCGCGCTTGCCCTCGGCGCCGGTGAGCCGGAAGGTGAACTGCCCCACGGCGAACCCGACGACGTCCGCGAGGGTGTAGAAGCCGCGGCGGTACAGCCCTCGCGCGAACAGGTACAGGCTGGACCCGGGCAGGAGGGTCTTGTCGACGTCGAAGAACGCCGCCCGTGGTGGCCGCCGCGGCAGCGCCTCGGTCACGGGGAACCCAGGTCGAGCGCCTGGCGGAACCAGGGCAGCGTGCGCTGGATGCCGTCGGCCAGGCTGACCTGCGGCTTCCAGCCGAGCCGCTCGACGGCGAGAGTGATGTCGGGCCTGCGCACGTCGGGATCATCGACGGGACGTGGCACGAAGGTGAGGCGCGACTGGCTCCCGGCCGCCTTGACGATCTGCCTGGCCAGCTCGACGACGGTGACCTCCTCGGGGTTGCCGAGGTTCACGGGCCCGGTGAAGTCCGACCACAGCAACCGCCACAGCCCGTCGACCAGGTCGTCCACGTAGCACAGCGAGCGGGTCTGCGTCCCATCCCCATGCACGGTGAGCGGCTCTCCCTTGAGCGCCTGGACCGCAAAGGTGCAGAACGCCCGACCATCATCGATTCTCATAAAAGTCCCGAAGGTATTGAAGATCCTCGCGATGCGGACGGGGAGACCGTGGGTTCGGTGGTAGGCCATGGACATGGCCTCGGCGAAGCGCTTGGCCTCATCGTAGACGCCACGGGGGCCGATCGGGTTCACGTGTCCCCAGTAGCCCTCCGTCTGCGGGTGGACCTGCGGGTTGCCGTAGACCTCACTGGTCGAGGCGAGCAGGAAGCGCGCCCCCTTCTCCTTGGCCAGCCCGAGGGCGTGGTGGGTGCCGAGCGCCCCCACCTTCAGCGTCTGGATCGGGTAGCGCAGGTAGTCGATGGGGCTCGCCGGAGAGGCGAAGTGCAGCACCGCATCGACCCCGCCGGACACGTGGACGTAGTTGGTCACGTCGATCCTGACCAGGCGGAAGCGCTCGCCCTGGAGGTCCTCGACGTTGCTGGCCCGACCGGTCAGCAGGGAGTCCATGCAGATGACCTCGAATCCCTCCAGCAGCAGGCGCCGGCACAGGTGCGACCCGAGGAAGCCGGCGCCGCCGGTGATCACCACCCGGGGCATCCCTGGCTACCCGCCCCTGCGCTTGCGGCCCAGCACCGGCCGGCCCATGCCCGCCACGGTGAACCCGGCCGCCACGAAGCGGTTCGGGTCCAGCGCGTTGCGCGCGTCCACCATGATCGGGTAGGCCATCCGCCCGGCCAGGATCACCGGGTCGAGCTCGGCGAACTCGGTCCACTCGGTCAGCAGCACCAGGGCGTGCGCGCCGTCGGCCACGTCGACCGCCTTGTCGACGCGCTCGAGGTCGGGCACGAGCTGCCTGACCTGATCCTCCGAGGCGACCGGGTCGTAGGCCACCACCGAGGCGCCGTCGTCGAGCAACGCCCCGACGACTTCGATCGCCGGCGACTCGCGCAGGTCGTCGGTGTCGGGCTTGAAGGTGAGCCCGAGCACGCCGATGCGCTTGCCCTCCAGGTGCCAGAGGAGGTCGCGGACCTTGTCGACCACCACGCGGCGGGCCTCGACGTTGATCCGGGCGACCTCGTTGAGCAGGCCGAAGTCGACGCCCAGCTCGCGCGATCGGTGGGCGAACGCGGCGACGTCCTTGGGGAAGCAGCTACCGCCGAAGCCAGGGCCCGCGCGCAGGAACGCCGGGCCGATCCTGGGGTCGAGCCCCATGCCCCGCGCGACCACCTGGACGTCCGCGCCGCTCCGCTCGCACACCCGCGCCACCGCGTTGATGAAGCTGATCTTGGTGGCCAGGAAGGCGTTGGAGGCATGCTTGATCAGCTCGGCGGTGGCCCGGTCGGTGGCGAGCCACTCGCAGTCGCCGGCGTCCAGGATCGGGGTGTACAGCTCGCGCAGCAGCGCCATCGCACGTGCCGACTCGGTCCCCACCACGATGCGGTCGGGTCGCAGCGTGTCGTGGACCGCGGTGCCCTCGCGCAGGAACTCCGGGTTCGAGGCCACCTCGTACACCGCGGCCGGCGGCGCCTCCCGCTCGATCACCTGGGCGACCCGCTCGCCGGTCTGAACCGGCACGGTGGACTTCTCGCAGATCAGCTTGAGGTCACCTGGGGGAAGGTGCGAGGCGACCGCACGGGCGACCTTCTCGACGAAGGCGAGGTTGGGGCTGCCGTCCGCCCGGGAGGGCGTGCCGACGCAGATGAAGATCACCTGCCCATGGGCCACCGCCTCGGCGGTGTCGGTGGTGAAGCGCAGGCGCCCGCTGGCCACCCCCCCGCGCAGCAGCTCCTCGAGCCCCGGCTCGTAGAACCAGGAGGTTCCCCGCCGCAACAGATCGACCTTGGCCACGTCGTCATCGTCGGCCACCACGTCATGACCGATGCTGGCCAGGCACACCGCGGTCACCAGCCCAACGTGACCCGCGCCGATCACCGTAACGCGCATACGTCTGCTCCTTGCAGCGACAGAGGTGGAAGCCGAGACATGCAGAAGAGGATGTCGGCGATCTTACCAACATCGCTCGAGTCATCTACGGCTCTGTCCACAGGGGCGGCCCGTGGCCGCGGTCGGTCGGCGCGGATCCACAGGTCTGTGGTGCGGCTTGTCCAGCTCGTCAGCAGATGGAAGACTCGTCCCGACCCCGTTCCTACGCTCTCGCCAGGCTCACGATCCCAATGCGCGCTCGTCTCTGCCTGCTCCTGCTGGTGGTCCTGGTCGGCGCTGGCATGCCAGCGCCCGCCGCCGCGGCCACCCACGCTTCGCCCGCTCCGTTGGTGGCCACCGCTCCCGCGGGCGGGCAGCCACCGGCCGCCGCCCTCGCGGCGCCGGCGGGGCCGAAGCGGATCACCACGCGGTTCGGGATCCTGGTCGACGCGCGCAGCGGGGCGGTGCTGTGGAGCCGGAGCGCCACCGCGGCGCGGGCGCCCGCGAGCCTGACGAAGATGCTCACCGCGCTGCTGGTCCGGGCGACCCTGCCACTGAACGCGGTGGCGGTGACCACCAGGGACGCCGCCAGGACCCCGCCGAGCAAGCTGGCCCTCAAGCCGGGCCAGAAGATCACCGTGGGCCAGGCGCTGCAGGCGCTCATGATCGTGTCCGCCAACGACATGGCGGTGCTGCTCGCGCACAGCTCCGCCGGGTCGGTGGCCCGCTTCGAGCGGGCGATGGACGCGGAGTCCAGGCTGCTCGGTCTGCGCCAGTCCTCCTGGCGGAGCACCAACGGGCTGGACGCGCCGGGGCACCGCTCCAGCGCCTTCGACCTCGCCATCCTGGCCAGGGCCGTGCTGCTCGATCCGTGGCTCGCACGGGTGGTGCGCGCGCCCAAGGTGATCTTCACCACCCCGGACGGCCATCGTCACGAGCTCTACCCACACTCGCACTTCCTGAGCGAGTACCGAGGCGCGATCGGGGTCAAGACCGGCTTCACCGACGGCGCCGGGCGCTGCCTGGCCGCGGCGGCGACCCGCAATGGCCGCACGCTGATCGCGGTCGTCCTCCACAGCGCCGACCCGGTCGGCGACGCCGGGCGGCTGATGGACTGGGGCTTCGGACCCGGGCGCAACGTCAGCACCGGAGCCAGCCTGCCGCCCTACGTCGCTCCGATGGGCGTGAGGACCCTGCTCACGCCGGTGCCGACCAGCACGACGAGCACGACCCTGGCGCCGCCGGCGGCGGCGCCAGGGTCGCCGGGCGCCGCGTCCACGCAGCTCCGCGACCGGCTCGCGCGCTGGCCGGCCGGCAACGGGGCGGCGGCCGGGGCCGGTGCGGCCGGGGTCGCGCTCCTTGGAGGCATCGGCCTCGCGCGCCGCCGGCGGCGGCGCGCGGTCCCGGGACCGGGAACCATGGACCCGGCGAGCGGCGGCTCTCCCGCCGGGCCAACGGCGCCCGGCGGCCCGGAAGGCACCCCCGGCGGCGGGACCGCCGCGGACTGATCAGGCGATTTGACGCCGGCCGCCACATGGTCGAACATGTGTTCGAACATGAGAAGCACGCGTCCCAGCCGCCGCCCCGATCGACGTGGCCGGCGGCCGGGCGAGTCGAGAGGAGCCGGCCAGTGCTCGAGACGACCATCATCGGACCGGACGACGCCACCACCGTGTCCCAGCTGCTCGGCGAGATCGGTCATGGCTCGGGCGTGCCCGGCGACATCGGCGCCGCGGCGCTGTTCTGGTCCTCCGAGGTCAGCGCAGCCATGGACCGCGTCGATCTGCAGACCGTGGCGTGGCTGCTCCGTGACGCCAGCGGCCAGCGCCGGGTCGCCTCGGCAAGCCGCGACCAGGCGCGCTACTGGGCCGCCTACATCGAGGGTCGGATCGCACGATGAGCGCGGGGACGGTTCCGGGGGCGGCCGGCGGTCGCCACGGCCCGGGCGCGGGGTCACGGGCCGGCGGTGGGCCGGCCGGATCAGCCGGTCTCCTCCAGCAGGCGGCGGAGCTGCGCGGCGGCGGCGGATGGATCGGCGGCGCCGGTGATCGCGCGGACCACCACGATCCGGGTCACGCCCGTGCCGGCAACCTCGACGAGGTTCGAGCGGTCGATCCCGCCGATGGCAAACCAGGGCGCCGCCGGGCCCATGGCGGCCACCTCCCGCAGCAGCGAGGCACCGACGGCCGGGCGGCCGGGCTTGGTCGCGGTCGGAAAGACGGGGCCGACGGCGAAATAGTCCCAGCCTTCGGCGATGGCGTCCCGGACCTGTCCCAGGTCGTGGGTGGAGCGGCCGAGCAGCATGCCGTCCCCGACGATCTGTCTGGCCCACGTCATCGGGAGGTCCTCCTGACCCAGGTGGAGGACGTCGGCGGCGGCGGCCAGGGCGACGTCCGCCCGATCGTTCACGGCGAGCAGCGCGCCGTGGCGATCGGCGGCCGCCCGCAGGACCGCGGCCGCCTCGAGCAGCGGGACGGCCTCGGCCTCCTTGTCGCGGAGCTGGATCACGTCCACGCCCGCCCCGCAGACCGCCTCGGCGAAGTCGGCAAGGTCCGGCCGGATCGGCGTGCACAGGTAGAGGCGGGCGGCGGCGAGCCGCTCCCGGCGGGCGCTTCCCGCCATTCAGCCGGTCCCGGTCGGCTGACCTCGGCCGGCCGGTCCCGATCCCGCGGCCTCCGGCACCTCCAGCACGGCGAGGCCCTCGAAAGAGCTGGACGCCTCGGCGTAGAGACGGCGAGGGATGCGGCCGGCGCGGAACGCCAGGCGGCCGGCCTCGACGGCCCGGCGCATGGCCTCGGCCATCAGCACGGGCTCCCGCGCCCGGGTCACCGCGCTGGCCAGGAGCACGCCGTCGCAGCCCAGCTCCATGGCCATGGCGGCGTCGGAGGCGGTGCCGACGCCGGCGTCCAGGATCACCGGGACGGTGGCCCGCTCCAGGATGATGCGCAGGTTGTAGGGGTTGCGGATGCCCATGCCGCTGCCGATCGGCGCGCCGAGCGGCATCACCGCCGCGCAGCCGATCTCCTGGAGCTGGCGCGCGAGCACCGGGTCGTCGTTGGCGTAGGGCAGGACGACGAAGCCGTCGTCGACCAGCGCCTCGGCGCCGTCGCGCAGCTCGACCGCATCGGGCAGCAGCGTGCGGTCGTCGCCGATGACCTCGAGCTTGATCCAGTTGGTGGCGAACGCCTCGCGTGCCAGCTTGGCGGTGCGGACCGCGTCGCGGGCGGTGAAGCAGCCGGCGGTGTTGGGCAGCAGGCGGCAGTCGAGGCGCCGCAGCACGTCGAGCACCGACCCCGACGCCCCCGGCCGCACCCGGCGCAGAGCCACCGTGGCCAGCTCCGCCCCGGAGGCGACCAGGGCGCGCTCGAGCGCCTCCAGGCTGGCCGCGCCACCGGTCCCCATGATCAGCCGGGACGAGAACGCCTGGCCGGCGATCATCAACGGGTCGTCCATCTCAACCTCCTTGGGCGGCACCCAGCACCTCGATGCGATCGTGCTCGCCGAGCTCGGCGGCTGGCCAGGCGCTCCGCGGCACCACCTCGCCGTTCACCGCCACCGCGACGCCCGCGCCGGCCGGGTCGTGGCCGAGCCCGGAGAGCAGGGCGGACACGGTCGTGCCGGACGCCACCTGCGCCGGCTCGCCGTTGACGACCACGGTCACCGCGGCAGGCCCCGCTCGGTGCGACTGACACAGACGGGTGGGGACGAGACGTCGACAGAGGACCGCGAGGGCGGGGCGCCGGCCGCGCCCGCGGCGCCCGCGAAGCGCCGCGGCGAGAACCTCGTGATCGCCGCGGGGACACGGCCGCTGACCAGCAGCTCGGCCATGGCGTCCGCGGTCACGGGCGTGAGCAGGATGCCGTTGCGGTAGTGGCCCGCGGCGATCACCAGACCCTCGAGCTGGGAGGGGCCGAGCAGTGGCGCGTTGTCTGGCGAGCCCGGGCGCAGGCCGGCCACGGTCTCGACGAGCTCCAGCTCGGTCACCTCCGGGAGCAGCTCGAAGACGGCGCGCAGCAGGTCGTGGACGGCGCCGGCGGTAATGGTGGTGTCGAAGCCCTGCTCCTCAACGGTGGCGCCGATCACCACCCGGCCGTCGCCTCGCGGTACCACGTAGACCTCGAGGCCGCGCACATTGCGCTGGCACAGCGGCTCCTCCGCCGGGCCGCGCAGGTGCAGGAGCTGCCCCTTGACCGGCCGGACAGGCGGCAGCACGCGGGGCGGCAGACCTCCAAGGGCGCCGCTCCAGCAGCCGGCGGCGAGCACGACCGTGCTGGCCTCGAGCGGCTCGCCGCCGGCGAGCACGACCCCCCGCACCCGGTCACGCTCGACCCGCACCGCCGCGACGCGGCCTGCGCGGCACCGCGCGCCGGCCCGCTTGCACGCGGTGAGCAGCGCGGCGACCAGCGCGCGGTTGTCGACCTGGTGATCGCCGGCGGCCAGGACGCCACCGCGGACACTCGGCGCGAGCCCCGGCTCGAGATGCCGGCACTCGCGCCCACGCAGGCGCTCGACCTGGAGCCCGAGGCTGCGCTGGAAGCGGTAGAGGTCCTCGAGCGCGGCGTTGTCGTCGCTGTCCCTGGCCACGATGAGCGTACCGCAGCGGCGGTAGCCGACCGAGGCGCCGGCGCACTGCTCCAGCTCGGCGACGAACGCCCGCCAGCGCGCCGCGGCGGCCAGGTTCAGCCGCAGCAGCGCCTGCTCGCCGTAATGGACCTCGGTGACCGGCGCGAGCATGCCGGCCGCGGCCCAGGACGCTCCCCGCCCGGGCGCGTCGTCGACCACGGTGACCTGGAGCCCGGCGAGGGCCGCCCGCCAGGCGATGCCGAGGCCGATCACGCCACCGCCGACGACGACCGCGTCCCCCCTGGAGGACGCGCCCGCCGAGGGCGCGGCAACCGAGGCGGCCCGAGCCCCGGCGATCTGGTCCGTCATGGACAACCCTCCCTTCGCCGGCATTACCCGGAGCAGGTTCCGACGGTCGGCGGCGCCACAGCCGCCCTCTCAGCCCGATGGCACCGGGCTCCCGCGTGGCCCCCAGCGTACGCTTCGATCGGGTATGCCCGCTGCGGCGCGGACGGGCCTGCCGGAACACCACAGGCCCCGGACGGGTCGCCCGGGGCCTGCAGGTTGGATCGACGGGTGGTGCCGTCAGTGCATGTGCGGCGCCGCGCCGGCGGCGTCTTCCTTGTCCTCCGGCTTGTCCACGACCAGCGTCTCGGTCGTGAGCAGGAGGGCCGCGATCGAGGCGGCGTTCTGCACCGCCGACCGGGTGACCTTGGCCGGGTCGATGACGCCGGCCTTGAACAGGTCGACGTACTCGCCGGTGGCGGCGTTGAGGCCGCGGCCGTCGGTCGCCTCGCGGATCTTGGAGATCGCGACCGCGCCCTCGAGGCCGGCGTTGGCGGCGATCCAGTAGGTCGGCAGCTCGAGCGACTTGCGCACGATCTCTGCGCCGGTCTTCTCGTCGCCCTGCAGGTCGAGCTTGGCGACCGCCTCCTGGGCGCGCAGCAACGCCACGCCGCCGCCGGTGACGATGCCCTCCTCGACCGCCGCGCGGGTGGCCGACAAGGCGTCCTCGATGCGGTGCTTCTTCTCCTTCAGCTCCACCTCGGTGGCCGCGCCGACCCGGATGACCGCCACGCCGCCGGACAGCTTCGCCAGCCGCTCCTGCAGCTTCTCGCGGTCCCAGTCGGAGTCGGTGTTGTCGATCTCGGCCTTGATCTGGTTGATGCGGCCCTTGATGTCGTCCTCGCTGCCGGCGCCCTCGACGATGGTGGTGTCGTCCTTGGTCACCGTGACGCGGCGGGCGCGGCCGAGCAGGTCGAGGGTGACGTTCTCGAGCTTGAGGCCGACCTCCTCGCTGATGACCTGGCCGCCGGTGAGGACGGCGATGTCGGCGAGCATGGCCTTGCGGCGGTCGCCGAAGCCGGGCGCCTTGACCGCGACCGACTTGAAGGTGCCGCGGATCTTGTTGACCACCAGGGTGGCCAGGGCCTCGCCCTCCACGTCCTCGGCGATGATCACCAGCGTCTTGCCCGCCTGGACGACCTTCTCGAGCAGGGGCAGCAGCACCTGCGCCGAGGAGACCTTCTGGTTGGCGATGAGGATGTAGACGTCCTCGGCGACAGCCTCCATGCGGTCCTGGTCGGTCACGAAGTAGGGCGAGATGTAGCCCTTGTCGAACTGCATCCCCTCGGTGAACTCCAGCTCCATCCCGAAGGTGTTGGACTCGTCGACGGTGATCACGCCGTCCTTGCCGACCTTGTCCATGGCCTCCGCGATGATGCGGCCGATCTCGGGGTCCTGCGCGGAGATCGCCGCCACCGAGGCGATCTCCTCCTGGGTCTCGAGCTCGCGGGCCTGGCCGCGGAGGTGCTCGGCGACCGCTTCGACGGCCTTCTCGATGCCGCGCTTGAGACCCATCGGGTTGGCGCCGGCGGTCACGTTGCGCAGCCCCTCGTGGACCAGGGCCTGCGCGAGCACGGTCGCGGTGGTGGTGCCGTCGCCTGCGACGTCGTTGGTCTTGGTCGCGACCTCCTTGGCGAGCTGAGCCCCGAGGTTCTCGTAGTGGTCCTCGAGCTCGATCTCCTTGGCGATCGTGACACCGTCATTGGTGATGGTGGGCGCGCCCCACTTCTTGTCCAGGACGACGTTGCGGCCCTTGGGGCCGAGCGTGACCCGAACCACGTTGGCGAGCTTGTCGACGCCAGTCTCCAGCGCCCGGCGAGCGTCGGCGTCGAACAGCAACTGCTTGGGCATGGCCTTCGTTTCCTTGTCTATCCGCCCGACGGTGGGCTGCCTACTTGCTGACGATGGCCAGGACGTCCCGGGCGGACAGGATCAGGTAGTCCTCGCCGCCGTACTTGACCTCGGTGCCGCCGTACTTGGAGTAGATGACGGTGTCGCCCACCTTGACGTCGAGCGGCACCCTGGAGCCGTCCTCGAAGCGGCCCGGGCCGACCGCGACGACCTCGCCCTCCTGGGGCTTCTCCTTGGCGGTGTCGGGGATGACGATGCCAGAGGCGGTCATCTCCTCGCCCTCTCCTGGCTTGACGACGATCCGGTCCTCGAGCGGCTGAAGATTGACGCTCATCGCTTCCTCCTGTCCTGTCCGACCCGACCGGGCCAGCATCGGGTTACAGATACCGTGACGTGGTTGGTTCGAAGCCCAGTGGGCGAGCTAGCTCTCCGCTCGGCGCGGATATTAGCACTCGTGACCATGGAGTGCTAGCCGCATCCTAGAGACGGTCCACGAGCACCGTCAAGGGGGCCGTCGAGGTCCCGGGTGGGTGCCTTGCCGCGCCCCCCGGGGAGTCTGCTCTGCCGCGCCCGTCAGCGGCCGACCGGGGCGGCACCGCGGCCTCGCTTGGGACGCCGGGGGCCGCGGCGTCCGACCCCGGGCACGATCCGCAGATTCGGGTCGGCGCCGACGTCAAGCGGCGTGCGCTCGCCGCGCTCCAGCGCGAAGGTGCCGGCGCAGGCCACCATCGCGCCGTTGTCGGTGCACAGCCGCGGCGAGGGCGCCAGCACCCGCACCCGCCTGGCGGCCGCGTCCCGCTCGAGCTTGGCGCGCAGCCGCGAGTTGGCCGCCACCCCACCGGCCAGCAGCACGGTGTCCAGCCCCTCCTCGCGGGTCGCGCGCAGGATCTTGCTGACCTGGACGTCGACCACGGCTTCCTGGAACGAGGCGGCGACGTCGGCGACCTCGAGCTCGCCCTGATGGCCGCGGACGTGGCGCAGCACCGCGGTCTTCAGCCCGGAGAGCGAGAAGTCATAGGTGCCGTCGTCCAGCAGCGAGCGGGGGAAGCTGATCGCGGCGGGGTCGCCCTCGCCGGCGAGCCGGTCGATGGCCGGGCCACCCGGGTAGCCGAGCCCGAGCACCCGCGCGACCTTGTCGTACGCCTCGCCGGCAGCGTCGTCGATGGTCTGCCCGAGCATGCGGAACTCACCCTCGCCCTCCATCACCAGCAGGCTGGTGTGGCCGCCCGAGACCACGAAGACGACCGCCGGCGACGGCAGCGAACCGTGCTCGAGCACGTTCGCGTAGACGTGCGCGACCAGGTGGTTCACCCCGATCAGGGGAAGGTCGAGGGCGAATGCGTAGGCCTTGGCCGCCGCCACGCCGACCAGCAGCGCGCCGACGAGGCCCGGGCCGATGGTGACCGCGACGGCGTCCAGGTCCGCGAGCGTCACGGCGGCCTCGGCGCACGCCTGCTCCACGGCGGGATGCAGCAGGTCGACGTGTGCGCGGGAGGCCACCTCCGGCACCACCCCGCCGAAACGCGAGTGCAGGAGCTGCTGGTCCGCGATCACGTTGGAACGAAGCGCCTTGCCGTTCTCCACCACCGCGACGCCGGTCTCGTCACAGGACGTCTCGATGCCGAGCACCAGCACTCAGCGCACCTCCCGCGGCTCGGGGATGCGGTTGGCCAGCTCGGCCAGGCGCATGCCGTACTCGGGCGACTGCAGGCCCTCGGCCCACATGATCAGGGCGTCCTCACCCGTCTCGGCATAGTAGTTCTTGCGGATGCCGACCGGCGCGAAGCCGAACTGGCGGTAGAGGGCCTGCGCCGCGTGGTTGGCCACCCTGACCTCGAGCGTGCAGGCGCTCGCTCCGCGCCGCCTGGCCGCGGTGACCAGGGCGAACAGCAGGCGCGAGGCGATCTTGCGACGATGCACGTCCGGGTCGACCGCGATGTTGGTGACGTGCGCCTCGTCACCGAACACCATCAGCCCGGCGTAGCCGACCACCCGGCGGTGCGCGCGGGCCACGATGTAGAGCCTGGTGGAGCGCTGCACGATCTCCGACAGGAACAGCGTCATCGTCCACGGCCGCGGGTAGACCCGCCGCTCGATGTCCAGGACCTGGTGGAGGTGCCGCCGCCGCATCGGCATCAGCTCGATGGCGAGCGGCACGCGCGGGTCGTCGAGCCATCTGCTCCGGGGTGGGAAGAGGGTGGCCATGGGTCAGGTCTCCGTGAGGGCTGCCCCGACCGCTCCCCGGGGACGACGGGAGAGCAGGCGCTCGGCAGCCAGCCTTCGCTCGATGGAGGGGTCGACGTCCGGTCGCCGCAGGTAGAGCGGGCGCACCTCGAGCGGTGGGGTGACCTCTCCGCGCTCCAGGCGCGGCAGGGCGAGGTGGACCAGGGACTCGGCCGAGGGAGCGGCACGGTCGGCGCCGGCCAGCTCGACCGCCTCGCCGAGGCGCTCGAAGGTGGCGGAGTAGCGCAGCGCGCCCTCGCCGCACAGCAGGACCGGCTCGCCGAGCGTCACGAGCTCGGCGGCCAGCTCGTCCGGACGCAGCACGCGATGGTCGCTGAGGCGCTCGACACCGCCGCCGGTGGGCCGGTAGGTGGCTGTGAACAGCTCACCCCGGCGGCCGTCGATCGCCGCGCAGACCAGCCCCTGCGACCGCCGGCACGCGAACGCCAGCAGGTCGAGGCTTGCGACCGCGACGATCGGCAGCCGCCACGCCTGGGCCAGCGCCTTCGCCGAGCTGACCCCTACCCGCAGCCCGGTGAACAGCCCGGGGCCCGTGCCGACCGCGATCCCCGCGAGCGCACGCTGGTCCAAGCCGGCGTGCTCGAGCACCTGGCGGACCATCGGGACCAGCAGCTCGGCGTGCGCCCGGTCGTTCCGGACGGCCATGGCGGCCAGGATGCCCGCCTCGGAGCCAGCGGCGACGCTGGTGACCGCGGTCGCGGTGTCGATGCCAATGACGAACAACGGCGCTGTCTCTTCCCCTGCTCGATTTGCGAAATCGTATTGTGGCACCACCACCGCGTCCGGCGCCGTCGCCCCCTCGAGCGCCTGACGCCGGGCCCGGCCAGGGACCGGAGCCACTACTACTGTAGGACATCGACGTGTCGGCGCAGATGCGAGGAGGAGCCAAATGGCGGTGGACCCCAAGACGGCCGCGCGCGAGCGGATCGAGCAGTCCAGGGAGCGCCTGCTGGACCTGAGCCACCGCATCCACGCCCATCCCGAGCTGGCCATGGAGGAGGAGCGGGCCTGCGCCTGGCTCTGCGAGTCCCTGGCCGAGACCGGGTTCACGGTCGACGCGGGGGTCGGCGGGCTCGCGACCGCGTTCGCCGCGCGCAGCGGGCCGGGCCCCCTGCGGGTGGTGGTCTGCGCCGAGTACGACGCGCTGCCGGCCATCGGCCACGCCTGCGGGCACAACATCATCGCGGCCATGGCGGTGGGGGCCGGCATCGGGCTGGCCGCGGTCGCCGGCGACGTCGGGGTCGAGGTGACGGTGCTGGGCACGCCCGCCGAGGAGAGCGTCGGCGGCAAGATCATCCTGCTCGAGAAGGGCGCCTTCGCCGGCGCCCACGCCGCCATGATGGTGCATCCGTTGCCCGTCGACGTGGTCGAGATGCCGATCATCGCCGTGAACCAGCTCAACGTCCGTTACCTGGGCAGGGAGGCGCACGCCTCGGGGTTCCCCGAGCTCGGCGTCAACGCGGCGGACGCCATGGTCGTCGCCCAGACCTCGATCGGCCTGCTGCGCCAGCACCTGCGCCCGACCGACCGGGTCCACGGCATCGTGACCAAGGGCGGCGACGCGCCCAACGTGGTGCCAGCGCGAACCGAGGGCACCTGGCTGGTGCGCGCCCGCGACCTGGAAGAGCTCGAGGAGGTGGAGGCCAAGGTGCGGCACTGCTTCGAGGCCGGGGCGCTGGCCACTGGCGCGAAGCTCGAGCTCAGCCCCGACCATCCTCCGTATGCCGAGATGCACCACGACGCCGGCCTGGCGGCCGCGTACCGGCGCAACGCCGAGGCGCTCGGTCGGAGCTTCCTGGACGCCCGCGACCTGGAGCGGGCGGCCGGCTCGACCGACATGGGCAACGTCTCGCTCGCGCTGCCCTCGATCCATCCCGCGATCGGGATCGACTCGCTGCCCGCCGTGAACCACCAGCCCGAGTTCACCGCGACATGCGTGGGACCGACGGCAGACAAGGCGGTGATGGACGGCGCCATCGCCATGGCCTGGACGGCGATCGACGCGGCCACCGACGAGCGGCTGCGCGACCGGCTCATGCGGGGGGTCCGGGGGGCAGAAGAGCGAGGCCAGGACCCGGGCACCAGGCAACCAGGCAGCGCCGAGCGTTAGCCCCTGGTGGGCCGGGGGTGGGGCGGGCCTCCGCGACGCGTTGAGCGTGGTGCGGGCGCGCGGCGCCGCGAGCGACCGGTCCGTCCTATCCGGAGCTCCTGGAGGCGGGGACACGGTAGCGCTCCAGGGTGGAGCGGACCTGGCCCAACCGCTTTGACCAGGCGCCGCCGTGGGCGCGCACGTGGATCTCGCGCACCTCGTCGGGGCGCACGTGGAAGGCGAGCTCGAGCCAGCTCGGCGGCAGCGCGCCGGCCACGCGGTCGGCCCACTCGACGAAGGCCACAGCGTCAGCCGGCAGCACCTCCTCGAGGCCGAGGTCCTCGAGCTCCGCCGCGCCGCTCAGACGGTAGGCGTCGACGTGCTGAACGGGGACGCGGCCCTCGTATTCCCGCACGAGCATGAAGGTGGGCGAGACCACCGGCTCCTCGACACCCAGGGCGGCCGCGGCGCCCTGGACGAAGCGGGTCTTGCCGGCTCCGAGGTCACCGCTCAGCCCCACCACGTCGCCCGGCTCGAGCAGGCCGGCCATAGCAGCGGCTATCGCCCTGGTGGCGTCCTCGTCGCGTGCCTCGAGCACCAGCGCCTCGAAGCTGCCGCCCATGGTCAGAAGAGCCCGAGCTGCTCGCCGTCGGGCTCGAGGCTCTCGGCGACGGGCTCCGCGGTGGCCGCCGCGGCCGGCCCGGTGGGCTCCGCGTCAGCCGGCGCGGCGGACGCGGGACGCCGCTCCTGGAGCAGCTGATTCAGGGTCTGGAAGTCCTCCTCCATCCCCTTGAGGGTGCGGTTCTCGAAGCGACCGGTGGTGTCGGCCCGCAGTGCGGCGGAGGGGTGGAAGGTGGGCAGCAGCACGCGGTCCTGGAACGGGTAGCTGCGCCCTCGCAGGCGGGTGATGCCGGTGGTGGTCTGCAGCAGGGTCTTCGCCGCGAAGTTGCCCAGCGTGACCACGATCTTGGGGTCGACCAGCCGGATCGTCCCGTCCAGCCACTCCCGGCAGGCCTCGATCTCGTCAGCCTGCGGGTCCCGGTTGCCTGGAGGGCGGCAGCGCGCGACGTTGGTGACATAGACGTCCTCGCGGCGCAGGCCGATGCCGGCCAGCAGGCGGTTGAGGAGCTTCCCGGAGGGCCCGACGAAGGGCAGGCCCTGCCGGTCCTCGTGAAAGCCGGGGGCCTCGCCCACGAACATCAGGTCGGCGTGTGGGTTGCCGTCGCCGAAGACCACCTGGGTGCGACCGCTGTGCAGGCGGCAGCGGGTACAGGTGGCCGCCTCGGCGGCGAGCCGCTCGAGCTCGCTGGTCTCCCCCGCCATCAGCAATTTCCGCAGGCGCCACCGCAGCAGCCGGTGGGGGCGGAGGCGCCATCGCCGCCGACCGCCGCGCCGGAGGCGCTCCACGCGGACGCCCCGCCGACCCCTCCGCTGCCGCGCGGGGCGGAGAACAGGCTCAGCAGGCGGCGCACCTCGCCCGTCCCGCACGCCGGGCACGTGGCCTGATCGGCACGGCCGGCGGAGACGAGCGTCTCGAACTCGTGCTCACAGTCGGCGCATCTGTACTCATAGAGCGGCACGTTCACACCTCCTGTGCTGTGAGTGGGCTGACTGGCGGCGACCTGGCCTCACTCGGGGATGAAGGCTACCACCTGGCCGCGACGGGGAGCGACAGCCGTCGCTACCCCGCCGGACCGGCGGACCAGGCCGGGATGCCGCCCACCGGCGCGGCGGCACGGACCCCTGCCCTGATGGCGGCGGCCAGGGCCTCCTCGGCGAGGAACGCCACCATGTCCATGGAGGCGCTGACGCGCGGCAGCGCCAGCGTGAACACCGTGTCGCCGTCGTAGCTGGTGTGCACCGGGCGGATGGCCCTGGCCATGCCGTCGTGGGCCTGCACCGCCACCCGGTACGCCTCGGTCTTGGTCAGGGCGACGTTGGTGGTGACCAGGCCGAGGGTGGTGCTCCCGCCGGGAGGGACCGGCTCTGGCAGGACCGCCTCGCCGGCCGCCTCCGGCCCTGCCAGGCGGGCGCGCAGCGCCGCCGCCGCGCCGCCGGGCACGCGGGCGCCGGCGAGCACCGTGCCGTCCTCGTCGACCACGTCGCCGCCGGCGTTGACGGCGGCGATGGCTCCGACCGTGACCTGCCCGACGGTCCGGATCGCGTAGCCGAGGCCGCCCTTCATCATGTGGTCAGGGCCGGCGGACTTGCCGACGGTCGCACCCATGCCGGCGCCGACGTTGCCCATCGGACCGTCCTCGGTGCTGGCCGCCGCGCAGGCTGCCTCGCCCTCGGCCGGTCCGGGACGGGCGCCCCAGTCACCCACGGCGAGGTCGAACAGCACGGCGGCGGGCACGATCGGGATCACACCGCCGAAGCGGTCGTAGCCGATCCCCGAGCGCTCGCACCAGTCGACCACTCCCTGCGCCGCCGCCAGCCCGAAGGCGCTGCCGCCGGTGAGCAGCACGGCGGACACCGACTCCACGTGCGCCTGTGGCTGGAGCAGGTCAGTCTCCCTGGTCCCCGGGCCGCCGCCGCGAACGGCCACCGACGCGACGTTGCCGGGGGGCGGCACCACCACGGTGCAGCCGGTGAGCCCCACCGGGTCGGTCCAGTGCCCGACCGCCAGGTCGTCGAGACCAAGTGCCATGGTTACGGCGCCCGCCGGGCGCCACGGGCCAGGCCGTGGCCGCCGCCGCGGCCGGAGCGCCCCTCGGCCCCCCGCCGGCGCGACGATCCGCCGAACGCCCGGCGGGCGAAGGCGGCCAGCTCGGCGTTGAAGATCTCGTGCTTCTCGACGAAGGCCATGTGCCCGGCGTCCTCGAGGACCAGCAGCCGGGCGTCCCTGATCTTGGAGGCCATGTGGCGCGCCTGCGCCGGCGGCGTGAGGCGGTCCTTGTCCCCCACCACGACCAGGCACGGCACGTCGATGCGCTCGAGCACCTCGGAGTGGTCGAAATTGATCAGGCTCGGGAAGACCTTGGCCCACACCTCGACGTCTGTGCCCGCCAGCAGGCGGTCGGTGAAGGCGACCTGGCTCGGCGACGGGCTGGAGCCGAAGCCGAACAGCCGGGTGCCGAGGTAGCCGAGATCGCTGCCGCGCCGGCGGAGCTGCTGCGCCCGCATGGGGTCCTGGCCGATGAACCGGAACCCGGCGGTGATGACCGACCGCTGCAGCTGCGCCGCGCCCCTGGAGGTGAGCGAGGCGGTCATGCCGCGCACGGCGTCCATGTAGGTGGAGTCGACCAGCACCAGCCCGGCGACACGCCGGCCCAGCTCCTCGGGGAAGAGCGCGGCGAACTGCAGCAGGGCCATGCCGGCCATGGAGTGGGCGATCAGCACCACGCGCCGCTCGCCGGTCCAGTCGATCACCGCCTGCAGGTCGCGCGCGAGAGCGGACAGCGAGTAGTCGTCCTGGCTCGGCCGCCCGGAGCGGCCGTGACCGCGCTGGTCGAAGAAGACGCAGCGGAACTCGTGCTGGAGGTCACGCCGCTGGTAGTGCCAGGCGTCCTGGGTGAGCGAGAAACCGTGCGAGAACACCAGGCACGGGCCGGAGCCGAGCTCCTCGACGTGCAGCCTGGTGCCGTCGAAGCTGGCGATCGAGGCGCCGGCGCCGCGCAGCCGTCCGAAGGGCTCGTCCGCCTCGGGATCCTCGCGCTTGCGGTCGTGCCCCACCAGCGCGCGCTCGATCGCCAGCCCGGTGCCGAGCCCGAGCACCACGCCGCCCAACGCCAGCCCGACCCCCCGTGCCGTCAGGGACGGCGGGATGAGCTTCATCACCTCAGCGCCTCCCCGCTCAGGACGCGCCGGCCTCCCCGGCCGGAATGGCTGCCGTGGTAGTGCACCCGGGGCAGGCGCGGCGACAGGCCGCAGGTCACCTCGTAGTCGATCGAGTCGAGGGCCAGCGCCCACGCCGCCACCCCCGGCTCGCCGCTGGCCGGGTCTCCGAGCAGGGTCGCCACCTCCCCTACCTCGATCGGGACGTCACCGACGTCCACCATGAGCTGATCCATGGTGATAGTGCCGACCTGCGAGAAATCCTGCTCGCGCAGGCGCACGCCGATCCGCCCGGAGAGCCCGCGGCGCACCCCGTCGGCGTAGCCGAGCGGCAGGGTGGCGACGCGGGTGCGGCGCGGAGCCGTCCAGCGGTGCCCGTAGGAGACCCGCTCACCCGCCTCCACCGTGCGCACCGCCGTCACCGCGGCGCGCAGGGCGAGGGCGGGCCGGAGCCAGCCCTGGACCGCGCTCGCATGCGCTGGGGCTGGCGCCAGCCCGTACAGCTCGATGCCCGCGCGCACGAGGTCGAAGCGGGCGTCGTCGCGCATGGTCGCGCCGGCGCTGTTGGCCAGATGGCGCCAGCGGGGCGCGAGGCCGGCCTCGCCGGCGACCGCGAGCGCCTCGGTGAACGCCTCGAGCTGGCGGTCGGTGGTCGCGGACTTCGCCGGCTCGTCGGCGACGGCGAGGTGGCTCCACAGGCCCTCGACGTCCAGGCCCGGCTCGGCCATGGCGAGCTCGACCAGCCGAGGCAGGTCGCCGGGGAGGCAGCCCTGGCGGTGCATGCCGGTGTCGACCTTCAGGTGGGCGACGACCGGACCGCCCGCCGCGCGCCCGGCCCTGCCGAACACCCGCACCCCCGCCTCGGTGCAGAGCGTCACCGCGATGCGGTGCTCCGCGCACGCGTCGGCCGCGGCCGGGTGCGGCTCGGAGAGGACCAGCACCGGCAGGGAGAGGCCGGCCTGGCGCAGGGCCGTCGCCTCCTCGACCAGCGCCACCCCGAGCCAGCTCGCGCCGGCGGCCGCCGCCGCCCGCGCCACCGGCACGGCGCCGTGGCCGTAGCCGTCGGCCTTGACCACCGCCATCAGGCGCGCCGGGGCGACCGCGGCGACGAGCTTGCGGACGTTGTCGGCGATGGCGTCCAGGTCGACCTCGATCCACGCGGGCCGCAGCCCCGGCCAGGGTCGTGACTTCCCGCTCACCGCCCGGCTCCGGTCACGTCGAGCAGCTCGCGGAAGGCGTCGGCGAGGTGCTCGGCCACGTCGCCGGCGGCGACAGAGACCGGGCCGAGCGCCCGCACGGCGAGCGCACCAGCGCGGCCGTGGACCCAGGCGGCCAGCCTGGCGGCGTCGAACGGGGTGAGCCCCTGGGCCAGCAGCGCACCGGCCACGCCGGTGAGCACGTCGCCGGTGCCGCCGGAGGCGAGCGCCGGCACGCCGGTGGGGTTCACAGCCAGCCGCCCGCCCGGCTCGGCGACCACGGTGTCGTTGCCCTTGAGCAGCACGGTCACCCCCCAGCGACTGGCGCGCTCGGCGGCACGGTGCAACCGCGTGCCCCCGGCGTCCGGAGCCAGCCGGGCGAACTCCCCCGCGTGCGGGGTGAGCAGCGTCGGCGCCCCGCGATCGGCCAGGGCCTCGCCGGTGCCGAGCGCGAACAGGCCGTCGGCGTCGACAACGGCCGGGCCGGCGTAGACGGCCAGCAGGCCCCGCACCGCCTCCTGCGTCCCCTGCGCACGGCCGAGCCCGGGGCCGATGGCGAGCGCGGACGCCTCGTCCAGCCAGCGCTTGCAGGCGTCGACCGCGGCGGGGCTGACACCGCCGTCGGCCTCGGGCAGGGCAACGGTGAGGGCCTCGGGCACGGCGGCGCCGACCCGCGCGGCGATCGAGGCGGGCACGGCGATGACCAGCAGGCCCGCGCCGGACCTGCGCGCCCCGCGGCCGACAAGGGTCGGCGCCCCCGCCATGCCGGCGCTGCCGCCGACGGCCAGGAGCACCCCGCGGGAGCGCTTGTGCGTCTCGGTGCGCGGCACCGGGACCAGCTCGACCAGGTCGGCGGCCTCGCTCACGCCCCAGGGAGCGGGTGCCAGCGGCAGGCCGATGTCGGCGACCCGCAGGCGGCCGGCGTGGCCGCTGCCGGGCGGAAGCACGTGGCCGGGCTTGACCGCCTGGAAGGTCACGGTGACGGCCGCGCGGATCGCCTCGGCGGGGACCTCGCCGGTGGAGCCGTCCACCCCGGAGGGGATGTCCACGGCGACCACCGGGGCCTGGCAGGCGTTGGCAGCGGTGATGGCCCCCGCCGCGAGGCCGCGCGGCGGGCCGGAGGACCCGGTCCCGAGCAGGCCGTCCAGCACCACGTCGGCTCGCCCGAGCAGGCGGCCGGCCAGGTCAGGGTCGAAGGTGCGCACGCGCCCGCCGGCGGCCAGCACCAGGGCGGCGCAGCGCCGCGCCTCCTCGCCGAGGCCGTCGGGGTCGCTGGTCAGCAGCGCTTCGGCGCCGGCGCCGCGGCGGGCGAGGCGCGCCAGCGCCTCGAGCGCGTCGCCGCCGTTGTTGCCCCTGCCGGCGAGCGCCACCACCCGGCGCCCGGCGACCCCGCCGAGCAGCTCGGTCGCGGCCCGCGCGACGGCCGCGCCGGCCCGCCCCATGAGCACGGGCACCGGGATGCCCGCCGCCGCGGCCGCCGCGTCCGCGGCCTGGATCGTGGCCACCTCGACCAGCGCCTTCACGGCCCCCTCGCCTCCAGCCGGCGACGCACCCACGGGGGTGGGCCTGACGGTGGCGGGGGAAGCACCTCTGCACCCTCCGCCAACGCGGTGGCGAAGGCCAGCGCGGCGGTGTCCGAGAGCGACAGGTGCCAGCGCACCACGCCGAGCTTGCGGGCCCATTCCCCGAGCTCGCCGTGCACGGCGACGGTCGGCGCGCCCGAGCGCAGGTTGACTACCTCGATATCGGTGTAGGAGAAGCCCGAGAAGCCCACCCCGAGCGCCTTGGACACCGCCTCCTTGGCGGCCCAGCGCCTGGCCAGGTAGGCGACCGCGCCGACGCCACGTCCAGCGGACGCCTCGCGCTCGGCCGTGGTGAA